>ERZ650304.357-NODE-357-length-26098-cov-24.782974_pt1 | contig 26098 bp, 45 predicted proteins | sample MGYA00376240_ERZ650304 | MGnify/ENA primary metagenome ERZ650304 (study PRJEB26733, sample SAMN07839271) | wastewater metagenome | biome: small river; feature: stream; material: water | place: USA: North Carolina | collected 2016-03-01 ... | reverse complement strand
ACGAATATAAGTGGAAACACTCTCACAACTGATAATAGCGACTTTGGATTAGAGATACAGCGTATGCAGCCTTATCTAAGGCACTACTTTACGCAAATCCAAGTAGTATTTTGGCACGAAACAGCGCACGAAATCACATTTGATTCCCTTGTGAAAGTCATTAGTAATTACGATAATGTTTTGTTTTTAGACCATTACAGCGAAAAAAAGATGTTTGGATTACCTATTACAGGAAACACATCTTTTGAGGCAATGGTAGCAGCAAGTAAAAAGTCTTACTTAGGCATCTGCTATTCTTCTCGTTTTACTAATTTCTTTGAAGGCTGTTATGAAAATATGGCAACTGTAAAAGGAAAGTATTTTGGTCTAAATACATCTTCAAAATACCCAGATGGAATTTTAGGTTTTTAAGTTTTTTCCTAAGTACGGCGTGTTGTGAGAATATGCCGTACTTTCCAAAAGCATTTTTTGTTATTTTATTGATTTTGTTATTTTCTATATTAGCCCGTTTCACAACGGGCTTTTTTTATTTAAAAGGTAATATATTTATAAATATGTTGTAATGTATTGATAATTAGTTTATATTTGTGGCATTAATCATAAATAAGTAATTTATTTTACATGGAAAATTCACAAATAATAGCTATTATAGCCCAAAAACTTAAACAGGGTTTGTTTGGTAGGGAAAAAGTAATGAAAGAATTTAATGTTTCACGTAGTACTGCGGAAAGTTTTATATTAGCAGCAAAGGAATTGAATGTATTAAAAGTAGCAGATGTAGTAGTTAAAAATGAATCTATCTTAGATATTGAACTTACATTTATGGATTTTCCACAAGGCGAGGCTTGTGATATTGCACCCAAAAACCTTATTTTAAGCTATGAAAGAATATTAGATTTAAGCGATATACATTTCCCTTACCATGAATTAAAAGCCCTACTAATAGGCTTAAAATACGGAAAATATAAGAATGTTGATTGTATATTACTTAATGGCGATTTGATTGACTGCTATCAACAAAGTAGTTTTCAGAAAAATCCTGATATGCGACCTTTTCAAGATGAGTTGAATGTCTGTATTATGTTTTTTAAGCATTTGCGCCAGCTATTTCCAAAGGCTGCAATTATACATAAATTTGGAAACCATGAATATAGGCATGAAAGATACATATCTCAAAATACAGCCGTTTTAGGCGTTGAGGAGTTTGAATTGAAAAACCTGCTAAAACATTCAAACTTTGGTATTGAATATGTGCCAAGCAATCAAATTATGCAGATAGGTAACTACTATATTGCACATGGGCATGAATCAAAATCATTTCTACGTGGTGGTATTAATGCAGCAAGACAAACTGCCGTAAACGCAGGTGTAAATCTTATCTATCAACATTTGCATAGGTCGCAACATGCAATAGTGCCGTTTTATGACAAAATAGTAGAAGTACACATAGGCGGTTGCTTATGTAGCTTATCACCAAGCTATACAGGTGTAAATAATTGGACAAATGGCTTTATCTATATAGAGACATATAATGGAATTTGTAATATAGAAAATATCATACTTGATAGGAATTTCAACATAATGAATAACGCAACTGCAAAGAGTGTTTTACAAGGCAAATAACAAACAATGCAATTACTTTTTTTGTTATTAGGAAAAGAAAGTAAATGAAACAAGCCATACAAAAACAAGTGGTTGTAAAGCCTAAAACTGCACGTCCTTATCAACAAAGCGTTATAGATTCCGCTAACCATGCTATGTTTATAAAGGAACTTGCTGCTGTTATGATACAGTCAGGTACAGGTTCTGGCAAAACAGTGATTATGTCTAAACTAATATTAGACCATTGCGAATTAATGCAGAAAAAAGGCATTAAGGCAAAGGTACTTGTATTAGCACATAGAAGTGAAATCATTGACCAAATAGCAGACACATTATTAAGTGAAGGTGTTGCTTGCGGTCGTGTGCAGTCAGGCGTTACCAATTTGGACACAATGGTACAGGTGGGTAGTGTTGATACATATGTAAATAGAGTTTATACAGATGACACCTTCTATACAAAGAAAAACAAACATAAAGCAAAGGTAGATTTATTTTCAGGCAAAAAAGCAGACAAAGAAAACATAGATAGACAAGTAAAAACACAATGGACTTTAATTGTCATAGACGAGGCACACCACAGCCGTTCAAATTCCTATCAAAAAATCATAAAAGCCCATAAAGAACATGGCTGTAAAATATTAGGGTTGACAGCAACTCCATATAGATTAGAAGGCTTAGGCTTTACAGATTTGTATGATACCTTAGTTTGTGGCAAATCGGTTTATTGGTTAGAAAAACACAATCATCTTTGCCCTTCTTTATTGCATATACCTGATATTGATAAGTCAGCGTTTGACCGTATAAATGCCAAAATGAAGGGTATGAGAGACTACGATAAAGAGGAATTAAGTGAGTTGATGGATAACGGTGAGGTTACAGCAGATATAGTTCAGTCCTACATAGAATACGCTAATAATAAGCAAGCTATTTGTTTCGCAGTTGATGTAAAGCATAGTAAGCATATTGTAGAAAAATTCCTTAGTAAAGGCATTTCTGCGGTGCATGTTGATGGCAGTATGGACAAAGACGTAAGGCGTAAAATATTTGATGATTTTTCAAAACGAAATTACCAAGTAGTTGTAAATGTAGGTATTGTTTCAGAAGGTACAGATTTACCAATATGTGAATGTGTTATTTTAGCACGTCCTACAAAGTCATTAAGCCTATACTTACAAATGTGCGGACGTGGTTCTCGCCCTAATCCTGATACAGGGAAAACACATTATATCCTAATTGATTTAGCAAACTGTTATGAGGAGCATGGTTTACCAAATGCAGAACATGATTGGTATGAATATTTTGAAGGTATGGGAAAAAAGAAGGGTAAAAAGCCGTTTATGGAAGGTATTAAGATAAAAGAAGATGATTTAACATTAATCCTAACAAAAGAACAATTTGAAAAGAAGTACCCTAATGGAATCGAAGGTGTTGGATTAATTGTAGTAAATGGTATTTTCAGGATAGATATTTTCAATAGAGAGCTTTTGTTAGGCAAAAAGCACAATATTAGTAATTATAAGATTTATGCTAATTTCTGTGAGGTACTAAAAGCAGATAATAGCTACCCAAATTTGGAAGAGCTAAAAGCAATTGCTAAAAAATTAGGCTATTCTAAACAATGGGTAGATTTACAACATGCTGATTGGTTAAAATATGCAGAAAAACATAGTAAAAACAAACAAAATAGCTAAAAATTTGTTATATTTACAGGTAATTAATTAATAATCATACATATATGGCAGAAAATACTGTTCCTTTGACAAAAGAACAACAGATGCAAGTCGTTGTAGATGCGTTCAAAATAAAGTTATTTGAGATAGGGAATGATAATGCTTTTATTAAGGAGAAAGCCTTAAATCCTTTGCAGCTAAAAGCAGAAATTGAATATTTATGGCAAAGGATTTCGAGTTTATCCGTATGGAAAAACCAAGCATTGGTAGCAGCTTCAATAGATTCTTATCGTTATTGTTTGTGGGTAGTATGTACTAACAAGTATCTTTCATTCAATCCGCATGAGAAAACAGCGCACCCCGTTCCTTACGGTGGTAAATTGCAAATCATTATAGGCTACAATGCTTATATCAATGCAGGTAGGGATAAAGGTATTTATTTAACGCCAGGTGTTTCAAGACATGGCGATTCATTTTCAAGTGATTTGACTACATTAGGTGAGCTTGTAACGGGTAAGCGTGGTAATTTTACAGAACTTACGAAAGATAGCAATGATATTAATTTCTACTATACAAATGCGATTGTAAGAGATGAAAAAGGTATAATTGTAGCCACATACGCCCAAATTATGTCAAATGAAGACGTATTGAAACGTATGAGTAAATCAAAGTCAAAAGATTCTTTTTGGGTAGAATGGTATGAATCAATGGCTTTAAAATGTAGCTTATTGCACCTTTGTCGTACTGTATTTAGTGATATGTTTAGCGACCTTGCGCAATATGATTTAGATAATGATTATAGCGAAATTCCAGAAGGTTTCGATAAAGAAACAGGATTAGCAGAAAACATTACTGAAAAGGTTATTGTAGATATAGATGCTTTATTGCGGCATATAAAATTAGAAGACATAGCAAATGCAAAACAGGAATTTAGCGGTTCTTTCAAAAATGAAGTTATTGCTTCTTTGCAAAATAGCGAAAATAAGCATGATTTTGAAATACGCAAAAACCTTTTCGCATTACGTATGCAAACAAGGGGCTTAGATGCTACTAAGTTTTTGGCTTATATTGATAAGAATATTACGCCAGAATTTATGAAAGATGCGGATACGTCTGAAAGCGCAGAAACAAGCGATACACTTGCAAATACAGCACCCGAAAATGCAGCTAACTAAATATAAAATACATCTGCACGTAGAGCAACGCACGAAAGAATGGCTTGCTTTGCGTGCAGGTAAAGTAACAGGTAGTGAGGTTTATAATTACATAAATTTCACTACTGAAAAGGATATAAAGGAAATGCAGAAAAAGACTACCTTTTTTGACAGTCTTACTAATTTGCAAACGGGTGTTATTCCTAAAAAGCCAAATAAGTATAAGTTAGCCAGCAAAACGGTTTTAGATAGACTTTGTTTGCGTTTATGTGAGGAACGCAGAATAGGCAAACCTTTAAGCGTACATTTGCCAAAAGCGCAAACTAAGGATATGGCTAAAGGTTCTTATTATGAGGATTTTGCAAAGGATTGGTATATAAACACAAAGCAAAACGAATATGCAGGTTATAGAGATGTAGCATTTGTAGAAAATGCAGATGGCACAATGGGGTGTAGTCCTGATTATGTAGATTATGGTTTTCATTCCAAAGGTGGCAAAATTATTAGCGGTGTTGAAATGAAATGCCCACAAAGTGAAAACTCATATTTGGATATGCTACAATGCGAAAATGCAGATATGTTACGACATACTAAATTCGAGTGGTATTGCCAAACGCAATTTAATATGTATATTTGTGAGCTAAGTAAATGGGATTTTCTTTCATACATGCCACAATGCGAACTTATTAATGTTTTATTTGAAGTGCCGAAGGACGATGATATGTTTGAAATATTTGATATGTTACATTCTTACATTAAAGAAAATGCAGTACAAGATAAGCATATTGAACTATGCAACAGACAAAATAAGTATTAGGCAAAGTAACGATACCTTTTATTTTCTACTTTATTTGTTCTTTATTTCGTATATAAATCTAAACAGGGTTTATACTTTACTGAAAATGAATAGAGATAGAGAGCAAATAACAGGCATAGAAATAGTATTTTTGGGTAAAATAATGAGAATTAAAACATTTTCATTGTGTTTTTTGTTAGCTATTATATCACTAATAATTGCCGTATGGATTTTATGTTAGACAATTTGGTTTTGTATAAGCCAGAAAATATGTTAGTAACTGTGAATGATATAGGTAAGCGTTATGTTCAATTATTTTCGCATATACCTTTTACCGATAATTCACAGTTTAAAAGTGCAATACGCCCCGAAATAGGGGCTATTGAAATTACAGATAGTGCTTTAATTGGCTTAGGGTATAGCAAAACAGGAAATGGTTTTATCCACAAAAATATGCAGCCTATATGTAACGCAAATGGCACAATGTTTCATTTAATCCATGATAAAACAGATAAAGGCTATTTCTTTTATGGAGTGCAAACAATTAGCGTACCGTTTCCGAAATATGTACATGAATTGCAAAACATGATAAATATACTAATAAAATACAAGCTAACATATAATTTCAATGAATAAGCCGCAAAAGATAAGAACTTATTGTAAAACATGTAATGAGTTTACTTTGTTCTCACAAAAGAAAGATATACATATATGCGATACCTGCAATACATCTGTAAATCATTCTGATACCTACAAAGTAGGTGATATTGCGCCAGAAAAAGTTTTGGCTCAAATTGAACGCTACAAACTTTCAAGAGAAAATCGCAAAAAGAAAGATTTTAATTTATTCATGCTTGGTTCTATTGTGGGTTTTGATAATATGCCTATTCCTACCAACTATGATATAATTGAAGACGATTGTGGGTATGCAAAGGTATTAGCAGATTTTGAGGCGAAACGAAAAGCAGATGCTCAAAAAGAATTGGAACGCCAAAGGGAAATAAAGCAAATTATGAAACAATGCGAAAAGAATGGGCGCAATAGCTTGTGTATTTGTGGTAGCGGCAAAAAAGCCAAAAAATGTTGTTTAAAACTAACTATATGAAAAAATATTATAGATACGAAATTTGTTTAGCAGGGAGTTATAGACCTTTTCATTTAGAGGTGAAAGAATCTATGTTTGATATTATAAATGTAGATAAAAAAGATTATTACAAAAATGAAGTAGGCAATGCCTTTGTTGAAGTAAAGGGTAATTTTCCTAAAATTTGGGCGCAAAATCAGCCTGAAACTTGGCGTTTAGATTCTTTGTATAGATTGAATGAAATGCAAATACAGGCTATCTTAGTGCAATTTGTAGGTACTGATTATATTGACAGGATTAGAGAATTGTATGATACTATCAATAGACTGCATGAGAAAAATAGGATAATACATTGCGCTGAATTAATCGTGAGGTATGCAGAAATAGCACCTTTTCAAGATGTAAACCAAAATAATAGCCAAGAAATAGAATGACAAACGCACAAATTGAAACAATAGATAAATATCTTTCTGGTAATAAACTACCATGCTATGCAGATTTGAAGGAATTAGAAGTTTTAGGCTTTTATAGCGATATTTCCTTTAAGAAACTGTATTACTTCTTACATAAAGGTATATTTACTGTAATAGAAAACGACCTTGAAATAGACTGCAATGAAATCATAGTACCTACTTTTCAATCTTTGTGGGAAAAATTGCCACCAACTAAACAAATAGGCGAAACGCAATTAGCAATACTTGTAATGAGTAAAGATTGTATTGAATATATGTGCGAAATTTCAGAAATGAATATAAGTGAGTATATTAGTAACGAAAATATCACATCTGCTGCTGCAAAATTGTGGATTAAGGTAGAAAAATCAAATCAAAAAGCATCTGATATATGGAGTTCTCAATCCAAGTGAAAATAATTTCTCCAAATAGGCATAGGGTTTATAACAGATTTTTTCATTTCAAGTCAAAAGCTATTAGAGACTTTGTTTTATATGCCACATATTTACACGATATTGCATTAGAAGATAAGTTAGTTAAGGTAAATAGAAATACCTTTTATATTTATTCTGATATAAATACAATTATTATCAAGAAAAAGAATAGCAGCAAGAATAAAAAGCGTATTCATTACAGTAAGTATTACTTTTCTAAACATGGCTATTATGTCTTAAATGACTATTCTAAGCTAACTGAAAAAATACTTTTTGGCGATGTAGCTTACATAGAAATAAACGAAAAAGGCAACAAAACAAGGTTTATCAAAGGTTGCTGTAACTCAAAAAAAGAAACACAAGTAGCCTTAAAAAACACTTATCTAAACAAAAAATGATTGAATCAATTACACTAAATAGCGGTTTACTAAGCGACCTAATCAAAAAGCCTATAATTGCATTTAACGACAATCTGAATGTAATTATAGGTAAAAACGGCTGTGGCAAATCCCTACTTTTAAAAACAATCGCAGATAACTGCTATATTGACAATTACGGCACATCTGCTTTGACATGGAAAAGAGATAGGTACTCACGTTTAAGCGATACAACGCTACAATGGAGTGGGCGAGATGTTTTCTATTTAGATAATGAGTATATGCAAAACTTCCATAATTGTGTATATCACTTAAACGGTTTTTCTTTGTCTAATTTGGAAATACACAAAATGAATCTAAGTGCAGGGCAATTAAACACATTTATCCAAAACGAATTACTTACCCTAAAATTAGATACATTCAAAGGCACGCTGCAAAACTATTTAGCTACAAATTATAATTGGGAGTTAAGGGATTTTATCCTAAGCAAAGACTTTTCAGGAAAAGCAACTATTTTATTAGATGAGTTGGATAGTCATTTAGACTTATATCAACAAAAATACTTTCATACGGTTTTCCTACCTTTGCTTTCAATTAAGTTCCAAGTGATTTGTATTTCTCACAGCGTTTTTGCATTGAAACATAAAAATATAATTTGGTTATCCGAAAAAATAGAATACTAATGAGAGATATAATAAGCGAGTTTCAGATAAATAATAAGGACATAATTTCACATATAATAAAAATTAGTGAAAATATGCAAAAGGTAGAAATGAGATTAGGCTCAAAAGTTGCTTGCTATGATAAAAGCATAGAAAGTGATTTTCTTTACTACGAAATACAAGTAACTAAAAATTACAAGCCCGTAAAAGAGATAGGATTTATAGGTATTTATTTTAATGCCTCAAATATGGTTATTCGCAATTTAAACCATGCAGAAAATACAGCCTATTTAATTACCAATATCCCAAAAAGCGAACAGATAAAGGTAATTGAAAATATAAAGGTAATGAAAGATACTTTTTTCGATTTTATTAAATCATTTGTAAAATAATTAGGTTTATGCAAGAAATTATACGTATATTTGCAGATGTATTTAATATGAAAAACGAAAATGACTTATTTAGATATTACGCTGTTATAAATATTAAACCGTTGATTATATGTAATTTATCAAAACTTCAAAACGTACTAAAAAATGAATGATTTAGAAAAACAGCAAGAAATGTCGTTAGCCTTATTGAGAAATGTAGTAAGATTTACATCTACAAAAGGAATAGAATTTTTTGATAGGCTTTCAAGTAGTAATAAGGTTAAGCCATATTGCGCTGTGGTTACGTCCGAAAGAATAGACTTAGTGAGAAAAGCGATAGAAATATTAGATAATAGCGGTAAAGCTAAATTTGCTGCATTAGATAAAGACTTTCAAGACAAAAAAGAGTTTAGTGCATTTCTTATTTACAAGTTAGGCACAGCTCACTTGACTATTGAGAAAACAGGCGAAATAGGCGAGACAGGTAATTATGAAATTTATTATGAATTGAATTTTATTCCTGAATGTTGCCCTAATCGTTTAAACTATATAATGCAAAAAGCAAGAAAACATAGTAAGACCACATATAAACTAACTGCTTTATGAAGTCAATATTACAGCGTTTATTTGCATGGTTATTTAGTGAGCAAATAGCAAAGGAGAAAGAAGCGATTAAGAAGGAAATAGACTATCTTAAAATGCTATCAATAGACTTATCACAATTAGATATAAGGTTGCAAGCCAAAGAAGATGCTATAAATAAGCTATTTGCAAATATGGAAGTTTCTGTCGATGTGCATCAAAATGGAAAAAGCTGGGCTGTTATTTCGATACATGGAGAAACGGCAGACTATATAAAGTTTATTGATTTTGTGGGAAGTGATTTAAGAGAACTAAAAGCATTTCTTAAAAACTTTGAACGTAAAAAGATAGATGCAACGCCAGGAGTTGCTGATTATTTAGGTAAATTTAAACGAATTAATAGGCGTAAAAATGACTGAAAAACCAACTGCATACAAAATTAGGATTATTACCTTTGGCGTTCCTGATACGAATGGAGATGTAATTATGCGTACTGCCATTAATGAGAATGATTTAATTTCTTTGGTAGATAAAAAGGAAATACTTGCTTATACGCTAACAGATGATTATGTAGATATAAGTATTGATGCAAGTAGATTTTCGGCAAATGTAGTAGTATCAAGTTTAGCAGATAGTAAGGATAGTAATAAGGCAATTCCTGAAAACTATTTTCAGTATATAGCGCAAGCTATCAATCCGTTAATGTAATCATAGCAAATTTCAATAAATGAATATAGATATTAAAAATATAGACTGTTACGACTTCTTAAAAAGTATTGAAAGTAATAGTATAGATTTTGTTTGTATAGACCCTCCTTATACAGATGGAGTGAAAGATGTTTTGTCGGGGCATAAAATACAAACAAAGATAGATATTCCTTTATTAATGAGTGAAATAAATAGGGTTTTAAAGCCTGATAGTTTTTTCGCATTTTTCGGTAAAATGCCAACTATTGTGGAATGGCACTTACAAGCCTCCGTTTTTTTTGAATTTAATGTGGATATTGTATGGGCAAAAAGAACATGCAGTTCTCCATTTCAAAGAATATTGCGAACAAGTGAATTGTTATACATATATAAAAAAGGTTGTATTGATTATTTCGATACACTTGCGCCATTTGAGGATATAAAAATACCATTGTGTGAATTGGGTTTATATGATTTTACTTCTATAAAACGTTACTTCGCAGATTTTAGAAAATACATAAAAACAGGAAAAATAAATATAGCCACAAGAAATAATATAGTAAATGACACTTATTACCCTAAAACAAGTACTAATATGTATAGATTTAAGGTAATTGAAGAAGGTGCTAATATATCTGATATTTGGAGTTTTACGCCTGAGAATAAAGTCAATAGAAACTCAAATAATATAAAACACCCAACTGTAAAGCCTATTCTGCTTTTAGAAAGACTAATAAAACTTTGTACATGTGAAAATGCAGTAGTATTAGATTGTTTTTTAGGGAGTGGCACAACTGCTATCGCTTGTAAGAAAAATAAGCGTAATTTTAAAGGCTGTGAACTCGATAGCGAGTATTACAGTATTTGCATAGATAGATTAAATAATGCAAATATAAAGAATGAGATAGATTTTAATTAAGCATAATCACAAATTTCAATAAATGATATTCACAGACACAAACATCTTAAACGCAATCGAAAACGGCACAATCCAAATTACACCGTTTAATCCAACACAATTAGGTAGCAATAGTTACGACCTAACACTTGCAAGTAAGTTTATGGTTTATAAGCCTCAAAAACGTAGCGTTATGCAGCGTATTAGAGACTTGGTAAGTAATAGCATACTAAAACCTTTTATCTCAAAATTAGCGGATTTATTGCTATTTAGAGATACGATAATCTTAGATAGCAGACAGAAAAACGAAACACAATCGTTTGTCATTCCCGAAACTGGCTATTGGTTAATGCCTAATACGCTTTATTTAGCTTCTACAAATGAGCGTACATATACAAAAGACTGTGTAGGTATTATAGAAGGTAAAAGCAGTATTGCACGCTTAGGTATGAATATACACCAAACGGCAGGTTATGGAGACGTAGGATTTAACGGCACTTGGACACTTGAAATAACAGTTGCTTATCCTACAAAAGTTTACCCTAATATGAAAATAGCGCAAATTAGCTTTAATAGTACCGATAGCACATGTGCTGTTCCGTATGGCGCAAAAAAGGGCGCAAAGTATCAAAATCAAAATACAGCAACAGCAAGCAAAAATCACGAAAATTTTCAATAATGGAAACACAAGCACAAATATTTACGCCTAAACAACATTATTTAGAAGTAGGCGAAACCGTATTGGATTATTCAAGTCGCTTCAATTGCACGCCACAAGACGTATATTTAGGCGAAAAGGCAATTGGTAATGGCTTAAATGCCTTTGCTTATCTATTTAGGCGTTTTGGTGCGTCTATTAATATTAGTAAGGCTAACTTTTTAGGTACTTATATTATTGATACGCCTAATAAGCATGTAAAGGTACTACTTGCTTTAGGCGAGGATATTACCTTTGCTGTTATTATGAATAGCGTAATGGTAGATACATACGTAGCTTCTCTTAATCAGCCTATCTTTGAGTGGATAGATAATTTGTTTGGTTATATGGAGAAAGAAAAAGGTGTTTTGCCGTATGACTATCAAATGACATTATCTGGACGTTATGCAGAAAGAATTAAGCCCTATCTATTAAGCGATTTAACGGCATTTATTGAAAGTTTGCCTAATGGCAGTGAGTTAATCGAATCTGCGAAAAAAATAGGCGAAAAAGACCTTATAAACGCATTGTATGGAGTTATAGGAAATGAGTTGAAAGAACAATTCTTTCAAAAACGTGCTGATTATGCAAATGAGTTTATAAATGAGTATCTAAAGGAAAATCCGCACCCGTTATTTATAGAAGGTAAAACCTTATTTGAATGTATGGAAGCTATTCATTCAAGTGAATTTATCCAAATACACAATGCCATTGCAGAAACCATAAAGGAACTTGAAAAAGTTGTGAATATAGATGGCGTTGGCTTTAATCTGTATGGTAAGGTAGAAGTAAGTGAGGAGACATTAGGTGTACCTATTTGGAAAAATACAGGACTACCATTTATTGAAAATTACATAGAACGCAAAGACTACAAACGTTTTATGGAAATTATGTACCTTGCGCTTGATACTGATGCAGGATTAGTAGAAACACTGAATAAGTTTTGCTTACCCTTGCGTAATGCGTTTGTAAATAAAAAAAGCAATACGTCTAAAAAAGGTGGTAAGGCTGCTAAAAAATAATACGTTAAATTGATTCATAATAAATTTGGGGCTGCTACGTTGCGATAATGTGGCAGTCTTTTCAATATAACTATAATAAATACAAAGAATATGCTAAATTATAATGGAAAAAAGACTGTAATAGCGGCAAAACTTGTTAGCTTAATGCCTAAACATAGCTATTATTTTGAGCCTTTTATGGGAGGCTTAGGTATGTTTTTAAATAAGCCAAAATCTAAATACAACATGCTAAATGATATTGATAACGAAGTCTGTAATTTATGGGAAGTTACACAAAATAGCCCTAATGAATTGATTGAATATTTCTACAATATGCCCGAAAGTTCGGGTTTATTCAATCTACTTAAAAAGACTACATATAGCGACCCCATAAAGAAGGCTGCACGTTTCTTGTATTTATGCAATTACTCACTATATGCAAAACGTGGTACTATGAAAATAGAACCTAATAATCAAAAGAAAATTATTTTAAGCGATATACCCGTTGTGAGTGAATTTTTAACAGGTTGCTGTATTCAAAACTGCGATTTTAGAAAAGCTATTAAGGATTTTGCCGTTTTAAAGATAGATGTAAATGATGTATTTGCATATTTAGACCCACCTTATGTTAATACAGCCTCAATGTACGCCAAATTTACCCCAAATGATAGGATTGATTTATTAGATGCTATTATAGCAAAGGGTTTTAAATTCATGTATAGCGAGTTTCTTACACCTGAAATAAAATGTATAGCAAAGGATTATAATTTACAGTTAATTGAAGTGGGCGAGCGCAAGAATATGAATAATAGGCGTACCGAAGTAATTATGGTTAATTATGAGATACCTAAAAACGATTGTTTATTACTTGAATTTTAATATAACAAAGCATATTAATAATTAAGTCTCAAAAAATACGGGTTTTTACTCTTATTTTCAAACAGATTATTTTATATAAAAAACACCTGCATAAATCTATGCAGGTGTTTTTTATATCACTAACTTACTCTACAATTGCAGTGTTTTTCAAATAGTTTGTTTGCAATATCCCACGTTCTTTTGCTTTTTCCCATACTTCCCTACTAATCGTAATAGTAGGCTCATAATAACCACTTTCAAACCCTTCAAATCTTACATTATTGTCAAAATATTTAGCAATAAATGATTTGTAACCTCCGCCCTGCATACTACTTTTAAATAAGTTTCTGCTATGATAAAATGTAATTGAAACTACATTCAATTCCTTTACTATTTTGCTTGCAAGTTGTAGCTTAGTTTTCTCCCATGTTTCGGAAAACTCACATACAAGTGTTTTATCATTTACTATACAAGCGACTTCTTTTTGATTTGGGTATAAGAAACGATATGTTTCTCCATTTACAGATATTCGTTCCATTATTGTGTAATTGTAAATTTGTACACTTCTGTACTGTGAGACAATGTAGCTTCTGTACCCAAGTCGTTTACTTTCTCTACCTTTACTGTACCAATTGGCGTTATGTAGGTGTTATTCTCAAAAGAATAACCTTTTTTAGCCATTTCTGCATTTAGGTCGTAATACTCAACATCTGAAAAGAAGTTTTCAATAGACGTAAAAGGCTTTTCATTTGCCTTTATGATTTCGCTTTGCGCCTGCCTTATTGCCTTATTGCTTGCACAAAAGTAGTGGCTTATTTCCGTATAAAAAAATAATTATATAATTACCACACTCTTATGTAGTATAAACAAATCAACTACGTAAATTGTTAATGTATAAACGAATTATTATGAAAGAATTTACAATAAGAGTTTTACAAACCGATTATTTTAAGCTAACAACTGCTTGTATTGAATACGGTTTTACAGCAAGTTTGCCACCTAATACAGACACAAGTGAGCCTATTAAAGAAAATGATTTCTTTGAGGTTACAATAGTAAAGAATGTAGGCGAAATAACACCTGCACATATCTTTATTTTAGGTAGGGCTTTTCAGTTAAATTGGGTAAAATCAACACTAAAAATACAATGAGAAAAATAACTGCACCTGCAAAACAGATTAAGCGATTCATGTTTGTAAAAACAAACGAAAATGCTTTATCTAAACTTCCAAACTGTGAGAACTGCGAAACTCCTTTTCTCAAAACGCCCGAAACGCATATCGGTTTTGGCATATTTAAAGGCATACCAAACAAGGCACTTTGTCATACATGCTGCGATTTATTTGTAAGTGAAGGGGCGCAAGATATGGACTTGCTTGCAAAGAATGTTGAAAATGAAAGACGTTTTCAAGAAAGTGAGATTATAAGAATGAATAACAGGTATAGCGCAAATGAATTAGCTAAAAAGACATTCAAAGATGTAACCGATATATACAATCATCTTATCGCCAAAGAAAATAAAACTAAAATCCTAAATGAGTTAATCGAAAAAGATTTTGTACCAATGCCTACGGAACAGTACTTAGTTGATGATTACGGTGTACATGAATACGAGGATTTGAAGCATGAAAAGCAAATAAAAGAATGGTTTTCTGAAAATGATTTTGAATACTTATTCGATTGCGGTATAGGTTATAGTACAAGCAAAGTCGTTATCTTAGTGAAAATAGGTGCAAAATTCTATAATGTTACCATTGAAGCAGATGTAATAGGCGAAAGATGCAATGCAAGTGCTAAGGTTTACCATGTGGACTGTATTAGTAGTGTTAGCTATGTGGAAATAGAAAAGCCATTGCCAAAAGAACGCAAAGACTTTGCAGTAACGTTTAAGAATATAACAGATAATCAAAAACAAGCTATTTTATCGCTTATTGAAGACTTTGAATGTGAGTACGAGATATAATTTTAAAAGCATATTTACAAACTACTTGTGAATATGCTTTTTTTGTAACCTTTTAAAATTACGGTCGTACCATTATGAGCATCTTATCTAAATTACGTAAAAGCCCACCTTTTCAAGTTTCAGAAAATTATTCTATCTATTATAGATTAGACCAAATAAAGAGAAGTAAGATTGAAATAGATTTTGATGTATTTCTACCTACAATCTTTAATAAAAAAACAGGCAAATTAGGGATTAACCTGCAAAGGGATTTTTGTTGGACTTTGCAGCAAAAACAGGAGCTTATCATTTCTATACTAAAAGGCATTAAGTTACCACCATTTGCGGTTATTTCTTTCATAGATGATAATGATAGAAGTAATCAAAAACATACTTACAAAATAATAGATGGCAAACAAAGACTATCTACAATTATCTCATTTATCAATAATGAGTTTTCTATTATCGTAGAAGGTAGCGAGTTTTATTATAGAGACTTTGATGAAGATACATTGAATGAGTTTAATAAAACCAATATTTCGGGCTTTATGGCTATATCCTACTATGATAAACCAATTAGCGACAAAGCTATTTATGATTGGTTTGTTATGCTAAATTTCGCAGGTACAAAGGTAGAAAGAGAGCATTTAGATAGTTTTGGTGTTTAATACCTACATAAAAGTGTAGTAAATATATGAATATTTTTTTATTCCAAACTAACCCGTTACCTTTGTTTTAACAAATAAGGAAAACGGGTTTCTTATTTCAACTCACAATAAAATGACTGAATTATCAAATACGCAAAGGTTGAAATTATTGCAAGCATTGAAAACGAAATGTAAGCAATACATGAATGGCGAAATACGCTTGTCTTACGTGCAGATATTAAAGGCACTCAAAGAAATAGGTTTTGAGATTAAGGCAGATAAGTACACAGAAAGAGTTGGGCGCAAGAGTGAAACAGGTAAATTCTTTGTTACTGTAAAGGATATTAAGGTAACAGCCTTTGATATTACGATTAAAGGCACGTCTATCTACAAATCAAACACTACATACGAAAATGTAGGCTATTCTTTGGCTAATTTCGTAGCCTCCGCAGATACCATGCCTACACTACCTACCATTAGAAAAATTGCAGGTTTAGAATAATTAACTGCTTTTCGTAACCTTATTTATTGCTTATCGTATAAATCAGTAAAGGGCGCAACCGAAAACCCAAAATAGAGTAGGTATTATTTCAAACAATCAAGATTATGCTAACAGTAGAAGATTTATTTAAATTTATCCTAAATAGCCCTGAAATAAATGACAGATGCCTTGTAACTATGGTATTAGGGATTAGTGGTTATCAGTGGGGTACGGAGGTATTCACAAAAGATAGGCAGTTAGCGGTAAACGAACTTGCTAAAAAGTTAGAATCCACAAACGAAACCTTTTTTGTAAAAGGGTTTTATATTTGGGATATGAATTTAGGTATGGTGATTTTTGGTGAAAAAGTTTATCCTGCGTCAAACCAAATAGTAAACAGCGACCCGAAGGCGCAAGGTAGAATTGAAAATGCAGGCGGCTTCGGGGACTATCGCAGATACACAAATAAAAGAGATTGACTTAGCTGCGCTTGTGGCTGCAAAGTAAGCGCAAGCGCAGTTTTTAGGTAGTCCTACACCTTTTAAAGTAGGCAATATTAACTATTTATTTTTTTTTATGAAAATCGAACAATTAAGAAGCTGCAATAGTAGTTGCGGTAAATGCGGAGAATCACAGATGTTTAACACTTATGAGCAGATATGCTATAAGTGTGGACATGGTGAAGACGATTTAATCTTGCACGAAGCACCAAAAATGACACAGACATTTGCATTATTTCAAGACAGGCACGAACTACCCGAAAATTTAGGTACAATCTGCGAAGGGTTCGATTTTGAAACCTTCCAAGTTAAAAAAAGCCCACTTTGGCAAAAAGCAGTACTTTCTGAGGACTGCGAAATATATACAACAGGTTTAACGCCTGCACTTACTCAATTTATTTCAGACTGGGTAAAACAGAATTTGCACATAGGGCAATCGGAATATAGCGGAGAGACATACCATTTCGTACAAGAAAATAGGCTTTGCCTATTACATTACAACAGTAAGACAAAGGAATACGTAAGGCAGGTTATTTTTGGTCGTATCTTTTCAGATACCGACCTACAAGAAATGGCAGATATGGAAAGTAGAGAGGCTTTCTATAATTCTTAAACAAAAAAGCAGGTAATAAATAAAATTACCTGCTTTTTTTATTTAACACCCTTTAAACGCCAATACAACTTAATTGCTAATGTCTTATAAAAAGATTCACTTGCGTTATTTTTGTGTAGTAGTGGTGCATTTTTAACGATTTTCCAAGTATTATTTGTTACATACACAAGCCCTGCATATTTGGGGACATCTGTTACCTTTATTAAATCCTTTGGGCAAACAAAGAAGAACCTGTTTACATGCCTACCTTCTTTTATTTCAGTATGCTTTACTTTGCCATAACGTTCCTTTTTTAAATCTGCTTTAAAATCTGAAACGCTAAGTTTTATTTCATATTCGATTAGCTGGTTATTATCTGTTACCCTTAAACAATCAGCTTCAAAATGATTGAAATAGTAATTCCCAATAACCATGTCTCTTCTGCCATATCTATCTACGATAATAGCGTTTATTTCTTTTGATGTCATAGTTTTAATTCCATTATACGCAATGCAAGGTCTTCGCAGTGCAATTTAGCATCTGCTAATGAGTTTACAGTAATTTGCGCCTTATTTTCGCACATTAATAACATTTCTTCTGTATATTCAATCAAGTATTTATCTTGAGCAGTCTTTTTAATTGTGGCGTTTATATTGAGTACATACCATATATCAGTGCTTGTACTTACTATTTCGCAAACAAACGGTCTTTCATGTACGAATTGTATTGCCTCCTCGATATTTTTACAGTTTTCGCAAATTATTCTTACATATCGTAATTTATTGATAAATAGCAGCAAGTTTCTTTTTACTAAAAATGGTATATTTTGTATGTTTAACATTTCCCTTGCGCTACGTATATGTCGTTGTATTCGCCCTTTATTCATGGCGTATGTATTTAGTGTATCGAAACTTTGTAGGTTATTGATTATACCTAATTCAAGTTGCTTATTACAAAAGTCTATCAAATCGCTATCAATACGACCGTAAAATTCTGTTTTATTATTCCTGCGCATATCTACCCTATCTGTTACTAATTTTAAATTCTTTATAGGGATAAAAAGCATAGCATCTGAAAATGTTATTTCCATACAGGTAAAGGTTAAACTCCTTTCAAATACCTTACATCTAATAAAATAACTTTCTTTGAATATGTATTTTTGCTTCATAAATTATGCTTATTGTCAGTCGTATAAACAAAATGGCATACGACTTTGTTTATATGTTATACGGAAAATAAAACACATTTTGAAAAAATATTAGCTGCATATTTATAGATGCGGAAAAAGATGCGCAAGGAATGGTAGCAGAAATAGAAAAAGCAACTACTTGGGGTGAAATGCACTTTTTTTTTAGAATTTTATAATTTTAAATCATTTTGATATGGAAGTTAAAATAGATGTATATGTATCTTTATTAGGCACTTACGAGGAGCAGCGAATTTCAGTAGAAGTTCCCGAAGATGCAGATGAAAGTACCGCTAATGCAATATTTCGTGAAGCCGCAGAAAATTGGCTTTTTGAAAAAATAAACTTTACTTTTGAACTATGCGAAACACAATAAAATGCCAAACTTGCGGTAAGGATTCATGCTTTATACCTACTGATAATCCACTTTCAGATGCAATAAATTTGAAAGAGGATAAAGCAGATTTATTATTAGTTCAATAGATAATTAATGTTATACGATAATGCAAGTTTTTTCTGAAAATTATAGAATAAAACGCATTTACAGCAAAATTGTAAATGGAGATTTACTTATACCACATTACCAAAGACAATACGCATGGGATAATGCCAAAATTGAGTTATTTCTCGATAGCTTAAATAAAGGTATATTCATAGGCGTATTTCAATTTAGGCGTATATTTTTTGATTACAATGAAAGATATGAGATTATAGATGGCTTACATAGAATAAGAACTATCTTTAATATCCTTTTAGGTAAAGGTATTTATTTTAATTTCGATACCTGTAAATTTACCTTAAATCCTAATGATTTCGATTACAGTAAATTTGCCGAGTTTGACTACGTAATTCAAATCATAAAAGAGGATGGTAGTTTAGATATTGAAAGAAGTATGATATTGAATAGATTTTATACAGAAATAAGAGATATAGAATTAGTGTCTGTTATTTATGAAGGCACAGACGATGAGATACAATTAGCGTTTGATAGGATTAATCAAGCAGGGGTAGCGTTTACACCTGAATTTACATTAGTACAATCCGAAACAAAATTTGAATTATGAGAACATTACAAGCAGGAGATATTTTATATCTCGCAAGTACATTAGGTAATACTAAATGGTATTATCGCTACGAAGTTGAAAGCGTAAACAAAACACACGCTATCCTAAAAAATAAAACAAAAGTGCAAATAAATGGCGGTTCGTTTGGCTATAAAGTAGCTAATAGTAACAGTTATTACGAATTAGAAACACCAAGACTTAAAGAGGCATACGAACTGCAATTAGCAGTAAAAAATCTATTAAATGCAGTTGATAAGCTAAAAGATAGCTTAAATACATTGTGTTTATCTTTGCCGATTGATACTATCAAACAACTTACGCAACACTTAAACGATACTATAAATGAAAACATATGACCAATACAAAGGGTTATCGAAAAAGCCAAATCGCTATTTATTGCTAAAAATATAGATTATGGCTTATCGTGGCGTATTATGCGCCTACCAAGTATCACAGACCAAATAGCAATAAAAGCAAAACGGGTGCGCAATATTCAAGAAACGAATCAAAACCTTGTAGGCGATTCTACCTTTGGCGAGTTTATCGGTATGATAAACTATTGCACAATGGCACTCATTCAATGTAATGTAGGCAAAACCATTTCAGATAAAGACTTACAAGCTAATTTAGCTAACATCTACGATACATGCATAGTTGCTGCATACGACACAATGCTTATCAAAAATGCAGATTACGGTGAGGCATGGCGTGAGTTACGTATTGAATCAATTACCGATTTAATCTTAATGAAAATATTGAGATTAAAACAGATTGAAAATAATGGTGGCATTACTTCTGTTTCAGAAGGGATTGAGGCAAATTATATTGATATTCTAAACTATGCAGTTTTCTGCATTATTCTAATGATTGACAATGAAAAATACAATACATCTTTGTGATAACTTGGAATTATTACAGAAATTAGAGAATGAAAGTGTTGATTTGATTTACTGCGATATACTTTATGGTACTGGCAGAGAGTTTAACGATTACACAGATTTGCAACCTATAAAGCAGGTAATTGAATCTTTCTATATCCCACGTATTACAGAAATGTATAGGGTACTTAAAACAACAGGCAGTATTTATCTACAAATGGATTGCCGTATTTCGCATTGGTTACGTTGTATCTTAGATGATATTTTTGGTTATGATAGATTTAAGAATGAAATTATTTATAAACGCAGCTTAGGCGTAAATAGCAAATATAACCATTATGTGAAAAATAATGACCGTATTTTATTATACGTAAAAAGTGATACCTATACATTTAATCATGCTTATACACCACTTTCAAGTGAATCAATTAGTAGATATAATAGGGTAGATTCGAATGGAGAAAGGTACTGTCTTATGCAAAATTATAATACAAATAGTTATAAAAAAGGCTGTGAGAATGATTTTAGGGTAATAGGCAATGAAAAGTTTTATGTAAAGCAAGGTATGGGTTTTTCTATTTCTCAAAAAGAGATTGATAGGCGTATTTCACAGGGTGTAATATTTGAACGCAATACAGTAGGTAGCTCCCCATTAAACATTAGCTTAACTTCAGGTGATGTTTTACCAGCAGTAAACTCAGCAATCAGCGTAGCAAGTGGAACAGGCAAGGCATTAGGCGGAGATGTAACCTTAGATGTAGCAAATAATGCTTTGGGACAAAAAGGGATAGTTTCAGCACCAACTGCCTTAAATGCAAACCAAGTTTGGGGAACAGATGCAGCAGGAAATCCCAGTTGGACAACCACGAATGGTGCAATCGTGAAAAAAGATGTAATCTCAAATAATTCAAACTTAACCGTAGCCAATGGTACCCAACAAATTGTAGGAGCAAATGACTTGACCTTAGATTTAACCACGAATAATGTAACAACAAGTGGTAGTTCAGCATTAGCAATAACAAGTGGTGGTACAGGAAGCGTAGTAGGTGGATTGGCTTACAGGCGATATATAAAAGATAGTAAGGGTGTAAGATTAGGCGAGTATTGGGGGATATACCTTTTTGTGAGGGCTACAAATCGCAATACGACACACAAAAACCGATTGAATTACTCGAAAGAATAATCAAAGTGAGTTCAAACGAAGGCGATGTAGTAGCAGATTTCTTTTGCGGTAGTGGTACTACATTAGCAGCCGCAAAGAAATTAAGCAGATATTATATAGGCTGTGATATAAATCCAAAAGCTATTAATATAGCAAAGGAAAGAATCAACATTAACACAAATTTATTTAGTGTATGAAAAAAATAATGATTGTTAGTTACAAGGTAGTAGAATCAACAAAAGAAGTTGATTTACTTGAAACACCTTTGTATTGGAGTTTAGGAAATGGTGGTTATTTGCGCATTATTCCTAATTTTGATAAAGATAATGATATAGTTGGTTATTCTATTACCTATATCAAAAATCTTTCTATCTTAAATCAAACTATTTTAGTATCAAGTATTTTGCAGGGTAAAAAGGTTGTATTTGATGATAACGATTATACTTATCTTTTGCTTAGAAATGACGTAATTAGTTCTGATAATTTGTTTAATAAAACCTATTTTGATAATAAGTTAGAATCTATATATAACGCATTGAAGTAATACCAAATACAACCTATAAAAACGACTTACTAAACAATAGTAGGTCATTTTCTGTTATATCTAAAACATAATATTATGCAGGGAATCATAATGCTTAATGAGCATAGCGAAAAAACTTCGCAGGGTATCAAAACACAAACAAGGCGTATTGTGCCTGAAAAGATTATTGAAAAATGTAAGAATGACTTTGATTTAATTTTGAAGGAATCTAAGTACAAGGTAGGCGATATTTTATACATCAAAGAAACGTATTACCTACATAGTGATTTCGATTCTTTTTCTCCAAAACAAGCGTATTTCAATGGTGCAGATGTGGTTTACTTTAAGGATTGCGAAAATGCAGGCACTTTACGCAACCCTATGTATATGCCTGAATACTTTTCAAGACAAAAGATTGAAATTATAGGTGTAAGGGTAGAAAGATTGAATGATATTAATGAGGAGGATTGTAAGTTAGAAGGCATTGAGGCGTATGATTATCTTTCTCTTGACACCCCAAACAAAGATATTCCTTACTATGAATTGCATAAACCAAGCAATGAAAAGAAAAGTGATTTTCATTACTTCTCTGATTATGTTGGTTTTCGTGTACATTATATGTGTGGAACATACATGAATCACGACATTAAAGTAGCGTATAAAACCCTATTCGATTCGATTAACGGCAAAGGTACATACGCCACAAACCCACTTGTTTATGTTTACACATACCGCAGATATGATTGACATAAAAAACGACAAAACAAACAATTTAGCGTTTTTTTTGTTATCAAAACATGAAAAATAAACTATTATTAATATTTATCGCTACCTTTGCATACTCATGTGCAAGTACCGAAACAACAACTACTTATATAGATAATTTGCAGGTATGTTGTGTTGATACTACTTTTGATAGTAAGTTGAAAAGAAGTGTCGTTTTCGGGCTAAATGGAAATGATACCATCTATCTTAGTAATACATCCTCGTTTACACAAACAAAGCAGTTAAATACACAAACTGCAAACGGGTTTCAAATCTTACATTATTTAATTTCAAAGAAATGAGTTTATATAACAAAATCAAAAGCCTAATTCCAATAGATGTAATAGAGTTGCCTACTGTTTTAGGCGCAAATCGCTGCATTTTATTAGGCGAAATGAATATAGGTTTTGACGATGCGAAAGCAGAAATATTTACTTATACGCATGTAAATCAATACCCTATTTCAGGAAGTGGTATAGTTAAATACCCCTTAACTGAATCACAAATATTTTTTATTAAGGATTATTTCGAGGGTAACGCAGTTATTTGCTATAAATGGCATATTGCAGAATCATTTGAACGCTATACCACGCCTTTAAATGATGCAGGTGCAAAGTTTGGCGCAACGGTTTGTTCGTCATTAAGCGAAATGAATAAGTATTTAGGCGAAAATAAATTTTCTTACTATTATTGTCAATTATTTGTAAGTAAGATAGACTTAAAACCTTATGACAATACGCCCGAAAATGAATATATAGCTACCTTATTGAACGAATACTACACTTTTACACAATTTAAACCATGTACAAATTTATTGTAAGCAAAACCCTGAAAATAATTGAGGCTGATATGGCTCATCAAATTATTAAGCAGTTAGGTATTAGAGAAGGGGTTAATACTGCAATGCAAAACTTTTTAGATAAGCCGCACGAATATGATGCACAAGTGCAGTCTGTTTATGAGCAAAGATGTAAGGTACTTATTCAAACGCATGTAAACACAAATACAATCGTATCGTTTGCACCAAAGCAGTTAGCCTACGAATCTGCATTTAAGTACGTTAGCTGGGTTTTTAAGCAAATGAAAGTGGATATGGAGAAAGATAGTGAAATACTTGCTTATCTTATTGAAAAAGGTTTTATCAATGAGCATGTATTAATTAGCGACTTTGGTTATAAACGTGAGCAAATCGCAAATAATTTCACGGTTTGGACAAAGAAAGTTAGTGGTAATAATATTGTTTTTGGAGTTTCACAATTTACACAACAAACTATTTTAGCTATTTATGAAAACAAATAGATTTTTTAATTTCTTTGTAATTAATATGTTGGCAGCATTTAGTTTGTATCACTTCAAAAAGATAGATATAAACCAAATGCCAGCTATATTATTTGCAAGTGTTTTAGTAATGGCTTACAATTTAGCCAAAGATAGTGATAAAGAAAAGTATGCTTTCTCATGGTCTTTTTTATTTTATATTACAGTATTTACACTTACTGCATTTATGATAACGCCTTATTCACTTATATTAGGTGTTATATCGCTTGTATTTATCTTTCTTAATTTCGCAGATTCAAGTGAGTATAAGCAAAGCAGTAAAGAAATTGATAGAAAAGAAATTGTAAAAGAAGATGTACCTGAAATACAGCCTACAAAAATACTTGAATATAATGCAAAGGATATAATTAGGGCTAAAAATACCCTGTTAGGTATAGATAGAGATTCTAAGGAAATGGCTGTTGAATTAGTAGTACCTCAAAATATTACTTATCTTATGCAGGCTATTGAGGATTTATCAAATAAAAAAATGAAATTCAACGACTTTGTTTCATGGTTAAAACTTGTGAATAATAATTGCTATGTCGTATGGACAATTATTGAAAACGATAATAATAGGATAGATACTTTGGAATGTTTGCAACGCATAATGTCCATTACAAAGCCTTTATTAGATAAGTACGGTGGCGATTGTTTTATTGAGACTAAATAAATTATGAATATCCTAAAAAGATTAGATATTAAAATCTCACAGCAGGGGTGTTTCCGCAATGTCTTGCTAATTGGCAAATATGCAATAAAAGTTCCTACAATATTGAATCAACAAAACTTCTTATACGGCTGCTATTCTAATATAAGAGAACGCAATTATTGTAAGAATGTAAATAAAAGCGGTGGTTTTTTGGATATTGTAGCACCTTCTTTGTTTTGTTCTATATTTGGCTTAATTCAAATTCAATATAGGTGCAAAGAGATAAGTAGTGAAGACTTTGCTTTACTTACTCAAAAACAACTTGATATGTTTAGTATTTGGGGCAATGACATAAAAGCAGCTAATTTAGGCTATTACAATGGAAGGCTTGTTCTTTTCGATTATCAATAAATAAAACTATGATTATTTTAAAAATACTTCTTTTCGCAGGTGCTTTGCTAAAAATCACAGAAGCCGTAACAATGACTTTCGATATTGAGTTATTGAAAGAAGGTTTTTTGAAGGCACAAAAGTATATTGATACTTATTACGTATCACTTCTTACTGCGCTTGTTTTACCAATGCTTTACAATAGAGAGTTTACACTAATTCTTTATTGCGTTACTTTCTTGCTTGGTAGTATATTATTTGTAAGCATTTTCAAAGCAGCCGTATATTCTATATTAAGTAGAAAAATACAATATGAGTTAAATATAAGCTACCATTTCATTTCTTATGCTTGCTTAATTTTAGCCTTGTATTATGTAATGGATAAGCCTGAAATGACTATTGTAGCAGAAAGATTAAAATACTTTATAACCGATATAATCTACTTTTTCTTGCATCTATTTTAAATAAATAAGCCATAAAGTGTAATGCTTTATGGCTTAATCTTTTACTGATTATTTACGTGAAAATAGAATGATTCTAAAACGCCTACGGGTGGTTGTACCGAAATGTCCGTACCAATGTAGTAATATGAGTAAGCAATATTTCTGTTTTCTAAATTACTATTATAATCTGCCAAAGTCATTAAGCTAAATTCATATTCACTTTCCGCTTCG
>ERZ650304.356-NODE-356-length-26131-cov-6.659035_pt1 | contig 26131 bp, 42 predicted proteins | sample MGYA00376240_ERZ650304 | MGnify/ENA primary metagenome ERZ650304 (study PRJEB26733, sample SAMN07839271) | wastewater metagenome | biome: small river; feature: stream; material: water | place: USA: North Carolina | collected 2016-03-01 ... | reverse complement strand
CCTGCTCCTCGGCGGCCCGGCGCCGGGCCTCGGCCTCGGCTGCGGCGCGCTGGCGCTCGAGCTCGGCGGCGCGTCGGGCGGCCTCCTCGGCCTCGGCCTGAGCGCGGGCGGCCTCCTCGCGTGCCAGCCGTTCGGCCTCGGCGCGTTGCCGTTCGAGCTCGGCGCGCCGCTCGGCCTCGAGGCGGGCGGCCTCGGCGCGCTCGAGCTCCTCCGCTTGCCGGCGGGCCTCGGCCTCGGCGGCGCGCTGGGCGGCCTCCTCGGCGGCCTTGCGGGCGGCCTCCTCGTCGGCGGCGCGGCGGGCCTCGTCGACGGCGGCGCGCTCGGCCTCGGCCTGGGCGGCCTTGCGGGCCTCGAGCTCGGAGCGGGCGGCGGTGACGGCCTGGTCGTGGGCGGCCTTGCGGGCCTCGGCGTCGGCGGCCTGGCGGGCGAGGTCCTCGGGGGTGGCGTTGAGCTCGGCGAGCGGGCGGGCGCCGGGGAGCTCGGCGCGGTGGGCGAGGTCGACGATGCGGGCGTGGAGCTCCTCGGGGGAGAGGGCGACGCCGTCGTCGTCGACGTCGTCGATGGGGACGAGCTCGTTCCATCGGATGATGTCGGCGTCGGCGGGGCCGGCGGGGTCGAACTCGGCGGCGCGGATGCGGTACTCGAGGTCGAGGAGCTCGCCGCGGTAGCTGTCGGTGGTCATCTGCCATGGCGGCGGGGCGTCGTAGTAGCCGGGCTCGCCGTCGCCGCCGCGGTTGCGGAATGCGTCGAATAGCTCGCGGCGGGCGCCGTCGGAGTCGGCGAGCTGTTCGTGGCGGGCGACGTGGAGGATGGCGTCGGCGTCGAACTCGCTGGGCCGGCCGGCGATGATGGCCTCGACGTCCCAGCCGTCGCCGGCGAGCTGCGGGCAGATTTGGTCGTAGCTGACGCGGTGGCCGCGGCCGAACGGCCGGCCGCGAGCCACGGAGCCAGCCGCTTCGGCGAGGCTGTTGTGGGTGATCCAGACGTCGACGGCCTCCTCGACGCTGTAGAGCTCGGCGCCGGCGACGTCGTAGCCGTTGGCGGCGTTGAGGGCGGCGTGGAGCTGGTCGGGGGTCTGGCCGCCGGTGCGGAATCCGCCGCGCTTCTGCAACCGTGCGAGCTCGTCGCCGTTGAGCTGCTCGAGCCAATCCCATTCGCCGCCGGCCTCGGGGCGTTTCCATGACGTCTTGCCGTAGATGTCGGTGACCTTGACGGCCTTGGGTGGCTTGGCGAGCGCGGTGATGCCGGGGCCTCGGGTGCCGTCGAGGGGGCCGGGGCCGCCGCTGAGCCACCACTTAGCGGCCTCCTGGGTGCGGGCGGCCTCGGCGCGGGCCGCGCCGCGGAGCTCCTCGAGCTGGGCCCAGGCGGCGCGGAGCTCCTCGGGGGTGAACTCGCTATCGGCGGCGAGGTCGACGAGGGCCTCGTCGCGCTCGAGGGCGGTGAGCTTCTTGCCCTTGCGGGCCGCGCTCGTCGGGCCCGGGCTCGACGGTTCGGGGCCTGGCGGCGGCGACGGTTGCGGCGGTTCGGGCCGGTCGACGGGGGCGACGTCGTTGACGGTCGGCGGGGCCTCGGTGTCCCAAACGGTGACGAGCGTGCCGCGGCAACGGGTGCCGCCCTGGCATCCGACGTAGGTGCCGGTCGGGTAGTCCTCGCGGGCGGCCTCGAGGCTGGGGTACTCGGCGCCGTCGACGAGCGAACAGGGGCCGCATGTGTTCGAGTCGAGGAGCTCGCTGGCGTACCACTTGGCGGCGCGCGGTAGGGCGTCCTGGGCGGTGGCCCGGCCTTGGGCGTGGGCCTGCTGGGCGGGGACGCGGGCGGCGTCGGTGTCGAGGCCGGCGGCGAGGTCGTCGCGGGCGGCGTCGACGATGCGGGCCCGGCCTTCGGCGACGTCGAGGGCGGCGAGCGGGAGGCGGGCGCCGGCGTTGGCGACGGCCTGGGTGACGACGCGGGCGGGGGCCGAGCTCGAGGCGGCGGCCTGGGCGGCGATGGCGGGGTCGAGGGCGCCGGTGTCGAGCTGCTCGAGGAGGGCGTCGACGGCCGTGGTGGGGATGCCCTGGGCGTCGGCCTCGGCGCGGGCGGACGTGAGGCCGGCCCGGTAGGCGCCGGCGAGCTCGTTGGCGACGAGCTGCTCGAGGTCGCGGGTGAGTCGCTGGTAGCCGGGGACGTCGGCGGTGATGGGGCGGGCGGGGTCGGCGACGCGGTTGACGAGCTCGACGAGCTCGGCCGGCGTGGTGGCCTTGCTGGCGGCGACCTCGAGGGCGTTGGCGATGCGGGTGCGGTGGTGGCGGAGGGCGCCGGTGATGGTCGAGACGTGGGCGTCGACGACGTCGGCGAGGGCGGCGAAGTTGACGCGGGCGGCGCGTTCGTGGGGGAGGAGGGCTCGCCGGGCCCAGGCGGGGACGAGGCCCTCGGCGATGTCGAGGTCGAGCTCGAGCCGGTCGAGCTCGGCGCTGGCGAGCTGGGCCTCGAGGTCGGCGAGCTCGTCGAGGTCGTGCCGGTCGGGGCGGCGCGGCATGGTGGGCGGCCTAGCCGGCGGCGGCGAGGGTGGCGGCGCGCTGGGCGAGGTCGGCGGCGCGCTGGGCGAGCTGGGCCGGCGTGGCCGGGGGCGGGGGCGGGTCGGTCGACGTCGGGGGCGACGCGTCGGGGCTGGCCATCGGCGACGCGTCGCTGGGGGCGGGGAGCCGGAACCGGCGGCGGACGTCGGCCTTGAGCTCGGGGTCGCCGTCGAGGAGGCCGGCGTCGCTGAGGGCCTTGAGGCCTTCGGCGGTGGCCGGGCTGTCGGCCTCGAGCTCGTCGGCTTCGAGGAGCGGGTAGGGCTCGTCGGGGCCGTAGTTGAGCTCGACGAGGTCGCGGATGACGTGCTCGGTGAACGTCTCGCCGATGTCGATGATTTCGGCGTTCTGCGAGGCGAGGAACAGGTCGAGGAAGGTGTCGCCGATGGCGCCGTCGCCGAGGCCGCCGGAGTGGCCGAGGTTGAGGACCATGGCGAGTGCGGCGCGGCCGATGGCCTCGTCGTGGTACTTGAGGAGGGGGAGCTCCTCGCGGATGGTGCCGGTGACGCCGACGAGGCTGAGGGTCATGCCGGTCGGGAGTGCGGCGCCGGCCTCCTCGCCGGCGCGGATGCCCTTGGCGATGGCGAGGGCCTCGGCCTTGCTGTGGCCGGCGCCCTCGTCGAACGTGACGACGGGGATGCCCATGCCGTTGCGCTCGACCATGAGCGGGCCGAGGCGGATGAGCTGTTGCTTGATGGCCCAATGGCCGTAGCTCGAGCGGAGGATCGAGCGGCCGTTCCAGTCGGCGCCCTCGCGGTCGTGGACGAACATGACGAGCCGGTCGGCGGGGAGGATGACCTCGTCGGTGATGCCGTTGCGGCGCGCCGAGGGGACGAGCTGGCGGATGGCCTCGAGGCCGCCGTCGCGGGCGACGTCGATGCGGGTGACGCTGCGCGGCATCCGCGGGCCGAGTTTGCGTAGGTGGGCGGTGAGCCGGGGGAGGCCGTAGCCGTCCTGGCCGGGCCCGGGCGGGGCGACGGTGTAGACCTGCTCAAACGGCATGAATCCGAACACGCGGGCGAGGAGGGCGTGGCGGAGGGTGTCCGCGAAGACGATGCCCTCGCGGCGGCGCCGGCGGCGGGCGGCGGCGGCGGTGTCGACCTCGAGGCCGAGCTCGTCGGCGACGAACGCGACGACGCGGTCGTCGGCGCCGTTGGCCGAGAGGCGCCAGCGGGCCCGGCGGATGGCGAGGTCGGCGGCGCGGAGCGTGCTGTCGACCTGGGCGTCCTTTCGCATCCGGTCGTAGACGGCGATGCTGAGCGGGAACCGGAGCTCGGGGACGTGCTCCCAGCCGTCGACGAGGCCGTCGTAGGCCGAGAGGCCGGGGGCGCCGAGCTCGGACGTGGGCGGCGGGCCGAGCGGGGCCGAGACGGTGGGCATGGCCGCCATCGTAGGGGCGGCCGGGGGTGGGCTAGCGGGAGCCTCGGTAGGCGGCGATGGCGGCCTCGGCGCGGGTGAGCTCGAGCTCGGCGGCGTGGAGCTTGTCGCGGGCGGCGTCGACGTCGGCGCGGGCGGCCTTGACGGCGTCGCGGGCTCGGTGGAGGCGGCCGTTGAGCTGGGTGGCGCGCTGGGCGCGCCGCTGGGCCTGGGTCGTCATGGGGCGAGGCGCGGCTCGAGGCCGGCCTCGAGGTCGTCGAGCTGGCCGGTGAGGGCGTCGAGCGGGCCGAGCTGGGCGCGGCGGTGGTCGATGGCGGCGCGGAGCCGGGCCTCGCCGGCGATGTACCGCTCGAGGCGGGCGGCCTCGGGGCCGTCACCGCGCTCGAGGGCGGCGCGCCGTTGCTGCTCGAGGCTGGGGCCGGTCATCGCTCGCGGAGCCGGAGGCCGGCGACGAGGCGACGGGCGTGCTCGATGTGGAGGGCGCCGCCGAGGACGTTGAGGCTGGCGGCGCCGGGGGACGTGGCGAGGGCCTGGGCGACGAGGGCCTCGAGCCGGGCCCGGTCGACGACCATGACGCCGGCGGCGAGCGGGCCGGCGACGTGGGGGCCGAGGACCTCGAGCGTGTGGACGAGGTTGCCGATGGTGATGGCGGCGGCCTGGGGGTCGAGGATGCCGAGGGCCTTGCCGCGCTCGTCGGTGCGGTTGTGGCGGCCCTCGAGCTCGAGCATGACGACGTGCTGGTGGTGCCGTCCGCTGTTCTGCATGGCCTCGGCGGCGTAGGTGCTGACGGTGTCGACGAGGAGGGCCGTCTCGTCGAGCTGGCCGATGGCCTCGACGACGATGCTGCCGGGGATGGCGGCGTCGTCGTCGAGGGGCCCGTAGGTGGCGTCGGGCGGGATCATCGGGCGGACCGGGCGGCGACGGTGACGCGGGGGGCGCGGCACTTGGCGCCGGCGCTGGCCGGGGTGGAGCGGGCCCAGGTGTGGAGCGGGCCGGGGTCGGTGGGGAGGAGCGTGACCTCGCCGGTGGCGGGGAGGCCGGCGGCCTCGTAGACGACGGTGCCGTCGGGGTGGGCGACGGTGAGCTGGCCGTGGCAGACGAGGCCGCCGGCGGCCCAGGTGACGACGAGGGCGTGGCCGGGGACGGCGTCGACGACGACGGCGTCGGCCGGGGGACGTGGCTGGCTGAACGTCGCCGGCGACGGTTGGCAGGCGGCGAGGGCGAGAGTGATGCCGGCGGTGGTGAGGGCGGTGCGGACGATGGGCATGGTGGGCGGACCTCCTAGGTGGGTCATCATCTTGGCGGGGCGGTCAGACGGCCGAGAGGCCGAGCTCGAGGAGCGGGCGGATGCGGAGGTCGATGAGCTCGGTGGGCCAGCCGGCGGCGAGGGCGAGGCGGGCGGCCTCGGCGGCGCATCGGTCGACGAGGGCGGGCTCGGGGAAGGGGGCGGCGTGCCAGTCGGCGAGGGTGCCGAGCTGGGCGAGGGCGCCGGCCTGGGTGAGCTGGACGCGGCGCCGGCGGCGGTCGTGGTGGACGAGGCCGAGGGTGGCGAGGCGGACGGCGGTGCCGTGGTCGACCTGGGCGCCGGTGCCGTCGACGAGCTGGTGGTTGCCGGGCCCGGTAGGGACCTGGGCCCGGGGTTCGCCGGCGTGGGCGGCGACGGCGTTGAGGACGTCGAGCGCGGCGTTGTCGTCGGCGGTGAGGCCGGCGAGGAGGAAGGGGCGGCCGGTCATGCGTCGGGGGCGAGGCTGTAACGGGCCCAGGCGGAGACGGCGACGGTGAGCTCGTCGCGGGTGTGGGTGGCGCCGAACACGGTGAGGCCGTGGACGCTGTAGGCGGTGCCGCCGTGGGGGTGGAGGACGGAGACGGTGAGCGGCCCTAGGTGGCGCTCGAGGTCGCGGAGGGCCTCGGCCTCGTTGACGGGGTCGAGCTGGCCGCTGGGGCCCTCGAGGAGCCGGGTGACGTCCTCGCCGTCCTGGCGGCGGATGCGGACGGCCTGGGCGGCGGTGAGCGGGCCGAGGTTGGCGTAGTCGGCCGTTGGGAGCTCGACGTCGGCGGGGGCTGGTGTGGTGGGCATGGTGGGCATCCTGACTGTCCTGTCGGACGGCTAGTAGGTGATGAGGCGGTCGGTGGGTCGGAAGGTGCGGCGGGAGCTCGAGCCGCCGCGGGAGACGGGGCGGAGCTCGAGCTCGAGGCGGGCCCGGTCGTCGGGGCCGAGCTCGGCCTCCTGGGCGCGGGTGGGGATGAGGGCGAACCGGCGGACGGAGGCGACGCGGTAGCGGCGGCGCTCGCCGGGGACGCGGACGATGTCGCCGCGGCCGACGAGGTCGGCGTCGACCTCGAGCGGGGCGGCCGTGATGCGGCCTCGAGGTCTAGGGCGAGCTGCTCGGCGTGGCGGCCGGCCGGGCCCAGGTGGGCGAGGCGGTCGTCGGCGTCGAGCTGGCCGGTGCGGGCGATGGCGCCGAGACGGCCGCGCATGTGGCCGAGGCCGGGGCAACCGTCGAGGGGGCGCTCGAGCTGGTGGAGGCCGGCGGCTTCGAGGAGCTCGGCGTACCGCTTGCCGCCGAGGACGATGGCCCGGCGGCCGTAGAGGCCTCGCTCGGCGACCTGGGCGGCGAGCTCGATGGGGCCGATGGCGGCGGCGTCGCCGACGGTGACGTTGTAGGGGGCGAGGACGGTGTCGAGGTCGACGAGGCCGTGGAGGGCGGAGAGGATGAGGACCTCGGCGCCGAGGTCGGCGGCGAGCCGGTCGGCGGCCTTGCGGGCGGAGCGGTGGAGGGCGCCGGTGTAGAGCTCGCCGGCGGGGGCGGCCTCGGCGAGCTTGGCGGCGCCGCAGGGGACGATGACGACGGGCCGGTCGAGGTCCTGGGCGACGGGTCGCTGGGCGAGGCGGAGGGTGGCGAGCTGGTCGAGCTGGCGGGCCGGGTTGACGAGGGCGGCCGGCGGGCAGGCGAGGCGGCGGCCTCCCTCGAGCTCGACGGTGAGGCCGCCGCGGGCGCCGATGGCGACAATGCGGGCGTAGGGGGCTGGGCCGTGGTCGGCGGGCGAGAGGCCGAGGGCGTCGCGGTCGATGCGGACGTAGTCGCCGACCTCGAGGGCCTCGAGGAGCTTCTCGGCGGCGGTCATCGGGCGACGACCGTGAGGGCGGTGCTAGCGCGGAGCTGCAAGGTGCATCGGGCGGAGGCCTGGCCGGGGCCGCCGGCGGCCTCGGCGACGACGGTGGTGTAGCCGAGGACGGTGCGGACCGAGCGAACGGTCCATCGGTCGTTCTCGATGAGCATGATGTCGCCGGCGGTGAGCTGGCTGGCCTGCCGGCCGGCGATCGGGGCGGTGGTGGTCATGGTGGGCCTTCCTGGGTGGCGGTGGCGGGGCGTCATCCCTGCCGGCCGTCACTGTAACCCAGGCGGTTACCGCTTGTCGAGTATGCCGGCGAGGGCCCGGTGGGCGTCGACGAGGAGGCGCTCGGCCTCGAGCTCGACGAGCTCCTCGAGGGCGGCCTCGGCGGCGTAGCCGGCGGCGACGGCGTCGGTGGCGGCCCGGTGCGCGGCGATGGGGTGGCCGCGGTCGGCGAGCTCGGCGGCCTCGAGCTCGAGCGCGGCGGCGTCGCCGGCGAGACGGTCGGCGGCCAGCGCGAGGGCGTCGGTGCGGGTGGCGGGAGCCATGCCAACAGTCTCGCCGACGGGGGCCGGCGTGGGAAAGCCTTAGCCGGCGTCGACGAGCTGGGCGGGCGGCGTGACGCGCCGGCGCTCGATGCCGGCCTCGGTGAACGTCGAGACGCCGTAGCCGAGCTCGAGGAGGGCGGGGATGGCCCGGTCGAGGTCGGCGACCCATACGGCGGCCCGGCGGTGGCCGGGGACGACGCGGGTGCGGGCGAGCGGGGCCCGGCGGACGAGGCCGAGTTTGACGAGCTCGCCGCGGCGGTTGCCGCCGGTGGGGCGCCGGCATCCGAGGAGGCCCTCGAGCTGGACGTCGGTGAGGCCGTCCTCGCCGGCCTCGACGAGCGCGGCGAGGGCCCGGGTGCGGAGCTTGCCGACCTTGAGCTCGAGGGACCGGGCGGCCTCGGCGGACGTGGCGACGGCGAGGCCGGCCCGGTGGGAGGGGACGGGGAGGGCGAGGACGTTGGCGGCGTCGTGGTCGGGCTCGCTGTAGCCGTCGAGGGTGGGGTGGCTGTCGCGGGCCCGGCGTTGGGCGGCCTGGACGGTGGTGAGCTCGGCGCGGAGCGATTCGACGGCGGAGGCGTCGAACAGGGTGGCGCCGTCGGGGAGAATCTCGAGGAGGCCGAGGGCGGCCTCGACGTGGGCGATGGTGAACGGGGCGAGGGTCGGGTAGTGGCTCGGGACGTGGTCGGTGCTCAAGCTGGTTTCTCTCCTGGGTCGAGGCCGTCGATGTCTCGGCGGCGCCGGGGTGCTGGGATCATGGCATCGGGGTCGGACGGCCCGGCGTGGGCCCGGTGCTCGAGGTAGGCGGCGCGCCGCTGCTCGAGCTCGGCGGCCTGGGCGGCGAGCTGGGCCTCGAGGCCGGCGACGTGGCGGCCGAGCTGGGCGAGGCGCCGGCGGAGGGCGTCGAGCTCGGCGCGCTCCTCGGCCTCGAGCTCCTCGCGGGGGACGGACGCATAGAGGGCCTCGTCGGCGGTGACGAGCTCGAGGTCGCGGCGGGCCTGGCGGAGCCTCGAGCGGGTGGCGCTGTGGCGGACCTCGGCCACCTTGACGCGGCCGTAGAGCTGGCGGCCGGTGTAGGCGGGCGGGTCGGTGGCGGTCATGGCAGGGGGCGGGGGGCGACGTGGTTGACGAGGGCCCAGGCGCGGGCGACGACCTTGCTGGGGGCGCCCTCGATGACGATGCCGTTCTCGACGTAGACGTCGGCGTCGGGGTAGCCGGCCTCGACCATGAGGGCCTCGAGGGCGGCCCGGGCGGGTTCCATTTCGGCCTCGAACTCGTCGAGGGCGGCGGCGGTGAGCTCAACCCAGCCGCGGAAGGGCTGGGCGCGGAGGAGCTCCTCGGCGGCGGAGAGGCCGGGCTCGTCCTCCTCGAGCTCGAGGTCGGCGCCGGCGATCATGCGGGGAGCTCCGCCGGTAGGCCGTGGTGCTCGCGTAGGGCCCGGTGCTCGGGGCGGAGGAGCTTGCGGTAGAGGTCCTCGACGGCGGCGTCTCGGTGGCGCTGGGCGGCCTCGACGGCCTCGGGGCGGGTGGCGTAGGCGAGGCCGCGGAGCTGCTCGGTGTGGCCGGCCGGCGAGCCGGGCGTCGGGGCGTGCTTGAGGATGGGGACGTAGGGCCACGGCGAGCGGCGGCCACCCTTGCGGGCGCCGGCGGTGACGTGGGCCCAGGATGCGACGGCGGCCCGGCGGGCGAGCTCGGCGATGCTGGGGTCGCGGCGCTCGCGGAGGTCGAGGGCGAGCTCATAAAGCTGGCCGGCGCGCTCGCGGTCGCCGCCGGCCGAGGCGAGGCGGGCCTCGGCCTCGAGCCGGGTGAGCTCCTCGTCGGCGGTCATCGGGGGACTCGGTCGACGGCGATGGCGATGATGTCGCCGGCGGGCGGGGAGACGTAGACGTAGACCGGGACGTCGGCGGTGAGCTGGGCCCGGCGGGCCTTCGCGGTGAGGGCGTCGAGGCTGGTGTAGACCTCGGCGCCGGCCGGGATGGGGTCGCCGGGCCGGGCCTCCTCGACGACGAGGCGGAGGACGATGGCGAGCTCCTCGGCGATGGCGGCGTTGGTAGCGGTCATCGGCCGGCCTCCTGTGCGCGGTGCTCGAGCTCGACGCGGGCCTCGTCGACGGTGGCGAGGTAGGCGAGGCGCTCCTCGTTGGTGGCGCTGCGGATGCTGGCGATGGTGGCGAGCGGGATGGCCTTGCCGTAGTAGCCGGGGAGGCCCTTGATGATGGCGACGTCGCTGGGGGAGCCGACGGCGACGGTGTCGAGCTGGCCGACGAGGAGCTCGCGCTCGTCGACGGCGCGGCCGAGCTCGAGGGCGACGATGGTGCGGCGGAAGGCGGCGACGTGATGGCGGCGCTCGACGGCGGGGAGACGGAACACGGTCGTCATCGGACGGCCTCCGCCGGGTAGTCGGCGAGGTCGCCGGTGCCGGCGAGGGCGGCCTCGAGGCGGGCCGCGAAGATGCGGCGGGCCTCGACGCGCTCGACGCGCCGACGGCGGCGCTCGAGGTCGGCCGACGCGTGGGCGGCGGTGCGCTCGAGCTCGAGGGCGGCGAACAGGTCCATGGTGGTCCTCCTGGGGTTGGGGGCCGCGTCATCGGCCCGGGCGTCACTGTAACCCAGGCGGTTAGGCGTTGTCGAGGATGGCGGCGGCTCGGCCGACGGCGACGCGTAGCGGGCCCGGCCTCGGCGGCCTGGTGCTCGGGGCGGTATGACACGACGACGAGCTGGCCGGCGGAGCTATGACGGGCTCGAGCCGGCCCAGGTCCGCCGGGCCGGGCCCGGCGTAGCCCCAGGAAGGGCAACGGCCTCGAGGGTAGCGGGCCCGGGTGACGGCCTAGAGGTTGACCGGGGGGCCGGCGACGCCGGGGCCGAGGCGGGCGGCCTTGCCGGCGCCGGCGGCGCGGGGGTGCTCGACCTCGATGGCGCCGCGGCGGGTGGCGGTGCCGGCGGCCTGGCGGCCGAGCTGGGCGAGGAGGTAGCGGAGCGCGTCGTAGGCGTGATCTTCGGCGTTGGTGTCGACGTCCTCGGGGCGCTTCTGGCTGCGGGGGAGCTCGGGGAGGGTGCGGATGAGGTTGGTGCACGTCGAATAGATGAGGAGGCGAGGGAAGCCGTCGGGGCGGACGCGGAGCCGGTCGGCGACGTCGGCGACGCCGGCGAGGCGGTCGTTGTGGGCGCGGCGGACGGGGAGGCCGGCGGCCTGGTACTTGCCGGCGATCGAACCGGGCGGGGCCGGGGTGCCGGCCTTGCCGGCGTCGACCTTCGGGGCCGGCCGGAGGTCGTCGGGGTTGCGGGCCCAACATGCGGGGTCGAGGGCGGCGGGGACGGGGCGGGAAGGGCCGCGCTCGCCGCGGGCCTCGCTGTCGAGGATGAGCCGGGCCTGAGCCTCGGGGGTGAGCTCGGCCCGGTAGAGCTCGCGGTAGACGACGACGAGGTCGTCGGCGAGCTTGGCGCCCCATAGCGCACAGAACGGGGCATCGAGGCCGTAGTCGATGCCGATGGCGCGGGGGATGCCGCGGCCGATCGGGAGGGGGAGGCGCTCGGGGTCGATGACGTGGACGCCGGTGCGGAACTCGCGGAATCGTTGGCCGGCGTAGACGTTCCAGTCGCCGTCAAGCATCGCTTTCCGCGTGTCGCCGGTGAGGGCCTCGAGCTGGCGCCGGTAGCCGGGGTCGACGTTGGCCTCGTTGTCGGCCAGCTTCGCCGGGATGAACGCACGCGTCAGAGGTTGGGGGACCTCGGCGGTGGGGGCCGGCCGGAAGGGCTGGCCGCCGGTGGGGAACGGGTCAATCCATCGGCGCTTGACCCAGCCGTGGCCGACGCCGCCGGGGTTGGCGGAGCCGATGGCCTTCGGCGTGTAGCCGGCGGCGGCCATGGCGGCGGCGACCGCGCCCGACTGGCGGAGCCGGTGGAGGAGGTAGGTGTATTGGAACTCGGTGAACTGCTCGAGCTGGTCGAAACCGACGAGGGCCCATTCGGCGCCCTGGTACTTGGTGACGTCGGCGTCGCGTGCACAGGCGGCCAGCCGGAGCCTCGAGCCGTTGCGGAACTGCCAGACGTGTTTGACGGCGTTGTAGCTGGCGACCTGGGGCTGGGGGAGCCGGTCGAGGAGGCGGTAGGTGATGCCGCCGAGCTCGTCGAGCTGGGGCATGGTGCGGCGAAAGAGGGCGGCGGCGGCGCCGGGGAACTCGAGGAGGACGGCGAGGGCCTCGGCGATGAGCCAGTCGGTTTTCCCTCCGCCGGCGGCGCCACCGTAGAGGAGCTCGCCGACCTCGAAACGGTGGGCCCGGGCCTGGGCGGGGTTCGGGCCGGGCGGGGAGCCGTCGGGCTTCGGCGGGTAGTCGAGGATGAGCTCGCCGGTGACGAGGGCGTCGTTGCGGGCGGTCATGCGCGGGCGCTCGTTAGGTGCCAGCCTCCTCCGCACGTTGGGCATTCGTAGGCGCGGACGGGGACGGCGTCCTTGGTGATGCCGGTGGTGCGGCCCTCGCGCTCGCGGCGGGTGCGGCCGACCTTGAGGGCCTCGAGGGCGGCGCGCTCGTCGGCGAAACGGACCTTGCCGGAGGGGCATCGGCGGGCGCCGCGGCTGGGGGTGCGGGCGACGGCGAACGTGATGCGCGTGGGGATGCGCTTGCCGTAGGCGTCGCGGCGTGGGCGGGCGTTGCGGTTGCGGCGGGGCATGGCCGGGCCCTACCTGAGCTCGACGCCGGCGGTGACGTCGACGTCGGGGCCGACGAGGGTGCCGACGGATGACCTCGAGCGCGGGGCGACGCGTGCCTTGCTGGTGTCGGGGTTGACCTCGAGGCGGCCGAACATGGCCTCGACGGCGGCGACGCGGTCGCTGAGGTCGACGACGGCGATGTCGCCGGCCTCGAGGACGGTGCCGTCGTCGAGGGTGAGCTCGGCGCCGTTGTTGCGGACGATGCGCTCGTCGGGTGCTACCCAGCCGTCGAGGGCGGGGAGCTGAGCGGGGATGGTGGTGGCGCCGTAGGCGGGCATGGTGCTCCTAGTGGGTCGAGGGTGACGCTGGCGGGGATGGCGGCGAGGTCGATGCCGAGGAGGCCGAGCTCGAGACAGTCGCGGCGGTGGCGGCGGGCGGCGGCGAGCTCGTCGACGGGTGGGGCCGGCCTCGGGTCGAGGCGGTCGAGCCGGTCGAGGGCGGCGAGCTCGCTGGGGAGGAGGCCGTCGGTGGTCATGCGTCGGCCTCCTCGGGCTCGAGGGTGACGACGTCGGGGATGGGCTCGCCGCCGCGCTGGGGGCGGGGGGCGGTGAGGACGATGGTGAACGCGCCGGCGCCGGTGGCGAGGTCCTCGAGGTCGCCCTCGAGGTTCAGGTGGTCGCCGATGGCCCGGGTGAGGACGCCGACGAGGGTGCGGACGTCGACGCGGGCGTCATCCCAAGCTCGGCGGACGAGCATGGCGTCGCGCACCGCGGCGACGGCCTGCTTGCGGGCCTCGGCGTACCGCTTGAGCTCGTCCTTGTCGGCGCCCTCGGGTGGGGAGCCGGCGACCTCGAGGCCGATGATGGCGGCCTCGAGCTTCGTGGTGGCGTCGTCGAGGCGGCGGGTGAGCTCCTCGTCCTCCTCGAGCCGGCCGAGGAGGATGGTGGCGGCCTTCGGGGCGAGCTCGCCGAGGAGCTGGTCGCTGAGGCCGGCCCGGCGGTCGAGCATGGCGGCCCGGCGGGCGGCGACGCTGGCGGCGGCGGCCTTCGCGTTTTGCTCGGTGGAACGGTCCGCGTACTCGGCGGGGTCGAGGCCGGCGGCCTTGGCCCATCGGATGATGCTGGACTTGCTGCAACCGGCCGAGGCGGCGGCGGCGCTGAGGCCCTTCTCCTTGAGGACGTCGAGCGCGGCGGCGACCTGCTTGTCGGTGTAGGTGCGGCGCTTCGGGGACTTGCTGCCGGCCATCGTGGGACCTCCTGGGCCTGACGCTACTGGCGGTCGAGGGCCTGGTCGGGGGACGCATCCCGCGACGTCGAGCTCGACGCGTCGAGGGTCGCCGGCGCTGAGGCGTCGCGGCCGGTGGTGTCGATGGCGTGGCGGCGGTTGACCTCGGCCCAGGCGCGGGCGATGCCGCCGGAGCCGGGGAACACGTCGACGACGTCGTCGCCGGGGACGGCGCCGAGGAGGCCGAATAGCCAGTAACAGAACTCGGCGGGCTTGGCGCCGACGACGCGGCGCGGGTCGGTGCGGCGGGCCGAGACGCCGGCGACGAGGGCGTCGAGGCGGTCGCCGGGGGCGGCGATGAGCCGGCGGGGCCCGGGCCAGTAGATGACGGGTTCCCAGGCGTTGACGGGCCGGTAGCTGGCGACGTTGCGGTGGCCTCGGACCCAGGCGGCGACGCGGACGCCGACGGGGCAGACCTCGAGGAGCTCGGGGAGGGCCTCGGCCGATGTCGAGAGGGCCCAGCCGTGGGGGAAGGTGCCGGCGAGGTACTGGACGAGCTCGGCGTGGTCGACCTCGCCGGCGTAGTCGGGATGGTCGCGGTAGTAGAGGGCGGCCTTGCCGGGGTACGGCGGGTCGGCGTAGGCGAGCTGGCGGGGGTCGCTGGGGGCGAGGGTGGCGCGCTCGACGACCTCGAGGGCGTGGCCGGCGCCGGCGTGGAACCGATGCCAAGCCTGCCGGCAGGCTTGGGAACAGGTGACGGCGTCGCGGCGTTTGCCGGCGGGGATGGGGCCGTCGCACCACGCGCACCGCGGGCGGATCATCGGCGGGCCCAGGTCCAGCCGTAGACGGCGGCGTCGTCGGGGGCGGCCTCGTCGGCGGCCATGACGACGCACGCGAGGCGCCGGCGGCCGAGCTCGCCGGTGACGTCGACGATGAGGTAGCGGCGGCCGGTCGATGTCTCGAGGACGTCGCCGGGGCCGGGCGGGTTGCCGGCGGTGCCGTGGTCGGTGAGGGTGACCGGGGAGCCGGCGGGCTTGGCGGTCATGGGGCGCCGTCGAGGAGGGCGCCGTCGAGGAGGGGGCCCTCGGCCAGCCGGCCGCGGCGGTGGTGGGCGGCGATGAGCTCCTCGAGGGCCTCCTCGACGAGCTGGCGGTCGGCGGCGCTGTAGCGGTCGAGGGTGTCCCAGCCGGCGGCGAGCGCGCCCTCGAGGGCGAGGGCGGCGTGGTGGTGGGCGGTGCGGCGGGCGCGCTGGCGGCGCTGGTACTTGCTGAGCTCGCCGGGGCCGAGGGTCATGGCCGGCGGAGGGTGTAGATGCTGCGGTCTAGGTGCCAGATGTGCGAGGCGTCGACGGTGACGGGGCGGGCGTCGGGGCGCTCGAGGTCGAGCGGGCGGTTGGCGGCGTCCTCGAGGGCCTCGGCGAGCTCCTCGACGGTGAGGTCGGCACGGGCGAGGGCCTCGTCGTCGACGACGAGCTCGCCGTGGCTGAGCGGGTCGAGCTGGCGCGCCAGCATCCCCGCGAGCTCGACGGCGGCGGACGGCCAGAGGTCGGGCTCGGCGCGGAAGGTGATGCCGAGCTGGTAGGCGGGGGCGGTCATGCGGGCGTGACGGGGTCGTGGTCGAGGTCGCGCTCGAGGATGACGTAGAGACGGTCGAGGGCGGCGGTCCAGAGGTCGAACTCCTCGAGGGCGGCGATGTTGAGGAGGACGAGGAGGACGTCGCCGGCCTCGCGGCGGAGCTCGGCGGTCCAGTCCTCGGCGGTGCCGCGGTTGCCGTGGGCGCGCTTGACGACGGCCCTGGCGAGCTCGCCGACCTCCTCGGCGAGCGCGAGGGCCTCGACCTCGACGGTGAGGCCGGGCCAGGCCCGGGCGGCGAACTCGGCGACGATGCGCTGAACGGCGGGGAGGCCGTTGGCGTCGATGGGCCCGGTGGTGGTCATGCCGGGCGGGTGAGCTGGTAGAGGGTGCGCTCGGTGGCGTGGTCGGCCCAGGCGGAGACGGTGAGGCCGGGGCCGGAGGCGGCGAGGCGGGCGCCGAGCTCGGCGTCGGCGATGCGGTCGCGCTCGAGGAGCTCGTTGGGGACGGTGAGCTCGGCGAGCTGGCCGACCTCGAGGGCGATGGGGAGGTCGGGGCGTTCGGGGTCGCCGACGGCGTTGACGGCGGCGAACCGGAGGGCGACCTCGAGCCAGCCGGGGACGGCGTCGGCGGCGAGGTCGAGGCGGTAGACGGCCGGGCCCGGGTGGCGGAGGTCGGGGCGGGGCGCGTCGATGGCCGGCGCGAGGTGGTCGGTGCGGCTGTTGGGCATGACCGCGATGTGGAGGAGGACGAGGGTGGCCTCGCCGTACTCGTCGAGGCGGCGGCGGAGGAGGTCGACGTCGATGGCGCCGGAGACGCGGCCGAGCTCGAGGCCGGCGAGGACGTCGTCGAGCTCGGGGGCGTTCTCGTAGTGGAGCTGGACGCCGGCGGGGCCGAGGGTGCACGCGTTCTGTTCGATGAGCTGGCGGCCCATGTGGGCGCCGAGGTAGGCGATGTCGGGGCAGAGGGGGCCGTGGTGGCCGGGGATGACGTAGGCGCCGGCGGCGACCATGGCGCCGGCCTCGACGGCCCAGGCGTTGACGGGATCGTTGAGGGCGGCGGGGGTGATGCCGAGGTCGGGGCCGAGGATGCGGCCGTCGGGGGTGCGGGGCGGGTCGAGGGGCTCGTCGGGGATCATGTGGACTCGATTCGTGGGTCGATGGGTGGACAGTCGGGGTGATGGGCGAGGGCCTGGCGGTCGACGCTGTCGAGCGGTTGGCCGGCGGCCTTGCGGGCGTGGGCCATGCGGGCGGCGCCGCGCCAGCAGAGGGCGAGGATGTCGCTGTCGATCGGGACCGTGGCGGCCTCGTCGGCGTCGAGCTTGCCGGTGCGGTTGTGGCGGACCTTGTAGGCGGCGATGCTGAGCGACTTGGCGGTCACGGTCGGATGGTGGCGGGGGACGGTCATGGGAGGCCGTCGCGGTCGGGGAAGGTGACGCCGGGCCGGCGAGGTCTGCGGGGGACCTCGCCGGCCGGCGTCGGCCTCGAGCGGGCCGGGGTGGGAGGGGACGGCGAGCGCTCGGGGCGGGCTGGGCCTCGGGTGAGGCCGAGGGGGTGCGGGCGGCGGCGGTTGAGCCGGGCCCAGGGGTCGGCGATGCGGGCGGCGTGGGCCCGGCCGAGGACGTAGCCGGCGCCGAGGCCGAGGGCGATGAGGGCGACGGCGCCGGCGGCGTTCACTGGCCGAGGACCTCCTCGGCCATGCCGGCGGCCGTCTTGGCGGCGCGCTTGCCGGCCTCGCGGATGCGGCTGGCCGCCATGCCGGCCGTCATGCGGCGGCCGGAGCTGCGGCCCTCGTCCGTGATGACGGCCTCGAGCTCGATGGCGAGGGCCTCGGCGGCGAGGCGCTTGCGGACCTCGTCGACGTAGTCCTCGCCGAGCTCGACGAGGACGGCCCGGGCGGCGCGGACGGCGGCCTCGAGCTGGGCGGCGTCGGCGGCGAGCTGGCCGAGCTCGAGGCGGGTGGTGCGGAGCTCGGCGGCGGTGGTGGCGCCCTCGACGACCGCGGCGTGGGCGGCGACCTTGACGGGGCCGGCGAGGGCGGGGCCGGCGTAGGCCTCGAGCTCGTCGACGGAGGCGAGGAGGGTGTTGCGGGCGGCGCTGTGCGCGGCCGGCGTCGACGGCATGGCGGCGCCGTCGGGGTTGCCGGCCTCTAGCCGGCGGAGGACGGCGTCGAGCTGCGGGACAAGCTCGGCGACGGCCGTGGGGGTGGTGCGTTCGGTCATGGGGTCGGGTTCTCCTGGGTGATGTGTTGGCGGATGCGGGCGAGGGCGTTGCGGCGGGGGACGGGGGCGGCGCCGAACTTGCCGCGGAGGATGGTGTCGAGCTCCTCGAGGAGCGCGTCGACGTCGACGACGGCGAGCGTGATGCCGTAGAGCTCGGCGGTGCGCTCGATGCGCTCGAGCGTCGGGTTGGCCTTGGCCTCCTCGAGATAGCGGAGGGCCTGGTCGGTGACGCCGGCGGTGGCGGCGAGCTCGGCGCGGGCCCGGTCGCCGCGGTGGGCGGCGAGGGCCCGGCCGAGCTGGGCGGCCAGCGCGGTCACAGGGGGAATCACTGCTCGTCGTAGCCGGGCCACTCGTCGACCTCGACGGCGGGGGGCTCGTCGTCGGCGGGGGCGCCGTGGGCGGCCTCGAGGGCGTCGGCGGCGGCGCTGGCCTCGTCGGCGAGGGCGGCCTCCTCGGCGGGGTCGGGGCCTCGGCGGCGGGTGAGCTCGCGGCGGGCCCGGTCGACGAGCTCGGCGGGGACGGCGCCGGTGCCGGCGATGGGGCTGTCGGGGCGGCCGTCGATGGTGCCGGTGTCGCCGGAGGCGAGGGCCTCGACCTCGGGGGTGGTGAGGTCCTCGAGCTCCTCGTCGGTGAGGGTGGCGCCGCCGATGACCTCGAGGGCCTCGACGAGCTCGGCGCCGGCGGCGGGGTCCTCGTCGGGGTCGGGTTCGCCGTCGAGCTCCTCGAGCTGGCCGCCATCGGCGTCGAGGGCGGCCTCGGCGGCGGTGAGGGCGGCGTTGCGGTCGGCGACCGTGGGGGCGACGTCGTCGGCGAGCTCCTCGATGCCGGCCGTGTCGGGGCCGGTGCGGCGGCGGTCGAGCTCGGCGTCGAGGGCGACGGCGAGCGGGAGGCTGGCGTCGAGGTTGGCGCGGAGGGCCTCGAGCTCGGCGACGCTGCACGCGAGGAGGTCCTCGCCGAGCTCGTAGGGCTCGTCGGCCGGCGGGGCCTGCTCGAGCTCCTCCTCGGCCGGCGGCGTGGGGCTGGTGACGGCGGCGGCCCGGCGGGCGACCTCCTCGTCGACGGCGATGCCGAGCGGGCCGGAGCCGTCGAGGACGAGGCCCAGGGTGCCGAGGTCGATGGCGCTGAGGCCCTCGAGGACGTAGAGGCCGACGTCGCCGGCCTTGGTGTTGCGGATGAGGCCCTCGAGCTTGGCGATGGCGCTGTCGCGGTTGCGGCCGGCGCGCTCGACGCGGAGGGCCCGGGCGGCGTCGCTGGGGTGGGCCTTGGCGTGGGCGACGAGGTCGTCGCGGGAGAGGGCGGCGAGCTCCTCGTCGGTGAGCGGGTCGACGCCGGTGGCCTCGGCGGCGGCCTCCTCGACCGTGGGCGGGGGCATGGCCGGGACGTCGACGGCGCCGGCCTCGAGCTCGGCGGCGGGCGGCGTGACGTCCTCGCCGGCGGGGTCGACGCCGATGGCGAGCTCGGCGATGGTGTCGGCGGCGGGCTGGCCGGCGGTGGGCGTCTCGCCGGCCTCGAGCTGGCCGAGGCGGATGAGGACGGGCTCGAGCTTCGACTCGAGGAGGGCGACGCGGGCGGTGGCGGTGTCGGCCTGGGCGTAGGCGTCGTCGCGTTCGCGACCGAGCTCGCTGAGCCGGGTGCGGGCGTCGGCGAGGTCGGTGCCGGTCTGGCGGAGCTGGGCCTCGGCTTCGGCGAGCTCGGCGCGGACCTCGTCGAGCTGGACGCCGAGGGCGGCGTCGTCGCTGGCGCGGTTGAGGCGGCCGTCGTTGTCGGTGGCGACGACGAGGGCGCTGGCGACCTCGATGGTGCGGGCGGTCGACTCGAGGACGCCGGCCTCGGCGAGCATCCGGTAGATGGCGATGGCGCCGGTGCCGACTTCCTGGCCGGCGGCCTCCTCCTCGGCGAGCTCGAGGGCGGCCCGGCGGGCGACCTCCTCGCGGGAGCGGGCGGCGAGGTCGAGGGCCTCGACGACGATGTCGGCGCCGGCGACCTCGAGGACGCGGGCGGTGGCGAGGTCGGGTTCGGTGGTGGTCATGGCTGGCCTTCCTGGGTTGGTTCGATGGTGACGTAGATGCGGACGGTGATGGGCTGGCCGGCGGCGTTGCGGGCGGCGACGGTGGTGACGGGGAGCGGGCCGTCGGGGGTGCGGTCGGCGTGGGAGAGGGCGGCCCAGGCGGCGACGGCCTTGCCGAGACGGGCCCGGGTGCGGCGCTGGCGGCGGAGGAAGGTGGCGGCGCCGAGGCTGATGCGGCGGGCGGCGAGCGGCGGGGGTCGGTCGGTCATGGGTTGGACCCTACGGATGGCGTCGGACGGGTGAGCTGGGCCCGGTAGAGGACGGGCTCGACGACGCGGGCGGCCCGGTGGGCCTCGTCGTGGAGGCGGCCGGCGAGGCCTCGAGCGGCCCGGGCGACGTCGTAGGCGCTGCGGGCGTGGCGGAGCCGGTCGCGGCCGGCGGCGCCGGGGCGGGCGTCGATGGGCGGCGGGTAGTGGCCGCGGCCCGGTGGTAGGGCGCCGTTGCCGCCGGGCTCGACGAGGATGGCGTCGGGCCATTCGCCGAGGAGCTGGCCGACGACGAGGGCGGTGTCGAGGATGCCGTCGAGGTTGATGATGGCGTCGCCGTCGTCGCGGGTGACGTGCGGGTTGGGGGCGTGGTAGTTCTCGATGGCGAGGCGGACGCGGGGGAGGTCGCTGGCGGCGATGGGCTCGGTGAGGCCGAGCATCGGGACGACGACGGTGAGGGCCTCGCTGGCGAGGCGGTGGACGGCCTCGACGTTCGCGGCGGCCCAGGCGGCGGCGCTGTAGCCGTGGCGGGGGTCGACGGCGACGGCCCGGTCGAGGACGGCGGCGGCGTAGAGGCCTTCGCCGTAGAGGACGACGATGCCGGATTCTCGACCGCCGGGGTCGACGGCGACGAGGAGCTGGTCGAGCGGGCTGGCTGTGGTCATCGTTGGGCCTCTTGATCGAAAACGATGGGGGTAGTGGTGGGGGCTGTGGAAGCTGTGGACGCGCCAGCTTCGGCGGCCTCGAGGCGCTGGTCACGGCGCCGGCGGGGTCCGCCACCCGCGGTGGACGGCGCTGGGGGCGCGGTGTGGACGGCGACGGGGTTCTCCCCATGGCGGCGGCGGGCCTGGGGATGATGGCGCCGTCGTCCCCAGGTGGTCCCCAGGCGGGTCCCCAGGGGTCGGCGGACGTCGTCCCCAGGGTTCTCCCCAGCCTGGGGATAGCGAGCCGTCGAGGGGATCCCACGCGGAGCTGTCACGCGAGGGCCTCGACGTCGACGTCGGCGAGCCACTCGTCGGGCCAGATGATCGCGCCATGCTCGCCGAGGGCGATGGCGGCCGTGTCGGCTTGGGCCTCGCCGATCCAACCGCGGCGGCGCCAGCGGCCGAGGCTGTCGCTGTTGACGTTGAGGTAGACGGCGGCGGCCCGGTCGTCGATGGTGGGGCGGCCGTCGGGGCCGGCCTGGCCGTAGCGGGCGGTGACGAGCTCGAGGAGCGGGTCGATGGGGAGGCGGCGGGGGTTGCTGTTGCTCAACGGTCGACCTCGACGACGGCGAGGGCGACCTCGAGGAGCATGGTGGCGTGCTCGACGACGGCCTCGAGCCAGCCGGCGCGCTGCTCGTCGGTGACGCCGAACGGGACCGGGTAGAGGTCGAGAGCGTCGCGGATGGCGCCGCGGGCCCGGGTGTGGCTGTTGTCCATGCGGTCGACTTGGCCGTCGGGGCGGATGGCGGCCTGGACGCGGTCGGCGGCGTGGAGGAGGGTGCGGGCGAGGAAGGTGACGACGGCCCGGCTGGGCTGCTCGACGTCGGTGCCGGCGGCGGCGGCGAGCTGGCGGTTGCGCTCGAGGATGGTGCGGGTGGCGAGCTCGACGGTGGCGACGGCGGCGGTGTAGGCGTAGCTGCCGAGGTTGACGGTGCCGTCGGGGTAGTAGGCGACCCAGGGCTTGAGCTCCTCGACGCGGGGCCCTCGGCGGCCGGCCGGGGCGATGGCCGGCCGGGGCGGGGGCGGTGACGGTTCGGTCGAGGTCCTCGGCGACGGTTGCGGGCGGAGCTCCTCGAGCTCGGCGGCGAGGGCGGCGGCCTCGGGGGAGGCGCCGGCGGCGACCTCGAGCGGCGACGGGACGGCGGGACACTGGCGGTGCACGCGGGCGCCGAGCTCGCGGTCGACGACGAGCGGGAGCCGGCCGTAGGGGTGATGGCATCGGGGGCAGAGGTCGGCGGCGGGGCCCTCGAGCGGGGCCGGCGGGGTGACGTCTGGCGACCTGGTCGATGCGACGGTTCGGGCGTCCTCGAGACGGTCGAGGAGGATGACGTCGTCGACGGCGGCGGTGGCGGTCCATCGGACGGGGGTGCCGTCGGCCTGGGCCTGGCGGTAGTCGAGGACGTCGAGCGGGTTGGCCGGGTCGACGGTGAGCTCGAGCGGGGTGGCGCCCTCCTCGATGGGGCCGACCGTGATGAGGTCGATGCCGTCCTCGGTGCGGATGGCGAGGACGTGGCCGGTGCCGGCGACGAGGTCGCCGGCGGTGAGCGTGACGGTTGCCATGGTGCTCCTCCTGGGTTGGGCCTCGGCGTCATCCGAGGCGGTGTAACCGGGGAGGTTAGCACCATGGGCGCGCCGACGGCCGGCCCGGCGAGCTGGGCGCCGTCCTCAACGGACGCCGGGAGCTCGGCCATGGCCGGCCGTCGGTTCTGTCGGGCCCTCCTCCCCGCGGAGGCCCGGCGAGCTACGCCGCGGGTGGCGCCGCGTTGGTGGCGGGCTTCGCCGGCATGGCGTGGCCGGTGAGCTCGAGGCGTCGGGCGGCGAGGGTGAGGACGGCGTCGGCCTCGACGGGGCTGAGGTTGGTGCCGGTGAGGTAGTCGGACGCGGCCCTCGGCATGAGGGCGACGGCGTCGTAGACGGCGTCGCTGGGTCCGCCGGTGGTGTCGATGTAGGCGGTGGCCGAGGCAGGCCTCGAGCCGGCGATGGTGGCCTGGGGGGCCTGGCCGCGGAGCTGGTCGACGAGGCCCTCGAGGAATCGGACGGCGACGATGAGGAGCGCGGCGACGACGGGGCGCCACTCGGCGGGGATGCTCGAGAGGTCGGCGCCGGTGATGGCGGCGATGAGGGCGGTGAGCGCGCCGAGCGCGACCGCGATGGCGATGCCGCGGAGGAGGGCGACGATGGCCGGCGGGACGCCGGCGGAACGGACGTTGGGCATGGGGCTAGTTCCCTTCGGGGTTGGTGGTGGTCGGTGACGGGGGCGCCGTGGTGGTGGTCGACGCGTCGGCGGCGAGCTCGTCCTCGAGGGCGGTGGTGGCGGAGCGGACGGGCTGGTCGGGGGTGCGGGCGGGGTCGCCGGGGACGTAGGGGCAGATTCGGTCGGTGACGTCGGCGAGGCGGGCGTCGTCGGCGAGCGCGGCGATGATGCGGGCCCGGCCCTCGGCACGGATGCCGTCGAGGGTGGGCGGGAGGTCGAGCTCGGCGGCGGTGACGCGGAGCTCGTCGGGGAGCTCGGTGGCGTCGCTGTCGCCGCCGGCGGTGTAGCCGATGAGGAGGACGGCGATGCCCTTGCGCCAGCCGGTCGCGACGGTCGACTGGCAACGGAGGAGGTTGGCGGAGGCCTTGGCCTGGTCGTCCTGGGCGGCGTCGTCGGAGCGGGCGGCGATGAGGTAGCCGGAGGCGAGGGCGCCGAACAGGGTGGCGAGGGCGACGAGGGCGACGAGGGTGCGGGGTGTGCGGGGGGCGTGGTCGGCGTCGTCGCCGAGGACGCGGGTCGCGGCGGATTCGGCGCGGCGGCGGGCGGCGCGGCGGTCGGCGGCGCCGGCGGCGAGGAGCGTGACGAGGACGACCGTGAGGAGGCCGCCGATCGGGATGGCGAGGCTGAGGGCGACGATCATGTGGCGGGGCCTCCTGTGGCCCGGTGGGCCCTCGATAGGGCGAGCTCCTCGAGCGTGTCGCGTAGGAGCTCGTTGCTGGCGGCGGCGAGCTGGGCGTTGGACTCGGCGAGGGCCTCGTTGCCGCCGGCGAGCTTGGTGAGGGCGGCCTCGTTGGCGCGGACGTCGCGGGGGACGAGCTCGCCGCGGGCGAGCTTGATGGCGATGTAGCCGAGGACGGCGGTGAGGCTGAGGGCGCCGCCGCCGGTGAGGTAGGGGGCGAGCTCGTCGGAACCTTGGCCGGCGGCGTCGGCGAGGATGGTGGCGAGCGCGCCGGCGGTGGTGACGGCCGAGAGGCCGACGCCGGCGAGGGTGACCGCGAGAGCTCCGCCGCGGGCGATCATGCGGTGGCGAGCTCCTCGAGCGCGGCGACGAGCTCGGCGTGGTCGCGGTCGAGGTCGGCGGCCTGGGCGGCGTGGAGGTCGACGAGCTCGTCGACGGCGGTGGCGGTGGCGCCGAGGTCGGGGAGGCCCGCGAGGTACTTGGCGCCGTCGACGACGGGGATGCGGTCGAGGTCGAGGGGGCGGAGCTGGCCCATGATGAGGAGGCCGTCGAGGGTGGCGCGGTTGCGGGCGTGGAACCGGCCGGCGCCGGAGACGACGTAGACCTTGCCGTCTCGGTCGTCGCGGGCGGCGACGGCCTTGCCGGCGTGGGCGATGGGGGCGACGGCCTTGGTGGCGGCCCTCGAGGCGGCGGCCTCGACGGCGGCGATGTCGGCGGAGCTGAGGGGCATGGTGGGGCCTTCCTGGGGCTGGCCGGTCGAGCCGGCTGGGTTGGTGACGGCCATGCCCTCGAGGACGAGGGCGATGGGGCTGTAGCCGCCGAGGCGCGGGTCGGGGCTCGACCAGTCGCCGGGGTCGCCGTGGCTGTTCTCGAGCCAGTCGGCGTGACAGACGAGGCCGTTGCGGGCGTCGCCGGCGTCGAGGTCGCGCCACGGTTCGCGGCCCAGGTAGGCCGGCGGCCGGCATCGGGTCGGCGGGTAGGGGCGGAAGATGCCGCCGGTGGAGACGACGCGGTTGCGGACGCCGAGGGCCTTGGCGATCTTGCCGAGCTCGCGGCCGAGGTAGCGCCAGTCGGCGGGGGTGGTGCCGGCGACGGGGTCCTCGGCGGGGCCGACGACCTCGACCTGATAGTTGACGCCGGCCTTGTTCGTCTCGGTGCCGCCGGGCTTGTTGGCGAGGGCCTTGCTGGCGCGGTTGCCGTCGACGAGCTGGACGTGGCGCCGTCCGCCCTTGGCGGCGGCGGCGTGCTCGATGAGGCTGTTGGACTCGGCGCGGCGGGCGTGGAGGGTGGAGCGGGCGCCCTCGAGGGAGCCGTGGGGGCCGGTCGTGCAATGGATGGTGATGACGCGGAGCGGGCCCGGGCCGTGGGGGCCGGAGCCGGCCCAGGCGGTCCGGTCGACCTCGACGTCGGGGATGACGAGCTCGGGCATGGCGGGGCCTCTTAGTGGAGGGCGAGGGTGCGGACGTTGCCGGAGGGCGACTTGTAGAGGAGGTCGCCGACGGTGTTGCAGTAGATGACGCCGGCGCCGCCGGGGGTGCCGGGGGCGCTGTTGTCGCTGAGGGCGCTGAGGTAGATGCGGCCCTTGTTGTCGACGGAGAACCGGCGGGTGCCGTCGGTGCTGGCACGGAGGAGGTCGGCCGTGACGTCCTCGGTGTGGTCGACGTAGATGCCGCGCTCGTCGTCCTTGTGGGGCTTGATGTGGAAGAAGGCGCCTTGTCGGCTGGGCGACCGTCCGCCGCCGTAGCCGCCGTCGCTGTAGATGTTGGCGCCGCGGGCGAACAGGCTGGCGGGGTCGCGGACGGCGAGGGCGGCGGCGGCGTCGTCGGGGCCGGTGCCGTCGGCCTGCTGGATGATCTGGACGCCGGTGAGGTCCTCGCTGTCGGACGTGACGACGAGGCGGGCCTCGATGTCGAGCTCGCCGAGGTTGAGGGCGTCGTCGCCGACGAGGAGGACCTCGCCTTTGGTGACGGTGGCCCGGTAGAGGGCGACCTCGCGCCATGCGGTTCCGTCGTCGCGGTAGAGCCGCTGGGTGTCGGTGGCGTAGTAGTAGCGGCCTCGGGTGCCGGCGGCGCCGCGGGCGGCGATGAGGCCTTGCTCGTCGATGGCGGTGAGCTCGTCGAGGAGGGCGTTGTCGGCGTCGCGCTGCTCGCGGGTGTATTCGTCGGCGTCGTCTGACCATCGGGTGATGCCGAGACGTGGGGAGGTGGTGACGGCCATGGCGGCCAGTCTGGCGCGTCGACCTCGGCGTGGCGCGGAGGGGGTGACGCGTCGCCGGCGGCCACCTTCGACGCGTCGGCTAGGGGACGGGCTCGTAGAGCTGCTGGATATCGGCCCAGGTGGGGGCGACGTCCTCCAGCGGGGTGACGCCGTCCTGGGCGGCCTCGATGCCGCGCCAGTTGCCGACGTTGTTGTCGAGGTCGAGTTTGTGGCCGGCGGGGAGGACGGCCTCGACGGCGGCGCGGAGGGCGTCGGGGTCGGGTGTCTCGTCGGCGGCGGTGCTGACGGTGATGATGTGCGGGTCGGCGCCGGCGAGGGCGCGGACGCGGACGGTGCGGGAGCCGGTGAGGGTGCGGCGGGCGGCGGCGGCGAGGGCGCCCTCGCTGCCGGCCCGGCGGCCGTTGATGCTGCCGAGGATGGCCTCGGTGATGTCCTGGCGGGCGGGGCCGAACGGGGCGAGGTCGGTGATGCCGGCGCGGCGGAGGTTGACGCCGACGGCCTGGGCGAGCCATTCGGGCCAGAGCGTCCGCTCGGGGTCGGTGAGGATGCTGCCGGTGTCGGTGCCGCCCTCGTCGGGGGCCCGGTAGTCGATGGCGTCGACGAGGAGCTCGAGGGCGGCGGCCGTCTCGAGCATGGCGGCGAGGAGGGCGTGGAGGGTGCCGTCGTCGGCGCGCCGGTAGACCTCGGGGAGCTGGGCCCAGGCGCGGGCGACGGCGGGGAGAAGGCGGGTCTCGATGCTGTCGGCGGAGATGGG
>ERZ650304.353-NODE-353-length-26382-cov-7.730847_pt1 | contig 26382 bp, 34 predicted proteins | sample MGYA00376240_ERZ650304 | MGnify/ENA primary metagenome ERZ650304 (study PRJEB26733, sample SAMN07839271) | wastewater metagenome | biome: small river; feature: stream; material: water | place: USA: North Carolina | collected 2016-03-01 ... | reverse complement strand
CAAGTTTAGACAGACACCACAGGAACTCCATTAATCGTTTCTTGTTTACGCATTTCTTGACGTTCTTGACTTTCCAAAATTCGACCATATTTAAGTATTTCATCAATCATCCAATCATAGCCAGCAAACCCTTTTGAGTTTCTTTCACGCTTATTTTTTTCGCCTGATAATACTTTTTCAACAGAAACATTTGCACCCCATCCATCACCAAAATTGTAATGCCAAGAGTTCCGTTCTTTGTTTGCAAGTATCTTTTCGGCTTCTTGTTTTGACACGTTTCTATGTCTGTAATACTTTGAACTTTGTCCAGTCCATTGTCCGTTCCAACTGCCTACATTTGGCATTGTTAATTCAAAAGATAATATCATTTTGTTTCAAATTTATACGTTTAAAATTTCCCAATACCAATCATTACTCGCCATTGGTTGTAATTATTTAAACAACTTACTAATTTGCATTCCTAATGCAATTCCTAGAAAAAATCCTCCAAGCCAAAGTCCCATATTTTATTTTTAATTTTAAATTGAACATTTGTTGTTTACTTTTCATATATTACGATTATAGCTTCAGTAACAGCATATTTTTCTAATTCGCTACCATTTTTTTTCACCCAATCAAAAGCGCTTTGTTGTGTATCAAAAAAATCAACAATCTTATTGCATTTTGATGTAATAGGAGATAGTCTTTTTGTTTGTTCTATTACAGATAGTAGATACTGAGGTTTTTGGATAAGGGTCATTTTACTTATGTGCCAGGTTAAAAATAGTAATTAATCGAAAAGTGTTAGTACTGAGTGCTATTGCTCTATTGCCATAAGATAATATGCTGTTGGCGGAGTTAGTGCTTTCCCATTTCTGCTATCAAATTTTCTATCATCACTTAAAATAATTATCTTATATTTTTCTCCAGTGTCTTTATCAAATTTGTAATCAACTTTTTCCACTTTTTCAATGTCATCGTGGCAAAATCCACTATCACCACCACACCATACTTTGTTTCCTGCTTCCAGATTCTTTAATTCTATTTCCATTTTTTTTAATTTAAACATTTGTAATTGTATTTTAATTCCCATATAACTAGCACAAATGTTTTGTATTAATGCTAGGGTCATATTTATTTTGGGGTTTAAAAATGTGAAAAACGATAATTTACTCGATAATTTCTACGTTTGGAAAAAGTTCTTTCATTCTATTAAAAGTAAAATAAACATCGTCATCGCTATTGTATAGAAACTTTTCTTTTTTAGTCATAGCTTTTTCAAGAAAATTATTTCTAACACATTTTAAATTTTCTATTTGACAAATATCTTCCTGATACTTTGGTTTACCTTTTTCATTTATGTATATATCTTTTAAATATTCCCTATGGTGCATACCTATACTTCCGTAAATTATTTTCCTTCTACATTTAGCAAAAAAGAAAATGTAAAAAGCCGCACTATAAATTCCTGCACTTATTAAAGTTATTTTTTCTGCATGTGTATTTATAATATTTAAAATAAGCGTTGCTAAAGTTGATTTGCCGCCACTGCTATTAATAACAATTGTACATTCTCCTGATATATTGTTGTTACAAAAATCCATAAATCTTGTAACTAAACTTTCATTGATTATTCCTTCAAGTTGGAAATATTTCATATACTAATAATTTGATAGTTACCATCTCTTAAATAAGTAAATCAATAAAGACACAGCCGCGATAGTTGCTGTAGCTACCCCTATTGAGGTAAATACTACTTCAAATGATGTAAAAGATAATAATGAGCAACAGAAAATTGTAAAAAATATGACTGATAACGATATGCCTAATGTGGTTATTTTCATTTTTATTTATTTGAGCTAAAATGTCATAGTTTGATAGTGGTAATTGTTACCATTCGTTATCTGGAATATTTTTATCCGCCCAATATCTTGTTTTCCATTCATACTCATTCCCTTCTTGTAAGGCAACAATAAAATCGGTAATTACATCGTGCCCATTAACGTGTCTATCTGGTCCATCAAACATCATAATTTGACACACTACATTATCAATTTCTTCTTTAGTCATTTTTATCTATTTAATTCTCCAAATTCTAATTCCATTTTCTACTTTTCTTTGTATTATTTTCCAGTCTAACTTACGGCGTTTGCTATAACTTATAATACTACTAATCCCCTTATTTGTTTCTTTTGCGTTTTCAAAAAGAATACTATCGTTTACTTCTAAATCTTTCCATTTAAATGTCTTGTAATGACGTGTAAAATTGCTCATTTTACCAGGAATAGGTATGTTTTTTTCTATTTTCATTTTATATAAGTTTTATCAGGGTTATCCATACATGCTTTGCTAAATTCAGGTATTGGTGGTGCTGTTTTTGTCCATTTTCCATTAAGTAAATATTCAATACCATTTGAATTAGCTCGAGCAGGTATGCTCATGTATTGTGCTTTGGCGTTTACGTATTCGGTAATGTTTTTGTAAGTCATAAAAATTAAGTTTGTTGGTTGTTAAGGAATTTCAAAATCTTTTATACATTTTAAGCATAATTCAACATTAAATAATTTGGAATAAACCAATTCGGCTTTTTCTCCGCAGCTTTCGCAGTATATACTTTTTTTATAGTTGTAATCTCGAACTATATACTTGTTATACGAATTATCCAGATACCAGGGTTGATTGTTTGTGTAAGTTTCTATTACAGGAAGATGTACTTGTTTTTCTGTACATATTGAAGCTATATCAAACATAAGGTCTTTACATTTTTCTACATCTTCAATAACTACATATTCATTGTCTGAATGTGCGTCATAATACCCACAACTGATATTGGCTGCCGCGACTTCAAGCCCTCTTTGTTTTAAAGTGCCTACATCGGTATAAATACCTTCTTTTACTTTGTAATTGTATTTTGTAAGTAATGTTTGAATGGTATCAAAGAAATCATCTCCGAATATTTCAAGGCCATTCGTAAAATCAATGAAATCACTATTACCTTTTCTATCTGCTTGTAATACGACTGTACAATTGTCAAAAAAAGACATATCGCAGCTATTACTACCAATGCATCCAATTTCTTCATTTGCAAAAAATACACATCGAAAATGGTTAAATGCTTGTAATGCTTTAAGACAGATATAAATACCTACTTTGTCATCTCCACCTACGCCTACACGTTCATAAGTTTTTGGGTTAATACTGAATAATACACCATCGTCTTCGATTACTTTGTAATATGGTATAATTTCATGTACTGTATCAGTATGAGATACAAAGCAAGGAACAATCTTTTTATCATTGCCTTTTATAACAAAAATGTTATCATATTCATCTTGCCAATATTTTATGTTGTCTATTTTTTCTAATTGTGCAATAATATACTGTTCCATTGCACCTGACTCTCTGGAGTAGGACTGTATGGATAATACTTCTTTTAAAGTTGTCATGGTTTATTGGTTTGTTGGTTCGAGATTAGGATGGCCATAATGTTCTAAAGCCTCATTTAGTTTTTCTTTAAACACATTTATTGCTCCTTTTGCTGTTTCAAGAAGAATTACTTCATTATTATAGTAGTAGTCTTCGGTAAAATCACAAAATGTAGAATTTTCGTGTTCAATATTAGTGTTGTGATATTCACTGTAGCTTATATTATCAGTATCATAGTGATATGTATCTGTTCCAGCACAATGTTCACAACTTTTTGCTAAATGTAAATTGTAATCTGAATCATGTACAAAATGTTTTTCTCTACACTCATCGCAGACATCGTAGTCGGATGTTTCTGAATAGTTAAAACAACCTTCATCGCCAGTATTACCACAATACCCACAAGTTCTTACGGCATCTTCACGTACCCAACCACTAAGATCAGTTTCTACTTCTCCGTTATGGTCATTATACCCTGTTAATGTGCCATCTGTGTTATTAGCTTCATATATACCCAGGTCTTCTATGTTATAGCAGTAAGTAGAGTTTATCCATCTGAATGTGTCTAAATAAGGCATTGTGTCTAAAACTCCTTTATGTTCAACTTTTAGGCGTAATTCTACAAACTCTCCAGTAGGAGCGATGAAATCACATGTGTCGTCTACATTGTTTTTTTCTCGGACGTAATACCCTTTTGATTTACCGTAGGCGCTTAATTTGATTCTAGCTTCTTCTGTACCATATTGTCTATCCATGATGGTGATTGGATCATTATGTATATGGCTTATTACATTTGGCCAGATAAGGGCTCTGCCTTCTAACTTACTTTCAGCGTTCATTATGTAAGCAATTCTTCCACCTGCTTGCTCCACAAATGCCATATAGCTTTTGTCTTGCATACAACTGCTGCTTGACCAATATGACGTTTCATAATTGTATATTTCGTTGATGCTAGTGCTTTCATACACATTACTAAAATCCATGTTTACTTTGCAGCAAGTAGAAATAAAACTAATATCATCTTCTTTAATATGGTATATATCAAAAAAACTTTTTGTGAATATCTTTTTTAATATTCTTGCTGGTTTACCTGTTTGGCGATCTTTACGCATCCATTTGCCATCTGGTCTAAATTGTTGTATTTTACCTTCTGGGCAATAGCTAATTAAGCCACCATCTTCATATCGGTATGATAAGTAATTGATTTTGCAGTCTGTAAACATTTCTTGAGAATATAAGGGCTTGTCGGAGCAATCATTAAAGTAATTATTAAAGCCTTTAACTTTTTGTAGAATTTCTACAAAAGATTCTGCAATATGTAGGGCATCGTTTTCTTTACGAGATATTTTCATGTTACAAAGTTTTAGCTAGTTTGTTTAATGCCTTTGCTTGTTTCGTTGATTCACGTTTTTCAAGTGCTGCAATTAATTCTGGTGATCTGTATATGATTTTGGCCTTTTTATACTTTTTTGCAAACGAATTTTTAGATAAGTAGTCTTCTAAAGTATCATAAGTAGCAACATTTACCCAATTGGCAGCATTTTTACTGATTTCAATTATATTAGAACGAAAAGTAAAATGTTGTATACTAATACTTATGTCTAATTTATTGCTTTCGTAGGTCTGAAGCTGTAACATATTTTTATAAGTTTTGTTGGTTAGTAAAATAAAAATGTGTAGGCTTAATACCCACACATTTTTTCTTTAAAATAGCATCCAGTTTTCTTAGATGCAGTACATGATGTTAATGCTATTGCTGTCATGATTAAAACAGCAATTACAAATATTAGTTTTTCTGGTGGTTGGCATAATAACTTTTTCATAGTTTGTTGGTTTTGAATTAAAGTTTTTTAATGGTACATAGTTTTGTGGTTGAGGCTGATTTGATTACTGTGTACTGTATTACTTCGTTAAGAGTTGTTTTGCCTTGTAAAATGTATAATCGTTTGCTACCGTAGAATTGTATTGTATCGTTATGAATTGTTTTTACAGTTCCAGTACGGACATTTGAACTAATAGGTAATACACTACAACTGGTTAGTAATAGGCTAGAGACAAAACTCAGCCAAAAGATTAATAAGTTTTTCATGGTTGGTTTGTTTAAGATTATCTTTTGTAAACTTTAATATATTAATTTCTTGCTCTAAAATATCTAGTTTTCTATCGAGGTTGTATACTTCATCGTCGTACATACTCCCCCAATTTCTGTCCAGATATTGGCTAGTTTTATGAAATTCTTTTTTCTTTTGGATGTATTTTCTAAGAATTTCACAGTATTCACATGTGCAAATGTTTTTAGGGTAAACACCGTTATGTACTTTTGTGTATTGAGTTAATGCAGCTAAAACTATTTCTTTTTGTTTGTTATTCACTAGCTGCTGTACTTTCTTTTGGATTGTTTCCAGCATTTCCTAATGATTTTATGATTGTGGTCAAAGATTCAAATGCTTGTGGTGTATTTGTTTCTAAAGCTGATTCAATTGCTTTTGTAAGTTTAGTAAATTGTTCTTTAGTTCGTGCGATGTCTTTAAATCGCGTTTCAGACATTGATTGTACAGCTTGTCCATTTACATAAGTAATGATGTCATGTTTGCCATCTATTTTTGCTACTTGTTTTTCTAACATTGTTTGTTTCTCGATTGCTTGTGTAATAGTTGCTACTCTTTTTTGGATTTCTAAGTTAGCTAAATTTTCTACTACGATGTTGGTGACATTTTCACCACTAGTTTGGATCTTTTGTGCAACTGCTTCTTGAATTGTCATTGGTTTGTTGTTTGTAGGTTAAAATACTAAGTTCGTTTTGTAAATGATTTAAGGCGATATGACATTGTTTGATGTCTTCTCTTACTTGTTCTATTGTACGAATAGGTGGTATTGATTTAGGTGGTGTGCTTATGTATTGTGCAATGTTTCTTATGCACAGGTAGCCAAAGACAATGCATAGTATTAGGAGTAACGATAATATGATAATCAGTAGCATAGGTTTATTGTTTAATTAGTTTGTAGCCATGTTGTTCTAACATTGTGCTAAGACTTGAGAAATCAGGATATGCCATTGCTTGAATGCTTGCAGCTATTCCACGTACTATAACTGATTCTGTTGATTTGTTTTTTCGTGTTGCCATTGGTTCAGAGTTTATGATGGTTGGTATGAAGTGTAAATGATTGGTTTGATCACATGTGATTGTTACACCGTGGAGATTATTTAATGTTAGTATTTCTGTATTGTTTGTCATTGGTTATATATTATACAGGATAGCTATTGTTGAGATGATGACAATTAGTAACCATAGACCTGATGAACTTGGTTGTCTAGATGAATTGTTTGATTTGGAAAGAAGAACTCGTCTTGCATTTATGTGGTGTTTGCACATTAAATTGATTGAGTTTGACATGGTTTGGTTGTTTAATGAGTGTAAATGTAGGAGAATGTGTGGTTAATTTTGATGGTTTGAGGCATTTTATATATGTTTTTATATTGTATTTGCTGTTTTAGGTCTATAAATACAAATGGAGAAAGCATTACAGACATGTTGGACAGTGTATTAGTTGATGGTTGGTATTAGGTTTGAGATAGTAGTTGATTATGAGAGATAGTCTTAGCTCACACAGTAAATCCATTTCCCCATATTTTCTTCTACTCTATAGAGGGAAAAAGTTAGATGAGCCACCAGTGCGGATTTCAGAGATTTTTTCCGCCGAAATACGGCAAAATTGCCAATTTGGTGCCGAAATACGGCACGAAAATTAGATTTGGCAAATTACTTTCTACGTAGTACATTTGTTGGATGAAGATACCAAAGTTTTCGCCTACTTACGTCACAATAATTGATTTACTTCGCCGACTTAGGCCGGAAAAAGTATTTAATTATACCATTGAGCAATCTGGAACAATCTTTAATCGCACACAGACTAATACGCAAAGTGATCGTCTTCAACAAGACTTTTATGTTGCCGCAAAAGAGCTATATGCTATGTGCACTAAAGCCGAATGGTATTTAGTTGGTCGTATTGCCTCTGAATTAAAATCATGCAATGCATTATGGTTGTGCCCTAGCGGTGTAAAAAACAATAGTTCTAACCGCAAAGCATTGCAAGGGCTTATTAAATTAAAGGTTTTGTTTCAAACAGAAACAACTGATATATACTTTGTTAACCCAGTTTACATTAGACGTGGTGATCCATTTGTTGTTTTAAATACTACTGCTGATCTATTAATGGATGTATCAAAAGTTACAACTGACCATGTGGTTAATAAAGCACCAGTAAAATCATTAGACTTAACAAACGATACATTATTAATAACTAATACAAATAACAATGGTTAACTCAAACCTAGAAACTATCTTCACGTCTCTTTTAGACAATATTACTCCAGAAGCTAAAACTATTTGGGCAAAGTTAGAAGATGAAGATAAAACAGTAATACGTGAAACAACATACATGGTACTGGATTTTAACATTGTAACAAATGAATGGTTGTCACAGTATATAATTAATCATCTCTTCGATGCTTGGCATAATGCAACTGGAAAGTACAGAGAACTTAGAGATGAACTAACTGAACAAGTGAATTAATCTCCAGCATTCACTACCAAATCCTCGTTCAATACTGTCTGGATCTGTTAGCTCTCGTCCGCATCTAGCGCATCTTCCTAAATGGTACATTACTACATAAGGAGGAATTAAAGTGTAATCATCTCTTAATTTCTTGTAGAGCCATTGAAATGCCCTTGATTCAATTGTTTCTTGTCTCGCAAAACGAGGAATATAATCATTTCTCATGTATTGTACTTTAATAACTCCCAATAAATGCTCGTTGTTACTAACTTGCTTCGTGAGCTGAACAAAATACAATCCATCTTCTTTCATTGATGCATTTACTTCATACTCAAATCTATTGTCTGTATGTTGATTCCATAATCCAAACTTGGCTTTACCAGCTAATAAAAAGACTAATGCATCTGCTGGTTTTATAATGTGTGTATTCATATTGTAATTGTTGTTACTACTACCTTGGTTGTGAGCAAAAGAAATAAACCATGTTCACCAATTAAGGCAAACATGGTCGTCGGTTTAGGCAGTCGCGGGAAGACTGACTTTCTTATTAGAAGTTGTTGGTTCAACAACATCATCTGAATCATTTTCAAACTCACTTGCATCATCAGATATAGCCATAGTGAAATCAATTGTGCTCTTTCCAGCAACAACAGGCTTCATAATGCTGATAGTCTTAGGGTCAAATGTTAATACTGAATAACCTTTTTCGCTGCGTATTTCAATGACTTGCCCTTTAATTTGGTCGCCATCTTGAATAGCATGAAATAGTTTGTGGTTATCAAGTATTCCGAAGTCAACTTGAATACCATTCAGTAATTCCTTGTACGCTTTTTCTGCTTCAATCGTATTCCCTGCAACTTCAAAACGATATGCTTTCTTGCACAAGTCTTTAAAGTATGGACTGTTTGCAGCCATAGCATTGTTGCATTTGGTATTAAATACTTTTTTACGAAGAACTGCGCCTGTGCCATCTGCTGATAATACAAGTTCATCAGCTTTGGTTCTTACGTCCATTAGTGATCCATTGCCGCTTACTGTTAATACTCTGTATTCATTTACATCTGATGCAGAGATCTGTGCTCTTGAATTGATAACACCTTGAGCAGCTTTGAGCGTGTTGATTGTTTGTGTAGCCATGATGAGAATGTGCTGTTTAAGATAACAGCAAACTTTTGTTGGTTTGTTAAAATAAATTACTGCCCCGAAATTTGATTAAATAGGAATTGACCACGGGGCATTTGGTTTCCAAAATTTAGCCCGGGACTCCCCCAGGAAGTGGTCCCCCAATACAAAGACACACATAACTTTTTGTATTGCTTTTTACCAAAACATACATTGTTGAATTGGCACGGGTAGTCTTTTAAGTTTTATGTTCTCAATGAATTTAAAGGCATGTAAATTTTATAGGTATAAAAAATTTTATTAGTTTCACCAATGTAAAAATTAATTATACATGGATAGTATTACTAAACAAAGGATAGCACTTTTGCATCCGAAAGTTACACAGGAAGTTACTAAGATTATTGAAGAAATAGATCAGAGTCTTAATGGGAGAGCAAAAGTGCGTATAGCACAAGGTATTAGGACTAAAGAGGAACAAGATGCTTTGTATGCACAAGGAAGGACTAAACCTGGAAAGAAAGTTACCAATGCTAAGTTTGGACAGAGTTTTCATTGTTATGGTTTAGCAGTTGATATTGTATTAATTGTTGATGGTAAAGAAGCGTCATGGGATATTACAAAGGATTGGGATAATGATCGAATTGCGGATTGGACTGAATGTGTGAATGTGTTTAAGAAGTATGGGTGGGACTGGGGAGGGAATTGGAAATCATTAAAGGATTATCCACATTTTGAAAAGACTTATGGGTATACGTGGAAGCAATTGCTTCAGAAGTATAATGAGATGGAATTTATTTCAGGAAGTACGTATGTATTACTTTAAAATGTTTTGTGTATTATGATAAAAACTGTATAGCTTTGTATGTAAATTACATACATGGAATTACATTTAACAAGCGGTGAGTTTAAGGCATTGCAAGAGCTCATTCGGATTAATGAGATTAGAAGTCAGAATCTTGATGTTAAACGAGAGATAACACATGTGCTTACAGTAAATGAATTGTCTAAAGATTAAGTTATGCAAGTTTATTACGATGATCCTTCGCATACTTATTATACAGTAAGTCCAACTGGGAAGAAGATTTATTATACATCTGCAACGACATTAGTTAATAAGTATAAGAAACCATTTGATGCTGATACAATAGCTATTGGGTATGCGAAAAAGCATGGCCAGACTCCTGAGTATTGGAAAGCAAAGTGGGCAGAAAAGAGAGATAATGCATGTGCACATGGCACAGCAGTGCATAAAGTGAAGGAGGATTTAATTACTGCGCTTGCTCCACGAGCCACAAAAGTAGTTGAGCAACTTGTAGAGTATTCATCTCTTCCCGAAGGTATTTACCCAGAGTTACGTTTATGGCATCATGATTATAAGGTTGCTGGCAGATCTGATAAGTGCACTATTTATTCTGTTTCAGGTGTTCGGTATATGGATATTGAAGATTATAAGACAAATGAAGATCTTTTGAAACCTGCATTTGTTAATTACAAAGGTGAAACATCTATGATGTTGTATCCAATTCAACAATTGCCTGATTGTAAAATGACACACTATACACTTCAATTGTCTTTGTATCAGTATATGGCGGAATCACTTGGATTTGCGGCAGGAAAAAGAGTAATCATACATATTCGAGATGGTGTAGAAAGAACATTTGAAGTACCTTATTTACGTAATGCTATAGTTAATTTATTAAACGATTATATTAAAAGGTAATGGCACATAAATATACTGCAAAAACTCTTGGTGAGATTAGAAAGGTGCAAAATCTTGAAGTTGCCAATGAAAAGTTATATAAGGAAGTGGCAGCGGAATTAAAGGCTTCTCCTAAGCAAGTGGAAGAATGTGTAAAAGTAATTGGAAAGTTTATTGCTGACACTATTAAGAAAGGAGCGTATGAGACGATACATATTCCTTATTTTGGAAAGTTTCGTGTAAAGGAAAAAGAATTGCAATGGAGGCTTCATCGTAAAGTAGTTCCGATATTGCCTAATCATATTAAACCAAAAGAATTTAACGAAGATGAAATTATTTGAGATAGATCCTGATACCAATGAGGTAAAAATAAATAAACCTTGGTTGAAATTAATTCCTGAGTTTAAAGCGTTGTTCGATGGACGCACTATGAGTGGAGTTCCTGCAAGAATGGAGCTGGATGGAAAAGGGAGACAAAGGCTTACTTATATTTATTTTATGCTTGATTTAAGTTCACCAATAGCTGAATGGGAAGTGGAGAAAAAAAAGGCGGAAGCATTAGTGTACTCTGGGCTTACAGCAGATGAGATAAATAGCACAGTGGAAGCGGCATTAAAGAAGTATGAGGAATTACAGAATGAAATGTGTCGACCATTGAGAACGTATAGAAAGTTATTACTAGGGATGGATAAAATGGATACATACCTAGAAACTATCAATTTTAATGCGACAGATAAGATGGGAAAACTTCTTTATACGACTGATATGTATACTAAAACAGTTAAAGATGTTAATGCGTCTTATGATAGTCTTGACAGATTACGTAAAAGAGTAGAAGAAGAAATGTCTACTTCCGTTGTAGTCCGTGGGTCTGCAACATTAGGAGATAGAGAAACGCGTGGGAAAACAGATAAAATTTCTATGGATATTGATACTGCTCCAAGCAATGCGGATACAATTAAATGGATTGACATAGAAGATATTATTAAACCAAGAACTAATGGGGTGGCATAATTTAGTTAATACAAGATATTTTTCCGAAGCAGCTATCGACTTTCGCAATAACGGAGGCCGATATTGTTTAGCTCCTAGAGGGTCTAAAGATTATTTTGACTTTTGGGAAATGCATAATAATAGGTGTATTAATGGATATAGTGTGGGAGATATATGGATACCTGGACGAATGTATTTTTATTTAAACTTCTTTCCTATGTGGAAAGTGGATGATAAGATTGCGGCAAAAGCATTTCAAGAAAATAAAGATCGCCATGGCAAAGTATCTAAACGAGTTACAGATAAAATACTTGATTTTGCTAAGTTTACTGAAATGCAATATGAATGGTGGAGGTTTAAACATATTGCATGGTTTGGTGGTTCTTTTATGGGAGTAGATTCCCCAGGAAGTAAACATATATGTTGCACAAAAACAAGACGTGCTGGGTTTTCTTATATGGAAGCAGCAGATGGTTTATATAATTATAATTTTATTGAAGGATCTAAGTCTTATTTTTTTGCGGCTAATGAACAATTTCTTACAAAGGATGGTATTCTTAATAAGGTGCAAGAAGGGCTTGACTGGATTAATGGGCATATTCCTTATTGGAAACAAAACAGGATGAAGAAGAATACATTGCTTCATCAAAAGGCATCATACTTAAATGCTTCAGGAGAAGAATTTGGTACAATGTCTGAAATCATGGGTGTTATTGTAGATAATCCAAACAAGACTCGTGGTAAATCAGGGCGTAAAATTACATTTGAAGAAGCTGGATCATTTCCTAACCTTAAACAGGCACTTCAAGTATCAATGGGATCTGTATCAGACGGGGATTTTTATACAGGACAAATAAGTGTTTTTGGAACAGGAGGTGAAGCTGGGGCAGGAATTGAAGGGCTTGAAGATATTTTCTATGACCCTGAATCTTGGGGGATGCTTGCATTTCCAAATATATGGGAAGATGGAAGCTCATCTACATGCGGATATTTTGTTCCTTGTTATCGTGCAAACTTTATGTACCATGATGAAAATGGTAATTGTGATATACGAGCTGCAATAAGTGCAGATGACCAAATGCGGGAGCAAAAGAAAAAGTCAAAAGATCCAAAAGCACTTGATCGACAAACTGCAGAATTTCCACGAACGCCTAGAGAATCTTTTCAACGACTTCATATTAATGGGTTTAGGACTACTGAAATTGAAGCACATATTAGAAAGATTGAATCTTCGCAAGCATTGCAAGGATTAATTCGGTATGGGAAATTAATTCGCAGTTCTTCTAGTGATTCATTAGGTGGAGTTGAATTTTTAATACAGCCTAAAGAAATAGCTAAACCTATATTAGAATACCCACATAAAGCAACAGGAGGAGCTGATCTTAGTGGATGTGTTACTATTTGTGAAAGGCCATATCGAGATGCTAATAGTAAAGTGCCAGCAGGGATATATCAAATTGTTTTTGACCCTTATTATAAGGAGCAATCAGAAGATCGTACTTCTCTTTTTGCAGTGTATGTGTTTAAATTGGATAATAATATTGATGAATCTTTTAATCGTCTTCCAGTTGCAGAATATGTAGGAAGACCAGAAGATCTTGATACCTGTTATGAAAATCTATTCATGTTAGCAGATTACTATAATTGTAGTGTGCAAGGCGAGATTTCAGGAGGAGGACAAGGAGTGGTGGATTATGCAAAACTAAAAAAGATGCTTCATCGTGTCGAGTTTGAACCAGAGATGTTACATAATAAGGAAATGGCTTCTAAACAACGCAATAGGTCATATTTAATGAACATGAATACAGATCGTAAAGCACTAGGAATGGATTATTTAGTAGATTGGCATAAAGAACAGCGTGGGATTAATGAAGATCTTTCTCCTGTGTATAACTTTCAAAAGATTTATTTTATCGGGCTTCTTAAAGAAATGGCAAAATGGTCTGCGGATCGAAATGCAGATAGGGTGTCTGCTTGTGTAATTGCAATGTTTATGTTAAAAGAAAATGTGTCTAAAAAAATACGTTCTGTAAAAACAAATTCAGGATTTTTTAAAAGACCATTATTTTCAGAAAATAGCCGAGACAGTAATGGTATGGTATCATTGTATTAGATTTGCTTAAATTCTGCTCACAATGGAAAAACAAATGGATGTTGGCGCAAGTGGTAGACCAATTCAAGTAGTTTCTTGGAATGATAAATTCCGAAACAAAAAAGAATGGTTTAAACAAAATATAAATTATAACATTAAAGTGTCTGGATTATTTGGTCCAGCAAACTTTGTAACTGGTGGAGATCAGGACCGCATGACTATGTTGTATCAAGTGTATAACAATAAGTTTCCTGAAACTTGGTTTAAGCATGTAACTGATCCTTTGAGTGCCCAAAATCCATTACATAAAAACTTTCCCGCAAAAATTCGTCCTGTTACAATTCTACGTACAAATTTAGATTTGTTAATGGCGGAATACCCACGTAGACCATTTATATTACAAGTAAACAATCTTGGCGAAGACGGATATAATGAATACACAGATGCACTGAATAAAAAAATTGATAGTGCAGTAGATCAATACTTTAAACTTGCTTTACAAAGAGAGTTGATGGAGCAAGGGCTACTTGGGCAAGATGGGCAACCTGTATCAGATGAAGCAAAGCAACAGGTTGAACAAGCAATGCAAAATGTTCCTCAACCTGAAAGTATTCAGGAAGAACACAATGCTTCATATCGAGACAAGATATGTATTCAAGCACAGAAATGGTTAAATCGGACTATAAGAGAACACAATGTAAAATCCAAACTACTTCAAATGTTTAAGGATTGGTTGATAGTTGGTTCTTGTAGATCGTACAAAGCTATTGAACATGATAACATTGTGTATGAACGTATTTCTCCTAGATGGATACGGACAATTAAAAGTCCAAATACAATATATGATGAAGATGGAGAAATTACTACTGTGTTAAGAATGATGACTGTATCTGATATTGTTGATCGGTTTTATGAAGACCTGAAAGAAGAAGATATTCATAAAATGGAAAGTGGGGCAATTTATACAAATGCATATAGTCTTTACACACATCTCAGCGAAACTTATGGTATCATGGGGCTTATTAGTGTGTGGCATACAGTATGGACAGGTAAAAAGAAAATAGGATTATTAACCAGGTTTGACCAAGAAACTTTTCAAATTGTGCAAGAACAAGTTGATGAAGATTATAAAGTAGACAAACAAGCTGGTGAAACAGTAGAATGGATGTGGGTAAATGAAAAATATGAAGGCTGGCGGATTGGAAATGACATGTATATAAAAATGCAACCAATACCAGTCCAGCGTAATGCTATGAACAATTTTTCATATTGTAAAAGTCCTTACAATGGTAGAAATTATTCTGATACTGAATCAGATAATTTATCAGTAATGGAAATTGGAATACCGTTTCAAATATTGTATATCATTGTTACACGTACATTGGAGCTTACAATAGCTAAATCAAAAGGTAAAATTCTTCTATTAGATCAAAACACTATTCCTCGCGAAGATGGATGGGATGAAGAAAAGTTCTTTTACTACGGTGAAGCATTAGGTTACTTCTTAATTGATCGCAATCAACAAGGAGTAGACAAAAGCTGGAATCAGTATCAGGTATTAGATATGACACTTTTTGATAGCATCCAGCAACTAATACAACTTCAGGATTATTTTAAACAGCAATGGGATGATATTATAGGGATTAATAGGCAGCGTAAAGGACAAACTTACGCCTCAGACGCAGTGGGCGTAAATGAAAGGGCTACATTTCAAAGTACAGTAATAACTGATATGATCTTTAATTTGTTTGAAGAATTTGTAGAAAAAGAATTACAAGGACTACTTGATCTTTCAAAATTTACAAATGCTTCTGGTGTGCGTAGATTATGGTATGATACTGAAGTTGGCAATGAAATAATGAATATTGATCCAAACACTTATTGTAACGCGGAACTTGGGGTATTTGTAGAATCTTCAACAGAAGCGCGCTTAATGAAGCAAAAAGTGGAGAGTACTATTCAAGCTATGATTCAAAACAATGTAAAACCTTCTACTGTATTAGGAATTATTCAATCATCTAATATTTCAGAACTTAAAGCTAAACTTGCTCGAATAGAGGAGCTGCAAGCTCAAAGTGAGCAAATTACTGCCCAAAATGAGCAAGAAGCACAAAAGGCTTCTGATGAGCGCGCAAAAGACTTTGCTGAGTACAGTGCTATACTTGATACCATGAAAATGAATCAAGAGTATGATCGTAAAGAAGACCTAGAAATGATTAAAGGAGAATTTGCAACACTTACATTCCAAAATGGCGATAGTAATAATAATGGTGAACCTGATATATTGGAAGTAGAAAAACACAAGTTAGCAAGAGAACAATTACAGTTTAAACGAGAACAAGCAAACAATGATCGCCAAGATAGAATCACGAAGCAATATCAAGATGTGCGTTTAAAACAAGAAGCAATGAAATTACAAGCGCAACAACACAATGATAAAATGGCAATTGACAAAAAGAAATTGACCATGAAACCTAAGTCAAAATAACACTAACATATATGAGCACAGAACAAACAACACAAGAAGTAACAAACCAAAGTAATCCACCTGTGTATAAAACACTGAAAGAGTTGGATGAAGCGCCAGAAATTTCTGAAGTTTCTGAACAACAGGAAGAAAATTTAACTAAACCTGTAAATTTAGCGGAAGTTCCGACTACTACAAATGAAGACAGTACAGAAAATGAAGAAGCACAAGAGGTGCAAGAAGATACAGAAGATGATATTCCTTCCGAGCCTGAATTGGATGTAGATGGATTTTTTGCGCAAGTTGAACAAATTACTGGCGAACCAGTAAAAGTGGAATATGGTGATGCTGATCCGTTATCCGCAGAAGGAGTAGCTATAAGAGAAAAAGCTGTGCGCGAAGATGCTGCAGTAAAATTTGAAGAGTATTTACGCGATACTAATCCTCGTGGGTATGCATACCTTTTGCATAAACAATCAGGAGGTTCTGATGAAGACTTTTTTGCACAGAAAACAATTGCACTTCCAGATGTGGAAACTTTTAAAAATAGTACTGACGCAAAAGTAGCATTACTTGAAAAAGATCTTATAGACAATGGTGTTCCAGAAGATATTGCGAAGGCTTCTGTAGCAAAATTTATTAAAGACAATACACTTGATGAAAGAGCGGATAAAGTTTATACAAAAATTAAGCAAGCAGAAGCTGCCCAACTTGCAGACATAGAACAACGGGAACAACAACAACGTCAAGCATTTGAAACTGCTGTAAATACTATTACAAGTAACATTTCTAAAACTATCAATGAAGGTAGTTTAAAATTTATTGTTCCTGAAGCATCACGAGCAGCTTTTGATAAGTATATTAAATCGAATATACGCTATGACAATGGACAATTTCATTTAGTCTCAACTCTTGGGGAAGACATGAAAGAAATCCTGGAAGCTGAGTATTTTAAATTCGTAAAAGGAGATTTAAGTAAACTCATAGAGAAAAAAGCTAAGACATTAACTGTACAGAAGTTAAAGGCGAGCGTAAAACAGTCTAGCAACACTAAACTTAATTCAACTGATGGATCAAAAAGACCTAAAGGCTATATACCTTTAGGGGAATTATAAACCTATTAAATTATAAACAATGGCTAATAACCCGTATCCCGCGCTCAGATACCAAGTACAGGAGGCTGTATTTGATGCTAAGTCGATGTTGGATGAAACTAACTTTTACCACCAGGGGCAAGGTTCTCCTAGTGAACTTACCAAAAAACTAACCTACATTCTAGGCGATTACAATCGGTTGTATCCGCTATCATCTATGACAATGGGTGGTGTTGGTTATGGTAACAACAATGCAACAAAAGAAATTGATGATGTGCAATTCACTTATCCTGTTATGGGCCGTGACGATAAGCCTTCATTGATTTTTGATACCATTTACACGGTAGGAGATAAACCAGGTCTAGGCCATACTCCTTTTTATGCTGTATTTTCTGACAACTGGATCAAACGCTTTTATACAATTGAATCTGAAAGAGGTATTCAGGCTTATGTGCTTGAAGATCCAGAACCATTGCCAAGTGGTGGATTTCGTTATAAATTACAATTGAACCCTGCTGGCCCTCAAGATTTCTGTCCTTTAGATCAACTTGCTGTTGGTGTAAAATGGGCTGATTTGTTTACATCTGTTGCCGAGTCTGAATCTCGTACAACTGAAACTAAAATGGCAATGCCAGGTATCTTTAAGAACCAAATGAGTTTCATGCGTACTGGTATGACATGGGCTGGTAATGCTGCTAACAAAATGATGAAAATTAGCATCAAAACAGACAAAGGTGAAACTGAAGTTTGGATGGACTATTTCATGTGGCAATTTGAAAAACGCTGGATGGCTGATTGCGAACACTTCTATTGGTATTCTCGCTACAACCGTCAAGTAAATGGTACAATTGATCTTAAAGATCTTTATACTGGTAAAGTAGTTCCAACTGGGTCAGGTTTATTAGAACAAATTGGTAATAAGTCTACTTATTCTAAAATGACTTACAATACCCTTTCTAATAAAATTGGTGACGCATTGTTTGGTCAAAATGATGTAAACAACATGAGTATCACATTAATGACTGGTACTGGTGGTTTACGTGAAATTGATCGTGCAATGAAAGAAGCTGGCGCAACATTTCTTTCAGGTTTAGGCGCTGGTAACATCGCTGATAAGTTTGTAACAGGTAGTGGCCGTAACTTGATGCTTGGTGGTTACTTTGATGGATTCTACCACATTGATGGTTATGTTGTAAAAGTAAAAAAAGCTCCAATCTTTGACATCGGGCGTGTTGCAATGAAATCACCTTTACATCCTGAAAGTGGTTTGCCTCTTGAATCATATCGTATGATTTTCCTTGATGACAATGACGTTGATGGTTCTCCGAACATTCAACATGTTGCACAAAAAGGTCGCGCATATATTGATGGTATGATGCCTGGACTTACACCTACTCCAAGAAGTGTAAACATGGTTGTCGGAAATAGCGGTGGTGCTGCTAATAAAATCCTTAGCACTGACCAAGATAAATCTTCATACTTCCGTATGAAAACTGCTGGAATTCAAATGTTGCGCGCAAATAGATCTTTTGATCTACAGTGTGTAGCTGGATTATAATAATTACTTCAGAGGATGTCATATTCTCTGTATGTAGTGTAAATGTCCCTCTGGTTAATCCAGGGGGATTTTATTTTGATAATATAGTATATATTTGTAAAAACTTTACATACAATGACAGAACATGATCAACACCCAAATTCAAGAAAAGTTACTATTTTTAGAGCAGGTTCTTTTTTAAGTCGTGCACAAGGAACTAATGCAGATGCGTATTTTGCAGACTCTAATAAATCCATTGGAAGCTATTTTGAAAATTGCTCTTCCCCTCGTGTAGCAAGTGGATTGTCTTTTACTGAAGAAGATATTCTATTGCCTTTAATTCTTCCAGTACCATCTTCGGACAAAGAGTTTAGAAAAGAGGTATCTAAGTTTTATGTTGACATTAATACCAAAGTGCCTTACAGTAAAGGAATTGATTTAGAAATTGGGTTAACAACAGATAACAAAGCCCCAATATCAGAATCAAATATTCCAATTGCTTTAATGGATTATTTGCGGTACAGGCACGCGTTAAAACACCCTGCAGTAGCTAAAACAAAAGAAGATGCAGATGGTAGTGGCCTTATAGAGTTTTATATATTTGATGCAAGTGAAGCGTTGAAAAAAACTGTTAAAAAGACAGAAGAAAAAGATGCTGCGTTTGAAATTTATTTATCTATAAAACCAGACGAGAAGAAAGTAACAATGATGTTGACATTGCTTGGAACAGACCCAAGAGAATTCACTGGAGCTAATAGGTTAGATGAAATGACCGCAGCATTAAGATCTCAGGCAGAGACATATCCAAATAGGTTTATTGAAACTTACAAAAATGCGGATTTAGAAATACATTATCATATTATGACAATGGTTAATACTGGAGTTTTAAAAGTGATCGGTCTACGATATGTAGTCGCAGAAACTAATAAATTACTAGGAAATACATTGGAAGAAACTACGTTCTACTTTAAAGATGAAATGAATAGCGACATGGTGTCTGCATTAAAAGCACAGAACCAAGAGCACATGAAAAAATCTGTTATAAAGAAACGTGCACCTGTTAAACGATAACAATGACAATTAGAGAACAGCATATTGAATTAAACCAGTCTTTGCAAAAAATTGCAGCAAATAAAACAAGAAAATTCTTATCAGAAGAATTAGACTGGGTATTAAATAAAATTCAAAATAGATTTATTCAATCAAAACTACGCCCACGTCGAGGCGGAGGGTTTAGTTTTGATGAATTAGATCTTGATGCTATTCGTCCAGTACTTGTTCAAACTAAACTCCCTGCTTATATTGATCCTGCACGATTAAACCGATATAAAGTATTTTTACCTACAGATTACAGCTATTTAATTGCTGATTATTCGTTTGTAGATAATGCAGAATGTAGGGCAACTAAATTAACGCCAGAAGCAAAAAGTATTTATATTACATGGTTAAAAAAACTCAATACTGCTAAAGTATCTGCACCATTTTATGAGACTGCGCAAATGACTATTGATGGTACACATATTATTAATATTCCGAGTGAATTACCTTATACTAATAAATATGTAGGGTATCAATCTAAAGATGATGTATCATTTTTATACCCATGGATTATTCATACATTTAATCAGGAATTAACCCCTACTATACAAGTAGGATCAGAAAGATACGCTGACAAGTATAAGCCAAATCAAATAGTTATAGTCAGTGATAGGGCGCTTGCAGCAACAACATTAAGTTATGATGGTATAAGCACTACGTTAAAAACAGAAGATGTTATTAATTATACACAATATGGTGAAAGTGTTCATAATGTAATAGTGCAAAATCGTTTAGAAACTTCTGAAGATACACAAAAACTTGTAGGCACACCATTCTACGCTCCAAGTATAAATTCCCCAATTTCTGAGCTAATTAATCAAACTTTATATATTTATGGTGATAATAGCTTTACAGTAAGTAACTGCGGAATAACTTATGTTAGAAAACTTCGTCCTGTGTCCTTAGCTTTGGGAAGCGATTGTGAATTATCTGAAGAATTTCATCAAACCATCTGTGACCTAGCAGTTCAATATATAAAAGGTAGATTGGAAAATGCTCCCGCAGAACAACTGGTGGAAAAAGATAATGAAACACGCGTAAAACTCTAACCTTAAAAAATTTTACCTATGTCTATTCAGAATAGATTTTTTAGAACAACCCAAGGAGTTCCTTTTGAACTTATTGTTGGTAAAACTCTAGTAGATTACGCAACAACTAAACTCTTTATTGAAGGAGCAGCATTGTTAGACATCTCTGCGTTTTTAGTAGATCGTATAGCTGCGCAACCAAAAGGTACTGCATGGAATGCTGCAATAAGCGCTGCAAACAAAAAATTACCTTTTTTTATTGGTATGGCTGAAACTGTTGATGCTGCTAGCGCAGACATGAACATGTTTAGTGTTACTCCAATGATTGCTGGAACTATTCGTGCGGAATTGGTTGCTTATAAAGCACCAGCACTTCAAGATAGCAGAATAACACTTACTGCAGGAACAATTAGTACTTTACAAACACTTACATTTAAAATTGTAGAAACTACTCCAGGTTACCAACCTTTACCAACATGGACGTATGATTACCCATTAACAATTAGTGCTTCTAACGCATTCTCTCAAATTGCTGCAAAAATAAACTTAGGCAAAGAAGGAGAATTTTTTACTGCTGCAACTGTTGCTGGTGGCATTCAAATAGTATCTACAGACCCTAATAGGCATTTTAAATTAGTCGCAACTGTACTTCCTACAAAAGCTGACCCTGCTGATTACGGAGTTGTATACACAATGGCAACTACAACGGCAGCTTCTGCTGGTAGCGGCACATTGGCTCAAGTACAAAATCTTGAAAGAGAATATAATGTACGTCGTGGTATTACTCACTACTGGACTGATAAAATATCTTTTGGTGTAACTCCAAACTCATTTGGTCTTCCAGTAGATGTTGCTGCTGCTGTTGGGGCAACACCAACTTTTGATATTGTTATTTTAAGTGGTCAAAAGACAGAACCTTCTCCAACTTCAATAGGCACACATTATCAAGAGCCTCATTACGTATATGTAGCAGTTCCCGCTGGGCAAGGATCTAAGATAGTAGCTCTATTTGCGTAAAAATCTCGTATCATAATATATATATCAAAGGCCAGAGCTTATACTCTGGCTTTTATTTTTATCTTTACCATAAAATTTATTCAATGACGCTTAACGAAATCACAACGATTATAGCTGAAGGATTAAAAAGACCACTAGATGACCCTTTTAAATTAATGATAGCAGAAAGAGTTGAAATATGGCGAAGCAGGCTTATTCGCAATTCTGTAGATAAAGATGAACGTGAGCGAAAACATTTTAAACAAACTATTTTTGTGCCGATGAAGTCTCAAGCAGAAATTGTTTGTAATGTACCTTTTGACCAATGTAATATTGCTATATCTAAATGCGCTATTCCAAAACCATTACGTGCAAATAATATTTACTATGATTATGTAGGAAATATCACTGGTACAAAAGCATTTAAACAATTTACTACTGGGACATTAGAGGCATTACTGCATGGAAAATATAGCAAAAATACTATTTGGTTTAAAGTAGAAAATGACCAATTAAAAATATGGAATAAACCAGAGATTCCAGTGGTAATGATAGAAGCCATATTTGATAGTCCACAGGAAGCAGCAAAGTTTAATTGTACATGCGGAATAACTGCAGAGTGTGATTTCTTTAATCAAGAATACCCAGTATCAAATGATATTTTACAACTAATAATTCAAAGTATTGCACAAGTAGATTTTAATCAATCTAGCAATGCTCCATCAATGCAAATTCCTGTAACTAAACAACAACCTGAGCAATGAGAAATGGGCCTGAAGTTTTTTTATTAAAAAATATTTGGAGACAATACTCCTTTAGTATCCTTGCTGCAAATCCAACATGGATAACTGTGCGCAAACATGGAAATGAAATAGAAAATTATTATATCTATAAAAAAGAATATGATAGTAATAATAAATTACGAATTATTGAAGTCTTTAGCTATCCAAAATTTCGAGCTATTGTTGAGCTGTACTTTAAAAAGGCAAAAGAAGCGATTATAAATGGAGACTGCATTAATATGACTAGTGGGGTTGGAAAAATTGCAGTTAGGCGAATAGAAAGAGATCATAATAATAAAGCTATTAATTACGCAAAAACTAAGTTACAACCAAAAGTTTGGTGTCCAGTGCGCAACAAAGAAGTATATACAAAAATCATTTATTTTACAGAAGATTCCTATTGTCGAATTGGTTGGCATAAGTTTGGAAAGTTAAAAAATGAAAGCGCGTATGAATTTTTACCATCTAAAATGTCAAGAGGAGGAACTGGGTTTGGTCAGCAACTAGCAAAAGCATTAAATAGTAACCCATTATTAAAATATAAATATATTTATTACCCTTTAAAAACAAATAATATATGTTATACAAATCCACATCAATAAAAGAAGTTATAGGACGAATTGTACGTAATACAAGACTCCAAGACAGCTCTTATATTGATGATATTGTAGAATGGATTCCTGAAGCTATGGGTTATATGCGCACTAGGCAACAAATGAAAGTTACTTATAAAGATGTGGTAGTAGAATTTCATAAAGCTAAAATGCCATGTGGATTAGTTGCTCTTGGTGCAGTTGAACATGAAGGAGGGCATAGAATGATGTATTCAAACTCTACTCGTGCAATTGAAGTAGCAAGATTGCAACAAACAAATGATGCAGCACATATTCCTGTGTTTACGACTGAAGTTGCTACACAAAATCAAGCAGCGTTTACTGGGCCACAAAACTATATATGGAAAACAACACTGACGGAGGCACAAAATCTTCCATTTTCAAACCATTACTACACAGTTGAAATGGGATATGTAAATACATCTATGTGTGATGGGCACATTAGACTACATTATACTACAACAATGCTAGATGAAGAAGATTACCCTTTAATCCCCGATAATGAAGATTATAAAGAAGCATTGTATTATTACGTGCGCGCAAAAATGATAGGAGCAGGGTTTAAAGATAATGTGTACAGCGAAGCAGAATTAATGCGTAGATATGAAATGTATGCTATTCGTGCAGTGGGACAAATCAGATACCCTTCTGTGGATCAAGTACAAGCTAAAATTGAAGCACATACTAGATTTGTTCCTCCACCAAATTATTGGGAATCTTTTTTTGCAAACCCTGGAAACGAGCGTTTAGACAATATAATCTAATTTATCATGCAACCACTTAACGGATTAAACACAAATACACGCCCTTTAGAGCAACCAGAAGGAACTTACCCTTATGGTAAAAATGGTTTGCAATATGATTTAAAAGGGGCTATTCGTAATGAAGATGGATTTAAGTTTCTTCCAAATGTGATTACACCATATACTCCTAATGGTGTAATAGAAACTGATGATAAACCGATTATATGCTCTACCGATGACGTAAACTCTGCTATTGGGTATTTTGATCCAGTAACTGAATCTTATATACCAATTTTTAATGACGCAACAACAACTTATAAACTTGGATTTAAACGCGAATGGTATATAATTGGCCAAGCACAACGTAACTATAAAGGAGAAATAGTGTGCGCAATAACAGATAAACATAGTTTTCCAAAGTATTTTAACGCTGATAATCTTTCTGTATCAAGACTAGAAGATTGGAATTTATTCCCATACTTTAAACCTCCTGCTATTACAACAGTGATTGAAGCGGGCGGAAGACTAGCTTTAGGCACTTATTATGTCGCAGTAAGGTATCAAAAAAATGATGGAACAATAACTCCATTTTCTCCAGTTAGTCTTGGAAAAACTGTAGTTGCAACAGATCAAGATGTAGCTACAGATAAAGCGTTAGTAATAACTGTATCTAATGCAGATCCTAGTTATGATTTTATTATTATTGCAATTATCAGTAAGATTAAAGGTGTAACTAGTGCAGTGGAACTTGATCCCATTCCAATAAATACAAGTGGAGATACATTATTTGTTTACACAGGAGATAATTTAGCTCAAAGTATTAGTTTAGAAGAAATCTTAATACCTCCTTCTATTTACGATCGTGTTGGGACAATAGGGCAATTAAACGATGCTTTATATATTGCCGATCTTAGAAAAGCGCCTGAAATTAATGATATGCAGCAATATGCTAATATCTGTAAAGTAGAATTTACAAGTAAGTTAATTAATGCTGTAGGCGCACCACCCGAACATATAGATGGAACAGAAAAAGGATTTATGCATCAAGAAACTTATGCATTATATATTAGATATAGACTAGTGCGTGGAGGAAGAACTAAATGTTTTGTGATTCCAGGAAATACTCCAACAGCTTTACAATTAGGTAATTCAGGTGAAGCAGTAAGTGGTGGGTTTAGTGGAAAAGTTTTTCAAGTTGAAGACACAATAAATACTTTTAATCCACTCACTTTTACTGGAGACACAGGTATATGGCAAAATCAAACAGAACGCTACCCCAATACAATAGATTTTGACAGTACTGCACTCGCTGGAAGAGATTTAAGAAATCAATTAATTCTTCACCATAGAATGCCTTCAACTAAATGGTGTAAAGCAAATTTATACTCTACTGAAACAGAATATGGAAAAACTAAATTGGACATTCTAGGCATTAAAGTGTCAAATATTCAAATTCCTGCAAAATACATTGGGGTAATAGATGGGTATGAAATATTTTATGCAAAACGTACAACTAGCAATATGACTAATTATGGCCAGGGGTTATTATTGCACGGTGCAGTCTCAAGAAGAGACAATGATTTAGGAACACTTACAGGCGTAGCAAATATTTATACAACAGGAGGAAATTGGAACTCTACTATCCGAGCTAGAGGAGGAACAAGTTTTGATTATAATAATGATTTGTTTCTTAGACGAGACACATTTAGATTTCACGCATTTGATATACTGTTAAACAAACCAGGTATAAAGCCAACATTTTTTTCAAACCAACTAAGGTTACGAAAAACAGGGCTTAATCCTAAAGCAATGTACCAAGATGGCGACGATGGAAATAGTAGTGGAAATACTGCGACAGTCTATTTATTAGACTACACAGATGGAGCAGTTACAGTAACTTCCGTTCCTAATACACAGCTTGCAAGAGGAATAAAGAATGGTGGACAGTATTTGCCTTTAAATATTAATATAAACAAGTTTATTAATACAAAACATGAAAATACTTTTGGCGGCCAGCTATTAGGCCCATTATTACCTTTAAACTGGGGGTCTTTAGGTTGGCATACACATAATGCAAGTGGATCACAAGAAAGTCCAGATGTTTTTACAGATTTTGTAGAAACGTATTTAGTAAATTTAATGGCAATAAATC
>ERZ650304.352-NODE-352-length-26390-cov-9.196924_pt1 | contig 26390 bp, 30 predicted proteins | sample MGYA00376240_ERZ650304 | MGnify/ENA primary metagenome ERZ650304 (study PRJEB26733, sample SAMN07839271) | wastewater metagenome | biome: small river; feature: stream; material: water | place: USA: North Carolina | collected 2016-03-01 ... | reverse complement strand
CCCATATCGATAGCACATTGACTATCTCTTTAGGTATCAACACCAGCACCAAGCGCACTCTCTTGGCCTTAGGCTGCACCTCTGTCTCAATATAGCTGGCTCCTGGTATAAGCTGCACTGTCCCTAGTGGACTATCAGTGCGAGTGATTGCTGCTGCCTTCTTGACCATCTTAGCGTATACCTCTATCTGGTCACCAAGCTTTGTTTCGTCCTTGTCGTATACTAATGCGCTAAGCTGTATGGCTTGCGGCATACCGATACTGTCAGACGCCTGATAGACTTTGGTGTTGCCATAGCTGCGGTATAATGCGCTCTGGCCGCCAGTGGATGGTACATAGTTGGCTGGCTTAAATTGCAAAGGTAGCTCTAATGTAAAGCCGTCCTCGTCTGTCAATAGCCATACGGGATCAGCCATTAGTATGTCCTCCTGCTAAATGTGTAGGGGTTAGGGCGCCTATAAGGTAGCACATTGGTCCTAAATTGCGTGCGTACCATGTTAGGGCTGATCTCGAAATCTACCCCAGCAATATACTGATTGATCGAGGTCAAGCCTGGTCTGACTCCAGCGACTACCGGTTCTGCTGTCGACTTATAGTAATTGCCGACAAGTTGTATAGGTGGCAACAGGATGCCCTTAAACCAGCCTTCATGGTTAGGTCCAGTATAGAACGGATAATTCAGTCCTAAGCTGTTCTCATCCCAGGCGGGCGCCGTAGACACCTTTTGCGAAAACAAAGGTTGTCTTAATGTGAAATCTACCTTAGCGCGACCAGCGTCTGGAAAGTCTGGATGCTGTGGGTCTTGGTAAGCTGGCACAACTCCAACGTTAGATTGATCGCCCATGGTTACCGCATAGCTGAATGCGATGTGGTAATAAAAGCGATCTCCCCAGCCCTGAGTGTTCAGGATTGGTACCTGGTCTTCACGGAACCACTTTTGGTCTATAGCGAACGTAAGACTAACTGGCTGCTGACTTTGAGAGTAATTGACATCTATGTGCCACCTATCAACCTTTTCGACAGCAATCGTGTGGGCGCTATTCCATGGATAAATAGGTCCGATGCTCTGGACGCCTTCAATGCCATTTACCTGGTTAAAGTACTGCGTGACAGGCGTACCACCACCAGATCCGCCACCACCGGTTGTAGTAGTGCGGCTAGCTATGGTTTCATAGATTGGCGTACCAGGCTTACCGACAGCGTCTAAGTCGTAAGTAGGAGAGTCTGATATCCACATCACCGCATCGACTGTAACCCTGTAGGTCGCGTTGACATCAACATAAGATCCACAGTAACGATGAGGAAGGTGCAGTATTTTCATGTCTGCTTGAAACGCTGCGCTCATTGGCTCATAGTTTGAATTGCTGTCTGGATACAGGCTCGACTGATTATACCAAAGCTGTGGATCAGCTATCACGTAAAGCATGTCAGATTTCGCCGTGCTGTTAAACGTGTATGGCAGCAAGAACAAGTCTATGTCGAATATCTCTGTACCAGGCAAGCCAATATCGTGGAAGTCTTCTCCGTCCCAACCATCTCTGACCTCAGCTTCTGGGTAGTAGTTAAGGTGTCCTACGTCATCGAAGGTAGCGTCTACCTTGACTATGTAGTGTGGGTCAGGAGTAACTCTGGCTGCTCTGTAGTGTGGTCCACCATAAGACGTGATCGTCTCGTTGACGGCTTGGTTTGACTCTGCCGCTACCTCAGGCACAAAGTCTGATACTGGCGGACTGGTCCTGTACAGTACGTATCCACCCCATCCGCCACCAGAGTCAGATCTCATCTCTGTCACATAAGGAGGTATCTCGTATTGAGTAGGCTTGAGTCCGATCACGTTAGCTGCGTCCAGTACAACAGGTCTTCCATCTTGTGGTCTACCTAGTACCGACCTGCGCTCAGCGTCAACTCCATAGGTAGCGTCAGGGAACTCTTCTAAGGCCTTCTCCATTACCTCGCCCACCTTAACAGTCTTATTGACCTTCTTGTAGCCTGGATCCCAGGGATTCAAGAAGGCTCCGATCTCTGGCACTGAGACGCCTAACAGGTTCTCTGATGCTGTCGATCCAAGCCTGGTCATAGTAGGTGGAAACTGGTCGGCAAAGCCATACCAGAACTTCTTGGATATCAGTTCATGTAAGCCTCCTATGTCGATCGTGTAGATGCTGGGCTGGCCATTGGTTGTCTCGGTAGTTGATATGTTGCGTATGTAGCCCTCGAAGGCTCTATACTCGTCTGTGCCGTCTCTTAGGGTCAACCGTACGCCGTATTGGAACGGTGTAAAGTTGGGCGGGATTACCATATCTATGGATGCCTGAGAAAGCAACCCTAGACCATCTAGGGTGCCTCTGATGACTGTGATACCGCCGGTATCGTCAGTAGTGCTGTCGTAAGTCACTACTGCTGTCCCAGCGGTATCCGTAAACTCGACCATCCAGGAGGCTAGGTCAGTTATGACCACCCCCTGTGCCGTGTCTCTCGGTATCATGTATTACCTCTTTGACGCCTTCATCCAGTCTGTCGACTGAGCGCTAATGGACGAGCTTGACATTGATAGTGCTGCCTCTTTGATGTCCTTTGCGTATGCCATGTATTCACCGAACTTGTCGACGTGCATACCAAAGTTTTTCACAGAAGTGCCAAAGGGAACGCTAACGTCTCCAGTAGCAACATCAGGTACAGCCAGTGTGGGCAATCCTTCGATCTTGCCATCCTTGGTAACTTGGCCACCAGTGATGTATGTACCACCAGCGGACAGGTTAAGGCTGCCATCTGGGTTACGCTTAAGAATGTCTCCAGCGTTATACTGGGGTGCATTCAGCGGGTCCATGTTCTTGATCTTGGACTGTTGCTTCTCTATCTTGCCAGCTAGCACTAAGCGCTTCTGTGCGTCGCTCTCCTTGCCGTATTGGTCTTGTAGGTCCCTTAGGGTCGCATTCTCAGCGTCCAGTGATCCTGGAGTAGCTGGTGTACTACCACCGCCACTAGAGCTCGACTTGGACTTGAGGCCATCTACTACTGCTGATTGCTGATCTATCTGTTTCTGCAAGTCTTCTCTAGCCTTAGCATCACTCTCCTTGTTGTATTGCTCTTGCAGCTTATTCAGCTTGCTAGCCTCGTAGTCGTAGCTACCAGGGCCAGCCTTAGGCTTCTGTGGAAGTACCTTATCTATGGCGGACGCCACTCCAGGCACAAACTTGTTGATAGCTTCCATGGCGCCTGGTAATGCTGCTCCTAGTGCTGCCATTGCCTTGTCTATCTCAGATTGATCGCCACTCTGGAAAGCCTTGGTGACTGCCGCCATAGGTGCTGCCAATATGCCCTGCAAGACCGTCTGCTGTATAAACGCTTCGATGAATCCGTTGATGAGCGCGTCTCGCATCGCATCTTTGATGATGTCTTGCCAGTTGTCATCGCCGTTCATGAATGCCTTGATGCCAGCACGGAAGCCGCTATCCATGCCGCTGCTGATTGCGTCTGCAATCGACTCGGCTATGGGGTCAAACTCGGCGAACGTGGTCTTACCGAAGAAGTCTTGAAATCCACCTGTGTACTTCTGAGTAGTCTTGCCAAACTGGCTATAGTCTACGAAGCTGGTTCTGTGCTTGTCTGCATACTGTTTGAGTTCTTCGTTGGCGCGCCTGACAGATTCGGTGCCGTTGTTAATGGCCCCTATGATGCCTGACACGACTCCGCCGACCACATTGACAATCCCTCCTACCCAGTCTCCGCTAGCAAAGCTCTTGATGCCATTGGAGATGCCGCTCAGAAAGTCGTTAAGTGGCCCATCGACCATAGAGTCGCCGGTAGCGAATACCTGACCTATGATGCCGATACCGTCTGCGATTGCGCCTCCGATGTCCTGGAAGTCGTTCCTCACGAACGCTGCGATCGACTTAAACACGCCGCCTATTATCTTCTGGAGAACACTTCCGCCTTTCTCGAAAGCTTCGCCACTAGACTTGAATAGGTCCGCTATGTTATTGACAAACTTGCTGCGGTTCTCTTGCTGCTGCTTGATGCCAGACTCGGTGTCCTTAATGATACCGTCAATAGCCTTTGCGTTCTGCTTGGCTACGTCAGCTATGATCGGATCTAAGCCAGCACTTTCTGATAGCTGCTGAAAGGCAGACTGCAATATGTTCAGGACTTCGATAAAGCGCTTAGCGCCTACTCTGCCTTGTCCATACGCCTCTACTAATCCATTCAGACCCGCATTGAGTCCTTCGAGCTGCCTCTGGTTGTCCAATGCCTCTTGGCCGAATCTTGAGCCTCCTAATACGTCTTCTATCTTTGACGTCTTAGACGCAAAGAAGCCGGTGTTCATAGGGTTCTTTGATAGCAGCGCGCTTCTGTTCTTGAGTTGCAACAGTTGCTCGTTATACTGCTTACCGGTCAGCTCGCCCTTACGGTTTGCTTCTGTGAACGCATCTACGTCAGCAGCTAGCTTGTTGATGATGTCGCCAAATACTCTTGCCTGTGGAGCGCTACTTGCAAACAGGTCGCTGTAGCTACCTAAGGTCTCTACGCCAGCCTTGAGCCTTGCTTGCACATCTGCAGGCAGGTCAAGTCCAGCTAAGTCAAACCCGTTAAGCAAGGGGCCTAACTCCTTAAGGGTGTCCACAAAATCAGCAGGTGAGATCTGGCCTAAGGTGACTTGCTCGACTGCAGTTTGTAGCTCATCTAGCAGGTCGATTATGTTGCCTATGCTGCCATCAGCGGCTGAATCTATACCTTCCAAGGTGGAGCCGAATAGCAGCACCCTGTCACTTACTACTAGCAATCTGTCGCCAAACCCGCTTAGCGCGTCTTGTTGCTCTTGAGTTAGTAATGCGCCATTACCGTCATCCTGGAACTTCTTGATCTCGTTATTAAGCGCGACTAGGCTATCATATACCGGGTTGGTGTCCTCAGCATTGTTGACAGCTTTGACGAACTGTTGGAACTTGGCAGTTGCCTCATCGATTGCGGGTAGCTTAAACTCTAAGCCTACCTGCGTGTCTTTGTTGGCCCGACTGCCAGATAATGCATCCAGTTGATTGTAGTAGTCGGTTGCCGACATTACTCCATCCGAATACTGTTTATCTAGTGCGTCCTTAGCATCTTGGTATTCTAGCTCATTACTCTTCAATCCTAAATCTCTTCTTGTGGTATAGTAATCCGCAACCGATCTAGCCTTGAGGTCAAACAGAGTCTGATTCAGTGCCAGTTGATCCCTTATACTGCTTATCTCGTCCTGATTGATTGAGCCTATCTTGTTAGATACTTGGTCGAGTCTTGCTACTGTGTCTTCTATGATTGAATCTATGACTGAGTCTTGACTGGTTAGCCCTTGGCCTTCAATCGCAATCTTTATGGCTTGTTTGCCACTCAGGAATGCGCCTACGTCTCCGTTGGCTCCAAATGCATCAACTAGCGCCTTAGCTGCGTCGTTGATCTCCATTGCACTATCTCTGGCAGCAGCTTTCTGTGCACCTATATTCTGTTCTAGGTCGGCAGCCTCTTGGGCAGATACTGCCTCTTGTGCGCCCTTCCATCCAGCCTCTAGGTCGTCAGTTAGCCTCTTAGCGAATCCACCAAACACTGGGTCAGATGAGAGTCTGCTGAGTTGTAACTTAAGAAAGTTGAATTCCTCTGGGTCAAGTAGCGTCAGTCCAGGAAACTGCTCTAACTTGGTCAAGTAGGATGCCGTGTCAGATTTGAGTTGCTCGAAGTCTGCATCTAGCCTGTTGCGGGTCTCGTCGAATCTGTTGGCGTTCTCTGCGCTACTTTGAGTCAGGGCTTGAGATGCTACTACTCGAGTCGCATCGTTCCATCCTGCCTCTAAGCTGTCAGCAAATGCTGTGCGGCCAGTATCGCGGAAAAACTGTAGCAGGTCTGCATAGGCGCTCTGGGTGTCAAAGTTGAGAGAAATCTGTGGCATTTGTTGCAGCTCTTGCAACAAGGTACCAAAGTCTGCCTTAGCTCGATCGAATGCGCCTCCATCGCCCTCTGATGCTATCCGCTCCTTGGCAGCAGACCTAACCGCTTCGCCTTGCTTATTGTCATCCAAGAACTTCTGTTGGCTTTCTATGAGTGCATCGAATTCATCTCTTAGCGCCTTGACGCCAGTTGATTCGCCTAAGGCGTCGAGTGCGATCGCGATTGCATCTACTGCCTCAGAGTCTACTCCGACGCTAATCGGGTCAGCTTCTATCTTGGCCTTGAGATCGTCTATCTGCTTGCCTATCTCCTTGAGTTGAGAGATAGTGCCGTCATTGGCATCCGTGGCCTGTAGGTCGGCAGATAGGCTGGCGGCCAATTCTGTCGCCTTAGCGGTCACTCCAGATAGCTCGCTGTTTAGCTTGCCTACCTTAGATTGATCGTATAGGTCAGGGAATTCAATTGCTGTAGCTAATTCAGTCTCCAGGTCCTTGAGTGTTGCAGCAAAGTCTGGATCGAGTATTAATAGCGGGTCAGCTTCTAGATCAGCCTTTACCTGTTCTACGCGTGCCTTGAAGTCATCTATGGCGGTTGAGTTGAAAGTGTCAAAGTTGTTGGCATCTTGTATCTCAGCATTTGCAATCAGTACGTCGTTAGCCTTTTGGGCTGCTTCGGTAGCTGCGTTAAGCTGATCTTTGAGTCCGGCAAAGTAGTCACCGCCAGGCTGCTTGCTTAGCTTCTCGAGAGTCACATTGAGCTGGTCAATATTCTCAGGGTCAACTAATGCTGCAGCAGGGTTGCTTGCCAAGAACTCGAGCATCGATTGCACTTGGTCAATCGTAGACCGATTCTGCTGTATCGCAGATAGTCTGTCAGCCCTGTCTTGCTCTGGCTGTCCACCACTCATCTTGCTGGTCTCAACCTTGCGGATGGTGTTCACAAAGTCAGAAAGATTGGTGCCAAGTGAGCTCAACAGCTCTCCAGCGAATGTGCCAGATTGCTCTTTGGCCAGCTTAGCTAGCTTGACTTGCAACGCATCCAGCTCAGCATTATCTACCAAGCTAAGTAGCGGATTAGATCCGTACTTGGCCTTGATAGCGTCCACTTCTTTAAGCACGCCAGCATTTGCACCTAGCGCCTTTGAAGCCTCAGCGTTCGCGCCCTGCTCGCCTATCATGCGCTTCAACCACTCTTGGCGCTTCTTGTTGCGAGATTCAGTGCGCTTATCTATCTCTGCCTGTATGGCATCAACGAAAGATTTGTCGGCTGCTGCACCCTTAGCAAGTTCCGCCTTCAGGTCGCTGGCCAACTGTGAGTCTAGCTTGCCTGGTAGGCTAGCTTTCTGAGTTCTTTGTTTCTGTGAATCTGTAAGCGCTTGGAGTCGGCTATACTTCTCGGACGCAAACTGTACTGCCAGTGCTGCGTTCTTGGAGCTGTCGCCGAATTGCTTGAGCGCATCACTTGCTTCTGCGATTGCGGCTGCCCTGGTTGGTCCGAATGCCATTTGCTGGGCTTGGAACAACTTCTGGGTCAACTTCTCTGCATTAGCTATCTGCGACTCAAATGCTGGACCTGGCTCCTTGCTGATAGCGTCGGTTGCCCAACTGATCGCAAATGCCTGACCTCTGCCTTTGGACGTAAACTTGTCGATGGCCTCAGTGGCCGCTGCAAACCCCTTAGGATCGATTACGGCATTATCCTTGGCTAACTTATAGGCCCTAGCTAGCTTGAGTGCCTCAGCAGTCATAGCGTCCGTGAGAGCTATACCTTGCTTCTCTGCATCGATTCGCTTCTGGGCTAGATTAAGCGCTTCTTGTCCGTTATCGTCTTTACCTATTGCTACTATACGATTCTTGATGGCTGCATACTCTTTCAGGTTCGCAGTGGCTACTACGCCAGTCTCGCCTTCGAGAGCTTTCTGTCTTTGCAGCAATCTTACCGCTTCCGGCAAAAACTGTTTGACTTTGATGTCGTTAAGCTTGTTAGATTCCTTCTCGCTTATAACAATTTCTTCAGATGCCTTCTTAGCAGCGTCGTAAAGGTTCTTGTCCTTGTACGAGTCGCCCCTGTCCGCTTCCTTGGCACGCGCGTCTGACGCCGCTTTGAAACGGGCGGTGGCTGCAGGGCTATTTGGGTTAGCCTTAAGATTGTCAGTAGCAGCTTCAAGCTCCTTATTAATGCGTACAAGATTGGTCACCATTTGCGCGAAAGATGGATCTTTCGGCCCTTCTACAGCTTTTATTTGGTTGCGGCCATTGACTTTATCGATAAATCCGTCGCCATTTGGACGCGCGCCTAATAATACTGATTCTAGCATACCTTGATCAAATACGATATTATTCTTGCTGTCTCTTGCCTCTATGTGTAAATGTACTGGCCCTTTGCCTTCTCCGCTACCTCGGCTGCTGAATCCCCAGCCGGTGTTGCCTTGAGTGCCGATCTGCATACCAGCAGCTAATGTCTGGCCTGCTTTAACTCCTAGCTCCTTGAAGTGCCCTAAGAGCACTCTATAGCCAGTAGTCAGCTCTAACTCGACGGAGTTGCCATATCCAGACTTCTTGTTGTCTGCCCTCAGAACCCTTGCGCCTTCAAAGCTAGCTGGCGCATAAATGCCTGCCCCCATCTCACCGCCAAATGGACCACTGCCGATTTGGTAGTCGATACCTGGGTGCCCTTTGCCGCCAGTAAGTCTGTACTTGTCTGGATTGGCTCCAAGCTCTTGCATAACAGTGATCTTGATGCCAGAGTTGAGTTGTTTCACAAAGCTAGAAAATCCAAGGTCGGGAACCATTTGTGGCGCGTTCTGCTTGGGTTGCGTAGCTGGCGTGTTCTTGGTCAGGCCTAGTGGGTCGGTTAAATTGTCGATTGCATTCAGCGACATCGTGTCTCTTTGTGCAATTATCTTCTGGTACTCAGCGATCTTCTTCTGGTTGTCAGCGATTGTCTTGTCTACAGCGCTAGTAACGCCCTCTGCTGCCGCAGTACCCCAGCTCTTGCCACCACTAGCCCATAGCTCAGTGATGTTGTTGATCATGTTGTCTATGCCGTCTTCGATAGACTTGAGTGGGTCCTTGAGCATATCAGATGCAGCCTGTACGGCCTGTGATGCCCCGTCCCAAGCTTTCTTCCAGTCGCCAGTCAATAAGCCTACTACGGTCTTTACTAGCCCGTCTATGACCTTTACGATAGATGTAGCTACCGAAGCGATTGCGCCACCCACGCCTATGATTATAGGCGAAATAGTCATGAAGCTGCGCCTTAGCGCATCAAGTATTGGCCCTACTTCTTGCCATAAGCTGCTGATCGACTTCGCGAAGTCGCCAACCTGAGTGCTAATCTTTGGCCAGTTCTCTTTGATGATGCTCACAAAGTCTTTGACAGAGGTGTACACAGCAGAGATAGCTGTAGAGGCTTCATTAGCAAACGTGCGGAATCCGTCAGAGTTCAGGAATGACTTGATAGCGTCGTATGCGTTCTTTGCTCCGTTCGAGATGTTTATGAATGCACTACTGAAGAATGCGGATGCAGATCTAGCGTCATCGCTGGTTTTCGCCCATTCTGTGAGCCCGACTACAAAGCTGTTGACCGCCTTGATGGCCATCGTAGTGACAGGTATGAACGCTGTACCTACGGATTGGCGTAAGGACTCCATGGCGATCTGTTGGTCGCTCAGCGATCCTGACAGGCCAGAGAGCGATCCAGCCAAGAACTCGACTTCAGACCCTGAATCCTTCCAGAGCAAGTTCACGCGAGCTTGCAGCCTTTCAGCATCTGTCAGCTCGCTCTTGGTTTTGCCTAGTTGAGCGGCGTACATCTTCTCAGCGTCTACCAGGTTGAGTCGAATACCGATCGTGTTAAGGAACCTTGAGTTGCCAGTCAGGATTGCTTGGTTGACTTGCTCGATACCGTAAGCGGTCGTCTTGCCAGCTCGCACTGCTGATGCAGCAGCGACTGTATAAATACTCTCAACTTGCTCCATAGAGTATCCAGCACGCAATAACCCGGCTGCGTTCTCCATGAGAGCTATCTTAGAGACTTTTAATGATGCGCTCATGTTGTCGATACTTGCATTAGCAGTCTGTGCGTCTATGCCGGCTTTAGCAGTGGTGCGACCCCAGACCTCCATAGAGATGCGAGCGTTATCTGCCTCTACTGCTAAGTTCTTCATTTGGTTAGCAGATACTGCTAACGCTGCGATTCCGACTGCTGCGGTCTGTATGCCTGCGGTTAGAGCTGCCCCTATGTTACGCCCAGTTTGCGCTGCTAGCGGCTCTAGGCCCTGCATGGACCTTCCTAGCGACGTAGCGATTACTGTGCCTACTTGGGCCATACTAGAGCCCATATGGCTAGCTATGCCTGGACTGACTGAACTCCATGCGCTCGTAATTGAAGCGGCCATGGTTTGGGCGAATCGAGTGCCAGCCTGCACGATGTTTGCGGTAGGCCAAGTAAAGGTAGGGCCGTTTTGCGCCATCGCTCTGTTTGTGCCAGCAGAGAAGGCTGCTGCGAACATAGAGCCTGCTGTGCGGCCACTACTGGCTGCTGCAGATGCGAGCGGCGTGAATGCGCCTGTAAAGCTTGTAGAACGCATCGTGGTGTTGATACGGCTAGCTATTTGGCCGACTGCTACAGATGCGGCAGTGTTCATGCCCGCATTTAATTGCGCCCCTAATGCTGATGCTGCTAATCTGCCTGCTACCGATGCCTGTCTTACGATAGCTGAGTTCACAGAGTTGGAAAAGATGTTGCCTATTCGAGGCGTATTGGCAAATCCTTGGTTCCATGCCATTCCGGCTGCTCGTCCTGCCGCAGTGGCCGTTACGGCTGCCTGTTGGCCAGCGGTCGCGATCATCTGCGACTGGATAGCTGCCAAACTGGACATACTTAGGCTGAAGCCTGTGTTGAGGGCGCGGCCTGCAGTTGCGCCTGCAGTCATTGCTACTCGCTCAGCTTGGCTAAGGGTAGATGACAGGCTAGACACAAAGTCATTAGTGCGCAATCTTAGGTCGACAAATAGGGTGTCTAACTGGCTGCCATCGTTCATGCTTCCTCCGTCCTTATCGCGCTCTTAAACGCGTCCATGCCTAGCACATTAACCATCTCCTGTGTAATTATGTCTAATCTCACCGCCTTCTTGATATCCATGGCGACTGTATATTCATATGTATCAGAGTCTGGTAGCTGTGCATAGCCGCTAAAGAAGTTGTCGTATTCTGCCCCATTGCCACCGACAGCTCTCTGCACTAGCCATGCTATTGTTGCACTGCCTGCCTCTGACCGCCTCTGCGCCTCTGGCATGCCCGTTATGTACATGCCCAACTGGTCCATCGTAAGCTGGCCTATCTGTAGCGGCGTAAAACCGTAGTAGTGGCCTAACAGCGTAAAAATGACAGACCAATCAGTCTCTCGAGGCGGGCCGCTTACACTTGCTTTGGGTCAAATGGCACCCCAGTCATAAACATGTGCAAGTATTGGCCGTACTCAGTCTCGGTAGCATGCCTGAAGAACTTTCGGCAATCTTGTAGCGTGATCGGCGATACCGACTGATCGATAACGAATCCGAAGAATACGTCCAGAAACTTGTTAAGGTCCTCGCTGGATGCACTCATGTTGCGAGCGAGCGGCTCATAGCTCTCCAGTAGCTCGCTGATCTCGATTAGTCCTGGCTTGCGCAGATAGATGCCTAGCTCTTCACCCTGATGATTCTTGAACATGTATAAAGGCCTGTCTATACCTAGAGCAGTCTTTAGACTCATTGCTGGCTTTGTGGGTCCTTTTTGTTTCTTAGTAATAGCCGAAGCTGCTTGCTGGAAAGCTTTTATTTCTGCTGCCTTGTCTGTCATGCGTCATCCTCCAATCCTAATATTGTGCCACCATAAACTTGCTCGCCCATTAGCTCTTCGTCCAGTATAGCCACGAAGTCGAAAGGCGTATCGAAGCCATCAGGGTAGCACCTTGCTGTATATCTGCCTGGCTTAAGGTCGTCAACTGCCACCATCGCCGCACACAAGATGCCCTCTCTTGTAGGCTTGGCACCTAAGGCTATCCAGCGATTTGCTGAATCTACTATGATCACTTTTTCTCCTTGCTGCACGCGTCAGGTCGCTATTACTTAGACATAAATAGTCCACAGAAAGACAACTCTATTAGCTATACTTGCTATGTAGTCAGGTTAGTCAGCTAGCCTGTCGTAGAGTGCGGTGCGCAGAATGGCCTGTAATGCGTCAGCAGATAGCCGACCGTCCACTTACAGCCTACAGCTTGCTAGCTTGGATTCTAGGGCTACTGTAGGCTGCGTATCAAGGCTTAGAAGGTTCCGTCTACCTGAGGGAAGGCGACAGCATTTTGCTTGAAGGTTGGCTCGCCGTCAATGGTGAGAGTCATGCTCAGCGAGTGGACGTCAGTGGTGTCCAAGTTGAAGCTGGTGATACGGGCAATCCCGCAGACGCAGTTATTCTTGGCCATAGCTGCTGGAGTGTCACCCAAGACCAAGAGGTAGCCTACTGGCTTGCCTTTGTTGTTGGCAGACACCAGTTTGTCGAACTTGCTATAAGCAAGAATCAAGTTGCTGGTCACATTGATTGTTCCACTGTGGATATCAGGTACAACTTCCTGCCAGTCACCGGAGTCCCAGCTAGTTACGTCAATGGTGTTGGTAGAGGTGTTGAAGGGTGCAGATTTGACTTCTGGGAAGACATCGCCTGCCGCATAGTCTGTGGCAAGGTCGGTTGGGCTCAAGACCAAGTCTGCTACTGCTGGGAAAAAGAGGTAAAGTTTGCTGTTGCCGCGTGCTCGTCTAACTGCTGAAGACATGTGAACTCCTATGTGTACTCGTAGTCAGCGATAATCCCGTTCCAATTATCCTGGGTCGTAAAGTTGACCGGTCCTACATTGAGGAATCCGGCGGCTATTAACAGCGGATGGGCTGCGTCATAGCTGGTCGATGCATTGCTGAATGGCGGTCTAGACCAGAAGCCTAGCTGAAATAAAGTGATCGAGTCATCCGCTGATGCAGTCAGGGTCACAATCGGCTGATCGAACACTATGTCGACCAAGATGTGGACCGCATCAGTAGGTAGCACCTCGCCTCTAAACTTGACAGGTACGCCCAGAGGAGCCAGAGTGGCCTTTAACAGGCTTCTGGCTTCCAATGCCTTCATTAGTGCCCGCCTTGTCGCTGGCGTGCGATTACGGACCTAAAGAAAGGCCGTGGTGCCAAATCACGGGTACCAAACTCAAGCCACTTCGCGTACTTGGTGCCCACCGATACCCGTATGGTGTCCGCAGTAAGCCATCTGTAGCGCGCTGAGTCTCTGAGAGCTCCTGTGATGGCCGCAGGCGGCTCTCCAGGGCTACTAGCTTGGTGAGCTCCATAGAAGCGTCCACTGCCAGGCTTTGATAGCTCTGAGCGCAAACCAGCCACCATGTCGGCAGCCTTAGCTTCCAGTCTTCTCTTGGCCTTTGCCACGGTGCTATTGATATCCAAGCTAGACCACCTCCTTGAGCAGCGCGTGGCAATGATTGGCCCATGACTTGGACGCTTCTATCTCGTAGGTCTTACCGCCATATACCAGCCGATTGTGCTGGGCAAGTACTGATGCGCCTACTATCCAGCATTCATGCGTGTATGGCACGACCTGCAGACCACCAATCACCAGTTCGGCTAGCGCACTGGAGCTGATGTTGTCTGATCTTGGCTGTAGGTGCCCTCTGACCGTAGACGTGGCTGCATAACTGGCTACCTCTTCACCATGAATATTCACAGAAAGAGATCTTGTATGCACCGCAATGTCAGCATACTTAATCATAGTACCTCGCATAATTACTCCCAGTCTCCCAGAAAGCAACGTAGCGGTACAGCCTCAGTAGCGTCACTATTGGGTATAGCTGCGTCCAGGTCTGTCTGGTAGGCCCTGAGTTGCTCGGCAATGCTGATAGGGTCTACATAGCTCTCGTCTATCTCGCCCACTCGGCGCTTGGTTACGGAGCTAGGGGACACGATGAAACGAGCTGCTGCCTCAAAAGGTCGGTAATAAGTTATCGTTACTGTGGATATCACCCTTGTGGTAGCCGTTATCGCTAACATGGCCTCCCACTGAGCATCTACCCAGATTGGCGGATTACTTACGTCCTCGCTTGCTGTCCTTGCTGTCCAGAGCGCCCACGCCAGATCTGTTAGGTCTTGCACGGGCGGCATCGTCGGGTCGTACATCTGTCACCTCCTCGATATCCTGGTTGGCCAGATATACAGGAAGCCACTTGGCGTCGGACTCGAACACCTGGCCAGATACCTTGTGTCTAAGCCAGGACGTCATGATTAGAGCGTACCCTTGTTGACAGTAGCGACTGCAAGTTCTTTGGGCTGCGTAACCAAGGACCCGTAGACGAAGAGTCCGCGGACACCGCTGCTGAATGCGGCTTCCAGTCTGATCTGCTCTGTGCTCTGTAGCACGCGAGCGTGAGTGACAACTGGGTTGCCCATCATCAGTTTGTACTTGGTGCCAGTGGTCTCGGGTACATTGTTGCTGGTGAGCACTTGTACGCCGTCGATCATGGTCACTACGCCGCCAACCGTTACAGAGTCGCCCATAACAGTCTCGCGCAGTCCAAGTTCCTTCTTGAGACGCCTATGGAACCAGTGTGGCACGACTATACGCCTGTTGCCGTCCGGCGCGTTGTTGTTGCTCAACAGCTCATTAAGCTCCAAGAACACGTCGTACGCAGCAACTTCGCCCATACCTCCACCAACCACGATTGGAGTAGCGTCAGAGCCGTATAAGTTGGAAGCGTCTGCTGATGTATGGAAAGCAGCTACGTGCTTATCAAAGTGATCTGCAGCAGCATAGCCATATCGCATGCCGTATTCGCTGGCCAACTGGATTATCGAGAACTGGTCATCAATGTCAGGCACTTCGAAGGCGTAGTGCTTCTTCTGGTTGATCGACAGCGTGATGGAGCTGTCACTAAGCGCATCATAGGTGACCGTACCAGTATAGGTCTTTATGGCGTTGGTTGGATCAGTGGACTGAATAATCTTGACGGTGTCGCCGAATGCGCGCACTTCGCCTTGGTAGTTAGTATTGGTGAATGCTGGCACATATACCATTCTCTTGTCGAGGTGGTACAGGAGCTGAGCTGCCCATAGGGTAGGGATTGATGCAGATATAGCCATTATTGTCTCCTAGTCTTTAAGGCATTCATTGCTTCTGCAATGGCCTTGTAATCACCAGTCGCGATAGCCTGTTCCAGCGATGCTGGTGTTGCTGTTCGAGCTGGTCCGCCGCCTCCTGGAACGGGTTGCGCTCCTTGTTCGGCAGCTAGAAACGGATACCGCTCTAACAGTTTGTCCACAGAAATTGAACCATCTTCCGCTCTGTGTGCTGCTTCGAGCAGCTTGAGCGCGGCCTCTGGATCTCTTACCTTGCCAGCTAGGCTAGCTAGGTCCTTTGTACGGCTCAGCTCCTGTCTGAGTGCGTCACGTTCTGAGTTCAACTGCTCTATGAGTTTCTGCGTTTCCTCTTGCATAGCTTTCTCCTTTGTGGACTCTATGTTGTGCAATTGGCTCTTGATCGCCTCGAGCTCTTCTCGCGCCTTGTTGCGCTCTGAACGAAGCCGTTGAGCCTCTCGCTTAACTTTGTCTACATCAGATCTAGCCTCAACTTGCTCACCAGGAACAGTTGGCGTACTAACGACCTCAGTAGCGACCTGCGTTACCTCGTTATCCATAAATCTCCCTTATAATGGTCTTGGGCTTACACCTTTAGCTAGAAAGGACGCCAAGTTGTTTCACGTCAAACTTATGAGCTCTAGGTTTACCACGTTCTTGCTAGCGCGCCTAGATAGCTTTTGCCAGTAGCGCTTGAGCTGTTTGCTAGCTGCTCTGGCATGGCGCTCCATGTAGTAGAGCCTCGCCTCCTCAATCTCCTCGGCGACTCTCACTTGCGGCATGCCCTCATACTTAGGGAGACCCATAATCTATACCTCTCCGTCAGCTAACATGCGCATTGCCTCTAGGTTGTCCCCTCTTATCTGGCGGAGCTCTTCGCGAAGAGCTTTTACGTCGATAGGATCAAAGTGGAATACTTCTGCTGGCTCCATTTCTCCATTCATAATGGCGGCTGTTTGTCTAAGTCCTTCGCAAAGTTGCTCGAAGAGTTTGTCATCCATTTTGTGGCTCTTCATCTAGCGCATCCTCTCGCTCGCGGAGGCACGATCCATATTGGCGATTGCGGGCAGCCTGTACATCTGGAGGCAAGTCGTCCAATAGCTGATCAAGGGTAGCCTTATGTCGCTTAAGAGTCTTTGCGATGAGATCTGCCTTAGCATGCTCATCTAAGTGGCCGTCTCTCATGGTCTACTCCGATGGAGATGGCATTAAGTCGACGCCTTCGCTGAGTTGTTGACCATCCCAGATGTAAGCCGTACCCATCATCGTCTCAGTGTCAAACTCGATCCGAAACTTTATCTTTGGGCCGTTTGGGTCTTGGAACGCTTGCATCAGATTACTTAGAGCGTCTAGATCTATCATGGTTGTCCTCCTTTCGGCTGCTCTTTGCTTGCTTTGACGTCGATTGCTTGCGACTGCGATCCATTAGCTGCCGCTCTATCTTGCGGGGCTTGCTTTTCTGCCTGTCCACCGTTGCCTCCTGCTAGGCGATCTTGATACTCCTTGGCCTCTATAGCGATCTCGTCGTTGATTGCCTCGTCGGTGATACCCGACATACCTAGCTGCTGTAGCATAGTAAGCGCCTGACTGCGATTGATTGCGCCCTTGTCGTAGGCGCTGATGACCGTGTCGCGCTCCTGTGCGATGTCTTGGCTGAATTGCGGCTTGAGGTCAATGGATACGCCGGTAGGCAGCTTAGAGCCTTTGATACGACTGGCGATCTCTACTGCTTGCTTCATGGCTTGGCTGATTGCATCAGCATAGGAGTTCACAGTATGAGTAAATGAGGTCCTTATCTCTTGCAGTGCTAGACCAGACAGCTCTCTACTCGCTATGTTGGGCACCTTGAGCGAGTTAGCAAGATCGCTTAATGCGTTGTCTTGCTTCTGTTGCAGCGGGCTAAGGTCTACAGGCGGCAAGTTTTCGTAGCGGTCTTCCTGGTTGATGATCTTGAGAGCGGCTGGCCCCTTCTCGCGCAGATTCTTGATAAGTTTGCTTTCAGGGGCATCTTGAGCCTCGCGCAGATAGAAGTCGCTGGCTACTAGAGTCTCAGGTCGCCCATACATCTCGCTGGCCGCATTGTAGGTGATAGCGTCCTTGAGGTAGCGCTTAAAGCCGGGAAGGGCCATTGTAGCGATCCCTTGAGGTATGCGGTCAGCACCTCGCCTCACCACTACCGGTATGCAAGGGAGGCCATCAGCATATGTAAGATCAAACTCTTGGCTGGGTGGCGCAACGGTCCATTTGGTCCAGTCCGTGAGCGCTGGATAGACCGTTAGTTTATTTCTTGTGTACACGTTAACGAAGTATTTGAGCTGGCTGCCATCGTAGCCAGTTTTGACCTGCACGACAGCTTCTATCAGGTTGCTGTTGTCTGGATCGACCATAAAATAACACCAACCAGATAGCACCGATAGCTCGATTTGCTTGGTACGTTCGCTCATGTACGGAAACAAAACGAAACGCCCACCAATCAAGATGTCCATGACCATGTCGCCTACCATGTCTGTGCGGGCCCTCAAAAAGCGCTCTATCTCGTCGTCGACGGCATCTGACTGGCCTTGGTAGTCCCAGCTAATCTCTCCAGTCGTGATCGCGTCCCTGATCTTGTCCAGGAAGGCTGCGAAATGATTGGTGGTATCCGAGTTGCGCTGCTTCCAGGTAGTGCTCGTATTAGGGATTAGCTGGTCAATGAGGCCGTTGATGTCCCCGTTTGCCACCTCGCGAACCAGGATCTCGTAGTTGCGCATCTCGGTCAACAGGTGGACCTCATTTTTGAACAGTTGCAAATCTATATCTAGCATAATCACCTCCCCTTATTAGTATTCCGCAAAGGTGGCGACCATGCCTTGTCCCTTGCCGTAGTGCGTGAGTAGCGCCATGTATAGCGCATCGGTCGAGTGGTCGTCCTTCTTGATCGGATTGTTGCTAGATGGATCTCTTTGGCCAGTGGTGCTGGGATAGCGGTAATTCCCTAGCTCTCGAATAAGATTTACACAGGATTTGTGTATCCTTAGTCTAGGCGGCAAACCGTGTGCTACTGGCTTAAGGTGTGCAGTCACCATCGCTATGCCTCTAGATACGTCCTTGCGAGCCTTGGTTAGCCCTTTAATGCGGAAGTCGCGGTCTAAGGTCAACCTGTCCGCAACATCGTGATCGCAGTAAATAGGACTAACTGGGTCCGTGTGGATAGCAGCAGCTATTTGCGACAGTGGCACTGCAGCCTTATACCACTCTTTTACGACATAGACATATCCTTGTGCATCTTCTTCGAGCCAGAGCATACAATGCGGATTAGCTCCTCCAAAGTCTAGTCCGCCAAACCGTTTGACAGGGTTGCCATAAGGCTTGACAGCGTAGGTATGTGTCTCCCGGTTGAACTCTGGGTACACCATCCCCTGACTAGACACCCACTCGCCTCTGAGGTAGCGCTGAGCTTGCAACTCGCCTAGCGTGTCCTCCAGCATCTTGATGTAGTCGCTTGGTAAGTCCGGATTGTCATAGCTATTGCTGGTAATTACCTTGTAGCCAGGCTTTGGATTGCGGAAGAACCAGTCGTAGAGGTAGTGTTCTGGACCATCAGGATTGCAACTTGCCCAGATTTGACGGCTGCCGATAGCATTACGAGTACGGCCAAAGATTTCTTCCATGGTGTCCTGGCTGATTGCGGTGGCCTCTTCTATGATCGCAAAGCTGAACTCGTGTGACTTGAGGCGCTCTTTCATGGCTTGCGGGCTACTACCGGCCAAGCTCATAAAGATCACCTCGCTACCATTGGCAAAGGTATACTTGTTGTGATTGCCGTGGAATTTTACATGCCCCCTCGCCAAGAGTGGCTCTATTAGCTGATCAAATCGTCGTTGCAAAGTCTCACGTAATTGTCCTAGTGTTTCTGCTCCCACCATACCGTAGCAACCAGGATAAGTGAGGCACTCTCGCAAGATGATCCAGGCGTTGGTGAGCGTCTTGCCGCTGCCGTATGCGCCAGATTGCAACGTAAACTTTGCATCGCTCCATAAGGCTGCTATCTGGTGTGGCCTGCTGGCTTCTGGAAGGCCCCAAGTCGTCATCGTCCACTCTCGTCGTCATCCGGGTCCAGCTCATCTTGCGTAATGGCATCCAACACCTTCTGCGATGGCTCAAAAGATACAGGTCCGGCATCTCTTACAGCCGGCTTGGCCATCGATGCTGGCCATACTAATGTCATCTCATGTTTCTGCACCCTCGCCTCTAGCTCTCCGTGCATCTGCGCCAACAGCTTGATTGCGTTGATACGGTCGGATACCTTAGCAGTCGTGCCAAAGTCCGTATTCTCGCTGATCGCTCCCCTGGCTATCTGGCTAAGGATGATCTGTTTTTCGACAAAGCCCATAATCTTTGCCGTGTCCTCTGGGTCTACCTGCGCTAACGTGACCTCCATTGCCCGCTGCATGGGCACACGCAACGACTTAATGTAGGCCTGTACGACTGGACTGCCTAGCACGCCCTCAAGTATCTGGTAGCGCCCGTAGCCCGCAACTCTTAGACTCTCTGCTCCGTTCTGTGTCAGCGCATAATGCTCTGCAAAGATACGCTGCTTTTCTGTCAGCTTTGCTTTTTTGGTCTTGGTCCGTCCATTTATGTTCGACATTCGTTCATGAGCTCCTTATGAGATTATGCACTAAAACCTTAATGCAATATTAAGCAAAAAAAAACGCCAGAATCCTGGCGGCAAGGGAGGGAGCGGAGACGCTTGCAAGCGTGTGCTACCGTTGGCTTCGCGGGAACTACTCCCGCGCTCAGTTGTTCACAGACGTGCAAACGGTGTTTGACGTCCGCGCCTGTCGTCTCGCTCTACTCCCTTATTATACCACACTACCCCCCCCAAAAGGGTCTTGACAAACACAGGTGTTAAGGTTTGGTTAAGGTGACCACTTGACAAAGCAGCACCTATCAAGCACCTCTAGGAGCAGATCTAGCTGTGATCTGCTAATCCAGCTTGCATGGAGGTGTCTCATGTATTTCTCAGATGTATGATGCCTTGCATAAGGGTATCTAGCTTGCTCATCTCTTGCACATAAACGCAAGTAACTCTCATACAAGCTGGTCAGGTCTGCTCGCTGATGGTCTTGCAGGCCAGCATACCAGTCCTCATAGCTGTCTCGCCACAGCCTAAGGCACATATATCCCTTGTAGGGCGGTGAGATGCGACCATGCCACTCCAGCACGCCGCTCCTAGGATTAGCGCGCTCTTGTGGGCTGATTGGCTCATCTGATCCGTAATTGGATCGTTGCACATGCAGGCTGATTGGCTCCCAAACAGTATAGTCTGCTGCATGCCAGAGCATGATTAGCTCAAATAGTTTATTAAGGCTAGCACATCGTCGTCCAATAATTGTCTCATAATGTGTCGCAGTCATAGCCAACACTAGCACAAATGGGCCAAAAAGTCAAGCGGCTAGATATTAGAGTGATATCACATGTCTAGACCACAGAGGTGAGCTTAAGGACCACCCACACAGCTTTCTTGGTGTCCCTTTGGTGCACTTGTACAACTTCTTGTACAATACATTTGTAATTACGAATGTTGTATATACAACTATGGCAGCAGTGCTGCTGGCAGCAGTGCTACCGGCAACAAAAGAAGCCCCAATTGGGGCTACCTTTTACTTTGTGTTTTGCACCCCTCATGGGGGCCTCTTATGATCGTCTCCCACCACATTGGGGAGGAGACTAGGAACAGAATAAGGGCTACGATTATCTGATAGCGACGTATCATGAGTATGAGATGCCTAAGTTGTCTAGTTGCTCTTGCAAACCTGCAACATCGTCGTCATCTGCTTCCAGGAACTGCCGGACCAAGTCTATGGCAACGTCGTCTAGGTCTGAGCTAGACTCCCACCAACTCCCATCGCCGTTGTCGCTGACGTACAGGCTATCTGGACTAACCATCCAGATAATACCAGACCGGGCACCCTCACCGTAGTCCTGGATCTTCTCGGGGCGGAACCCCAGAGACAGCGCATCTCTAAGAAATAAGTTACCACTGACCTCTATGCTGCCATCTTCGTACCGCCGCAGTACCTCTACGGTGCCGAAAGCTTTTGATTGACATCCTCCAAACTCTACAAAGTCCTTCATTTCTGCTGCCGACAAACTGCCTTCTAATCGAGCGATTGTAGTTTTCATTTCAACTCTCCTTTTGTCTTTTTGTGTATCCAGTAGTGCTTGGATATATCTATAGTAGCATATTGCTACCCTCTTGTCAAGCCTACAACGGATAGTCGGTACAAGCTGGTGTTTCGGTGGGCTCCCCGACATAGCCCTCTACCTCAAACGTCCAGGCCATGATTTCGGAGTGTTCGTTGCTGGCCGATATGTCGTGGGCCATCGCCCTGAGCAGGCCCTTGCGGACATTATGATGCAGCGGGTTAATCTGCTTCGTTACGGCCACCTGACAGTGGCGGAACGCCACCATCTGCCCGTGCGCCTGCCCTGCCCAGTAGGCCGCTCTCACGGCCGCGAACTGGGGATCCTCTGAGGCTACCATCTCTGCCAGAGAAAGCATCTCACTTTCCTCCAAAGCGGAACTCATATTGCTCCTGGTCGGACGATCCTCCTACATATTGCGGGCGACCGTCGTAGCACGTACACCCACTCACACCGCAGACGGCACGATCGATCCTAAGAGCCTTTGAGGCGCTTATAATTTGATATCCCTGCTCTATCTCTTGCTCGGTTGCTAATACCGTGATCTCTTGGGTACCGTGGAATCCATTGACCGTCACTGTGATCTTTTTCATTTTAGTGCTCCTTTATCCGTTGGCTCGCATCGCTGCTTGCCTTGGATGTCTAAAGTGTATCATCTTGCTGCTATCATGTCAAGCCCCTGCTATCAGGCAAATATTGTGCCTAATTATTTGCTGTCTGGTACGGCTTTGGTCGCTATTACTTAGACATAAATAGTCCACAAAAAGACAAAAGATTGCTATATATAGCAAGACTAGGCAACAGGCTCTCATGCAACCTCGGATTCTGAGACGATCCTAAGATTGTAAGCCAATACCAGACTTAAGTGGCGCCAAAGATCACAACGCTGCAAGCAGGGAGCTGCTACTATTGATCTATCCAGCAAATATGTGCGCTGGGTGCGGATAATGACAGCCAAATACTAGATCATATATATAGCCTGCTAGCACTGCTAGCTGAGAGCCTCTCGCTGAGAGGGGCCTAGGATCGCCAGCAATCAAGCTTATGGCCTCTTATAGCCATCAAGTGGTAGCGATCGATTCTAGAGGCATTACAGGCCACGAGAACAGCAAAGTTTTCCCCACGTAAAGAGCTAGCTACAACCTCGCGCGGGGGCGTACATGTATAGAGACGAGCAGGTGGTAGTACCGCGGCAGTAATACTGCCAAGGAGGCAGGTATGAGCATAGAGGAGCAGATCAAAGGCCTGATGGTAGGCCTAGTGGACCGTGAGGGCAGTCAAACAGAGGTAGCTCGCAAGCTAGGGGTTACCAGGGCGTACGTGTCACAGTTTATGGGCGACACGTCAAGAGGGCGCATACCTGAGATGCTGCTCAAGATCGTAGAGCTGGCTGGTATGCAGCTTAAACTGGAGGCCAAAGATGAATGAGGAAATGTGGAGGGCTACAGCAGCCACCTTTGACCTGGCTGCGATGGTTCACAAGTTTGTAGATGAGCATTACAAGACGCAATCAAGTTCTATTTCTGTGAACATCATCGGTTTTCGGACCCTCAGTATCGTGATCAAGCCGAGCCTAGAAGAGTTGATGTTCGGTGTGCCGCTTGCCTTCGAGCTTTTAGAGCAATTTGGCATGGACACCAGGATCGATCTCTACCATTTGCGTGATCAGCTCAAGAAGAACGCGAAGGAGATCGACGAAATCGAGACAGAGTTCAACCTGATACTGCGAGACAAACAGGTCACCGACATGACCAGGTTGTTCTTATACAAAGGAGATGAATAAGTATGCCACATGAAGAGCAATGCACACCAGAAGAGCTGGCGGAGGCCGCAATCAAGGTCAGGGAACAGCTAAAGGGCAAGATGGAGGCCATACCGACGAACGCGGCCTACTGGCTAGACGAAGAGCTATAATCGACGCGCTAAAGGGCTTGCCAAAACTGGCAAGCCAAAGGAGATCATTATGATCAAGGTATTCGAAGACAAAGGCAAGCAGTTGGTTGACGCAAGAGAGCTTCATACGTTCCTAGGGGTTGGTAAGGTATTTGGAGCCTGGATCAAGGATAGGATTGAGCAGTATGGATTCGCAGAAGGTGCAGATTATGTCGTCCTGGAGGGATTCCCAGAATTGTTTCCAGAATTGGAAAGTATTCCCAGGGGTGTGGGTAGGCCGTCGAAGGATTACGCGATCACCCTCGATATGGCAAAAGAGATTGCCATGCTTGAGCGGAATGAGAAGGGCAGGGAAGCAAGACGGTACTTTATCGAGTGCGAGAAAAGGCTACGAGGCCTACAACAACCCGTAGACGAGCTTGAGATGATGGCAGCTATGATTAAGGCCCAGCTAGATCAGCGAGCCAGTGTAAGGGCACTAGAGGCCTCAGTAGACAGACTCTCGGACAAGATAGCTGCGGTTGAGCAGCACATCAAGATCGATGACGAGTATGTCACTATCTCTGGCTTCCTGGCGCTGACCAAGTCGGCAGCTAGGCGACCAGAGGTAATCAAGGAGCTGGGAATCCAGGCCAGCAAGCACTGCAAGGAGCATGGCATCCCCATCTCTCAAGTCCCATCAGTCAAATGGGGCAAGGTCAATGCCTACCCCAAGACAGTGCTTGCCCAACTGATCCAAACCTGACTACATAGCAAGTATAGCTATTAGAGTTGTCTTTCTGTGGACTATTTATGTCTAAGTAATAGCGACGCAAGCAGTCCAGGACATATTGGATTACATGGTTACCGTAGGGATTCTAGCACTACCGTAGGCCACGAGAGCAGCAAAGGAGGTCGCCCAGCACTGCAAGTACCGTCACCCGTTAAGCCGACAGAAGTATCAGAACGGCATTAGCCCATATGAGGCCTACAATGCCCCTAGAATCGATTCTGATCCTTCTAGGCTTCCTAACCCTCGGAATTGATTGTAGGGGCCATAGCGAGCATTCTACTGCTAGATTACGATCAAGTGTGGTTAATTGAGCCTGATTCGCCTCTCGCTTGACATCAATGAAGAGATTTCATCGATGCTTTTATCTACCCCATACTTCTTGCAGATCGCTTGATATCTAGATAAGTCTTGTTGCTTTAGGAGGTGACTCTTGTTGCGCAACTCCTCGAATGCTACACGTGATCCTCGCCAGGCCCTCGCCATTAGGTATCTGACTGTCAACCTGTCCTCTTGCTCGGCAAGCTTCTCTAACTCGTTCTCAACCTTATCCTTTATCCTCTTGGATTGCACCCTCATCTTGGCTACCCCACCTACAACTCTATGCCACCTATCGGCACGCTTAGACCCATCTGCTGTCCGTATATCAACGATTCGTACGATCGCAGACTTCGCTTGGTCGACAAGCGCGTCCCCGAATGATTGCCCACTGGCTATCTTATCAATCAGTTGCACCACAAAGGACCTACCTACGTCACCTGATAGCTTAGCCTCGTACCTAACGTAGTCGTAGCTTGCGTAGTCCTTGTCGGTTGGCGCTAGCCTTTGCTCTGTCGCCTTGTGGTAGCAAGTCAGCATTTGCTTTGGTACTCTTGATCCTTGTTGCCTCTGATTGAATGTTACAGATGATAGGCTACTTCCAGATGAGGACAGTCTAGCGAAGGAATATTCTTTCTCTGATCCATACGCAGCTGGGTCATTCTCGCGAATGTACTTGTCCAATATCTTTGAGCTTATATCCATTGGCATATCCGTTCCATTTATTGCCGCCCTTGCTCGCTTTACTATGTTCGCTTGTATCTTTCTATGGAACTGTGCGGGTGTATATGTACTTCTATACCCATAATCATCGATGTATGCATCTATAGATACAGCCCCCTCAGCGTGCTCTTCAACGAAGCTTAGCAAGTTAAGCCAGTTGCTTCTTGGTTGATTATCGAACCAATTGCCCTGGGCAACTACAAATACATCCTGTGATGCTGCCTGATCGAGATAATCATCCGCCGTATGTAGGCCTCTGTCTGCCAAGTAGATAAATAGACCGTCATTCGACTCTAGAGCCACCGACAGTCGGTTGAACTTCGATAGTTGCGCTTCCCAACCTTTGGTTGCCTCTGAGCTGTATATGGTCAACCTTGGCTTTGATCGGCCCACACCGTCTTCTAGCTCACCCAATAGATGCCTTATCTGCCTAGGCTGCACATTTAGTAGCACCTTGATCCCATGGAGTCCTACCTGAGCCGTATTGACTGACCTAGCCATTTGGAGCTACCTTGTACAAGAACTCGTGCAGAATTATTTGATATTCCTTGCGTGTGGGATAGTATTTTGTCTTGGAAAGTAGATCACTAATAGTTGCAACTCTTCTTAACACATGTTCAAACTGGTCGGCTTGCGCATATAATGACGTCATGTGATCGACCCTCCTTCTTTGTCTGCGAGTGTCTTTCCGTGTTTATCGAAAGTGGGACGCGCCTGCAAGCTAAGACCCACTTTTTTGTTGTCTATAGTCATCTAATCTCCTATACATCCTCAATGAACCTTCCCTTGCGATCAACTATCGCAAGCTTGTATCCGAATGCTCTTAATGCAGTCTTCCAGAAGGTAATTCGACCCCCACTCTTACCCGATAGTATCCTCCTCGTTACTGTTGGATTTGCTCCTACCATCTGCGCCAACTCCGCTCCAGTCATTCCTTTTAATCGCATCTCTCGCCGGATTAGACGCCTACAAATCTGCGCTCCATCGTCCTGCTCCCCCAATCTCCCATCGCCAATAACTTTAACCTGCAATATGTCCCCCTACTTTAGCATGATACCATATAATACCCTCGTCAACATACGCCAAATGACTTAGTTTTTGTTAGATTAAGGGTTGCTTAATCTACTCCATTTACAAAGAATCTAACAGTGGATAATAACAGTTCTGCACCGTTGACCCCCAGTGCTGATGCTACCAACCTACCTGCAACTGATGCTTGCCTCACAATACTGGAGTTCACAGAGTTGGAAAAGATGTTGCCTATTCGAGGCGTCGCAATCATCTGGGACTGGATAGCCGCCAAACTGGACATGCTAAGCGAAAAGCCGGTGTTAAGCGCACGGCCTGCGAACCTGACTGCATAGCAAGTATAGCTATTAGAGTTGTCTTTCTGTGGACTATTTATGTCTAAGTA
>ERZ650304.351-NODE-351-length-26416-cov-5.498388_pt1 | contig 26416 bp, 29 predicted proteins | sample MGYA00376240_ERZ650304 | MGnify/ENA primary metagenome ERZ650304 (study PRJEB26733, sample SAMN07839271) | wastewater metagenome | biome: small river; feature: stream; material: water | place: USA: North Carolina | collected 2016-03-01 ... | reverse complement strand
GCGAGTCTACGGACTTTGCAAGACCATCACTCGTACCCATTGCTTTGGGATTAAATACGATAAGAACAGCACCATGTTCTTCCGGCACGAAGTTATCACTCATTTCTGGGCTAGATGGCTGGCCTATGAGGCCACTGGTCAATAGCTCAAGGAGGTAGACCAGATAGTAGCCTTTGTAGCTACCACCCATGGGGACAATGTTACTCACGGGATCATTCGGATCGCTCTCTGGATCAACTGCTTCTTTGGCGTCCGTGGTAAAGTTGCCGCTACGATCAACGGCGGCGTTTTCTTGCAAGGGCTTACCACTCTTTAAGCTATCCATGAATTCAAAGAAAGGAATTTGCGAGGTTGCCATATCCACGCAGTGAATGTCTCCGTCTTTACCAGGGAAGCCATAGGCCATAGGGTTGGTACCAAACACACCGCGTGTTCCGTTGTGGGGCACAACCGCGCTGGGGCCGCCATTGCATACGGCAATTGCCACCAGCCCGCGCTTAGCAAGCCCCTGTACCCAAGCATGAAGGGTATGCATACTCTGCGAGTTAACGAACGAAGCCATGGCTATACCGTTTTTTACAGAACGTTCCTCAAGTTCATCGTGAATCCTCTTGATATACACCAACGGGCCCTGGCTACGGAAGTCTATCGACAAATACGATGGCAGATCGACTTTGTAGGCGATTGCATGGTCTTTATTCTTGATACTTGCTTCAAGATCACCAACAGTAGACTTTAATGGGTTAGAGCGAGGCGACTTCCGTATATGTGTCTCGATTGATTCATCGGCAAAATATTCAGCTTCCTTCAGTGAAACTACTTGCGATGCGGCAGCAATGAGTTTTTTCCGCAAGTCCTCTGTACTAATTTTCATCAGGAATCTCCTTGTTTGAGTAGTAAACATTCGTAATCGACAAGTCACTGAGCCACTTTTGCAGAGCTTTATAAAGCTTCTCGTAGTAGCCTTGTTTGTATGCCTCTGTGGTTACCCACCAACTAGCATCTACATCGTAGCCCAGCAGTTCCCCTGTAAGTGGTGTGCGTAGACCCATTGGGTATAGATAAAAACAGCCGATGTATGTACCAGGCATATCATAAACTGCATAAGCAAATGAGTCTCCGTCTCGAAACTCGCGTTCGTGCCAAGCAAGGTCTAGTACATCAAATTCCTCCGATACGGGTTCGGATGGCCATGTGCCGCCGCGTGTTTTTCGTATAATCTCTAGGCTGGAGTTGACCGCCTCCATGTCGGCTTTTAGGTCTGTCCGAGTTAGAGTTTTTGCCCGAAGATCTTCATACTCAAGCTCTCTCGGAGCCTGAAAGTTTAATTTTTTTGTAAGTTCTGCGTAGTTCATTACTCTAAGTTCTCGTCCAAGAACTGCTTAAGTGCTTCCATGTCTTCTTTTGTGTGGTCATAAAAATACGTTGCGATGCCTACTGATTCTGCGGTCTTGGCAGCTTCCGCACTGTGTTCAAAATAGACTACATCTTCTGGCTTGAGGCCGTATTTATCTAATAGAATCTGAAAGTATTGTGGGTCAGTCTTTTCGAGGTCATGCTTGAGGGTAAACACATCATAAGGCACTTGGTCTAGCTTGAAATGCTTAAACTGCTCATCATTTGCACCTGTTAATACGATCTTATTGTTAGGGTAGGTTTCTAGGAGCTGGTGCATTGACTGTAAGATACTGCCATCTTCTAGAACTAAACCATTGATTGCGTCTACCAGTATTGTTTTCATACCTATAAGTATACCGTAAGATAACCACATCTATACCATTACTCTCCCATAATGCAAAAATCGAGAGAAATCACTAACGATCTCTCCCGAAAGGCTGGAACATTTTGACTGTACCACGCTCAATTAATACAACCATGAGAGTAAAATAGTGTTAAAATCCATTCCATTATGAGTAAATCCAAAACATTCGTATTCGACGGGGGAGCCGGGACATATTGGCTCAATAGTTTTCTAGCATTCTTAATTACCATCCTTACACTAGGGATCTGCTATCCGTATGCTTTAGTCCTTAAACAACGTTGGATTGCCAATCACACGATTGTGGAGGGTAGAAGGCTAAAGTTTACGGGTACCGGAATTGGTCTTTTTGGAAACTGGATTAAGTGGCTGGTACTTATTGTCATCACTGTAGGTATTTATAGTATCTGGGTTACTCCTCGCGTTCACAGGTGGGTGGTAGAGCATACTGATTTCGCCTAAAGATTTAAGAAATATTTAAGATTTAGATACATGCATACTGCTTATGTATATAATAATGTTTGTATTTGTTCAAGTTTGTGTGTTAGATTATTTACATACACGGAGGAGTACCATGCGGGGTAGAAGCAAACTTAGACTAGCAGCATTTACAGTCAGCGTTTTCCAATTGGTTTATGCTCACCCCGTCTTCGCTGCCACTGGCGGCGTAAGCAATGTAGAGAACTTTATTAAGTCCATCATTGCCGTCCTCTCTGCTATCGCCGGCCTTGTCGCAACACTATTCCTGGTTGTTGGCGGTATCGGCTATATAACAAGCTCTGGCAATCCAGACAACCTTGACCGCGCCAAGCGAACTATTATGCACTCGCTCTACGGCTTAGCTATTGTCATCGGTGCATTCGTGGTTAGTAATATCGTTACCGAACTTGCAACAAAGGCGTTTGGGAGTTAGGAACCAAGATGTTGGGAATATCCGCCATGCCGCTCAGCATCATGGCCGATTCAGCGTCGGCTGCTTCCGTCATGCAAGCCTATGTTGCACCTGCCATTAGAACGCTCTGTGCCGTCGCATCAGTAGCTTGTATATTCTTCGTCATTTACGGTGGCTATAACTATATGACCAGTGCCGGTAACCCGGAGAGTCTTGCTCATGCCAAGAGAGTTATTAGGAATGCACTGCTTGGGCTTATCATTGTCATTGCTGCTGCAACACTTACCACAATCCTCACTAATGCTTACGGCGGCACTCACGTATCACAAGGCTCAAATCTACCGCAACTGCAAGCTATTGAACCAGATAAACCAAGTAATATCGTGGTGGCCGTCATTATTCGCGCCATCACTGGTGTACTTAACAATATCATCCAATCAGTCGCACAGCCCTTCTTAAGTGCCTTGTCGTATTTCACTACATCTACGGAACTTCTTGCCAAGAACTCGGCTGTCTTTAACTTGTGGCTAAGCATGGTCGGCATTACTGATGCTTTATTTGTACTGGTAGTCGCCCTGGTTGGTTTTCATGTCATGAGTGCAACGACATTTGGTTTTGAAGAGATTGAATTCAAGCACCTATTACCTCGACTGGCTCTTATCTTCCTGGCCATGAACACGTCAATTTTCCTCATTGACGGCATCATACAGGTCAGCAACGTCATGATTCGTGCCATTTCAGCAGCTGCCGGTGAAACTTCCATATGGAATGTATTAACGTTAGTCGTGAAACAATCTGGCAGTCAAAGCATAGCAGCACTGCTCATCATGATCGTGTTCCTCGTGTTCTCGGTCATTCTACTGGTTTACTATGTTGGACGACTGATTACCCTCTATATTGGGGCAGTCCTGTCTCCACTCGTTCTCTTAGCGTGGCTCATCCCAGGTTTTCGTGACTTTTCGGAGACTGCCGCCAAAACCTACCTAACCACCATCTTTGTACTGTTCGTACACGTCGTCATCTTGCAGCTATCCGCTTCGCTATTTATTGGTCTTGGGACGAGCGATCAGGTGCCTAACGTCTTGATGTCTATGGTAACTGGCCTTGCAACCCTAATTGCACTACTTAAAACCCAAAGTGTCATGATGCAGTTTAGCTACGTCAGCGGCGGTGCCCGCAACGCTCGTAAGCTAGGTGGCCAATTTGTAAACGGCGTTAGCCACATTACAACTCGTGGCGCAAAAGCCGCAGCCACCGTCACCGGTATTAAGAAAGTGATGTCTCGAAGCGAAGCTGGTAGCTCAAAGTCACCTACCAACAAACATTCAGATCCAAATCATACTCAACCGTTTTCAAATCGACCAAACACCAGTACCACACCTGCAAAACAAACCAACCGACCCAAGACCGGCACCACTACCAAAGCACCGAAACAATTATCTGAAGCAAAGGTTTCCAAGCCTATGGAGAAGAAATGAAAGCAACCGTCGTCCCAGCTCAAATCACCACCATCGAAGACCGCATAGTCGGCAGCCTTGGAATGTCGCAGCTTGTGCTACTCATATTGCCAGTCATCCTTGGCGGTGGACTATTCATTGTCTTGCCGCCCACCATGCACTTAGCTCCTTACAAAATATCACTCATCGCCCTACTAGCAGTCTTTTGTGCGACCATGTCGATCCGAATTAAAGGTCGGATCATACTACTATGGCTCGTTACGATTCTCCGCTATAACATCCGGCCTCGGTACTACGTGTTCAACAAACGAAGTCAGCGTGGACGCGAGCAATATCTGCATGCTGTAGAACAAGAGCCGCCCAAAGAGAAAGAAACAAAGACAGTTACCAAGCTTAAAGAGTTACGCCTGAGCACCGCTGAGATTATCCAAGTCGAACGACTATTGGCCGATCCAGCAGCAAATGTTTTTTATGCAACTGACAAGAAAGGAAGACTCAATGTCCGTATTACAGAAGTCAAACCGGAAAGCTAGCGCCCGCGACCAAATTGACATCCAAAGTGTCAAAAATGGAGTACTGATTCTGCCTGGCAATAAATATCGAAAAGTCCTGAACGTTTCGCCAGTCAACTTTGAACTGCGCAGCGAAGACGAGCAGGATGCCATCATCGACACCTACGAAAGTTTCCTAAACTCACTCGGTCATCCCTTACAGATTCTTATCCGCACCAGAGAACTCGATATGGATAAGTACTTAAGCGAACTCACGGACAAGCTGGCTGGTGAGGAAGTCCCTATCTACAAGCAACAACTGAAAAACTACGACGAGTTCATTAGGTCGCTCATCACCACCAACAAGATCTTATCTCGTTATTTCTACGTGATTGTGCCCTATGACTTCACCGGTAAACTCGACTTCGACAGTATCCTAGAGCAACTTAACCTACGAGTCGATATTGTACAGAAAGGGCTGGCACGACTAGGTATGCAGTCATCTGAACTTGGCAATCTCGAAGTGCTTGATCTGTTCTATAGCTTCTACAATCCGGAACAATCCAAGATCCAGCCGCTCACCAGTCAGGCGCTTGAATTGCTCCATACATCATTTATTAAAAAGGAGGCAGTATGACCAATCCTATGACACTAGTCCGCGACTGGAAGAAACAGCGCGACGAACGACCCAAAGAATTAAGCCTGCTGTTTGGCGAGCAAGATACGACTGATTTGTTCTCCTACGCTGGACTAGAAGAACAGGCAGATTACTTATGCATTGACGGAACCTATGTCCGTACGCTATTCATTTCGGGCTATCCGTTCGTGGCAAATAGTGGCTGGCTCGATTCATTGGTCAACTTCAACCATGATGTCGATATCACGCATCACATCCACGAAGTAAATGCCCTGCAAGCATTGCCTAAGTTGCATCGTAAGATTACTGAGCTAGAAAGCACTAAACGCCAAATGATTCGGTCGGGTAAGATCGTAGGGTCTGAGATTACCGATCCGCTTGATTCAGCCATGGAGCTACGCGACAAGATTCAGCGCGGCCAAGAAAAGTTGTTTCAAGTTTCAATCTCGGTAGCACTCCGAGCCAAAACACTACTGGAGCTCGACAAGATCACTAAGATGCTCGAAACAACGCTATCTGCACGGTTGTTCTATACCAAAGTAGCTCGCTACCAACAGCTCGAAGCCCTACAAACGGTACTTCCTAGAGGTGAAGATCAACTCAGCCAGAAACGAAACCTCGATAGTAGTTCGGCGGCCTTAACCTTTCCGTTCATGTCTTCAGAGTTAGTGCACGAATCAGGCATTCTGTATGGAGTAAACAATTCCAATAACTCACTAGTGATTCTTGATCGTTTCAGCTTACATAATGCCAACTCCATCACTTTTGCACAATCTGGTTCAGGTAAAAGCTACACGACTAAAGTTGAGATCCTGCGTCAGCTTATGCACGGCACTAAAGTAATCGTGATTGACCCCGAACGCGAATATAAAAACCTCACGGAGTCAGTCGGCGGTACATACATCAAGCTATCTACCAGAAGCAAAGAAAAGATTAACCCCTTTGATCTTGCCTCGACATTTCATACCAAGAAAGACCTCTCCGAACACATCCAAGATTTGACGGAAGTAATTAGTCTGATGGCCGAGGGGCTCGACAAGCGCGAAAAGGCAGCCGTAGACAAGGCCATTCTGAAAATATATGAGGAAAGCGACCAAGGTGAGCAGCCACTGCTACAGGATCTGTACGCCGAACTGCGAGAACTTGGTCAACTTCAACTTAGTGAAAGACTAGAGAAATATATCAGCGGCTCATTGGCCGGTGTATTCAACACTGCAACCAACATTAGACTCACCAACCGGCTGATTGTTTTCGACATTAAGGATATGCCAAATAATCTGCGTCCAATCATGATGCTTATTATCTCTAACTTTGTGCAAAACCAAGTTAAAGCTAAGCCGGAGAAACGGCTGCTGGTCATTGACGAGGGCTGGCTACTGCTTGAGCATGAAGAAAGTGCGCGGTTTGTCGCTGGCCTCGTTCGTCGTGCTCGAAAGTACTACTTAGGCGTTGCCATCATATCTCAGCAAGCCAATGACTTCTTGCACAGCGACTATGGCCGAGCCATTGCTTCGCAAAGTGCCCTGCGTATTCTGATGCGACAAGACACCACCACTATTAAGAATGTGGTAAGCGAGTTTAGTCTGAGTGGTTTTGAGGAAAATTACTTATTAACCTGCGGTAGAGGCGAGGCACTGATTATTGCTGACCAAAATCATGTAGCAGTCACCGTCAAAGCTAGTAACAAAGAGCATCCACTCATTACGACCGATCCGGCAGAAGTCTTTAGCCCATGAGCCCTGTACTTCTCCTAACGTTTTCAGGAAGCATCAAAAAGCACTTCTGGGTCGCTATGGCGACACTGGTGGTTCTAGTATCCATGCCTATGATCGTTGTCATTTCGTTTGGGCAGAACGTACTGCAATATTTATCTGGTAGTGGCGCGGAAACTACTTACGCCATATCAACCGAAGTACAAGGGTTCTACGAAGGCCCAGAAGTTGCTGGCGATACCTACGAGTGGGGTAACTGCACGTATTGGGCTTACGCGCTACGCCTTAAAGATGGCCATCCCATTCCGACCACATGGGGCAATGCTAACACTTGGGATGACGGCGCACTGCGAGATGGATACGAAGTAAATAGCACGCCAGAAGTAGGAGCAATTTTCCAGACAGACGAAGGCAAATGGGGGCACGTAGCCTACGTCAGCGAAGTTAATGACAGTACTGGCGAGTGGAAGATATCTGAGATGAACGTAAAAGGTCGCAATGTTGTCAGTAGCCGTACGTTTGCCGCTAGCTCAGCTAAGTATTTCAACTTTATTCATTACAAAATAGGAGACATAGCATGGAACTTCCAGCCTACGTTGCTATTGTAATGCACTACTGTTTGGTAGTGGTAATAACTTTTGGGGTACTGCTGGCAGTATATGGACTCTTCGTCGCAGTACGTCTATATCTCAACCGCAAATACCTTAAGAACCGTGAGCTTATCTGGCTAGAACTTACACCGCCAGCCACGCTTGAGAAAACACCAGAATCAACAACGCAACTTTTTTCGGTTATACATGGTTTGCGCACTGCCCGCTCTTTCAAAGATCATGTACTTAACCGTGCACCGGTACTTGATTTTGAGATTGTATCCTCCAAGCAGGAGGGTATTCGTTATCTGGTTTGTATAGAACGGTCATGGTCAGACGTTCTCCAAAAAGCTGTAGCTGCCTATATCCCCGATGCTAAAGTACGACCTACAGAATACACACCGTCACCGACTCAAGCCCTTATCGAGTTTAAGCAGCAACAGCATTACGTTCTGCCACTTACCACGCCACGTAACTTCGAACAACACGACCCCTTGTCGTATGTGACGGCGGCAATGACAAAATTGAGTGATGATGAACAATTAACCATGCAACTTGTCATCACGCCCGTAAAGCTCAGTGAAGCTACTCGGCTCTCCAAACGCATTAGGAGTAATGAAGATATCCTCCAGAAAGTTTCGCACGGGGGTATTTCCCGAATTAGTAAAGTCAGCGGCATGGTTGGTAGTGGCCTGCTGAATATGACGGATGCTATTGGCGAAACCTACCATGGGTCAACCTCCGCATATAAGCACAACGCATCGAGTCGAGATGCCGCTTTTCAGACCCAAGTACAGAAGCGCCAACGACCGGCTCGAACGCTGAGCGCCTTTGAGTTGGAGCTCATGGAGTCTATGAACCAAAAGGTCTCACAGCAACTGTTCCAGGTAAGCCTACGGATTATGACCAATGGCCAGCAAGCACACAGACAGCTTGCCGCTCTCAGGTCAGCACTGGATGGCTACTCCATGCCACCGTACCAAGCACTAAAAGCAAAGCTACGTCTTCCACTGTTTGATGAATATCACAAAAGGTTGGCCAACAAACGACTACCAAATCTATCTCGGAAACGATCCCTAATCCTATCTGCAACCGAAGTTGCCAGCCTATATCACTTTCCGTCAACTCGAATCAGTAAAACAGATAATCTCGTCACCTCACTGAGCCGTACGCTCCCAGCTCCCATATCCCTGAAGAATAATCCTCAGCTCGATGTTATCTTGGGCGAGAATACTCACCGTGATGTTCATACACCGATTGGTTTGACTGCCGCTGAACGAGAGCGCCACATCTACATTATTGGTGGCACGGGTAACGGCAAGACCACCATGCTTCAATATGGCATCGTACAAGACATGCAGAACGGTAAGGGACTGGCTGTTGTTGATCCCCATGGAGATATGGCCGAAACATTATTACGGCACGTGCCGGAGCACCGAATTAAAGATGTCGTGTACTTCAACCCTGACGACATCGAACGACCAATAGGCATGAATCTCCTTGAGATCCCAGATGGTTTAAATGAGGATCAGAAAAACAAGGAAAAGGATCTTGTTACCGAATCTCTTGTCTCCGTTTTCCGCAAAATCTTCTCCGAAGAAGATACCGGTGGTCACCGTATCGAATATGTCCTACGTAGTACGATTCAGACAGCCTTAACTGTTAAAGATGCAACAATCTTTACGATCTTTGAACTCCTCAATGATCCCGTGTATAGAACAAAGGTGGTCGCCAAACTCGATAATAAGCACCTCATCAACTTCTGGAAACACGAGCTTGGCAAAGCCGGAGACATGCAAAAGGTAAAAATGGCAGCCGGTATCACTGCTAAGATCGGCCGCTTCCTGTTCTCGGATAGTGCTAAGCGTGTTCTAGAGCAACCGAAATCAACTATAAACTTCGAGGAGATCATAGATGAAGGTAAGATCCTTATCTGCAACTTCTCGAAAGGGCTCATCGGTGAAGATACATCCGAGCTGTTCGGTATTACCGTTTTAGCCAAGCTCCAACTAGCCAGCTTACGACGTGCCCGCGTACGTCAGGGCACTCGTAAACCATTCTATTTGTATGTTGACGAGTTCCAGAACTTTGCTACTCAATCATTCGTCCAAATGCTGAGCGAGTCACGTAAATATAAGTTATTCCTGACCATGGCCGAGCAGTCTACCTCCCAACAGAAAGATCAACGCATGGTGCAAATTGTACTTGCCAATGTGGGGACAATCCTGTGCTTCAGAACTGGTAATCCAGCGGACGAGAAGCTTCTGCTACCACTCTTTAGCCCATACATTAATGAGGGTGAAATATCCAACCAGCCGCCATTCAACTTCTATGCACGCTTTGCCTCAACAATCTCCCAGGAACCGCTGTCTGGCAATACCATTGTTCTAGAGAGCGATGGTGATGAAACGATAGCCGAAAAAGTACGCAAAGCATCCCGAGCCACCTACGGTAACGACCCCTTGCCACAAGAAAAGCCTAGGAAAACAGCCAGCTCTGGAGACAAAGCAAAGTCGAATAACCAACGCAAAAAGACAGCGCAAGGCGACCCAGAAGATACACGCAACTAAGAGATGGTACAATAAACTTAATGAGCGACAGAGAACTAAAACAACTTGGCAATAGGATACGCGAAGTCCGTAAGAAGCGAGGGTTAACGCAACTTGAAGTTGCTAACTTAGCAGATACCAGCTCCAACTACTTTGCTGAGATTGAGCGAGGCCAAGCCAACCCGTCCTACTCTATGCTGACAGCAATCGCAAAAGCACTCAAAGTTAAGCTGAGTGATCTAATCCCTTCTTAGAAGCACCTCAATAAGCTTAATTAACAGAGTAGCCGTATTTTTGCTATACTTTATTCATGAAATCTGTTGGAGTAATTGGCGGACTTGGTCCTGAAACAACTGCTGAGTTTTACTTGGAAGTCATTTTTCAGTGTCAAAAACGAGATGATAAGCAGCGCCCTTTAATCGTTATATCTAGCGTACCACTTCTTTTTGAAATCGAAAGAGATCTCATTGAGTCCAATACGGGCAAAGAGCGCTACATTCCGTTTCTAATAGAAGAGGCGAAGCGACTCGAAAAAAGCGGGGTCGATTTTTTGGTCATGCCCTGCAACTCGCTCCATGTTTTCATAAACGAAATCAGGAGTGCAGTTAGTATTCCTGTACTAAGCATAGTTGAAGAGACGGCCAAATATCTTAAAAAGCAGGGCTTCGGCAAAGTCGGGCTTATATCAACCTCGGCTACTGTTGCAAACAACGTCTACGAGAGCAAATTACGGGATGAAGGCATCGAGTACGTTACGCCAGATGACCTGCAACGAGCCAAAATGGATAAAATCATCCAGAGGCTCATAAATGGTCAGCACCTCAACCAAGATAGGGAGCTGATACTCGAGGTCGTCAAAGGTCTATCAACACAAGACGTAGATAGTGTCGCCTTAGCATGTACCGATCTACAGCTTCTACTTCCAAGTAGTAGCGAAGTACCGATTTTTGACACGATGAAAGTCTTAGCAGAAAGTACCGTTGACACCATTCTCTCGTAGAGCAATGGAATTGGTATAGATACATTATGAAACTCTATCTATCGTCTTACCGCATGGGCAATCACACTGAGGAACTTAAGAAGCTTGTCGGCAAAGCTAATGCTAAAGTTGCGGTGTGTGTTAACGCCAGTGATGGTTCGGATGACGTTGAACGCAAAGCAGAGGGGCTTGCCCGGGAGCTTGAGGACATGAGAAGTCTCGGCTTTGAGGCCGAGCAACTAGACTTGCGTGAGTACTTTGGCAAAAGTGGACTTGCCGAAAAGATGAAATCCTACGATCTGATCTGGGTTAGGGGTGGCAATACATTCCTGCTTGCCAAAGCATTTCGGCAGAGTGGTTTTGATAAAGTCTTTGCCGACCAAGTTGTATCTGGTGGGCTCGTATATGCTGGATACAGTGCTGCATTCTGCGTACTTAATACTTCCTTGCGTGGCGTAGAACTTGTTGATGACAAAGACGCTCAAGCCGAAGGCTACGAGCCTGGTGAGATCTGGGAAGGGTTAGGTGTCATAGACTTTTATCCGATAGTGCACTTTAGGTCAGATCACCATGAGTCTGAGCTTGTTGAGAAAGAATACGAGTTTGTAGTCAAAAACAATATCCCCCACAAGACGTTCAAAGATGGAGATGTATACCTAGTTAATGGTTCCAAGCAGAGAACACTTTCTTAGTTGCGATAGGCTGCCTACTAGTTCGTCATAGGGGTTAAGACTTTGTTTCCCTGTACCACTTCTCAAGTAAATCGGGATTGGTATGAGATAGCTCGTGGAAGTTGGCATACATTTCTTCTAGCTTCTTAATAGCCATTTCGGGCGTGACGGTATCTTCTGGATATACAAGCTTTAGATGTCGAATCATCTTTTCGATATCGGCTTCGTTTAGTTCGTAGTCGTCTGGTAAATCGTTCATATTATCTCCTAGTATATCTTTTTACATTTATAAACCCTAGTAACTTATCCGCTAACTCAGCGGAGTCCGTGCGCCACATGATCTCACAGCTATCTATTTGTGACAGGATGTTAAGGCTCCCATTCCATACGATCTCTTTATCAATTACGGCAAGTTTGCGATGATGCCGAGCCGTGTAGAATACCTCCACCCCGATAGACTGTAGAGCTGCTATCGCATTGAGCGCCTGAACTTCGTATTCCTCATTATGCTCAATAGGATCACGAGTATTGACGATGATCGACACACCTCTGCTACGCAAACGTGAGAGCAATGGGAATAATGCATTAATTCGGTTCGTTGTGATGAAGGGACACTCAATAACCACTTCGTTTTGAGCAAATCGTAAGTCCTCTTCAAAAGCTCTGTAGAATGACTCCTGATCGTACATTTGGACATGACCACTAGGTACACTCCTGATGCGTCGAAATATGTTTAGCATACATCGCCCTCCTCGTAGATAAGCTTGCCATCTATATCGTGTACACCAAGTCTTCTGAGGTTGTGCGCTAAGTCAATAAGTGATTGAATAAGGGTATCTGTTATTTCTAGGTGCTGTGGATAAGTGTTCGCAACTGCACCCTCCCACCTAGCCAAACTGAGAACCCATCGAAAGATGGGTTTTTTGTTTAGGACAGATCATTCTTATAATCTACTGTGTAGCTTGTCGAATTCGATCAATTAGACTCAGAACGTCTACAGGTCCGTAGCCATAGCCAGCATCAGAGCTCATACCATCCTGCTTGAATGATGCAGTACCCCAGCCTCCACTCGGTAGTTGACTGACTATATCTACAGAGCATCTACCATGATCTGCAAATACTGACTGGTTCATTGTGCCACCCAAAGATACCCTAACAATTGTAGGAGTTTGGGATCCATAAATTGCTGCAGATGCTACTGAAAATATTGGATATTCTAAGCCACTAGCTTCTACTAAACGTTCGGCATCGCCCTCTGGCAACCACGGGAAAGGCGCGGTCAGTACGGTAGTTGGATGTTCCGCATTATCGCTGAATCCGCCCATAGGTCCTTGGCGCCAATTACCTAATACGGCTTCATCATAACCTTCTCGTCCTATTAGCTCATTACCTAACTCTTGTAGCCCTACTGCTTCTGGGCAAAGACCAATATCTAGCTTTGAAATCACTGTACAGCTCCTAAACAACTTCTTAATATATAGTATTATTCAATAAACAAAATAAAATGTAAAGTCATATCTCTGAATAGTCATGTACTCTCATTGAGTATACTGAAACTCCTGAGCTCGTATGCCAACTTTATAAGTGATTGAACCAGCCTATCTGACACTTCAAAATCTTGTGGAAAAGTGTTCGAATTTACACCCTACCACCTAGCCAAAGTAAAACGATCACCGTTTGGTGGTCATTTTATTTAGCAACTGTTCCCTAGACCCCTTATTGCAAACTAGGGTTCAGCACAAACAATGAATGCCACCACCAACCGGTGTACTCAATGCGTACGTGTTGTCCCGGACTGACCGGAACTGAGTAGTGCGACGTGCTGTATGTATTTGTTGACTGGGCTTGCACTAGCTCATCTACATAAACCTTTAGGCTACCTCGCGCCGTCAGTTCTAATACTGGCGGAGACGTAGAGCCTGCCGTATATTAACAGTAGCCGCCACACAGTGATCTGCCTGGGGCATGACGGAGTTCAAGTAGGCCCTGTTAACTACGACCTGCAAACTACTTGGTAGTGTTAGCTGGTACTGCGGCACAGGGCTCAGTTCAACGAGGTTTGTTCCTATGCAACCATGCCCGAAGTCGTCACACTCAGCGTCTTCTGGACCGTTGCCGTTATCATCACATTCATGTCCATGCTCGTGGGTTGTGCTCCATATTTTAAGTATCGCTGGACGAGCACTAGGCCCATTGTCCTGTTGCACTGGAGTAACTGGAGGTACCCCCTGTGCTATGACGCCTGGCAAAGTAGGTGACCCGAGCTGATTCTTCACCGGTTTGGTAGTATCGTTTGGTGTGGCAGCATCTGCTGTCTTAGTTTCCTGTGGGGCAGCGTTTGCAGATTTAGTAGCAGCCGGAGGAGAATTGACTACATTGGGTGGGGCAGACGGACGAAAAACCACAGCTGCTGTAGTTCCTAGAACTGCAGTCCCAACAATCACACTCGCCATGAATGCAGGCGGATTCTTTGGTTTAGGTATTCGGGGCACCTTGGCTACCGGCATACCCAGAGCAGTTGCAGAGAACTGCTTGTACAGCTTCTTTTTAAACCGAGCATCTGGCTGAATAGCTGCATCGTCAAACCGGGACATGATTTTCTTTGCGTTCATCGCTTCACCTCGTTGTCACTATTTTCAATGATACGCTCAAGACTTCGTAGGGACCTTCGGAAGGTCACTTTGACATAGTTAGTGTCCGTCCCCAGAGCTGCAGCAATCTCTTTATTGGTGTGCTTAAGTATAAGTCTCTGGTATGCAATCTCACGCTGTTTTTTTGGCAGCTTCTCAATGTACTTTAGTACGCGTTGTTCTAGCGACTGTCCGGACCATTCACGGGCATCTTCTTCAACAGCAAGTGCAATATTCTCAATTGAGTCGGTATACACCACCTTCAAGTTATACTTTTCACGCAGATACGAGTTCCAACGATTCCGCATAATGCCATATAGATATTTAGTCTTGTCCTCCATGGCGGTTTCCTTGTCCATTTGCTCTGCGAGCGCGATAAAGCATTCGCTGGTGAGATCTTCTGCGACACTCTTATTCAGACATCTCATATAGAAATATCGATACACTTTATCAATATGTGCCTCATAGAACTGTTCTAGAGACTTTTTGTTACTCTTCATATATTTTGACATGCCTGCTCACCGTACAAATAGAAACGAGTGAACCACCCCTACAACACAGTAAGTTGTAGTCGGGGTACATTCATTTACCACGCTTTGTAGACAGCAACAATACCATATATTCTAAACTACCGCCAACTAACGGCGTATCTTCTGGGCGCAGGTCCAGGCTACGTATAGTTCCCTGGGCGAAACCGCGTTCAGGCGCCGTACAAGCTCCGTCTTGTTCTTCTCTTCGTCACCTATAAGCGACAAGCCCGTGAAGTCTAACATCATGAGCAGGTGCCACCGGTCAAGATTGTCGACCAAGTACCGTTGGGTCATGAACCAAGTTGTCTCATCCCATACGTCAGTTTCGTGCAGTAGTTGTTGTAATCGCCAGTGTTTATTTCGTAAAAACATATTCATAATATATGTAGGTAGCGGGGTACATTACGACGAAGCAGTTCGTAGGTATTGCATTGACTATTCTTTATATGTAATCCTGTATCTAACAGGCTGCAACGATTCTAGTTGTAGCCAATATCCAGGAGAGTGAGTGAGCGTGTCAGCAATAGAGCAAGGAAGTGAGTTTTCGATTGGTCCGGAAGATCTTTGGGCCGACGTTCTGAATTACCCATTTCCAGAAGTCAGGACTCTACTAAATAGCCTCCGACTTCCTCAAGAATTCTTCATGCATCTGACACCGGATGAAGTGGCTCGAATGCTTCAGGACAACAAGTTTGATTTTGACCCAGTCATACAGTTCGAGACCAAGAAGGGGTACGTTGATCGCGACCGTATGCACGTACCCGTCCTAGATCGTATACATGACCTACATCATAAAGACCAATTACCCGGGCTATCTACGTATAAGCACCGCTATGCAACCCAGGGATCCACTCAAGCCATTCGCGTCCTAATGCCTGAATGGAAAGCTAAAGGCGAGATGGCTGAACTCGCCGTCATCGGTGAGAATGGCCGTGAGATTGGCGATGAATATATGGGGTACCAGGCTGTGGCTGACAGCTTCAATATTCCTGTTCATCGAGTTCCCACACTCGCAGAGGCAGGCAAGCCCGTAAAGGGCAGGGTATGGTTTATCTCTAACCCAAGTGCTATCGACGGTAACTGGCTCAATGACGAAGCCCTGCAAGCTTTTATTGCAGCAGGGCATGAGGTTGTTCTTGACTTCGCCTATGGCGGCCTCGCGATCGATCCGCACGACTTAGACGTATCCGCACCAAACATTAGAGCCGTACTAACATCCCCGTCTAAGATTTTTGGAGTCTTCTGGCAACGCTATATGGGCGTGGCCTACACCCGTGAAAAAGTGAGTTCTCTGGAATGGGATGCCGTTATGTTTAAAGAAATACCGACTCTTTTAGCAACCCTCATGCTCTACAAAACCTTTAAACCGAATGAGATACCACGCTTGTATCAGCAACGTCAGATTGAAGCCTGCGTAGCAATTGCCGCATTACTCAGAAAAGACGTACAGGATATCCAGCCGAGCGATACCCTACTAATGGCCACAATGGCTGAGCCGTTACCGGATGAATACTCTGGGCATCTTCAATTCACACTACCGTCTGGCGTATCCCGGTTCAGAATACCTGGGATATTAGAGAAACAAGAACTGCATAAACTTGGTAGACAACTATGGTACCCACGAATTGATTAATATCTATACCACTTTCAACTGCGTTTCATTTGGTGCATAAATCCGAGCACAGTTTGGATCTTCATGAAAGAAAACTCTAAAACCTTGTTCAGTGATACGTTTGTAATGTCGTGCTTTTCTCATGGTATGCTCAGGATATTTAGGACTGCTGATAATAGCATCAAAGCCATGAGCAAACAGTTTGCCTTCAGGCCGGCTAAACCCTTGACCGCCCGGCTTTAACAAACGAGCCATTTCAGTAATATATGAATGATCTGGATCAGTAGACCCGAAGTCGTATTTTGCTGGTCCCCAGGTGGTTACGATAAGGTCAAAGGATTGGTCAGGTAGATCTAGTGCACTGTCACAGTCACCCTGGAGAAAAGTCACATTTGGTGGGTCGTTCGAAGCATCGTACCCACGCTCCTTGTCAGTGTAAAGATCTGCGCGAGTTAGTAGGGCATCCGGATGCTGCCGACCAATCTCAGCTGCGAACGTAGAATTACCACATGCCATATCTAACAGCGCACAGGCACCGAAGCGAGCCAAGCGATCACCAACCAGACCCATAAAGTCGATTTCGTGTTCTTGTACGACAGCAGCATAGGAGCGGCTAGAATCTCTTTCATTAAAAGGCAAATCGGTATAGGGGATTCTACCTGGCGCTCCATCAAAGTCTGGCATATTAGCAGTATTATCACATCATATACTATTTACAGCAATATCAAGCCTATGGAGTTGCACAATAAACGCGTTCGTCATCTTGGTCTATTCGTTCGGATAGCTGTTGATTATAGTTTGTAGCCGACTAGCTTTGTCTTGGTTCCAGCCCTCCGGCGGAACAACGGCAGACCAAGCCGCCACGATACTATCTGCATAATTGTGACCATGTCCGTTCGGGGCACTCGTGCCCAGGAATTGATCGAGAGCGACTTGCGTAAAGGTGATGAATGGATACCACTGCATGGAAGGCGAAACATCGTACCCACGTTTTTCGCTCAGCCAGTCCGGCTTGTTTAGGATGAGGTCAAAGTCAAACCAAACTACCGGGTCAGATGGATGCTGCAAATACAGCGTTCTTGGCTTCTTCCAATCGGACTGATTCTCGTTAAAGTCACTAGGGTTGGCCACAAACCGGATAGACGTACCGTCCTTATACTCTGGATCTATCTGCGGCGAACCAGGATCACGACCCTTAGTTATGGTATTCCAGAGTTCGGTATCGCTCGGCGTTCCAAGGAACAGGGCACCATCCGTCGTATATTTTAGGTCATTCGCACCGCTAAAGGCAGCCTGCCCGGCATACGACCCCAGGCTTAAGCCATACGTAATGAGCTTAGGTCGGTTATCTACAGGCAGCGTTGCCCACTTACCATACACGGCATTAAACAGCTGCTGACCAGCATCCTTAGCGTTCTGTTTGTCTACCAGGAAGGAGAGCCAACTTGGCAGATATGAATACTGAATGCTGGCAATGGCCGTATCACCGCCATACATATATTCAATACTGTCCATGGACTGTGGCTCGAGCCAGCCAGTACCCGTAGCATTGCCAATAATAAGCACCTTACGTTCAAAGGCTTTAGTACGCTCTAATTCTTTTACAGCTAGCGCGGCACGCTCTGCAGTAGACCGCGCGCTTTGGAGCCCCGCGTATACTCGAATGGGTTCTTTTGTGGCAACTCCACTGTTGCTAAAAGTAGCTAGTTGCTGTTGGCTTGGGCCACGGGCCACGAAGCTCCGACCTTGATACCCAAGCGTTTGCCAGGGGGCCAGTGATGCCGGACTACCAGAACGTTCAGCTGCTATGGGCTGAATTATTCCGGCGGCCGTGCTGTTATTGCGTTTGCTGTAGCTTTTATTGGCAAACCGTACAAAGCTACTAAAGAATAGTCCGTTAAATATGGTGATAAGAACGTAGGTAATAATGACCAGCCCTGCAGCAATACTAACTTTTCGAGGCAGCAGTTTGTCGATAAAGTTAATAAGAATACGGGTAAGGTAGCGAACCAGTCGCGACCCGTACAGTAGCGCCGAACCGGTTATCAGTGCAATGACGAGGATACGAAAGATATACCGGTGACTTTGTGGTGTCTCGCCAATAAGTTCACTGACCTGGGTCTGCCAGGTAGCGGCAAAATATAGATATATAACACTAATTAGTGGCCCAACGATACCCAGCGCCCACCAAGCAATATGCTTGGCTTTGCGTGGTGGCTCCCATTCGATTAGCCAACGAGTAACCCAGCTAACAGTACAGCCCACACCGTACCCAATAGCTAAACTAAAGCCAGTAGCTACGCCCTGGAACAACCATGGCCGCGGCAGTAGAGAAGGCAGGAATGACAGACAGAACCCAATAGCAGCGCCAAACAGCCCGAGGTAGTTATACTTCTTAAATATTGCCGTAGATAACCGAAGTTTTGGTCTGTTCATGATACGTATACGCTTATTGTTATACGTATCAGTATACGCTAGCTAGCGGCTGGTTTCGAGATACCACTCAAGATCTACCAGCTGGCTACGGATAGCAGCCCGATCTTTTAAGGTCGTGAGTTTTTTGGCTGCATCGGCAATATCTGAAATAAGGAATCCTTGTTCGGGATACTCGCCTATAAGGGAATTGGCGTAGTTTTGTACTGACTTGGCTGTATTAGGGTTGGCCAGAATAGCCGTCCGGAATGCCAAGTTTGGCAACGGGCGTGCAGTAGAAGAACGCTGATTCAACAGTAATGAAACCATACCAACCTCCCGTACTTAATGACCCTCGCACAGCCATCAAGATTACTTAACGACAATATTATATCATACTTAAGCTTATAATGCAATATTTACAGGAGTTATAAAGAATTTCAGAATTAGTTAAGAAAGATTTAATATAACCAGGTAATACTTATGGGTAGGATGAAACTGCTAATAATAGAGGATGACTCTAGTATCGTACTCGGACTCTACCACGCACTCAGTGGAACTTACGAAGTAGAGAGCGCCCAAACAGGGCAGGCGGGACTGCGAAAAATTGCTAAAGGTGCTTACGACGCCATTCTACTTGACTTACAATTACCAGATCTATCGGGATTAGAAGTTTGCGAGCGCATTCGCAGCAGCGGTGTAACCACGCCTATCTTAGTGATTACCGGAGTGAGTAACACGCACAGCAAGGTAACACTGCTCGATAGCGGTGCTAATGACTACCTGACCAAGCCATTCAAGCGTGAAGAGCTCGAAGCGCGCCTCCGTGTGCTTACAAGGCAACACCACTCCAAGAACCGTGCCCACACTCGACTTGTTGTTGGCGACCTCGTACTTGACACCGCTAAGCACCAAGTATTTCGTGGGGGTGTCCCCATTGAGCTACGCCGTAAAGAATTCACCTTATTAGAATGTCTTATGCAGAATGCTGGTAAGGTGGTAACCCGAGAGATTCTGGCAGCCCACGCATGGGATGATGATTTTGATGCTATTAACAATACCGTCCACGTGCATATAAATCATTTGCGTAAGAAAATAGATCACCCTTTTAATTTACCGCTCATTCGAACGGTCCATGGATTCGGCTACAAAATTGATGCATCTAAATTGGTAGCAAACACTAAATTAAAGGAGGGGGAAGCATGAAAGAACTACTAGAAAAAGTTCTAACTGACGCGTCAGCGCGCGATTCAGCTACCATGCCGGCAGCCGCAAGCAACATGGCGGAGCAATACGTACCATGGAGTGGTGACGAGCTCTAGGCAAAAGAAAGGGGGCGCTGCAGTAGTAGCGCCCCTGTTAAAAACAAGTTACTATACTGCTCAGTGTTAAAACGTTTACTGCGACAATTCTACACTCGTTTTATTCTGCCGAAATCGACAGATCCTGATTCAAAACGTCATGAGTTCATACTCAATGTCATTTTGAACGGTATTGGGCTTGCAAGCATCATAGGCCTCGTTGCCACCATTGCTAACGTCTATACCAAGCACGACAGTTTGAAGATTGAACTGATCCTACCCATAGCGATTTTCACCGCTATTGTGGGTTTGCTTATTTGGCAGTCTCGAAAAGGTCGTTACTTCCCAGTGGCAATTGCATTGGTATCAGTTACACTCCTGGTTGCTACATACTTACTCATACTTTGGAGTTTCTTACTCCCGAGCGTATCAGTTACATTTGTCATTGCCATCGTCTTTGCTGGAGTACTGTTCCAAGCGCGTGCTGCGTTAATTACCAGCAGCCTCGCTATCATAATCATGCTCGGCATTGGGCTAGCTCAAAGTGAGAGCATTATTCGTCCGTATACTGGTTGGCTCAATCACAGCCTGGACGCTTCTGATGTGGTAGGCAATGCCATTGTGTTTGGGATGATTGGCTTAGTAACCTGGCTGGCTAACCGCGAGATTGATCGGGCGCTTAGTAGAGCGCGTGACTCTGAACAAGCATTAGCCGTAGAGCGGGACAGTCTAGAGGTTAAGGTCGTAGAACGCACTCGTGAGCTAAAAGCCGCTCAGATGATCCGCGTGATGGAGCTACAAAGACTGTCTGAGTATGGACGCATGGGGATGAGCTTGCTGCACGATGTGGCCAACCCACTTACCTCCGCCTCGCTCAATATTGAACAATTGCAACTCCAGCACAAACCTGAACTTGTGGAGCAAATAAGTAATAGTGTGCATCACATAGAACGCTATGTGCAGGCAGCTCGTAAGCAACTTAAAACCGAAGGTGAAGTGATCAGCTTCAGCGTCTACGACGAGTTAGCTCAAGTAGTGAGCATCATTCGACACCGAGCCAAGGAGTCCAAGGTAACCATTAAGATTGATAAAAAACCACATGTCATCCTATATGGTGATGCGGTTAAGTTCAATCAACTCATTGCCAATCTGCTCATTAACGCTATCGAAGCCTACGATGATATTCACCACACAAAGCGCTTAGTCCATATATCCTATGGCAAACGTAAAGGAACCGTGGAACTCACTGTCCAAGACTGGGGGAAGGGTATCCCGAGCGATAAGACCACTGAGGTATTCGATCCATTCTTCACCACCAAAGGTCACACAAAGCACAACATGGGCATTGGACTTTCCATGGTAAAACGGTATGTCGAGCAAGAATTTGCAGGCACCATCTCCGTCTCAAGCAACTCACGCCGTGGCACACGCTTCGTCGTCAAACTCAACAACAAGGACATTCATGCATCAGATAATCATACAAAACGCCCTGGCGTTCCTCAGCCAGAACCAACTCCCCGACGGTAGTTTTAGCGGCTGGTCCGGAACCAGTGTTAACTCTTTCGATCCAACTTCGCAACAACCAACAATCTTTGCCACAGCTCTTGTCGCACGCTGTTTGAGCAGCTTGCCAGAAGCGAAACGCCTTACTCATAAAGCGGCAGACTTTTTACTGTCACAACGAAGCTCTGAGTGGTCGTGGAATTACTGGCGACGTACGCCGCCAAAAGGAAAAGTACCAAGTTACCCCGACGACCTTGATGATACCGCCAACACACTCGCTGCGCTCAGTCTTATTAAACCCAAGGTTATAGACGGTGCAGCGCTGGGGAGCATTGCCCAGCTTCTCATTGCAACAGAGCACAAAACAGGCGGACCATACCGTACATGGATACACGCCCCCACCGCAAAATCCTGGCAAGATGTAGATGTTGTAGTGAATGCCAACATTGGCTACTTTTTATCTCTCCAGGGGGTATCCGTGCCAGGGCTCAATGCCTTTCTGGCTCGATGCCTTACACAAAACAAACTCAACTCTCCATATTACATTGGTAATATTCCATGCTTATATTTCCTGGCAGGTTGGTACTCTGACGAAACCGGCATGCTCGATAGTAAACTCAAAAAACTGCTTACAAGGCCTGAGGAATTAAACAGCCTAATGCTCGGTCTTGTTATTACAGCCAGCTGCAAACGAGACTTACCCCACGGTCAAATAGCTCCTGCCGTAAGCCAACTTATTTCACTGCAGCAGGAAGACCACTGGCCAGCTGAAGCTCTATATCTCGATCCGGCCAGTAAAGGGGTGCAGCACTATGCGGGATCTGAAGTCCTAACTACTGCATACGCCATTGAGGCGCTACAGACTTATGACACACTTAGTCTGTCCAGAACCAAACCCGTAACGAAGGTAACTCGACGTAACTCTACACTTAATGCCGCACATAACTTTGGGCGTTCACTACCGCCAATAACGCGAGCTACGTACCGAGCAGGACTTACAATGATTGAACAGGCCGACAGTGCCTCGCAGATTACATTGGTAGCTAACTTGGCCGCAAAAGCATATGGTAAGCCAGTAGCTGCGTCCGTGTGCGAGCACCTTAACCTAGCCAGCCTGAATGGTTGGTTGGCCTACACCATATACGACGACTTTCTCGATGATGAAGGGCAGTCGCTGCAACTTGGAGCTGCCAACATTGCCCAGCGCCAGATGCTGTGGCACTTTGACAATGCACTACCCAAAAACACCGACTACCACAACTTAGTGCGTGATGTACTGACCGTCGTGGACACTGCCAATACCTGGGAGATAGCCCACGCGCGGGCCACGAAAAGTGGTTCTAAATTACAGTACACACTACCAAACTACGGCAGCTACCGGCAGTTAGCCGAGAAGTCCCAAGGTCACATGCTAGCTGTCTGCGGGGTAGCCATAGCATCCGGACTGGATATACAAAGTAGCGAGCTATATAACGTGCGTAGATTCTTCCACCATTTTCTTATTGCCAAACAGCTCAATGACGATGCTCATGACTGGCGAGAAGACTTACAGCGTGGGCATCTCAGTAGCGTGGTCTGTATGATCCTGCGGGACAAAGCTCCACGAACATGTTACTTGAGTCAGTTACCCAAGCTACGTTTGTATTTCTGGGAGACAACCATCCATGAAGTTTCTGGTCTTGTTCTGCATCACATTAAACAAGCTAGGCGCCACCTAGCCCTAAGTGGTATGCAGAACCCAGAAATCCTTGAAGCGTTGTTGAGCCCCTTAGAGAAGGGTGCACTGGATGCTACCGCTCAACAAGCTCAGGCTCAGGACTTTATTAGCTCTTACTCCAAAAGTACGGTGCAATCGTGAGCAACCTACCATTGTCACTCAAAGCATGGGATCGCCGCCTCATTGAGAAGGAGCTGTCTGCAGTCCTCAAGCAGCAAAAAGCAGCAGCTCTAACTATTGATCCAGCCTACGCCGACTTGCTACTCCATGTTCAGGAACTCGTGTCCCGGGGAGGTAAACGCGTCCGACCCTATTTAGTAGAGCTGGCCTACAAAGGCTATGGTGGCAGGCAGCTTTCAAAGATTAGAAAAGTAGCTGCCTCTCAAGAGTTATTCCATGCCTTTATCTTAATGCACGACGACATTATTGACCGTGACTATGTGCGGTGGGGTGGCCCTAATATTACGGGTCACTACCAACAGTATTTCGAGAAGTTTGTGAACCCGACGGAAGCTGCCCACTATGCCTCAAGCTGGGGTTTGCTCGCCGGGGATGCTTGTCTCGGTATATCCAACAAACTACTCTCGGAGAGCGGTTTTGCTGCCACCAAGAATTTGGCGGCATTGTCGATGGTACAGCAAACACTGTTTGCCATGATCGGGGGTGAACTGGTAGATACGGTACTGCCCATTGTGACAAAACCGGGGCAGACAGTAGACCAGGAACGCATACTGGCCGTATGCCAGTATAAGACATCGACATATAGTTTTTGTACTCCTTTGCAGCTTGGAGCCTTGTTTGCAGGTGCGGACAGCAAAGAGATCACACTACTCGAAGAATTTGGACACGCTCTGGGGATTGCCTACCAGCTCCGCGACGACGTACTAGACGTTTACTGTGATGAGCAAACACTCGGTAAGCCCACTGCATCCGATCTTGTTGAAGGTAAGCAAACTATTCTACTGCAATATGGGCTAGCCCTGTGCAGTCCTGCCGACCGAAAAACATTAGTACGGTCACTGAAGTCAGCCAAGCTAACAAGCGTACAGCTAGCCACAGTTCAAGACATCTTGGTTCGCAGTGGAGCACGGGCTAAAACTGAAGCACTCATGAACCACTTCTGCCAGAAAGCTCTGCTCATACTAGACCGGACGAACCTCAGCACAGACAGCAAGGTAGCACTACAAGAACTCGTTACATACTGCGCCGAGCGTCCTTGTTAGCTCTCTGTAATTGAGATTTTGTCTCAATTTATATATACTAAGTTAGTGAACGAACAAGACATTGAACTCCTCAGAAAAGTCCTCAAAGAGCACGGCCAAAGCCTAACGACGGCACGTCGTACCATCTGTGAAGCTCTGTGGGATCATGAACCGCAGACCATGCGCCAGCTTATCGACCGCACGCAGGGCAAGGTTAACAGAGCCAGTCTGTACCGCACCATAGAGCTATTCGAGAAACTCGGGCTAGTGAACCGTATCTATATTGGCTGGAAATACAAAATTGAACTCAGTGATACACTGACACATCACCACCACCATGTAAGTTGCGTTCAATGCGGTAAGGTAACCGCTATTCGAGAAGAACAGGCTGTTGAGAAACTTATACATGCCTTGGCCCAGAAATACGGGGTGACCCCACAGCAGCACCAGTTAGAAATACAAGGCGTGTGCACGGATTGCCAGACTAAAGCACCAACAAAACTCTCCTAACTTTATCCTTTAGGCATTGTCCTTTATACTTACTGGTAATGGCTAACTCTACAACAAAGATTCTTGTTATTGGTGGTGGCTTTGCGGGTGTCAAAACCGTCCGTAAACTCTACAAGAATCCCAATCTCGACATCACCCTTATTACTAACGAACCAACATTTCGCTACGGTGCGACTATCTGGCGGGCAACGACCGGGTATCTGAAGAACACTTCGTACATGCCGGTCGTGGATCTTATCCCCAAATCCCCCAACGTCCACCTCGCGTTTGACACAGCTACCAAGATTAACCGCGAGAAGCGTGAAGTAACCTTTAGCTCAGGTGAAACTTTGTCGTATGACTACTGCGTCATTGGGCTCGGTGTGGTTACGAGCTACTTTGGCATTAAAGGCCTGGAAGAATTCTCCTATAGTATTAAGTCCAGCGAGGGCTTCGATAAGTTCCGTGAACACCTCCACCAGGAACTCATTGATGAGAACGCACTCGATAAGAACTACGTGATCGTTGGTGCCGGACCAACAGGCGTAGAACTCGCTGCAGCACTGCGCAGCTATCTGAAGCAAGTAGCCAAAAAACATCACTTGCGTTCTAGCAAGGTAAATATGGAACTAGTCGAAGCTGCGCCACGCGTACTACCCATGCTTTCCGAAAAAGCATCACGCTTGACGCATAAGCGCCTCCAGAAACTTGGTGTCCATATACAAACTAATACCGCCGTAAAAGGCGAGACCAAGAACACTATTAATGTAGGTGGAGTATCAGTACCAAGTCATACCGTTATATGGACCGCTGGGGTAACGTGTAATCCGTTCTTTACGGATAATGCTGACCAGTTCACCTTAAACGAACGTAAGCGCGTGGAAGTGGACGACCACTTACGTGTAGATGAGCATACCTTTGTGATCGGTGACAGTGCGGCCACCAAGTACAGTGGGTTAGCACTTACGGCACTGCATAACGCTAGCTATGTAGCTAAAGTCATTGAACTCGCAACGCACAAGAAAGCCATGCCCGCCTACAAACCGCTAAAGCCAATTACCATCATTCCCGTCGGGGAAGGCTGGTCAATTCTGGAATGGCGCAAGCTTACCATGAGTGGTCGAGTTACGTCTTGGCTGCGAACCTTGTATGACTTCTTTGGTTACGGAGAAGTAATGGGGCTGCGAGGGGCTTTTGGTGTCTGGCTCAGACGCAACAAACGGCACGAGGATTGTGAGCACTGTACGAGTGCTAAAATTACTCAAACTCCCAAAACGACCAGA
>ERZ650304.350-NODE-350-length-26432-cov-18.289836_pt1 | contig 26432 bp, 40 predicted proteins | sample MGYA00376240_ERZ650304 | MGnify/ENA primary metagenome ERZ650304 (study PRJEB26733, sample SAMN07839271) | wastewater metagenome | biome: small river; feature: stream; material: water | place: USA: North Carolina | collected 2016-03-01 ... | reverse complement strand
AAAGGCCAGCGCAGATTTGCGGGCGGCCTATGAAGTGTTGCGACTTCAAAGCGTCGGACTTCCGCACCACGGTCGAGCTACAGGCGCGCGCGCGCGTAGCCGATGGGCAAGGCGGATGGTCTGAAGGCTGGGTGACTGTGCGCAAGATACCCACAAAATGGGCATCTGCCCGTATGGTGGAGAGCGTTTTTGCTATGCAGCTACAGGCCGAGGCCAAGCACCGTTGCTATATGCGCTACACGACACCTCTGCCACAGGCGGATCAGCGCGTTGTTTACAAAGGCTTGGCCTACAACATCATCGGCGCCACCGATGTCGAGATGATGGGCAAGATAATCGAAATCATCCTAGAGCAAGGGGTTGCGATATGAGCATGGCGGACATATTCAAGAATATCGAAGCGCTCAAAAGCAAGGCTGAAGCCGAAATCGCGCGGGCAGTCCGTGCGACGGCGCAGGCTATCCGTAATGACGCGATTATTTCCGTCAAATCGCACCTATCAGCGGGCGAGGTTTACACGCGCGGCACGGTCAAGCATGTGGCCTCAAAGCCTGGCAGCCCCCCTAATCAAGATCGTGGGACGCTGACCCGCAACATCCGCGTGACCATGGACGATGACCTTACAGCCGATATCAGCAGCAACGCACCATACAGTGCGGCGCTTGAGTTTGGCACTAGCAATATCGATGCGCGCCCGTTTATGACACCAGCCGCAGAAGGCCAGCGCGTCAAGCACAAAGAGCGCCTGCAAAAGGCCATTATGAGGGCAGCGAGCGATGCAAAATGAGCTGCAAAAGGCCATCTATCAAATACTAGCTGCAAGCCTACCGCTGCAATCCATCGTGGCAGGCCGCATCTTTGATGAAGTGCCACAGGGTGAAGACTATCCATACATAGTGATAGGCGACGATGATCTGAAGCCGTGGGACTTGGACTGCAAACTAGGCTTTGAGGCGCTGATAACGATTCATGCATTTTCGCGCTATAAAGGGCGCAAAGAGGCCAAGGAAATCGGCGCTAAGATTTACGATCTGTTGCATAATGCGAGCATCGTGACGGAAAATTTTAAATCGGCGGTTTGCGTATTGGATATGCAAACCACGATGGTTGAGGGTGATGGTGTCACGCGGCATTTAGTAGCGCGTTTTCGTGCTGATTTTTTAAAGACTGGAGCTTGATATGGCGGCAATGGATGGAAAAGATGTAGTTGTAAAACTTACTTTGAGCGGCTCGATGGCTCGCGTTTGCGCGAAGTCTAAAACGGTGACTATCGGCGGTGAGCCGATCGACATCACCCAAGATTGCGACGGCGGCTTCCGTAAGCTAATGGAGACAGGCAGCACGCGCTCGATTGACATCGCGATGGAGGGTTTGATGGTAGGCGGCGAAGTGCTGGCGCTTTTGTCTGACCCGACGAAGACTGATTTTAATGTGGCGGGTGAGATTACTTTCCCCGGCCTCTGGACAATTTCAGGCAATTTTTTCATCACGGGCTTTAGCTCAGGTGCTGAAATCGGCGCGGCTACCACCGTGTCTTTCACGCTGCAAAGCTCAGGCGCATGGACGCGCGCAGTGCCTACACCTTAAGGGTAAAACATGGTTCGAGACCTAGTCTTTAAATACCAAGGGCAAGACTATGCGCTTCGCCCTACATTTGAGCTGTTGCAAAAGCTGGAACAGGTCAAGCCGTTAATGAGTATGCTCGCATCGGCGCGCGATGGCGCAAGCCTGACTGATGTTGCAGCTTATCTAGCCGTGATGCTTGAGGCGACTGGCAAGAAAGTCGACCGCCTAGAGGTGCTGCAATCACTGTCTGCACCTGACAGCTCAAGCGTTGACCATGTGCTGATGGAAGTCTTGCGAGCGGCTATGCCGAACCTGTTTGAGAAATCAGTGGGAAAGGCGGAGCCGCAACCAGCGGCGAAGAAAAAACCAGCGACGAAACGCAAAGCTGGATAGGCTCTAGCTTCGATGTGTTCGTCTGTGCATGGGGTTTCGCGCCAAGCGAATTTTGGCGCACGACCCCCGCAGAGTGGTGGAGAATCTACGATTGCAAGCGGCCTAGGGTAGCTGGCGACGGTTTGAGTGGGCAGGATGTGCAGCGCTTGAGCGCGATGCTTGAGGCTGAATTAGCGAAGGATTGACCATGGCTGAATTAGGTAGTGTGATAGTCAAGGTCGGCGCAGACATCACTGACCTGACGAAAAAGTTAGACCAAGCGGGCAAGAAAACAGACGACGGCACGAAGCTCATTAGCACGCGCTTTTTTGCGATGGGCGCTGCTGTCGCTGCCGCTGCTGCTGCTGCGGCTACCGCGATCGGTTACATGGCGCTCAAGGAGATGGAGGCTATCGACGCCTCCAAAAAGCTTGGCGAATCTATCGGGGCTACGGTCACTGGTTTGCGCGCGCTCAATATGGCGGCCGACCTTTCGGGCTTGGAGGGGATGGAATCATCCATCACCCGATTAAATCAGAATCTTGGCGCATTTGAGCATGGCACAGGCCGCGCGTACGAATCTATCGAGCGTCTAAATCTTGATGTTGCTGCGATGGGCGACATGGATGCCGACCAAAAAGTAGCGTATTTAGCTGACCAAATCCAGCGCTCAGGGATGAGCGCTCAAGAGGCATCGTTCCACTTGAAGCGGCTGGGCTTCGACCAAGCTGAGGCGGCGGGCGTCTTCCTAAAAGGCGGCGACGCTTTCAGGCAGGCGCGTGAAGATGTCGAGCGCTTTGGCCTTGCGGTAAGTCAGCTCGATGCGTCAAAGATGGAAATCATCAACGACAATATCACCAGCACCAAAGCTGCGATGTCTGGCCTAGTCACGCGGATGACGACCGCGCTGACACCCGCGTTCCTAGAGGTCACGGATTCAGTGCTAGCGTCTGCGCGCGGTTTCTTCGATGCTTACAACCAAGTTAGCGACTTCGATAAAGCCACCGGCGATGCGGCCGAAGGCGTGCAAGACTTCACCGCCGATGGCCGAACACTCCTAACACCGATGCTAGAGGGCTTAGTACGCCTTGCGGCACTCGCTGCGGATGCTTTCCGCGTGCTTGGCGCGATCATTGGCGCGATAGTGAAATCGGCCACAGGTGGCATCTCAGCGATCAACGCGCTTTTGCAAACCGCATCGCAGGGCAGTGCATGGCTCGATAAAAAGGCGGGCTTCATCTCAGAGGCTGAATATCAGAGCGTTGCTAGAGGCGCTGAAAAAGCACGCGACGGAGCCGTCAAAGCCGCTGAAGACACGCGCGCGGCTTGGGGGCGCGTGATGGATGTAGGCGGTGAGGGCAAGTACCAAGCGGCGGGTGAAAAAATCATCGGGGCGATGGCTTCTAAGCGCGCGGCCAACATGGCGATGAAAGACGCGCCAGTCGCGAAGGGCGGGCGTGCTTTTGGGGGCGGCGGCAAAGAGGACAAAGAGGCCAAAGACGCGGCCAAAGCAGCAGCAGACAGAGCCGCCGAAGAAGCCAAGCGCCAGCAAGAGGCGGCGCAGCGTGAGCTTGAGGCCGTGCAGCGCTTCCTAGCGTCCAAGCGTGAGCTAGAAGCCGAGGACGCTGCCATGCGTATAGCGGCGCTCGATAAGGCGCGCGAAATGGGTTTAATCGGCGAGCAGCTTTACCAAGAATCGATCCTTGGCGTGAAGCAAAAACACGCGGAGAGCGTGAGCGCGTTCGAGGATGAGGATTTTAAAACGGCTCAGGAAAAGCTTGACAAAAAACGCGAGCTGGAACTACTGGGCGATGAAGAATATTTCAAGCAGCAAATGGAGCTAGCGGCGGCGCATTACGAACAAAAAACCGAAATGGAAAATGTTCGTTACCAAACAGAGCTGGAGAACTTACAGCTTCGCCGTGATGAAGAATTGATTAGCCTTGAGGAATACAACGCCCTGCTGGAAGAGGCGGCGCTTGGGCACGAGGACACGATGACGACAATCGCGGCTGAAGCAGCAGCGGCGCGCTTGGCTTTGAAAAAGCGGGCTGCGGAATCTGAGGTGACCCTTTTTAAAACGCTGCAATCAACAATGGCGAGCATGGGGGAGGCGGGTAGCAGGGCGGCTTTTAATATCCATAAGGCGCTGGCCATTTCCAGTGCTTTGATGAGCGCCAAAGAAGCCGTGGTCGGGGCTTATGCAAAAGGCGCGAAGATCGGTGGGCCAGCACTTGGGGCGGCTTTTGCGGCGGCGGCTGTGGCAGCTACAGCGTCGCAAATCGCGTCTATACGCTCACAGTCTTTCGGCGGTGGCGGCTCAGTCAGCGCTGGCGGTGGCGGTGGTGGAGGTGGAGGTGGTGCGTCTGGCGGCTCGGATAGTGTCCAAGCGCCAACAGCAGAGGCGGCGCCAGCCGCTAAACAGACGGTTACAATCTCTCTACAAGGCGAGGTCTTTGGCGCGAAACAGGTGCGCGAGCTCATCGAAAAGATTAACGATGCGACCAAAAACGGCGCAATTTTGAATATGGTGTGAAAATGGCAATAATCGGATCATCATACACATTGCCAGACGCGCCGATTATCTTGGCGAACAATTTGCTCATTGGCCAGCCAGCGACTGCAACAAGCGCGGCGGACGGCTTTCCTGCATCGGCGGTTACGAACCCGCTGACCTATGAGCGATGGGCTCCAGCCGCTGGCGGCTCTAATGCTGTAACGATTGACATGCCGCCAAGCAGGGCGTTTAACACGGTCGCAATCGCTGCGCACACGCTAGGAACGAACGGCGTTACATTCACAATTGCAGGCTTTACTAGCCCCGGCGGCTGGGTGGATTTAACCACACAAACGCCGACCACAGACGAGCCGTTTGTGCTATGTTTCGGGTTTATTAAGATTTTTACCAAGCTGCGCATCACCATCGATAAGCAGGCCGAAATAGGCGTTGTTTATGCGGGCACGCGGCTCAATATGCCGCTGAGCATTTACGGCGGGCACACGCCTGACACGCTGGGGCGCACGGTCGAGTACACGACAGCCGAATCTGTCACGGGCAATTTCCTCGGGCGCACAGTCGAGCGCTCAGGCTATGAGGCGAGCTATTCATTCAAGTACCTAGGCGCGGTGTGGTACCGCCAAAACTTCGATCGATTCGCACGCGATGCGATAACGAACCCGTTTTTTGTAGCGTGGTATCCGTCTAAATACCCACTTGAAGTGGTTTACGGTTGGACGGACAGGACGATTGTTCCAAACAATAGCGGCCTGAAAGACTACCTAGATGTGAACTTTACCGTCAAGGCGGTGAAGCATGGATGAAAAAACATCTGGCCGCGAGCCGATACAGATCATCGAGATCGAGCAGGACTTTTGCAAGCTGACCTATGGCACAGCGCCATGCACTGCGGCGCTAGGTGTAGGCTCGCAAAATAAGTGCTTCAACACGCTAGCAACCTGCCAAGACGCGCCGCATTTCGACCCTGAAATCAAGGTGCTACGGTTTTCAAAACCAACATCCGCGCGCGTACCTATGGTGCACAGCTACCCTTTCCTGAAAAGCGCCAGCACAGCACCCACGATTATTAACCCAGGCGGCGGTAAAAGCGGATCCAGCCCGCTTGGGCAGCGCGCCGTCTTGCGCGTGAGTATGCTGGACGCGCCTTCTACTGATTCGCAGGTCGATAAGTATTTGGATGGGCGTGCTTACAACTCATTAGCCCGTGGGACATTTTGGAGTAAGTGGCTGGCGCGCAATCAGTTTTACCGCAACCGCAAAATTCGCGTGCTGGATGGCTACAAAGGCCAAGCGCTTAATGCTTTCATGAAGCGCGAATATATTATTGATGCTATCGATGGCCCGAACTCGCGCGGCGATGTAACCATCACGGCTAAAGATGTGTTGGTGCTGGCCGATGATGATAAAAGCCAAGCGCCAAAGCCATCTAAGGGCGAGTTAGCAGAGGCCATTTCGACTGGCACTATCACGCGCATATTGATCGCGGGCGCTTCCCTGAGTGACTACCCAAGCGCGGGCACGGTGCGCATTGGGCGAGAGCTGTTCAAGTACACGGCCAGCAGCACAGAGCTGACCAACATCAAATTGACTGGCCTAACGCGCGCAAGTGATCGGACGATTGAGGCCGCGCACAAGATCGGCGATAAGGTGCAGGAGTGCTTGCGTTATACCGATATCCGCTGCGATGAAATAGCCTATGAGCTGCTGACCGTTTACGGCAATGTGCCTAGCAGCTACATAAACAAACCAGTGTGGGAGGCAGAGGCCGCATTGTGGCTGAATCAGTTTGAGATATCAGCCATCATCACAGAGCCCACAGGGGTGAAAACCCTGCTAGCTGAAATCACTGAGCAATGCCTGTTCCATATTTGGTGGGACGAGCGTGCGCAACTGATCAAGCTGGAAGCGCTCAAGCCGCCGATTTACGATTCTATCCCCGTGATCACGGAAGCGAAAAACATCATCGCAGATTCGGTCACGATTAAAGACGATCAGTCGCGGCGCGTATCGCAGGTTTGGATTTCATACGGCATGCGTGACCCTACGGACAAGGCGGACGATGCGAACAATTACGACCGCGCGCGCGTGAGTGCGAACCTAGATTCAGAGCTACCTATACGATACGGCGAGAGCAAGATCAAGGCCATTTACAGCCGATGGCTGCAAACAGATGCGCAGGTAGCCAATGTGGGCACACGCCTCTTAAATCGCTTTTCAAAGCCTCCCAAGGTGGTGAAAATTGAGTTAGACGCGAAAGACCGCAACTTTTGGACGGGTGGCATTGTCGATATGAGCGTGGGCGGCGTGGTGGATTACACGGGCTTGCAGGTGCTGACCCGTTATCAGATTACATCCGCCGAAGAAACCGACGCAGGCAGTAAAATAGAGCTAACGCTGGATCAATACGAATACCAGGCGGGCAAACGATACGGGCGCTGGATGATTGACCTAGCGCCAGATTACACAGCGGCCACACCTCTCGAAAAAGAGCTTGGCTTTTTTTGGTCAGACGCTGCGGGCAAGATGTCCGACGGGTCTAATGGGTATGTTTGGGGATAAATTATGGCAACTTGGACGACGATTGCAGACGCACGGCTTGAGCCTGATAAACCAGCGCGAAGCATAGACGCGATAGCCCTGCGCGATAACCCCGTCGCCATTGCTGAAAACGCGCCAAATGCGCCGAAAGTGAATCAATACTATTTATTGATTACCACCTCGACTACTTGGACAGTGCCAAAGACGGGGCAGTATCAGATTGATATTGTTGGCGGGGGGAGCGACGGCACTGCGGGGGGTGCAAGCTACGGCAGCGCTGGCGCAGGCGGCGCAGGCGGCAGTGCTGGCGACAGCATACGGCTGGAATTAAGCCTAACCCAAGGCGACACATACCCTCTTGTGATAGGCGCTCTTGGCGGCGCATCATCGGGATTCGGCGTGACTATGCGCGGCAACGCTCGGAGCGGCGGATTGGGCGGGGGCAATATTGGCAGCAATGGCGGTTTTGGTGGTGAAGGTGCGCAACCGACCTTTTCAGCCACCACTGCGGTGGTAGCGACTGCTGGCGGTAATGGCGGCGGCGGCGGCGGTGGCGCAGGCGGCGTTGGCGGCGCAGGCGGCGGTGTGTATGGCGGCGGCGGTGGCGGCGGTGGCGGCGCAGGCGGCGGTGTGTATGGCGGCGGCGGTGGCGGCGCAGGCGCACAAGGCGCAGTCATAATCAGGGGCATCTAATGGCAACATGGCTAAAAATCGAAGGCGGCATTGCCACTCAAGGCATTGTGATGGGCGACGAACAGGGCGCGAAAGACATCGCGGCGCTTGGGCTTGACGGGCATTGGGTGCAGAGCGACACGGCTGGCATAGGCTGGGGATATGCGGGCGGCGAGTTTACGCAGCCTGTTGCGCCCGTGGTAGTGCCACAAACCATCACGCGCAGGCAGGGGCGCGTCGCCCTCATGCAAGCTGGCAAGCTAGATGCGGCTGAAGCTATCGTAAAGGCTGGCGGGCTTGCTGCGCAAATCGAATATGAGGCGGCCACATGGGAGCGCGGCAACGCATATTTACGGCAGATATGGGCTTTGCTTGGCGGCTCGGATAAAGAGCTTGACGATTTATTTATTATTGCAGCTGGGTTGTAAGATTGACGGTAAAATGATGCGAAAACTAGGGGGTAAAATTGAGCGATGAAACACCATGCCTAAAGTACACCAAGGCCGCGAAATGAGCTACGATCTCCTAACCCCTACCGCGCAAGACGCGGCCATTGCCAAGGTCGCGACAACCGCCAGCATATCGGGCGGTGTGACTGCTGCTTTAGGCGGGCTGAACCTCAATGAATGGGCGATGTGCATCGGTATTATCGTCGGCGTCTTGGGCTTCATAGTGCAGCTGATCGTGCAAGCGCAACTATGGGCTGGGCGCAGGCGCGCCGAAAAGCGGGCGGCGATTATCTTTCGCGCACGCATGAAGAAGCTGGAAGATTCCAGCGACCCAGCTGGCACGGACTTCGATGAACTCTAAGGCCGCAACATGATTAAACTAATACCAGACTGGCGCGAAGCATGGAAGTGGTCAAGCGTGCGACTTGCTGCGCTTGGGGCTTTGCTCTCAAGCCTAATCACAGCCTTCCCCGACGCAATGATTCATGCTTGGGCGCTGATGCCTACTGAGTGGCGTGAAGCTGTGCAAGGGCATACGCCTGCAATCGCCGGCGTTTTCTTTTGCTTGGCTATTTTGCTGCGCCTGAAGAAAGACGGCAAGCCATGAAATTTTTAATCTCAGCAGGCCACGGCGCTGGCGACCCAGGCAACATGGCGGCGGGATTATCCGAGGCCGCGCTTATGCTTGAGCTGCGCGACATCGTCGCTTTGAAGCTGCGAGCGCTGGGGCACGATGTGATAACGGACGGTGCTAAGGGTGAGAATTGGGCGCTGTCACGCGCCATCAAACTGATCACAGGACGCGTATCTATCGAGCTGCACACCAACGCCGGCACCCCACCTACCGCGCGCGGCGTGGAGGTTATCAGCTTGCCAAGCGACAAAGCTTTGGCGCAGCGCATCGCCCGCAACATTGCACGCACGCTGAACACGATCACGCGGCGCGATGCAGGATGGTTAGACCCGCTGGAGGTCAAGCGCGATCGCGGTTTTTACCCAGGCTTCGTGCGTAGCGGCGGCCTGATTGTTGAGACATTCTTCCAGAGCAATCCGAATGAGCTGGCGAACTATCACGGCTCTAGCCGGCTGGTCGCTCAGGCGATCGTAGACGCGCTAACAATCAAGGTGTAGCCCATGTATCTACCCAACTTCAACACGCTAAAAACCGCCCTTATCGCGGTCGCTGTCGCTATATCCGCGCTTTGCTTGTCAGGCGTTTACTACTCTGTCAAAATGAAGCGCATCGAGGCCAAGCACGCGGCGCAAATCGAGCAGGTCAAGGCCGACGCAGCAGCGGCGCAGGCCAAATTTACAGAGGCATTAAATGAAACACACCAACAAAATCTCAAAATATCTGCTGATTACGCTGGCGCTACCACTGCTGCTAGCGGGCTGCGCGAGTCACTCCGACGGTACCAAGCCGCCCGCCCTGCCAGATGCGGCGAAGGTGTCCAAAGTACAGATGCCCCTGATCTGCTCAGCGGGCTGCTTATCGGGCTGGAGCAAAGCGGTCGAGAAATCAGCGAATATGCTGACCGATTAAAAGCGGCGGGCGCGCTCTGCGAAAAATTATCAATCAATTAAGGCATTAAACATGGCAACAACAATTTTAGCGGCGGGCACGACAGCAGCGCAATCCACCGAGGCTAGCCTAGCGGCGGGCGAATCTGCAACACTGTTTCTAGCGGGCGCAGCGGGCGCGGTAGTGCCAGATGATGCGGTGGTCGATATCCAGTTTAAGCGCGCTGATGCCACATGGACGCGCGCCTACACAATGAGCGCGGCCTACCAACAACACACGGCCAAGTTCGATGGGCCTGTCACCTTCCGAGTATCGCGCCGTGTTGGTCTTGTTGCCGTCGGGGTCGAGCGCGCATGAGCGTCTACCCAGCGGCATTGCCGACCGTACGGCCAGCGGTGCGCAGCGCTTTCGAGCAAGGCTCAGGCGGCGGCGCGGCTTCCATCATCGCTGGCCTTTTCGCCCAAGGCCAGCAAGGCTTCTGGCTTCCCTTTACAGACTTCGCGTCGCTTACCCAAGACAGCGCTGGCACTCTGCCCTACACGGCGCTTGAGCAGCCTGTAGGCTTGATTTTGGATAAATCCAAAGGCGGTGGGCGTGGGCCTGAACTGTCACCAAATGGCGGTACTTTTGACGACGCTGCGGGCTGGACAATTACCCAACCGACAAGTTCTATTTCGGGTGGTGTACTAAATGTGGGGGCGGGAGCTTGCGATATATTCCCCCCGACTGCCTCAGTTGTTGCAGGTAAAAGCTATGAGGTTACTTTTACTATTTCTAATAGCACAGCAAACTATGGTATTAGAATTTTAAATAGAGATATTATTGGTAGTGGAAATTATTTTCCAGCAGGCGCTCAGTACATTACCGCAAACGGAAGCTATAGGTTTGTTTGTGTGGCAATCTCGAATGGTTCAATAGGCGTAAACAGGGTTAGCGGGCATACAGGCTCATTGCAGGTAGATAATTTCTCTGTGAAAGAAATTCCTGGTAATCACGCTTCGCAGGTGACTAGCACGGCGAGGGGGGTGGTTAGTGCGCGGGTGAATCAACTCACTGCGACAGAGGCATTATCTGCCGCGCCTTGGAGTGCATCGGGTGGCGCAACTGTAACGGATGGGGGTGCGGGCAGCTCTACTATTACTTTTGCAGGCGGGGTTGGCGCCGTCACGCAAAGTGTCGCGTCACTCCCAGCTGCTCAGAGTTTAGGCGCGACTTTTCTTCTCAGTGTTATTGCTAACACCGCTGCTAGAGTGTTGTATTGGGGCGGCGCCACGGCTGCTGGCACTGATGTGGTCACAATCACCCCGATAGGTGGCGGAGAGTGGCTTCAAACCGTGGCGAGAACATTTACCACAACTGTTGGCGGCAGCCCGCAATTCCAAATAAACAACTCAGCCGCTGGCAACGGCGCTGTGGTTACGGTGCGCGCGTGCTCTTTCGTTTTATCAAACCAAGCCGCACTCCCATACCAACGCGTAACCACCCCCACCGACTACGATGCTGTCGGCTTCCCCAAATACCTGCGCCTAGATGGTACAGACGACTTCTACACCTGTGGCGGCGGCGGGTCTACGACGGGTTTCTATTATTCGGATGTGATTCGGCCTATGGGCGGCGCTGGCACGCGGCGCGTGATTTGGTCTGACCGCTCGGGCAACAATGGCTACGAGCTGGCAATCAACGCCAGTGACAAGCTGGAGTTTAGCGCGGGCAATGGAGCTGCAATTACTACTGTCGCCAGCACTGTTTCGGCAACTGTGGCCGAGGGCAAGCGCTATGAAGTGATGGACGATGGCGCTGTCTTGAGCGTGCAGATTGACGGCTCTTCGCCAGTCACGGTTGCGCGGCCTGTTGTTACGGCGGGTTCTTCGACCATTACCCTCTATCGCGGCGCTTCAACTGGCTACTTCAACGGCCAAATAACCGAACCTATCTACCGCGCTGGCACACCGCCAAGCGCCTACGAGCGTGAGGTGATTCGCAACTACCAAAGTCAGAAAGCAGGCATGTTATGACAAGTATTTACACCAATCTCACAATCATCATCCCAGCCGCTGCCCAAGCGCTAGCCCAAGGCCTTTGCGGAGCAGCCGCTGGCGAGGCTGGCGCGGGCATGTTTATAACTGGCCTATCAGCTACAGGCGAAGCGCCTGCAACGCACTACATCAGCAGCGGGGCGGTCGAGGCCAAGTTTGCTGACATCCTGCCCCTAGGGACAGTGACCACAGTGGACGAAGTGACCACGGTCGAACGCAGCGCTGGCGACCTCACAGCAGTAGTGCAGCTTGCAGCGGATGCTGGCGTGGCAGTGGATTTGGCTACCGTGGGTGGCCTGTTTGCTGCGCTCGATGTGACCGCGCAAGACCCTTTTACGGCGATGGAGCGGCTGGGTTTGAGGCTATTAGAAAACTGATATGGGCCAATTCAAATTATTGGCCCACCTTGAAGAGATGGAGCGCGAGGCTTCGCGATGAAAATCATTTGCTACCGCGCAAAGCGCGGCACTGTTTGGGATAGGCTGATAGGCTGGCTAGAGCGCAGCGCAGTGAGCCATGTGGAGATGGTCGAGTATGAATCCGACGACCATTGGTATGTCATTGGCTGCCACATCCAGCGTGGAGGCGTAAGCCGCGCTCGGATTAAGAAGTCCGACGATTGGGTAGAGTTGAGTCTTGATTTGCCAGCAGGACAAGAAGATGTTGCAAAGCACATAGCCGCGCGTTTGCTTGGAACGCCATACGCCATGCACAAGCTGCCTCGCACGCGCTGGCGCTGGTGGCCTACTTTTGGCAAGGGGCTAATATGCACATCGTTTATAGCCACTTGCTTAGAGCTGCCAGAACCCGATAGCTGGGGCATTGCGGATTTGCTGGGTTTGGCCTTCACTGCCAATATGACATAACAACACCCCCCCACGCCTCTCAACGATGCGCACCAGGGGGGTTACTTTTTGGCTCATAAGTTATGAGCCTTTATGGTCTGATATGAGCCGTTTTTGCACCGGCCGCACCCCAATGCGCCTTTGACGCATCGAGTAGCGAGCCCCTTAGCTCGCGCCTAGTCGCAGCGCCTTGCATCAAGTCTGCCATTTCTAGGCCATAGCGCAGGGCTTGCAATTCCTGCCCTGTGCAGCCCATGCGGGATGTTGTTTTATGGCGCTCTATCATCTGGCCCAAAGCAATGATTGCGCTCTCCATATAGGCGATTGGCTCCTCCGTTTCTACGCCAGATAGATGATTCTTGGCTAGGTAGTATGACTGCTCAATTCGCATAGCGACTATTGCACCATCGTCATATTCAGCCTCTGGCGTAGATAGGCGCTCCAATGCCGCCCATGCGTGCAGTCCAACATCGGCAGCATCAGCCGTTCCGCGCCATACAATTGGCAGCGCGTGAAGGGATTTTGGCTTGTGCTTCTTGGAGCGTTTCTTTTTCATTGCTCTTGCTTTCTTTTTCTTGGCCTACTTTCGCGAGTGTCTATGTGGCGGATGCTCTGGCCTTTTGATGTTAGGTAGTCAGAATCCCCATGACAAGCCATCAGGTTGATATGCCCTGCAAGGTCTCTGGCAAAGTCTAGCGGCTGTGCAGGCATGACCTCGGTTATAGCAGAGAGTGCCGCATCAATCGCGGCTTTCGCATCGTGCGCGGCTTTTTCAAGGCGAAGGCGCTCGTTATGCTCTTCTTCGAAATCGGCGCGCAATTCCTCGATAGCCTCGGCCTGCGATTGGATGTGCAAGATAGCCCACTGCAAAACGCCTCCAAGGTCTGTACCTTTATGCAGATGCCCGTGGGTTTGTAGGGCTGTTATTAGATCGGGTGTCATGGTGTTCATTTATTCGCTGCTGCGCCAATCTCTGCTGCCGCTCGCACGATGGCGCGGCGGGTGGCTGCCGCCAAACCACCCGATGCGTGTGCATCAGCGCTGGACCATAACGAGCCATCCTCAGACGGAGGGTCTCTACCATCCGGCATAGTCTTTGCGGCGCTCGCCAATTCGCCATCGTCCCATATATGCGATACCAACCGCAGCTCCACAGCCAGCCGCAGCGCGTCGCCCTCGTCTTCGAGGGGGTTCCATATTGATAACATTCCATCTATGTACGACGCATTTCCGTACCAGCTTGGCGTAAGAATTCCTGCCGCCTTAGCCGCTAGCTCTAATAATTCGCGGTCAGTCATTGCTAGTCCTATATTTAAATTTGCTGGTTGTACGCACGGCCTGTCGGTGCATAGCCTACTTTTTCGCTCATTATTTATTCTCCTTTGCTGTGCCGCTATCGCGGCGTCGATTGCTGCGTCCAGAAATTGGGCTATTGCTAACTCACCTACATCAGGCCAGCCCAAGATGCGGGCTGGAAGGTTTAGTGCCTGCATTGCGCAGGTGCCATCGCCGTTACCAGTTAGATACAACTTGCGTTTAATAAACCGCCAGCGCTCCGCATCCAGCGCGTCTTCCTGCGGCTGGGCATACTGTTTATGCGCTGCCTCGGCTGCCGCCTTCCAGCAAGTTTGTCGCTCAAGGCCAATCCCTGAAAACGAAGGTAAAGGCTTGCCATCGAAAGTCAGGCCGCCCGCTTGTTGGCAGTAGGCAGCGTACATCTGCTCTGCTATGTGTTGGTAGTTTGTCATTTAGCATCCTCCTTAACAGTCACCGTCCAGCTTCTACCGTCGTCAGACAAAATTTCAAAGCATCCTTGGTGGTATTCACCCTTTTCAATAAGAGCACGCATGAAGCCGCTCGTGATGTCTTCCTTGCCGTCTAGAAAGGCAGTACCGGCCTTGTTCAATCGGCCTAGAAAAACGCGGCCTGTTAGTGGGCTAACACCTATATGTTTAGTTGGTTTGCTCATTTATTCTCCTTTGCTGACGCGATAGCGGCGTCGATGGCTTCACGCGCAGTTTGGTAGCGGCCTATTTGGTGCTCGTCTTTGTGCGCATCATGCCCATCTAGCCAAACCATCCAAAAACTTTTATCCAACCCCTCATAAACAACGCCGTGATAGCACCCTTGTTCGATGAGCCAATCAAGCCGCTCCGCATCCCGCGCGTCTGCCTGCGGCTGGGGTGCTTCATAAAGAGCTATAGCCCCTTCGTCGGTTTCTGCGCAGTCTCGCCAGCCGAAAGGCTCGGCCTTGAAGTAGCCGAATGGCTCTCGCACGGCAACCATTTTGCGGGGCTGCGTAATATAGTCTGACTCCTGCCTAATCCGCTGCGCAGATACGCCGCCTGCGCCGATGGATTCGAGCATGGCTTCTAGTACCTGCACCTTGGCATGAAGGCGGAGAAGTTCAGTTGCGGCGCGGTGGCGGGGACCAGTTGGGTGTGCCAAATTCTCGAAAATGTCAGCTAACTCTAAAGCCCCTGGTTTTTCATTGCTCATTTAATGCACCTCCATAATTTCTTTGTGGGCGGCTTTTGCGGCGGCTATCCAAGCGTTGCGCTCATGCTCTTCCAGTTGTAGGAACGGCACTGGCTTGCGGAAGCGAATCAGCGCACCCTGCCACTTTTTGTACATGGCTTTAGCGATTTGTTCAAAGGATTTCATATTTGTCACCTACCTTTCGGATTTTGATTCGCTCGCAAATAGCACCATCTTCCACTTGCGGTAACAAGCTATTCAATCGTTGGACTATTCCTAGCCTTAGATTGAATTGGTCTAAATCGTCCTGCGCTTGTTGAGCAGCTTGACGCTGGGCGTGGCGCTGCTGTGCGGCAGGCAGCCGCTTCGTTGTCGCTTTCTTCTTGGTCGTAGAACATGGTTTCTCGCTTTTAAAAGGTGGCGGGTCTTACTGGGCCAAAGGACGCTGCCCGCCGTAAAAGATCAGTTAATCGTCTGCTTGGCCAAGTGCCAGGCCATGCGGATTCGGTAGCCACTGCGCCAGTAGTAAGCAGCGTCAGAGACGAGCAAGGCGAAGCGACGGATTGCGTTTATGCGGCGTTTCATTAAAGCCCCGCTACTGGCTCAATGGCAATAAAGCCGCCGCCGTCGATGATGCGGTAGCCGCGCATGGCGCAAATCAGCGCGAAGCTGTGCAGGCTTAAACCATGGGGCTTGCCGCTTTGGGCGCGAGTGCAAATGCTGTGCAGGCGCTGAGGGATTGTTTGAAAAGTCTTCATGCCATTAACTCCTCGTGATACCACTGTGTAAACTCGTCTAGTAGGTCAGATGCTCCCTGCGGATTGCCCGCCCCTGCCAAAATCAAGGCCTGCGCGACGGTGTGCTTGTTTTCCAATACTTCGGCTAGGTATTCGCTGAGCAATTCTCGGACTTCGATTTGTTGTTGTTCGCACGCTGGGTGCGGGATGGTTGCGTCCCATTCCTTAGCGTCTAGATGTTTTTCGAGCTGGATAGTTAGGCGTTCTGCAATGCTTTCTTTCGCCGCCTGCTCTTGCGCTGCGTCTATCTCGTCTGCGCGGCGTTGTCGCGCCCAAGGCGTGTCATATTCGTAATACATAAATCCATCCTAAAAACAAAAAAACCCGCGTAGTGCGGGCTGGTGGAATTAAAAATTGATGGTGGCAGGTGCTGATCTCCTGCTTTCGGGGTATTGACCCATCTGATGTCGAGGTTCACTCTGTTTCTCTGGCCAGTCGCATTAAGCAGGTCGGTGGTCTCTTTCAACTCCTAGCCTGCACCAGAACAACAGCCAATCAGCCTTGGCATTCACCATCAAAGGAAGGCGCTAATTGGATAATCCATGCCTAACAAGCACTAGCGCCCTCGTTTGATGGCTCTCTTACGAAAGCCCGCGGTGCATACCCATGCACCTGCTCCTTGCTGCTCTTGGTCTGCTAGACCTCACCCGTGGATTAGCGTGCGACGGGGCGCTGCGGGACTGTGTCCCTTCGCAGCATGTTTGTTGCTGCGATTGGTGAACTATATAGATAAGAATGGCGTTTTTATCATCCCTCGATGTAAAGAAATGTAAAGACAATCACGCCGTCTCTGCTAGGTAACTCACTATGCAAGCGCGGGCTTCATCAAAGCCAGCGCAGCAGTGGGCTTGGTAGCCAGCCGCTGATAGATAGGCCAGCCAATCGCGCTGCTCAGGCGATAGCCTGCCGCCTTTGCTGCGCTTCATCTCGATAAATAGCCCATGCTTGCCACCTGTGGCAACTGGCAAAAACAGGTCAGGCACACCAGCTCGCACGCCCTCCATCTTGAGTCGCATGGCCTCGACTTTGTGGCGGCTGCCACCGTTTGGAACGGCGAAAATGCGGCCTTTCAAATTGGGGTAGGTTGCATCAAACCATCTCACAAGCGTTGCCTGTTCTAGGCTCTCGCTGGGGGTGGAGTTTTTGTTGGAGCTTTTCATCGTCTGTCATTTCGCCAAAGTTAAGGATTTTCCAAAAGTCACCATCTTTTTTATAGCTCACGCTTTTTGGTGTGGTAGTAAAACAATTCGTGGCCTGCGAAAAAAAGAGTTTTTTACGCGCCGCAAAATCGTTGTTTTCAAGCAGGTAAACCTTGAAAACGCGCCGCGAAGTGGTGACGGTTACCGTGACCATGTGATTACCTGAGCGGCTCAGGCCGTCTTGGTATTGGAGCGAGAGCAGCGCGTCGCATTGCCTGCGTGTGGGGTCTTTTTTTAGCTCTTTGTGCAGGGAAACGAGCTTGTCATTAGGGTTTACCAGCTCTGCCTTGCACCCGGTGCAAAATCGCGCCGCTATGTCGTTTTTGTGCTCGCAAATGGGACACTCTTTGCAGCTCCAAAAGTACTCACACCGATTGCGATTGCGCCCTTCGTGCTGACAGCGCCTACCGTAATGAGCGGGCATGGGCAAAAACACACCGTCTCTTACCTCGACCTCTAGCCGTGCGCCACGGGCATCTAAAAAATAACCGAATTCATCGATGGCGGCATTGTCCTCATTTTTTCGCGCAGAAAATAGATTGATTTTCCCGCAGTCCTCGCACTTCGCCTCTATGGGTTCGCTGCTGCCATGATAGGCTGCTTTGATTTGGGGGCGGTATAGGTCTCCATCTGGGCAGTGGCGCTCAATGTTGCCAGCGTAATCCAGCACCACACATTCGGCCTTTCCCTCATAAAGACGCATTCCTCTGCCCATGATTTGCTGCAACAGACTGACCGATTCGGTGGCTCTCAGGATGGCGATATGGCTCACCCTTGGGCTGTCAAATCCAGTAGCGAGCGTACCAACCGAGACGAGGTAGAGAAACCGGCCAGCGTTAAAGTCTGCGATGATTTTGGCGCGTTCAGCCTTGGGCGTTTCGCCCGTTACCAGCCGCGCATTGTCAGGGTGCAGACTGGCCATAACCTCTTTGGCATGGTTTACTGTGGCGGCGAAAATCATTACCCCAGTGGCGCTTTGTGTTTGTGCCACCACATCGGCAACAATGGCGGCCGTTTTTCGCCCCCATCCCTCAAATGCGACTCGCACGGTGTCTGCACTAAATTGCCCATTGCTTTGCACCTTTAGGCCGCCCGTATCATATTGCGCGGCGTTAATATCGGCGGCTCGCAGTGGCGTTAGATAGCCTTGAGCCAATAATAGCCTGACAGGAATAGAGTAAATGCACTGGTAAAAGTAGGGGTCTTTGGCGATGTCTAGCGGTAGCGCCTTGCCTTGCGGGTCTATGCCAAAAATGAATCCGTCCGCCAGCCTGTAAGGGGTGGCAGATAGCCCACAAACGCGCAAATTGGGGCTGGTTTGCCGCATATCTTCGATAATTTGCCTGGTGGTGTTGGTAATGCCGTGGCATTCGTCGACAATCACGCCCGCAAATTGATGCCCCATGCGCTTTGCGACGGCCTTAAATGTGCCAGGCGTGGCAAAAACCACTTGATGCCGCAAGCTCTTAGATACGCTGGCGCTAAAGATGCTGCACTGCTCTCCAATTGCTTTGTATTTAGCCGCGTTTTGTTTCACCAGTTCTGCGCTTGGCGCAAGGCACAGCACGCGCTTGCCTCCGCTTAGTTTGTAAAGGGTTTGAGCAAGCAAGGCAACGATGATGCTTTTGCCTGAGCCAGTGGCAGCATCTATCACCACGGGGGCGGTGCTGCCGCGCCAAGATGCCACCGCCGCGTCATGCGCCTCCTGTTGGTATGGCCTTGGCGCTAGCATTAAGTAAGCCTCCAACTCTCGCTAGGCTTGCCGCGCCATTTTTCAAGGTCGGCATCGGGCAGCAGCTCTTTGATTGCTTTGGAGTAGCTAATAGCGCCATCTCGCTTGACTAGCGTTAGCTTGCGCCCGCAAACCGTGGCATCTTTGCCGCCTGCCAGTTGAACCAAATTATCAAGCGCCATTTTTTCAGAATCAGCCGCTTCTTTTTGCCGCTGGCGCAAGCGGTCGATTTCATCCAGCAGCGCCTGCGCGTCGGTGGTGTCCACCTCCACACGCAGCGGCTCAAGGTGTGCAGGGTTATCCAGCTCTGCGAGTAGGCGCTGGTAAAAGGCATCCAGCGCAGGGTGATTCGCATCAAGCCATCCATCGTCAAAATCGACGCGCTCGATGTGTATGGATTCTTTGACTGCATCAAAATCCAGCGGGTCGCCCTTTGGCGCGATGTACTGCGCAAAATAGGCGTGCTTGCGGCCTGTCGCAAGCATCTCCATTTGTATTTGCGCGGCATAGTGTGGCTGCGCTTCCAGCGGCTTAAAGTCGCCGCCCTTGCGAATGCCGTATGGCACCTTGAGTTCTAACACGCCCCCATCATCTGTCAGCCCGTCGGGGCTTGCGCCCATGCGGTCGCCATATTCAAAAAACCCGCATTGCTCGATCTGTAGGCCAGTCTTTCGCATGAAGCAAAGCAGCGCCCGTGTTTCGTGGTTTTGCCCGTGCTCGGTCGCTATGTTGCCTGAAAACTCACGCTCTGCGCCGTGGTAATCGCGCACCATTTCACGCAGCACATCATCGGCGGTTTGCCATTTGCTTAGCCCAAGTATGGCACCTACTCTGCTGCCAGTGATACGCATTTTGCGCTGGTTGTGCCACTCTGCGCTTTTTTGCTCTATAATTTCGTTGCCCATGTCTTTCTCTCCTTTTGCTTGGGTGCTTTCTCTATTGCCCCGCCTAGTGCGGGGCTTTTTTCATTAAAACGGCACATCGTCATCGTCATCGGCCACGGTCGCTGGCGCTGGCTTTGCAGGCTTTGCCGTGGCGGGCTTGATTGGCGCAGCAGCCTGCGCACCATCTTTGCGAGGGCTGACCGCTTTTACCCAGTTGCCGCTTTTGCTCTTATCTTCCAGCTCCCAAACCCCAAGCAAAAGCACCATGGGGCGGTTGCAAAGGTGCTGCAGGCTTTGGTCGCCTGGCGAATCTTCGCCAGACGCTTCCATGGATGAAAATAGCTTGCCGCCCGCGTTGGTGGCAATGGCCGCCAGCATTTTGCGATGCGCCGCGCTTTTTGCATCGTCGTACACCTGCAGCTTTTGAAAAATCACGCGGTTCGCGTGTTGCTCGGGCTGGCTAATGCGCCACTTGAGCTTGATGTAGGTTTTGAAATCGTAGGTTTCGTTTTTGGCTTCCTCGCAGATAGCGAGCACGCGCGTTCCATCTGGGATAGGCTGCAAACTACCGCCGCCAAGCTCAAAACTGCCTGCGCCTTGGGTGTCTTGTTTTTCAAAAAATGACATGATTATTTCCCTTGGTTATAAAACTTAATGAATTGTGTGATTGGGTTTGTGCCATGTGGCACATCGATTTCGGCTGGCATACCGTAGCGGTTTTTGGCGTTAATGTAGCCAACTTGCCCGTCGCCCGTGGTGATTAGCTTGCGGTCGCCAGTTTGCGTGACACGCCCATATTTAGTGGTCTGGCCTTTGCGATTTTGGTCGCTGCCAACGACGAATTCTTCTTTTTTCAAGTATAGAACCGCGTCGCTTTGCGATACATAAGGCGCTAGCGCCTGAGCGTCCATATCTAGGCTAAAAACACTGTAATCAGCCGCCGCATCGGGGCGGTTGCGGATTTTCTTAATGCCAGTGTGTGCCAAGAAAACCACGGCCATGCCCTTGACGGCGCGAAGCTGCTCGCACTTATAGATAAACTCAGCGTGCCACTTGGCCACCTCAGCGAAGCCTTTATGAAAGCCGCCGCTAGCATCGGCTACCGTGCCAACATCATCCCGCAAGGCGATTTCATGCCCAAAAAGCGCGTCTAGGGTGGTGATGCTATCGACTACCAAGGTTTGGTAGTCGTGTTCCTCGGACATCAATTCATCCATGATGGCTATGAGCGCGTCTTTGGTGCTGCGCGTCATATTGCCAGCATCGTCTTTTGCGGCCTTTGGCAGGCGCGGCAAAACATCGGGCTGTGCATCATCGTCCCAGTTTTCAAATACGGCTGTGCCGTCCTCTGTGGGCAAAATGATAGCCTTGGGGAAAAGCGCCCCAAGCGTGGTTTTGCCAGTGCCTGGCGTTCCAACGATGGTGATAAGCGGCGGCTTGGCTTTGGGCTTGCTAGCCCGCGATAGGATTCCCATTCTCTTTCTCCTTTTGGTTACAGAATCGCACCAGTAATTGAATAGTGCGTAAATTAGGGTTCTTGTTTGACCCCTTCATAATGGCCTCAATAGTTGTAAGGCTTACGCCTGACCATACTGAAATCTCTTTGGTTGAATACGGCATCAGCCGTTGAATCAAGTCCTCTAGCACATTGCTGCTCCTTTGGTTATGAAGGCTCTATAGTAGTCCAAAGAGCCTCCAAATTTCATTTATGCTTTGTAAAGATGGGTAAAGCTGCGGCCGTTTTTCCCCGTTATGGTTTGGGCTTTTATCGCGCCCTGGCTGCAAAGATGGTCTATGGCCTTTTCCACATCTTCGGCGCTGACCTTGCTGCGACCAACGGCGTTGCGCACACGCCCTGCTGTGGTGTGTTCGCCAGCCTCTAGCTTTGACATAAAGCGTATGATGCCAGATAGCAGCCCATCCCCGCGCTCGCTTGGCTTGCGGCTGGTGAGCTGCTCGGAGCTGCGCGCGCGTTCGATTTTGTCGAGTGTGACTGCTTTTATGAGTTCGTGCGCCCATTCCATCTCGACGCGGGTGATTACGCCAGTGCCTGCTGCCAAGATGCCTGCCACCTTGATGGCTAGCTCTTTAGCGCCAAGGGCTTGGCTTTCTAGGCCGCTGCCACTATCGCGCTCAAATTCTGCTTTTTCGTGCCAGTAAGCGCCCACCTTGACCAAAAATGCCTCCCCGTCTGGTGCCCACACGATGCGCCTCCAATCGCCCCCGCGCTCGATGCGCTCGGTTTTGCCAGTCGTGGCATGGCCAGCCGTTGCCAGCGCGGTGAGCTTGGCTAGTACGGCTGCAGGCATTGGCGCTTGGCTAACGGTGCTTGGCGGCTTTTCCAATGGTACGGTTTCCTCTTCCTCGAAAATCAAAGCCCGCCCCAAAAAGCCGCCAGTCAGTAGCCAAGTGTCCTTTTCTAGCGCGGCGGTAAAACTGCCAGGCTCAGATAGCCCAAAGAAGGTCAGGTATGGCTGCACTAGGCCGCTTTGCGCGGCATCTAGGGCTTTGTATGCTTTGGCCAGCTCACCATCAGGTTCGCGCTTGGCCACATCTCTAGGGCTTTCCCCATCTTCCATCCCTAGGCGCTTGGCCACCACTGCGATGCGTCGCTCTGCATCGGCTTGCATCTCTCGCTTCATATCGCCCGATAGCCCATGCACCCCGTTTGCCTCGGAGTACATGGCTATCATTTCGGCCAGCAAGTCCTCTAAGTAGTGCGCCCCGCTTCGCGCTGCGCCAGCTAGCTTTTCAAGCTGCTTGCCGAATTCGTCATACACATAAAAGATGGCTTGGTGCTGGATGGCGTTTCGCACCAGTTCTTGCGAGGATTTGAATTTACCGTGCGCGGCTGGCAGCAGCCCAAGGGCTTGATGCGCTTCGTCGATGCAGCGTTTTATAGCGCCCTTGCCCGTGCGTGAGCCAGCGATGCCGATGGTGATAAGGTTTAGGCTGGTGTCGCGCCCTGCTACCAAGTGCGTCAGGCCAGCGGCATTGCTGACAATTTGCAGCGCCGCTGCTACGGCTAGGCGTTCGCGTGGAAATGCGCAGCGGCTGTTTATCCACTGGGCTAGCTGCCCTACCAGACCCGGCGGGTTTAGCAGGTCTGCGCCGCTGGCTTTTTTCGCTGGCGCTTGCTGCGCCAATGGCGCTTCGCTTTGTGGTGCATCGTCATTCCATTGCGTATCGTCCACAAATTCCACTGGGGCGGTGTAGCCCCCCTCTTGCGCCAATTTGTGCAGGGTTCCAGCCGTGACAGGGTTTGCGCTTTTGCCAAAAGAGTGCCACTTCATCGAAAGCAAATCGTCTTTTTCGTCGGGGTTGCCAGCCCTAGACCACTGCGCCCATAGCTCATAGCCAGCTTGAGCGCCGCTTGTCGCATTGTGCAAGGCCATGCCTATCTGCACCCATAGATGGTAGTCCTTCCCATCGTTTGGTATGTACTGCATCATGGCCGCTAGCTGCTCTTGGTCAGGCGCATCGGCGCTAGCTAGAGAGATGGATGCCTTGCGTTTGAGTAGCTCGACTAGCGAATCTGGTGCGTCGGTGACATCGGCTGGGCAGCCATGCAGCGCCTCGTACCTATTTCCGCTGGCGTGCAGGCTATACGCGCCCACCACAAACCCGCTGCTTTTGAAGTCGATGCCTGGTAGGTGTTTCACCTGCCCACTTAGCGCCATGCCCTGTGGCGCTTTGAAATACCAATGCTCACCGTTTTGGCTGCCCGTTTGCACGATGTAGCCACACGCTGCGCGGATTTCTGCCAGCTGCTTTGCGCTCTCCCAGCCACCATTGCGACCGTCCACATCCACCGCCAGCAGGCCGCTGGTGCTTACGACGATGCCGTGCCCGTCTATGAGCTGATTGCCAAAGAAGTGACCATCTTCATCTTCCAAGTAGGCAAGCTGCTCAGCGTCCCAAGCTGGGGTATGTTGCCAATTGGCGGTTTTGGGGTGCTTGCCTATGGCCTCGCATTTGGGGTTGCCACAGCCGCAGGCTAGCGAGCCGTTTTCATCGCGGGTTATGGGGTGAAGTGGAAAAATGCGCCAGCCTGCTGCCAGCGCGTCTGTGTAGTCCATCATCTTTTTGCTCTCCTTATCGGGTCATTGCCCAGTTGCCGTTGCGGTCGGTTTTGATTTTGTAGCGAGTGTAAAGGTCAGATAGGGCGTGAAAGTAGTCGGTCTCGCTGCATTTTGTTTGCCGAATCACTTCATCGGCCAGCAGCCTGATTCGTTGATGTGGTTGACTTGCTGCGTTCTGCCCATGCTGTCGATGGTGTCCAATTTCTGGACATCATCGGAATCTACATGGCTATCAATAGCCTGCCTAGAATTGCCCAGCTGCAGCGCCTCACAAACATCATTTGCGTTGAACCAAGGCATACCTATGGTGTCTATTTGCGCCCTTATCGGCGCACATCCAAAGTTGAACAGATGGGCTTGCTCTTTCTGTAAGTCATTGTTTTTCATAGGAAAAACTCCATGAAAAAAGCCTTGTGAAGTGTTCGGTTCGCCAAAACCCCAGCACAGTAACTGGTTGAACACTTCACAAGGCTTACTGGTTTTAGGTTTTGGCATGGCGATTGTACACCAACATTTTGCAGAGCGGCCTACAAAATGGCGCTGAATTGCCAAGAATCCGCCAAAAACTGCACCTTTTTGGAGTAGCTTAGTGAAATTTTCTGCAAAAAACGGCGCAGCTTAGAGCCACTAATATGCTGTAAGTTGTTGATTTTATTGGCTTTTTTAGTAGGTTAGCGAGATTAGCAGGTTAGTGCTTAGTAGATTTAAAATAGTCTAAGAAAAAAATCTATAAAACACTTAAAAATTAAGATAGAAAATAGACTAATAGTCTAATGCATTTTTTTACTCATACCCCAATATTATAATATATAACTAACTTACTATTTTACTATTCTATAGAAAAAGCCTTATAAATCAACGACTTAGAGCACATTCGTAGATAGTGCGTCAGGTTTGAAGCTGCTAACTATCCTAAAGGCGTGAGCTTTGCATATCTTTACAGTGGTGCATGGCAGGATGGCAAAGTGTGGCTAAGCGGGCAAGAGCTTGCAGCATTACGCCACGGGCTGGAAATGGCAGACCTTTTGCAAAAAGCCGCTACCAGGCGCGAACCTGCAGATGGTATCTATGCCACCTTTGGCGGGAGGGTGGATATAATAGGGGCGCTGGCGTAGTCTCCCCGGCGTCTCTCTTTAGACCGCTTCGGCGGTCTTTTTTATCGGAAATGGAAAAATGGAAGAAAGAGCAAAAATCATCATAGAAACAACAAAAAAGAACTGGAAATAGTCAAAACTTTACAATTAAAGACTTGCCAAGGTCTTTTTTTAGTGCATAATTCATCCCATGCAAGCAACACGGGGTTGTGAGCTAAAACAAAAGGAGAAAACAATGAGCACCAAATACCAACTCGCAGACCTGAACAACGGCGCTTTCGGCGATGTGTATGACACGATAGAAGCGGCTGAGGCAGCGCTGGCAGAGGAAATCGAAGAAGGTCAGACAATAAACGACCTAGAGACGCCAGATGGCTACGAGGTGCCAGACGCAAGCGAGTTTTTCTCTATCGTTGAGGTGGTATGAATAACCGCAAATTCTCAGCCCTCGCAGCCCTAGCGGGCGCGAGGGACAGCAAAGCGACAATGGCAGCGAGGCTGGTTCTGGTGGATGGCAGGCGAAAAGCCCAAGCTGCTAGAGAGCTTGGGATTGACCCAGCAGCGGTGCGCATGGCAGTTTTGCGAATACAGAAAACAGAAAAAATCGTAGAAAGTTTATATGATTAAAGACCTCATAGCCGCCTTTGCGGTAGCCATTGGCATCATGGCCTTCGTTTATTGGCAGTTGAGCCTGCCAGTAGTGCAATATCGCCACCAAACCGGGGAATGCGTTGCCGTCATCCCTGCAAGCGCGGGGAGTTGTGAAAACCTGCCGCAGCGCCACGAGGCAGAATGGGTGGCACCGAGATGATGATGGAGCGCGCGTTGGAGATCATCAAGATAACAAAGGAGGCATGGCAGTGAGCATCGAAGAGACACTGGCGCAGCGCCAGCAGACACATGGCGACTTCAGCAGTCACGCAGCAGTGAGCCAGGCGATGAAGAAAGCCATGCGCCAATCAGCTGGATGGGGCGGCCTATCTGATGATAAGAAAGAGGCACTAGAGATGCTGGCTCATAAGATTGCCCGCATCTTAAATGGAAATCCAAACACACACGACCATTGGCACGACATCGAGGGCTATGCGCACTTGGTCTCGTCTAAGCTGAAGGAAGAAGAATGAAGCAGCAGAAAGATAACCACATCAGAAACGCCACAACTGACCCACGCGAGCCGTGGCAGCTACCAAAGCCAACCCTTCGCCCAGGGGCAGAAGACTTCCTAAAGCTCAAAAGCAGGCAAGGTCAAGAGCTGCGCCCATACAGGACGCCAATGGCCACTATCCAAGGTGGTAAGAAAAATGGCGCGAAATGAAGCAGCAAGAGAGCGCTGAAAAGCCGCCTTGCTTTCACAGCGAGCGCGAGTATGAGCAGTGGAAAGACCTACTAATGCGCTCGAGGGAAAAGGGCGTGACCATTTGCGACGATTGCACGAAAGAATACGAGACGCGCATGAAGGCAGATGGACGATGCAAGCCCGTGCAGGCGAAGCAGGTGATTGTGTGCCGAATGGGACGCAATGGTAAGATGTGGCAAAATAGCAACGAGGACTAATGTGTCCCCAATAACTGTTTCAGTTATCTTCAGTATTCAACGAGAGACTTAACTATGGCTACAGTAGGCAGACCCCCAGGCGGGGAGAAATTCG
>ERZ650304.349-NODE-349-length-26460-cov-5.346828_pt1 | contig 26460 bp, 31 predicted proteins | sample MGYA00376240_ERZ650304 | MGnify/ENA primary metagenome ERZ650304 (study PRJEB26733, sample SAMN07839271) | wastewater metagenome | biome: small river; feature: stream; material: water | place: USA: North Carolina | collected 2016-03-01 ... | reverse complement strand
CATGCCGAAGAAGCTCGGGCGGGGGATGTTGGAGATGCCGTTGGGACCGCCGGTCACGTGGTACCAGTTCAGCAGCACGATCCGAATGATCTCACCGAAGCCCAGCGCCTTCACTGTCTCCGCCCTGGGGAAGATCACCGAGCGATTCCACGACTCTCGGCCGGGAATCACCTGCGCCGTATTGGGATAGTTCCCCTCGATCAGCTTGCTCGCCAGCTTCCACGATGTCCCCACCGCGACGAGTTCGTTCTCAGTGAAGCCAAGCGAGAACTCATTCGCCCCGCCGAGTTCAATGAGTCGATTCACCGCCTCGACCGGGACGATCGCGTCGCACTCGATATCGCTCTCGACCTCCACCTTCAGCAGTCGCCGCCCATCCGTAGCCTCGACCGATAGCGTCCCGTCGAGCCCGCGGAAATGCACCCCATTCAGCGTGTACCGCGCTTCGTCTTCACTCACGAACCCCACCACCCGCGACAGCGCGCGAGCCAGGTTGCCTGCCGGGAAGACACTCATCGCGATATGCGCCGCGTCGAATGGCCGCGAAGGAAACTCCGCCGCGTCGAGCCAGGTCGGCGACAGCGAGAAGCCTCCGTTCCTCAGCGTCAGCGCCTTCCCCTTCAGCCCGATCTGAATATCGCCCGTGAACCGCTTCACCGCCTCAGCCAGAATCGCCACCGGCGCACACAGCGAGCCCGCGCCCTTCTCGCACGGGATCTCGATTTGCAGGCAAGTATCGAGATTCGATGTCGTCAGCCGCAGAGCTGCCCCGTCCGCCTCCATCAGGACACACGACAGAATCGGCAGAGTCCCGCCGCTCGACGCCACCGGCTTCAGCTTCCCGAGCGCCGTATCGAAGTGATCCGCATTCACGATCGCCTTCACGCTGCCACCTCCTCGGCGACATCCGCCTTGCTGTACTTCGGATCGACCCCATCGATCATTTCAAAGTGGAGAATCGCCGCGCTGAAAACCGGAAAGAGCCCCTTCTTCTGCCAGGTATTAAACCCACGCTCGCGCATCTCACCCAGCCCCCAGCGCAAAGCCGCCGAGGCCGTCAGAAAGCCGCTCTCGTGCACCTTAGACACCGGCGCACCGCCCCCATCCGTCGCTGAGTATTGCCACCCGTAGAACCATTTATTCCGCTCTGAGCAGAAGGCCACCTCGACCGACATCGACATCTTCAGCTTCTTAGCCAGGTGCGCGATAATCCGATCCGGATTCGTGCACACCCCCGACTCGTTCCACTCGTATTGCATCCCATTCGGCGAGTCGTCCCACTCCCACCCGTCCGGTGGATCGGGCAGCGGCGGCAGGGCGGCCCGCTTCTCCTCGTCAGCCGTCACTTGCTGGCTAGTCGCCTCCTCAGCCTGAGGAGCTGGCGCAGGGTCAGACACCACAGGCTCAGGCGCAGGTGGCACCGCTGCCGGTTCGTCCTTCTTCTTCCTCTTCTTCGACACCGCGGCCGCCGTCGCCTGGGGAGCGGTCTCCGCATCCATCTCCGCTCTGACGGCCTTCGCCGCCTCGTTCAGCGAGACGCCGAAAAAGCTGACCCACTCACCGGCGAACTCGTCATAGCCCTCGGCGTACAGGTCCGCTACCACGAGCTCGACCGCGAGCGCCATCAGTTGATTCTCCTCGCCGTCACCGTGCACGTCGAGAAGCGCCCCCGCCGCACACGACCGCCGGGCCTCCACACGAGCCGCCGCCTTGGGCACCACGCCCATCAGATAGCGGAGCAGCAGCAGCCAGCCTTGGGGAGCCAGGTAACCGCGAGCCGTCACCTTCCCAGCGATTGCCGAGAGAATCCGATCCTCACACCGCCCGGCGTACTCTTGCGAATCGTCCTTCCTCTTCTTCTCGTCGAGCGTCGCCGACGCGTGCTCCGCATCCGTGCCCGACTCCCGGGCCTCATCGATCGCCGCCTTCGATGTCTTGAAGATGCGGTGACCGTTCAGCTCCGCCGCCTCCTTCGCGACATCCACGTCCGCCAGTTCGCGTCGCTTCCCCTTGTGATCACGCGCGATAAACACCTCCCGGAGCCGCCCGTCGGTCAGCTTCCGCCACATCTGATCCGCTACCAGTTCCGCATCCTCCGCCAGTAGCCCCGCCTGCGGGAGCTCGAGCAAATCAACTAGCCCCGACTTCCAATCCAGCGCCCCCTCGTCGTCGAAAATCTCCGCGCACCGCTCCCGCGACAGCGCATAGAACCCTTGGTCCGGCTTGTGATGCTGCGCCGTCCACCGCTCCCAGTCCGCCGCCTCCTTCGCCGCGAAGCATTCGATGTTATCGCAGATGCCGAACTTACTCCGACCCCGTCCCGCCTCCTTCTGGCTCGCCGAGTTATGCGGGCAGGCGAGGCACGACGGCCGGCCAGTCACTAGCGTCTCGTCCTCCCGCTCAAAGATCACCCCGCTCAAGTTCCGCGTGCACCGCTTGCGAACCAGTTCCGTCGCCGCCGCCACATTTAGCGGACCGTCGCCCACTTCCGGATGAAGGATTTCCTTCGCCGCGATCTCCCGGGCCTGCTCCGTCGGGATCCGCCCCACGATGGTCCCGATCTTCTCGGCGATCACCCCTTTCGCAATCGCTTCCTGCATCTCTCCCGCGAGGTTGTTCAGCGGAAGTTTCTCCCCAATCACAACTTTGTCACGATAGCCCAGCCGCTTAGCCAAGCTCTCTAAGGTATAGACCGGCTTCCCGTCGTCGCCCTTCAGCGCCAGCATCCGTTCAAGGTGCCGCGCTTCCTCGATTGGGTTCAGGTCCTCACGATGCCCGTTCTCGATCCATTGCAGTTCAAGCACCTGCGAGTTCGTTAGTTCCCGCACTTGCACCGGTACCGCCGTCATCCCCACCGATGCCGCCGCCCGTGCCCGCCGGTGCCCAAAGACTTTCTCGAACCGACTTTGCCACCGATGCAAAACCATCTCCGCCGTGTCCCGCTTCATCTGCGGAGCGTGCAAAGACGCCCCCGTCACCGGGTGTCGCAATTCGCAATCGCCCTCCGGATGGTCCGGATTGATCGGCAGAATCGTAAAGGCCGGACTCGTCGAGGGGCGAGCCATGATCGCTTGCGCGTGGAGAAACCCGTGTTCCCGCATGGAGTCGCACAACTGCTCATGCTTCACCTGGTCCTCATGCTCGCGCGGCTGAGTCGGCGAATCATCCAAGAGCCACAGCGGGATGATTTCCAGCTCACCGGTGACCAGCAATGCCTCCGGCACGGGGAGCCGTGCCAGAGACTCGTTGGGCGCAGGTTGCGCCGCGGGAAGCCCATCCCCCACTGCGACAGACGTACCGCTATCTCCCGCGGCGAGCGTGTTAGGCTCGGTCTGTAGTTCCCTTTTTTCTGGTAGCTCGTTCACCTGTGCCACCCGGCGAAACGCCGGAGTCACACCGTCAGGCATGAAATCAAATTCGAACCCCGCGAGGCTATCAAGCGACTCTGGCCATTTCGCCAGGCAAGCTTTCTCCTGTTCCAGGGACAGTTGGTTGAATGGAATGAACTGCATGATTCTTGGTTGGTTTGAGAGTTGGAAACTGACGCTTTTTCGCTTGGGCTCTGGCGCCGCTGGCCCGGTTGTGATTTCCCCGCTGCACCTCCGCATAGACCTCATTAGCCATCTCCGATTTCTGCCAGGGCGCCTTACATCCACCCATCCGCGCTCGCCGGAGTAGCCCGCCGATCACCTCACCGATCCGCCAGCTCTGCGCCGCCCGAGTCTCGGAAAAGAGCACCCCGAGTTGTTCGAGGCTCATATTGAGTTGAAGGTCGCGGGATAGCCACGAGGTCAGAGCAAACGTGATCTGAGCGACCGCCCGCACGTTCGGCCCGTCGATGAATAGCAAGTCGAGGATTCGACTCAGCGTCTCCCCCGCCTCCACTGGCTCGACCCGATCCGTCCCCACCGCGAGAGCATCCCTCAGTGTCACCCGGGCGATCACCGGCCGCCCCGCCTTCGAATAGGCCAGCGCCAGCGTATCCACGATCGCCCGATAACGCGACCGCCACTCCGCCCCGCATCCCTTGAAAAGCTGTTGAAACCGAAACCGCCGCCCGCGTGCCGAATCCTCGGCGACGAGTTCCACATCCCGCCGCGACATCCCGCGCAGCAAATCCGGCCGCCGACTCGACGCCGCCGCAAACACCCGTTGCACGACCGCCTCGGGATTCGGCCCCGCCGAGAACCAATGCGCGCACAGCCGCCCGAACACCTCGCGCTCGATCGTCCACTCGTACCCATCCGCGTCCGCGTCGCCATCGGCGAGCCAGGCGCGTTGATGCGCCGCCCAATCCTGCGACATGGCATGCTCCGTCGTGAGCTCCGTCAGCACGGCCCGACCCCCTTCTGTTTCTCCGCCCGCGCCGCCGCCAAAAGCCCCGGCACGCACTGAGGACAAAACGCCCGACCCGTCCGGCCCACATACCAGCCATTCCCCGAAGCCCGCGCCGCCTCGACCACTTCATCGCGCGTCGCCCCGAAATCCGCCAACTGCAGCACAAAGGACGACTTGCACTTGTCCCCGTCCTTCCCCGTCTGCGCGTCACAGCGAACTGTCGTCAAAAGAGGAGTGATCACGCCAGCCCCCTTTCTTCCGCCTGCTCAAACGCCTCACTCGGCGACAACCGGACCCGACGCCCCGCCAGCCTGGGGAACGCCCCACGCACCGGCCGCCGCACTTCCCGCCGCCCCGATCCGCCAGTCGGCGCAGTCGGCACCACGATCGGCGCCGTCCCACCGTAGCAAACCCGGACGAAAAACGGCAGATGCGCCCCCAGTTCGCTCGGCACCAACGGCAGCCGATCCCGCTCCTCCTGAATCGCCTCCGCCTCATTCACCGCAAACACCGTAGCCTCCCGCTCATCGCGAGCCCAAGAAAATACCTCACCCCGTTTCACCAGCACCCACCGCGCCGGCCCCGCCGTCCGAAATTCGAGACAATCGATCGTCGGCATACTACCGCCCCTCCCCCTTCAAAAGCGCCACCCACCGATGGTCGAGAGCCGTGTTCCAAGCGATGTCCTTCAGCAGCCCCTGAACGAACTCAACAAACCCCGGATGAGGCCGATTTGTTACACGTTTGCTACACTCTCCCTCATTTCCCTCTGTAAAAGTGCACCCGGCGGGGGTCGAACCCACAACCTCTGCGCCTAGAGGGGTGGTTTTAGGCGGGGTGGTTTGTTGCGGTTTACTCTGATTTGTTTTGTGGCGTCTACGCGATTTGCTACCGTGTGTTACACCCCGGCCATGGCTTCCATCTACACTCGCAAAACGTCGCCCGTTTTCTGGATTCGTTTCAAGGACGACGACGGGAAGTGGCGCGGGAAGGCTACCGGTTATCGCCTCGACAATCCCGGTGACCGGCGTCAGGCGGAGCTCTTGGCTCGTCGGGTAACCACTGAGGAGCAGACGCGACGGCCGCTGACCGGCGGGGAGGCTTGGGAGGCTTGGGTGCCGAAGTGGCTCGCGGAGAAGTATGGGCAGCGGGCGAACCATACGCACACGGTTTACTCCCGGCACTGGCGGCATCTGGCGGAGTGGTTCGCAGAAGTCGGTCTCCGACAGGCCAGCCAGGTGCGTTACGGTCACCTTCTGGAGTATCGAGACAGTCGCCTCGAGGACGGGATCGGTATCAATACGATCATTCAGGAGGTGAAGCTCCTGGGGATCGTGATGCAAGAGGCCTGCCGGCGGGAATACGCGCAGGGGAACCCCTGCGCGCGGCTCGGATGGAAACGAGAGAAAGCCGCCGAGAAAGTCGAATGGTCCGACGCTGAGTACCGCGCCGTCTTCGCAAAGCTTCGCGACGAGGGGCCGGAATGGATGCTGGTCACGCTGATCCTTGGCTTCCATCAGGCAGCCAGGCTCAGACAATGCGCGGTGCTGATCAGCGATATCGACTTCCCCCGCCTTCGGATCACCTACCGGAAGACGAAGGGCGACAAGCCGTTCACGCAACCCCTCGACCGGCGAGCGGTGCCCGTGCTCTCCGAGATTGTCGCAAATCGCCAGAAGCAGGGGTTTCGCACACTCTGCGACCTCCCCGAAATGCCCAGCGTCGAATGGCGCCGCGTTCTCGATGATCTGAAGTTTCCGCATCTTTGTCATCATGGCTTGCGGGTGACTTGGATCACGCGAGCTGCGCGGAGTGGGAAGATCCCGGAGCCACAGGCGCGGCGGTTCGTGAACCACGCTTCGGGGACTGTGCACCAGCTTTACCAGAAGCTGAACGCAGACGACGTGTCTCATCTTCCAGACGCGCTTGATCTGCCTTCACCTTCGGATCATTAGCCCGGTCGCGGTGCCAGGCTTTGAAGTGTGCCGCGGTCGTCCGCTTCAAGCCGGGGAACTCGAAACGGTAGCCCTCGGACACGTCCAGATAGATGCGATTCCGGGAGATGTTCATGTACTTGGCGAGCTCGGAGACGCTGCGAGGTTTGGAGTCGTTCGCTTTGTTGTGCTCTTCGGTCATAGCGAGTTCTCGAATCGAGCTTCGGGCCGGGCAGCCAGTTGACGGCGGAGCCGGTCCGCGCCGTCCTTGAGCCCGTTGCGGTATGCTTCCAGCATGCCTCCGCGCAATTGATAGGCGACGAGAATCGCCGTCGCGCCCGAGGCCGCGATCACGTAAGCGAAAGCTTCAGCGTAGGTGATCACGCTGCCACCTCCAGCAATGCCGAGCGTTCGGTTTCATTGACTGTACCGAGGATGACATCCGGCGGACAGGCGAGGAGCCAGGTGGCCAATTTCATCCGCGACCACTTCACCTGCGCCCAGTGCGGGAGATGATTCAGCACTTTGCGGCAGTCGTGCTCGGTCAGGGCGCCGAAATTCCTCTGAGTCTCGGCGATGGTGTTGATGAGCGACTTGGCCTCGGTCTGAGTCTCCCACACGCCGAATCGATCGACAATGGCTCCGATGTTCGGATGTTCCTCGATCGGCGCTTCCTGCGGTTCCGTCGTGTCCTGTTCCGGCTCTGCCGTTCCCGACACGGGAAGACGGCCGCAATCTTCCATAGAGAACCGACGGGTGCCTTCAGAGGTGAAGGCAAAGGAGGCCGCGAGCATCGGCTCGCCGAGCGTTTGAAATGCCCCCCGGGAGGTCGAAAACGGGCCCAGCTTCGTCTCGTAGACGGTTACATGAGTCAGCGTATGCCGGACCGTGACTCGGGCGTAGTAGCCGGTGATGAGCGGGTTCCAGTCGCACACCAGATGATCGACCTCAGCGGAGAGAGAAAACTCCGACTCGGCACCGATGGCCGCGCGCTCGGCGAGTTCCATCCATTCGAGGATGATGAACTCGGAGCCGTAGAAGCCAGTGATCGCCATGCCACGGGCGTCCTTGCACAGCTTCCAGTCGTGATCGTAGTGAGCATACCCCTCGAACGGCGCGACTTCCGTCAAGGCGCCATCCGTGGTGATGATATTGGCGCGGACCCAGACCGCGCGATCCGCAGGAGGTTGATGACCTTCGCTCACCTTGCGCCAAGCACCGGCATCCTTGCCGAGGTCCAACAGTGCGATTGCTTCGTTCGTCTTCATCGTCCGGGGTGGCGTTTAGGCGGTGATGCGTTCGATCTCAGGCTCGACGAGGTCGCGCATCGTAACTCCGATTTGGGCCGCCTTCACTTTGAGTCGTTGGTGAAGGCTGGCCCTGATCCGGAGATTACAAAATTGCTCCGTCTCGACCGCCGGTTCGCTCGAACCTGACGTGCCGTCCCCCGGCAGGCTCTGTCTTCTGGTGTTTTGCATCGTCTTCATGCTGGTGTCATCGTGACACCGCGCTGCATACGCGTCAACTTCAAAAGTACATTTCTCCATAAATGTTCTGTGCGAGAGTAGTGACGTAATGGGTACGCCAAGCACTCAACTACGGATCACAACTGACGCGAATGACGCTCTCAAAGAGGTCGCCGCGAGGTTCCCCGCGTGGTCGCTGGCCCAACTTGCAAACACCCTGCTCTTGGAGGCTTGCCGCGCTTGCCTCGGAAAGACACCGGCGGCACTGCCGACGGTCGGTTACATCCGACAGCAACTTGGAATTTCGGAACCCAACTCGCTCGATGTCGATATCAAGGGAGAATTGGCCTGCCTGCGAGACGTCATCGTTCAGATGCAAGGACGCCAGACTGAGTCCTTCGCGCTGAACGAATCTCCACCCATGCGGGAGTCCCCCTCCCAAGCCCAGGCACGGCGGGCGGCTGGAAAATAGTCGGGCTGGCAAGCGACCCCTGCGCGACTTGCCATCGGAGGCAGGATTGCGACCCGGCGTGCTACGTCCACAGTCTCCCTCCGACTCATGAACAACTGACGTTTGAGCTTGAGATGGATGCTTAAATTTGAAAGACCACCACCGATGAACTCCCTCGAAATCGCCCGCGACGGTCAGCAGATTGGCCATATCCCTCCCGATGAGCTCCCTCAGCACATTCGCGCGGGGACTGTCTTGGAGACCGATCTTTACTGGTCTGCGGGAGCGAATGCGTGGCGTCCGGTCTCTGAATTCCTGCGGTCGCGCGAGCTGATGCCAGCGCCAGCGCCGGCCCCTGCGATTCGGGCCGCCGCCTATGAGGCACCACAGACGCCGAGCTCATCGACGCCGAGCGGCCCACTGCCCGTGGTAGTCATCAATTTCGACATGACGTTCAGCCGCATGATCGTCTTTATGATCAAATGGGCGATCGCCTCCATACCGGCCGCGATCATCGCTTTCCTGATAGCCTGTTTTTTCGCTTTGGCCTTCAGCGCTATTTTCGGTAGCATGATCGCAGCTTTCCTCTCGAATCTGCCGAAGTAGTCCCCTCGCTCGCGCAGCGGGACTACGCGGCCTGGGACGATAGATCGCCGGTCGAGAGACCGACGGCCGGGACGCGGATAAAGGACCACGCGGGTTTGATCGCCCGGGATTTTTCCCATACGCCGTCCCCTTCGCGGGAGCCCGCTTCGTTCGTGTTTCCCTCGATCGTGTGAATCATCCCGTCGCCGGTGTAGTCGGCGGCGACAATCGTGATATGCGAAACGGTCGGCTTTAAGACGAGGATATCCCCGGCCATGGGAGAAAAGCGCACGCTGCCGAGATGAAAGACGACGCACCCGGTCTCTGCCCGCTCCGCCCATGGGAGCCACTGATCGACGGCGGGGAAGGTCGGCGGGATCCGCAGCGCCAGCGCCGGCGAGCGCCGGTCGGCTTCCTGAACGCAGAAGCTGACGAAGGCGGAGCACCATGGCTCACGATTCGCGGATCCGCTCGGATAGCTCGTCGCCTTCCAGAATTTGTCGAGGTGCGGCCCGCGGTTGGTCGAGGTCTCGCGGAGCCCGACGTATTCCCGGGCGACATCGGCGATGATGCGGCGGGGGTTATTCACGGCAGACGATCGCCGGCGGCGGCGCGGTTGAGGCCGGAGGCGAGGGCCTCGAGGACGACGGGGGCGGGAGCTCCGGCGCTGGCTTCGCGGTAGGTGTCGGCGAGTTGGTCAGCCAGGGAGACCCATTGCGGGGCTTTCGGCGTCCAGAGGCTGAGGACCTTCTCGACGTCGGCAGAGGTGACGATGTTGGTCGTCTCGGAGCGGAGACCGGCCGCGGCGGAGTCGAGAAAATCGGCGTCGCTGCTATTCAGCGAGGCGAAGGCCGCGTTCAGGATCACGCGGCCGGCGATCGTCTCGGCGCGAGTGGCCAGGTACTGCCCGGTCTGCGACCACTTCTCGCGCGTGTCGGGAGTGAGGTGACTACAGGCTCCGCAGAGCAAGCCTGCGACGAGGAGCACGGCCAGCCAGAGGAATACCTCGACCGGGCGGTGATAGGGATACTCGCGATCGGTGATGTCGTCGAGCGGATGAGGAGAACGGGAGAGCTTCATACGCTCCCCTGCCCTGTCAAAGTCCGCTTAGCGGTTCGCCTGCGAATTTGTCCTGGTATGCGCGTCGCGGAACTCGATGCGGATACTTTCCAACGCGGACGCCGTCGCTCCCATGGCCGCCGTCTGGTGCTCGACCATGGTCAGCACCCGCTCGTTCGTCGCCTTCAAATCGCCGTAGACGATATGGAGACCGTAGGCAAAGGCAGCGAGGATGATGGCCACCCCGCCAAACTTCCCCACTGCCCACACGACGAGCCCCTCGATCGAGTTCGGGACTTGGACCATCTGCGGAGTCGTCTGATTGGCGACTCGGTGAATATCGGAGCGGCTCATAAAGTCGGAGAGTGTTTAGATTTCCTTCAGGTAATTCGCGGTGCCGCTATTGGTGAAGGTATTGCTTCCCGAAGTCAGAATCTTGACTTGGGTCAGCGGGCCACTCAGCGTCTTCCCTCCGCTGCCGTTGAATGTCGCCGGCGTGCCGCCGCGATATCCGCCGTACGTCATCATCCATTTATTCGATGCATTCATTCGGCGAAGCGTGATGACTCCGGAAATGGTGTACGCACTCGTCATCGGACTACCGTTGAGCTTGTAGCCCGTCGAGTTTGCCGACGTGTTCGTCGTCGTCGAGCTCGTCGTACAGCCTCCGCCATAGCCGGTCGTTTCGATGCCGCTGCTGGTACCGAGCTGCAAGAGTACGTCATCCGTGCCAGATATCTGAAGCAAATCCACCATGATATGAATCACGTCGACACCGGTCGAGTCGATCGGGATGACGGTATTCGTCCCGCTATTAACGCTGACCTCAGTACCTTGCGTGATCGTATCGAGATTGGCGGTCGTCACCAAGGTCCCAGATACATCCGGCAACGTGTAGGTTCGATTGGCGGTGAGAGAGGCAAGCGACACATCACCGTAGAATCCGCCAGAGCTATGCATGATGCGGAGCTTTGTAGCGGAAGATCCGTCACCGATGCGGACGATCGAACTAGCGAAGTTTCCGAGATAGACCGTCGAGCCGACGCGAGACTCCGAAGCCGTCACCGTCCCAATTCCTGTGACTTCCTCGATATTCAGGAAGGCCCCCGCGATAACACCGACGGTACCACTTACGCCCCGGGTGATGTTGATCGCCGTGATGCTGGAGAATTTGCCGCTGATACTTCCGCCATTACCGGTCACGCCAACCGCGTTCAAGGCTGCCGCTCCGAGGGTAGAATTGAACACGGCCAGCGTGCCACCATTGCCCCCAGCGCCAGAACTATCCGGTGTGGCAGTGACCTGAATGACCTCGGAGTCATACAGCGTGACACTCCCCCCATTGCTTCCGGATGAGCCAGCCAGCGTGCCTTTTGCCTCGATCACATTGGCGATCACGCCGCGGGTCGTGATCGTACCGCCGCTGATATCCACTCCGTCCCCGTTGTAGGTGATCGTCCCAAACTGCACACTCTTTCCGCCGAGGTCGTTCAGATGGAAGTGGCTACTCGTGTCGCCAGAATCAGCGTTGATCGCTGTGACGCTAGTATTGTCGTTACCCATCCCCCAGTAAGACATATTCACTCCATCGGTCCCACTCACTCCGGAGAAGGAACCCTGCCCGAGGATTTGGAATTGAGCTCCGGCAGTCCAAGCTCCGGCATTGCTCTGGAATGGGTGCGCCGGGTCTCCCACGACCCCCGTGCCATCATCGCCCGCCACATCGACCCATGCTGGTCCGGTCAGCGCGATCGTGGCGGCAGTGACGGTGATATCTCCGGTGAGTGCCTGCCCGTTCACCGTCCGGCTCGTCGGAACGTAGGCCGTACTGGTGAAGGCATTACTCCCCAGCGTTCCACCCGCGCCGATATTCAGGGTCGATCCATCTGTGCCTGCCAGGGTGAGGGTATTCGAGACGGAGAAGGTCTTTGCGTTCGTGAGACTGAAGGTACCGGTCGATGAGGTGAGAGCGGGGCCGCCGAAAGACATCACGCCGGCCGTGGTACAAATGAGTGCTTGCCGATTCAGCGTAGGCAGAGCGACGGGGAGCGTATAGGCGAGGCTGGCGGACTGTGTGCCACAAGTGAATGTGGTGCTGAAGGTGCTATTCGCTGCTACTACAAGCGCGCCTGCCACGAGATTTCCCGTGGCGGTAAGGCTCCCCGTGGTGCTCAAGTCTGCGCCGCAAGCGATCGTTCCGCTTCCGCCTTGGCAAAGCTGGATGCCAGAGCCGTTAATGTTCAGCATATCGTCACCATTGACGAGGACGCTGACCGCCGTTCCCGATGCGACCGAGAATTGAGTCAGGCCGCTGAAGGTATTCTCACCGGTGAAGACGTTATCTCCCGCCTGCGTTACGTCACCCGTTCCGCCAAAGGTAGTGACCGTGCCGGCGTGATCCTTGTATTTGAAGATGCCATCTTCAGCGGAAAACCAGAGGATAACCTCGTCAGCCGGGACTTCGCCGGTGAAGTCGATCGCGCTGAAAATTTGAGCAGTGGTCCGGGTGAAGGGATAGAGCGGGATGGCGTGAAAGGAGGGCATAAAGGACTAGGAGGAGCGGCGGATGGGTTCGGTGATTTCTCCGGGGAAGGTGAGGCTGACGGCGGCGCCATCGTCCCACACCCACGAAAGCTGGCAGGCGACAGCGACGGAGGCGGCGGGGACATTGCCCACGCGGCCAGCGGCCTCGAGGAGTTCGGTCAGGGCGTCGCTCTCGACATCGAATTCGAGAACCGGGACGTCGTGACCATTGACCGTCTCGGTGGTGACGGTGCCGCCGATATCGAGGAGAAGGACGCCGTCGGGATCCGGATTCGGGCGGAGAGCCAGACGGAGTTCGCTCAGACCGGCGAGCTCGGTGACGGGGCCGAAGTTCGATTCGTTGTAGGGGCCATCGCGGAAGACGACGAAGATTTTCAGCGCGGAGCCTTGGATGAGCTTCAGTGTACCGCCGGTGAGGGCGGAGCCGGCGACGGAGCGGTCGCGAAGCAGTACCTGCAGGTCGAGCCGGGCGGGGTCGTCATTGAGCCAGCCGATGAGGTAGCCGCCCTCGACGATGATCCGACAGAGGAACAGATTTTGGGTGAGGCTGAGGCTGGCGTCGGTGATCGCCGCGGCGAGGATCGTGGCCAGGTACACCCCGGGGGCGACAGTCTTGTTCCGCCGACCGGCCTCAGGGTTCTCGGTATCGATCGGCTCGGAGTCGAGCGAGAGGTCGGCGATGTTCGGATTGCCTGCCCGCGGGACGATGAGGAGATTCTCGATGCCGGCAATAGTCCACGCGTGCACCTGCCCGCCGCCCTGGTAGATGAAGGTCCCCGCGACGAGGGAGCCAGTGTAGGCGGTGATGGACGACGGCCCGAGGACCGGCGGGTCGGCGGGATCCGTCTCGACCTCGACGGGAGTCGCAGGTCCGAAGGTCGTGTGAATGGTGCCGTCCTCGCGATCGATGAAGGCCGCGGCCATCTGGACGGTGTAGAGCTCGCCAGGGCTGAGGTTCTCGATCCCGATTGACAGCCGGTCCCACGCGAACACGTAATCCTCCGCCGCGAAGCCGTTGCGCTTCAGCCGAACGAGCCAATGCGAATGGCACAGGGTCTCGATATTGACGGTGCTCTCCGGAGACCAATCGGTGATTTCGATCTGCAGCGAAGTCGGGCCGGTCGCCGCCGCCGTGAAATCGGGCGTGTAAAGCGCGCCGACGCTCGGTGGATTCTCGCCGAGGAAGACACCGGGACCGGTGATGGTGAGCCAGGAAGTCGTCCCGGAGCCGCCGCCGGTCGCGCGAACGCGGAAGTCGTAGCTATGCAGGCTATCGAGGATAGGTAGCCCGTGAAGCGTCCAGCCGCTGACGACTCCCGAGGAGACAATCGAGCTACTCCACGTCGAGCCGCCGTCGCCAGAATACTGAATTTCGTAGTGCTCGGTGCCGTCGCTGTGGATCGTCCATGCGAGCTTGTAGCCGATGCGGTACGGGCGTTCGATGATCTCGAATTGCCAGTCGGTCGCGGTGCCGCTGCCATTGGTGGTGGTGACGGTGACGACGAGGGTCGTATTCGTGGAGACCGAGCGGGAGGTCACGGTGCCCTGCATCCACGTCGCCGGAGCGGAGACGCGGTACGCGCGAACGAGGTCGCCGAGCGCACAGACCGAAGCGCCGGGGATGGTGAAGGACTTCGTCCCGGTGCCGACAGCGAGCGAGGTCGAGGAGGTATCAGCGGCGCCGGTGGCCTTGACCTCGAGGCCCTGAGCGATGCAAGAGCCAGACGTAGGAGCGGTGTAACTCATGAATCAGCGATGGCGACCTTTCCGTCGGTGAAGGCGGTGTAGATGAAGCCGCGGGCATCGGTGACGGAGTTTTCTGTGTCCCACTGGATAAGCCGGGCGCGGAGGGCGAAATTGACGGCGGCAGGGGCAACGCCGGCGGACTCGGTCTTGCCGTAGCGGATGGCGGTGGCCGTCCAGTCTGTGCCATTGGCGGCGCGGGCGATCTGACAGCCGAGCCCGACCTTCTCGACGACCGGTCCGAGGACGACGCGATGCACGAGGAGCGGGGTCGCATTCCAGACCACGTCCTGAAGATTTGTGGCCGTGGTCGAGGGCGAGGACTGGCTCGGCATGGTGCCGATCTCGATCACCGCGAGCGCCTGCATGCGGCTCGTGGCCTTGAGCATGGCCGTACTCAGGCTGAAGGTGAAGGTGAGCGTCTGCCCCGCGCGGAGCCAGGGATCATTCACCGGGATGACGTAGCCGGTCCGCTCGTACTCGCGCGGGAAGTAGCTCGTGGTCGTGCCGGAGCGATTGACCGGGAAGAAAACGCGACCGTCGGAAGTGAAGAACTCGCCGACTTTTACGATCTGCGACCGGCGGCCAGGCGAGGCGGGGAGCGTGAGAGCGCCGCTGCCGTCATTGACGATGACGTGACCAGAAAGCGAGGAGACGGAGCCGAGCGGGAGCGAGACGCTTTCGCTCGCGGAATCGTGCATGGCCGGGAGCAGGATGTGCGGACCGCGCAGACCTGCGCCGGTCGCGATGGCGGCGGCGATATCGAACTTCGGAGCGAAGAACCCGGGGAAGAGTTCCTTGCGATCGGGCAGCGTGAGGGCCTCGGGCGAGCCGATGGCGGAGGCATCGCCGACGAAGGAAACGGCGGGAGCCATGTCCTGCAGCGCGGCGACATCGCCCTCGATCGCGGCGAGGCGCTCCTCGAGGCCGGTGATCTCGGCGATTTCGTGAGTGTGCGCCTGGAAGGCCCCGGCCGGACCGGCAGCGGTGAAGCAGAAGACGTACTGGTTCGAGGTCGGCGCGGTGAGTTCGCTCGGGAAGTAGAGGGTAAACTCGTTGTCGCTAGTGACGGTGAGCGTGTACTCGAGCGGGGTGAGGAAGCGGCCGCCGGTCGTATTCTCACGGAGGGCGATGGATCCATTCGAAGTCCCGCGCATGTGGGAAATGCTGAACGTCTTGGCCGTGCCATTCCCGATCGCTTGAACGTAGGTAGCCTGATTCCCGATGAGGACCTGATCGCCAGAATACGGCGTATAGCCGACCGGCTGAGGAGGGCGGAGGTAATCGGTGACCGGGATGGTTTCGAGTTCCGGCCAGTTCACCTTGCGACGGATGGTGATGGCCTGCGCGGCGATGGTGATCGGGCGGCCGGCGACTTCGTCGTTCTCGATGTCCTCGGGATTATCGACGACCTCGAGCTCGATTTCGAGCGTGGTAGTAATCTCCGATAGAACCCGGAGGGCCGTGTGCATCGGGGCCTCGTCGAAAGAGACATCGAAGGTCACGACGCCCGGGTTCGCTTTCTTCACGACAATTTCGAGAAGATCCTGAGGCGAGTCCTTCAGCGGCCCGACGAAGCGGATATAGGCGACATTCGTCTCGGGACTGGTGACTTCGAACCGGGTGAGGCCGTCCTTCCACATCGCATTGAGCGCATTGGCGATCTCGTCGGGCGTGGCCTGAATGCCGAGCTCGCGCGTCTGGCGATTGGCGCGCTTGATGACGTACACGCCGGACCAGCCAGGTGTGAGCGTGAGCGACTGCACTTCATTCACGTCGAGGTCGCTGAGGCCGTCCTCGTCGCCGCCGCCGGTGATCCGCGCAATCTGCGGAGCCTGCGCGAGGACCCGCTCAAAGCCGTTCGCATTCCGCGCGAGCGGCGCCTTGATGAACCGAAGCTCGTGCCACCAAAGGGAGCCCTCCTGAAAGGCACGCCAGCGGGCGAAGCTCTCGGGACTGAGCGCATTCGTCGCGACCTCGATATCGACGGCGTGATCCGCATCGAACCGCACGAGCCAGAGCCCGGGAACGATGTTCCCCTTCGCATCGACTTCCTGCTTCACCTCGACGCACTCCTCGGTGAGGTCCGAGGCGTTGAACTTGGCCTTCACGGTGTCCGCGTCGCTATCGATGGCGATGGGACCAAAGGCGGTGCCGCCAGATTTCTTCAGGGTGACGGAACCCAAAGCCGGGGCGTCCAGACTCTTGCCGATATCGACATGGACGGTCCGGATGGCCGGGAAGGTCTCGTAGAGATTTCCGTCGGCATCGACATTGAAGAACCGGAGCCCGTAGCGATAGACATCGCCGGCCGTGTGCGTAGGCAGGCTGATCGCCCCACCATCCGCACCGATCAAACGGAGGCCACCAAGGGACGCGTAGAGAGGAAGCTGGACGATGTCGCTCACTGGCTCGACCCGCTGTCAAAAGGGACAGCGTCGAGCCCGAAGTAAAACGGATCGAAGAGGACGCGGCGGTAGGGAAACTCCGGATTGAGCGGCGGGACGGTCGCGGCGGCTTCCTCCGCGCGCTGCCGGGCGATGCGGAGGGCGGCCGGGTCGAGACCGAGGCCGGTCGTCTGCGCGGAGACGCCGATCGCGCTGGCAGTGATGCCGGAGGCGCCGAGCATGCCGGGGGACCAGTAGAGACCGGCGAAGTCCGCCGATCCGAGGTAGGCGGAGACCTGCGCGAAGAGGTCATTCACCGGGGAGAGCAGGAAATCGATGAGCGCATCCCCCACCCCGGCGATGAGCCCGACGTGGAGATTGATAGGGTCGGGTGGCGCATCGCCGACGATCGCCCGGGAGGCCCAAGCCAGATTCCAGAAGACGGAATAGGCGACGTACACCTCCCAAGTGTCGTCCGGTTCAGCATCGGCCCCGGTCTCTTCGGGCGAGACGAGGTAGATGGTCGCGATCTTGAGTTCGTCCTGTTCCTGCTCGACGCCGGTCCCAGCCAGGCGATCGAGGGGAGTCGGCGCGGCGGTCGGTGTCCACCGTGGGAGGGTGACGAGGTAATTCCGGCTCGGCGCCGAGGCGAGACGACCGTTCAGGTACGTCGTGGAGATGGTGACGGTCTGCGAGACGGTGAGCGGGTCGAGGACATCGACCGTCTGCCGGGCGCCGAAGCGCGGGGTGATGAGCACGAGGTCACTCGCGCGGAGCTGGCGCGTACGGCCATCGATCGCAGGTGACCCGGCCGGGGCGGCGACTCCGATCTCGTCGAAGAAGGGCGGATAACCTTCGCCGGGAAGATCGACGACATCGCCGCCCTCGGTGACGGTGAACCCGGCGGAGGCCAGTGGATTGCGGTAGCCGCCGAGGTCGATGGTCGGCGCCGGATCGTCGGTCAGCGCGGCGTGCCGGGTGACGACCTCGCCTTGCACCTTCTCGCGGACTTCGATGGTGACATCGCGGCCATTCACAAAGCCAGGCGCGACCGCGGCGACCCATTTGCCGCCGGCGGCGAGCTGCGGATCGGGCACCCACGCGGGCGAGAGTTCCCACGGGTGCCGCCAAGTCCGCGCGGCGGCGAGGCTGATCAAGACACCGTCGGACGTCCAGAAGAGCCTCGTGCCGACGCCCTGCATGGGGCGGGCGCGGCGAGCCTCGCGGCGCTCCTCATTCCACTCGCGGGCGAAGATCGGACTCGGGATCGCGAATTCGCGGGCCATTTACCAGAAGAAGTGCCGGGCCGTGGTGCCATCGGCAGAGGGAACCGCCTTGTGCTGAATGCCAGCCATGGTGAGCTGATAGATATCGACCCAGCTTGTGCGATCGCGGAGCATGGCGAGGGGCCAGCGGACGCGACGTTCGCTGAGGCCCGGGACGGCACCGGAGAAGGCGAGCGCGTTCGGATCGTCGGCGGGCGAACCGTCCTCGGTGAGCCAGTCTGCGACCTGGACGATTTCCAGCGTGGCAGGATCGAGCTTCCAGTCGGCGTCGCACTGGAAATCGAGGGCGATGTATCCGCGCCCGTCCGCGTCGAGCCACAATTCATCCCGCACGAGGACCGGAGCGGGATCCGCGTCGAGCGCGATGCCGTCGATGAGCGGGATGCGGCCATTGACCGAGCCGGGCAGGATGGTCGCGGAGGAAGCGCCCGAGAGCGTGACGCGAAAGGGGTGATCGAACCGGGCCTTCGGGATCTCCGCGGATACGACGATGCCGTCGGAGGTCTGAGTAAAGCGGATGCCATCGCCCGGCCGCCAACGGTTCGCGCGGTTCGCCGCCTTCGCCTTGTCCCAAAGCGCCGTGGTGATTTCCTGACCCGGGCGAACTTCGGGCCACTGCGGACCGTTCACAGGCTGCCCGTGGTGAGTCCGCCAGTGACGAGGGAGCCAGTCTGAAGGCCGGACTTCCGACCGCCGCTCCGAGCACGTAGGATTTGCGAGAAGTTGTAGACATCCTTGTTCCAACCATTCGGACCGGAGAGCATGTACTCGAGCGTGACGCTCGACCCACGGCCCTTACGGCTGACCTTAGGCGTGAGCTTCAGCCAGTTCCGGCCGGACGGCGCGGGGATGCCGAGGAAATGGAAGGCGGGCGGGACGGAGATGATTTCGCCGACGTGATCGAGGACGGAGTTCGGAGCGTTCCGCGTTGTGAAGGTGTCCCGGAAAATAGCGCCGACAGCCAAAAACGACTCAGCGCCATAGAGCGGATTTGGCTTCGTCTTGCCGGTGCCATCGGTACCGCCGAGACCAGTCGCGGAGCTACTGCCAGTGACGGGGAGCGTTTCGAGGAATGCTTCCTTGGTGTCGGACCAATTGTAGAGGCTCTTGAGTGCTTGAAAATAGGGATGGCTCTTGATGCCGTCCTGAGTCATCGATCCGTCGAGTTCAAGGTCGTGCGCGTCCTCATCATCGAAGCCGGTGACCCCATCGTCGGCGAGGCCCTGATAGGTGAGCATGAGCTTCCACGTACCGACCTCGAATTCCGTCGCCGAGCGATCGGTGACGGGTAGATCGAAGGGGCGCGAGCTCGGGACGAAGGTCTCGCATTCCTCGATAGTGTACACCTCCCACGGCTCGACGATGGTGATGCCGTCAGACTTCGTTTTGCGGTAGGTCGCCCCGTTCAGCCGGAGCGGTTGAGTATTAGGCATGAGAGCTAGGAGCGGAAGACGGGGACAAGCTGGACGCCGCCGCCGAGGATGGCCTGAGTGAGGGACTGGACGTCCCGGCGGAGCCCCTTGGTTTCGTTCAGATGCGCGGTGGAGTTCGCGAGGAGCGGGTCGCGACCGCTGAGACCGAAGCCGCCGCCGCCGGCGATCTTCTGAAGGCTGGCCACATCGCTGCCGCCTTTTTTGGCCTTGCCGGGATCTTCGCTAGTGGCCGGAGTCGCGGTCGGGAGATTGCCCGCCTCGGCGACCTTGGCGACGCTATCCATGGCGCCCTTGGCCGCGGTCCACTCGGACCCGAGAATATCGCCGAGCGCCTTCTTATCGCCGCCGAGATTGAAGACATCACCGACGCTTTTGAAGCCATCCTTGAAGGCTTTCGAAGCGTCGCCCATGCCGTCTGTAAATCCCTTGGCGGCGGCGGTGCCCGCATCCATGGCGCTACTCGCCATGCTCTCAGAGATATTGTTCAGCGCATTCGCGGCAGTGGCTGCTTTGTCGCCGATGAAGGGGACGTTTTTCAGCATCTCCATGGCCCGCGCGAGACCGGCAGTGAGCATGGAGACGACCCCCTCGAGGACGGTGAGGAGTGCACTGCCGAGGCCCTTCCACGCTGACCCGGAGCTGAGGAGTGCGATGAGTGCCTCCCCTGCTCCGACGAGCCCGGCGACAAGGTAATTGATCGCGGTCCCGAAGGCGATCTTCATGCCGAGACCGAGGACCTCGACCGCCTTTCCGTCAGCGAAGGTCTGCGCGAGGGTCGCCGCCCATCCGGCGATGACGGCGCCGAATTGCTGCGCCCACGGAATGACCGAGGCGAGCCAGGCATTGACCCGCAACATGAACGGAGTGAGCGCGGTGATGAGCGGGGCCCCGATCGCGGAGAAGATGCGCCCGACACCGTCGGCGAAGTTGGACATGACGCCGCCCCACGTCATCGACTGGCGCTGCATCTCGCCGGAGAAGCGCATGAGGTCAGTCGCAGCGACGCGCCAGACACCGCCGCCTTTGCTCCCGGCTTGCTGGAGGTTTTCCAGCTTGGTACGCGTGGCACCAGAAACCAACCCTAGTTCTTGCAGTCGTTGCATAGACTCCCCCACTGGGCGGCCATCCATTAACCCCTGGTAGAGTCGCCCGACGTGCATCGCGAGCTCCTCGAACGGCTGACCGCTGATCGCGGCCAGGTCGCCGACGAGGCGGAGACCGTCGCCCGTGGCGAGGGCGCCATTCGTGAGGGTCTGGAGGAGCTTCGACGCCTTGACCACGCCCGGCAGTTCGAAGGGCGTATCGGCGGCAAAGCGGCTGAGTTCCGCCATACGCTCGCGCGCTTTATCGGTGCCACCGAGGAGCGTAGCCATGCTCGTCGTGAAGGACTGGATTTCCCCCGCGGAGGCGATGGCTTTGCCGAGGCCAGCGAAGGCGGCCGTCGTGCCGATGGCGGCGGCACCGACCGGACCGAGCGTGAGGGCGAGCCCAGCCATGGGAGCCGCGAAGGTGGCCGCAGTACCGAGCGAGCGACCGAGGCCGGAGAACATGCCGCCGACTCCGCCCATGGCCCGCTGTGCCGCGGAGCCGACGCCAGAGGCGAGACTGGTGATCGCACCGAGGGCGGCGCGAGAGCCGGAGATGATCTTCGATGTCGCCAACGCACCAGCCGCGCCGAAAACGGCCATGCCCTTTGATGCGCCGAGCTCGCGAAGCTCGAGGGCGAGGAATCCCGCACTGAGCACCGAGAGGCGGCCAGTGAGAGTCTGCGCGCCCTTGGTGACCACTCCGACTTGTGCGGACAACCGGACGAAGCCCTCCGCCGCCTGCTTCACCGGCGGCACCCATCGACCGAGGGAATCCGGAATGTATTTGACGAATGGCGCGATGCGGGTCGCGGCCATGACGATTCCACCGAGGGCGGTCGAGACGGTCTGAGCTGCCGCGGCGGCGACCGCGAGACCCGCGCCGAGCCGGGAGACGAGCGAGGCCTGGGCCCCTACGGTCTGAGCGGCGGAGGCCGTGGCATTGAGCTGGACATTCGCCCCGGCGAACGACGCATTGATCTGAGTGGCGATGGCTTCGAACTTCGCCGCGATGGCGTCGAGCCCTGCGCTCAGCGAGTCGTCTTGAAGCTCAAAGGAAGCGGAGGCGTCGGCGGAATCGGACACGTCCCGACGACGTGTCAAAGAGGGCGGGAAGTTGGCTGGCAGCCGTGTTGCGCGCGACTGCCAGCCGAGTCCCCCCGGACTACTTCCTTGCGGAGCCTTCCCGGAGTGTCAAAAAACCGTCAGCGCAGCCCGCCCGCGGAGAGTGCGCGACGGAGTGTGTCGTTCGAGACGACCTTCATATTCTGCCGGGCGTAGGCGATCATGACGGCGAGGTCGCGTCGGCTGATCCGCCCGCCGCGGCGCTTCACGATCTCGACTCGATACCGGCGATCCCAAGTGGCGACGAACCGAACTTCGTAGTTCGCCTGACCGTGGCGAGCCAGGGCACGGCGCATGAGCTCGTCGCGGAGCGCCTTCTCTTTCGAGGCATCGACCCAAAAGCGTTTCCGCCCCTGATAGGTCCGTTGATTCTGGACAATGCGCGCCTGGTAGATGGGCGCGAGCGAAGGCCAGCGTTCCCGGCGGACATGCTTCAGGGTGACGGGAATGAAGATGCTCTTCATCTGCCGATCGATGGCCCGCTGAAGGAACGCCTGCTTCTGCCCGATCGCCGCCGACTCGACGAGCTTCACCGCCTGATCCGCCAACGCCCGCAACTGCCGCTCCGCCTCCCGCGGCACCGCCCCCCTCACCGCCTGAATCTTCCGGCGGAGGCCACTGGTTTTGATGCGGACGGAGAGCTTCATGGAAGGAAGAGCGTGGTGACGTAGTGCCCGCACTCAAAATACTGAGTCGGAGTCAGCGTCTCCCACCCTTGAAGCAGAGCTCAATGGTTCTACGGCTTTTCATCGGTGTTATCCGAACTCGGTTCGTTGATTACACTGGTCCCCGCCGGTGGGTGAGCAGCGCCGCTCTTTGGGATAACCGAATGGATGCCTTCAAGTGCGTCCTCAAGCTGCCACTGATCGCCAAGCCGAAGCTGCGAGCGATACTTCTCAAGAAAGCTCTCTAAGCTGTCATGCACGGCTCTCAGCTCCCCCACCATGGCGGGGACCGAGGGCGCTGCTTCTCTCCGGGCCGACTTGGCAGCCGCGCGTGGGCGGGGACCAAGATCGCTGGAGCAAACGTGTTTGTTCTTTTTCATAGTGTGTCGGCCCTCCGTTGCTCAGCGCCCTCGTTGGCGCCGCGCGGATGCTGGAGCGCTTTGGGAATCCAGAATTTCACAACGTCCGACAGTGCGGCCTCGTAACCCTCCCAGTAAGCTGCTGGTATCTCATGGCCGTCTTGCTCTTCGGCATCCATCTTCCGCCGCACTTTGCTTTGTACTGCGGAGAGGAGGCGTTCTAACTCGACCGCATCCGCTAAATGCTCCCAGGCGCCTGCAAGGCCGTTGGATGCGTCCGGGCCAGCATCCGTGCGCGGCGCCAACGGGCCGGTCTGTTCCACTGCGGGACCCATAGCCGCGAGAGCTTCAGCGCCGCCAACAACCGGCTTGTGCAAACGGGAGTCTCCAGACTTCACGGCTTGGGTCCCTCCGTTGCACAGCCCGCCCCGTTAGCCGTCTTGAGCATTGCGATGGCGTCCGACTCCGCCTTTTTCCAGTGCTGCCGCGTCTTACCAACCGCAACGATTCGCGAGCGTGTTTCCAGCATGGCAAAGAAGCCATATCCGGGGCCGTTTCGTTTTACGTGAGCAACTCCCCGGCGGCTAACCATGCGACGGAGCGAACTGCCCTTTGGCGTCGTCAGTTTATAGAGAGTCTTCATGGGCAGTCGCTCAGCTTATCGTTCGGCGTATAAAGCCGCACCCAGTCTCTGGCGTTAAGGAGATGGTCGTGGGCGCTCTGGAGTTCATGGGCCAGATTGAGCGGGAGCTTCGTCTTCGCTTTCCCGATGGCAGTCAGAGCCTCCTCGATTGCTCCGGCTATAGTGCTCCGGTCGAAGTCTTCACGACGCCGAACAAGGCGCTGATCTGAACCGCCACTCAGCGGTTCTTGGTCGTTGGACGTTTCACTCATGGCGGTCAGATAGCTTGTCGCTACCGCCGGCGGGCTGTTCTGGGCGGTAGATGTGGACTTCACAGGCGCCCGCTTCAAAGGCATTGCGAACGTGATTTAGTGCATACTCCATTTTGCTGGCGGTAGCGCTATCGGTCAGGCCGTTCTTGAGAAAGGCTTTCACTCTCCAGCCCGCTGGCGGTAGCGCTCGCGTTGCTCCATTCCGAAGAGCCTGAGTCTCCGTTGAGCCGGTATCGGCGGTAGCAATCGGTTCGAGGAAATGTTCGTCGTTCATTGGTGGAAAAGGGCTCTTCTTCATTCCTCAACGCGAGCGTTGGGCGAAAGGAGTCGCAGCCGATTCCCCCGCGCTACAGTCTTCCGCGCGCAGTCGTCGCAGATGTCGTGTGGTTCAGGATCGGTCCACTCCCGATCCTGTCCGACAAAGAGCGTCAGTTCATACTGGCGGATTTCCGCGCGGCAGTAGGAAGCGCAATACGACCAATCACGGTCAATTTCGCCCAACAAGGCGGTGGAGCCAATGGGCGCCGCGATCACGCAGCCATCGAGCTCGAAGGTCAATTGCGCGGCGCTCATGGCTCACCTTTCGCGCTATGCCCCTGAGCGCCGTTCTTCGTTCCACACGTCACGACGTTCGCCCCCAGCTCCGCACCCCCGCCGCCCAAGGAAAGCACTTCGATGCTGTGTGTTGGCCACCATTCACCGCTTCCTTTCGGCACCGCTTCACGAATCAGCCACGGGGCCAGTTGCGTTGCCCATTCTGTCCACGGTAGCCAGCCGCCAACGCAAATCGCGTTGATGTCGAACGCCTCGCGCGCAGACGGCTCGCCGCGCGTGGCGATCCAGTGCGTTTGCCGGTAGCGCGCACGCATCGGCACGCCGGGCTTTGTCCACGGCCCGCCCCATTGGATTCGCACCAATCCGAAGCGGGGATACAGCGTGTGACCGCTGGCGGGGCCGTCGCCGCGATAGCATTGCCGGTATTGCACGCCGAGCTTGTCGAGCACGCCATACATCAGCGACGGGTTCGTGTAGCCCTTCGCCTCGAAGTCCAGCATGTGCGGTCTTAGTTCTGCGGGCGTCATGCCGAGCACGGCGCAAAGCGCTCCGGGGCCGCAGTTGAATCGCCATTCGTTGCCTGCTTGTTCTGCGTCGTCTCTCGTGAACCGGACTCCGCCCACTCCGCTCCGCACCGCATCTTTCGTGCGTGCCACGGTCGGCTCTTGTTCGCGGGGCATAGCCAGGCGCTGCTGCGAATCGCGTTGCGATTCGGGCGCAACGCCCTCGGTAATTAGGTCAGTTGGTTGCATATTCATGTTCCTTCCCCGCGCTCGCAGAGCTTCGCGTTCCCATCCCCGTCTCGCGTCTCGGTCAGGCGCAGGTTGTTGACGACGCTGTGGACGCGTTGGAGGACTTGGGCGGCGTGTTTGTGGGTGGGGCTTTGGTTGCTCTTGGCTTTGCCGGATTGGGCGCTGATTTCTTCCTGGAGGATGAGGCTGACGGCGCGGACGGTGGCGGCGCTGGTCTGGTGAGAATCGCGCGGGGTTTGCAGCTCGCCGCGTTCGATCGCCTGGAAAAGCCGGGCGACGGCGGCGAGGTCGCGGGCGATGAGGATGGTCCAGCCGTTTTGCTCCATTTTGGCAAGGCACTGCTGCTGCTCGGGGCGGAGCGCGCCGGCGACGGTCTTGCACTCGATGGCGATGGGGATGCCCTGGTACGCGAGGGTGAAATCGGGCCAGCCACCAGGGAGCGGGCTGCGTTTGTCCATGCGTGGATTGATAAACGCCACGTCTTTGAGGTTGAGCCATTGGGCGATCTGCTCCTGAAGCTGGCGCTCTTCGCCTGCCTGGGCGGCGGCGGTGGCTTCGGCGGCGGTCATGGCCGCGGCCGGGCCGACAGACTCGGCGTATTCGGCGCGATCCTTGGCGCTCATTCGGCGCAGGATGTTTTCGGGCAGGATGTTCATGCGGCGCGGCGTTTGGGCGGCTCGAGGATGTCGCTGGCGCGGACGATGTGTCCGCAGGTCGTCGATTGGCAGGCGCGGACGGTTTGACCGGCCTGGGTGGCGAAGGCCATGGCGCCGTGGCAGACCGGGCAGCGATTGGGCCACGTGTTGGCGGGCATGCGGCGGATCTCGGCGGCGGCGCCTTCGGTGGAGGACGCGGATTTTTGGAAGGTGCGTTTGGGCATTTTGGGTTGTGTGGGGTTGGGTGAACCGCTAAGCAGCTAAGGAGCGAAGGGGAGGCGGAGGGGTTACCGCGACGACGCGACGGGCGCGACGGAGGTGGGGTCGGGCTCAGCGAGTTCTTTGGTGGCCCGGGAGTCGAGGAAATCGGCCCCGTGGATGCGTACGGTGAATTGCACCTCGAAGCTGCCGTCGCGGATGGCGCGGAAGACTTCATTCCGCAGGTCCCACTCGCGCTCTTTGATGAGCTTTTCCGCGATGGACTGGACTTGGCGGGTCATGGTCCTTTCCAGCGAGTCGTAATCTTTCGGATCGGACGCCATGGCGGCTCCGGTGGCTTTTTGCACAAGGGCCTTGGCGGCGCCTTCGATGATGTCGGTGAGGTCGAGCGTGGCTTTTTCCATAGCGTTAGTACAGGTGTTTGATCTGGTCGTATTTGGAGTTTACGACGGCGGGGACGTTGTGGAGGCCTTCGGTGCCGCATTGGGCGAATTCTCGCACGATGCTGTCGATGGCTCCGGGTTTGGAGGTCATGCGGATGAACCACGAATCGCCGTTCTGGTTCATCTCGGGCCGCCCAAGGAGGCGGCAGAGGGCTACCCAGGTGGCTTTGTCGTGGCCGGTGTAGTCGTCTTCCCAGCGCGGGAAGGATCGATGTGCGCCCGACGGTGCTGGCGGCGGCGGTGTGGCCGAGTCTGCTTTTCCCGGCGACTGCCGCCGAGTCGCAGATTCGGTATCTGAGTCTGCTTCTGACTCGGGTCTCGACCGGTTGCGCGAAACGTCGCGCAAGGCCTTGGCGCTGGATTTGGACGTACTGCCAGCCTTTCCGCGGCCGATGCTCCGGCCCGGGTTCGCGGGCGCGGGTTTGGGCGATGGCGCGTGATCGAATCCGGGCAGGTCGGGGCCTTCGTCGTCGCTCGCGCC
>ERZ650304.347-NODE-347-length-26579-cov-7.185756_pt1 | contig 26579 bp, 28 predicted proteins | sample MGYA00376240_ERZ650304 | MGnify/ENA primary metagenome ERZ650304 (study PRJEB26733, sample SAMN07839271) | wastewater metagenome | biome: small river; feature: stream; material: water | place: USA: North Carolina | collected 2016-03-01 ... | reverse complement strand
CGACCACGTCCCCACCGAAGAGCGTCTGGAGAGATAGCGCCTTGCCGTAGGGCAGCGCCTGCCCCTGGCTGGTCATCTCCTGCAGCTGCACCTGCACCTCGTCGCGTACTTGCTGGTAGATCGACGGGTACACCTCGCGCAGCGCCTCGACCTCGGCCACGTCGAGCGTACCAGCGCCCAGCGATTGCAACGCCGCGCGGGGGTTGTCGACGACGCGCGCCCGGCGCAGCCACGCCGCCATCGCCTCGGGGTCGGGCGTGTCGGTGGCCAGGTCGGGCTGCAAGCTCTTGAGCCGCTGCGGCGTGGGGGGCAGCGTGCGGGCCAGGTGCGCGGCCCCTCGGGCTGCGGTGACGGCAGCGACCTGCGCCGCCTCGGGCGAGGCCCCCGAACGGAGGAAGCGCTGTGCTGTGGCCTCGATCCGGGCAGGCCCCGCCGCCTTGAAGGAGATGAGCTCGCGGCGCCGCTTCTCAAATTCTCGCCGCTGGTCGGCCGCAAAGGCCGCCGCCCGTGCGGTGCGCGCAGCGCCCCGGCCCACCGCTCGCCCAGCGGCCACCGTTGCCTCGCCCGCCTTCCGCACGGCTGTCCTGCCCGCGTCGACGGCCTCGCCCGCGACCCGCTTTGCCTCCCCTGCCACAGCCTTGCCTCGGGCCAGCGCCTTGCGGCCCACCTCGCCCGCCATCTCCTTGCCGGCTTCGAGGGCTGCGCCCACGCGCTCTCGCCCTGCGCGCACCAGCTCCTTGGCGGCGGGCGCGGCGGCCTTGAAGAAGGCCTTGGTCTCCTCGCTCACGTTGCGGCGCGTGACGTCCGCCAACGCCTCGGCCAGGGGCTTGCCGCCCTGCATCTCGCGCAGCACCGCGGCGGTGAACTGGTCGCCGTACTGCTTGATCGCGCGGTTGCCCATCGCGCTCGCGGCGGCCACGGCGATGCCCGTGGGGCCCCCGCCGCCGACGATGGCGCCCGCGATGGCGCCGGTCTGCTCGCTCATGCCCCAGGCGCGGTTCGCGCCCGAGCGCTCGGCCGCTCGCTTGGCCGTCTCCTCGATCCAGCGGGCGGCCTGGTAATTTTGCTTGAGGGCCTGGTATTCGCCCGCGAAGCCTGCCCCCGCCGCGGCCTCGTCGGCTGCCTTGGTGAAGCGATACTCGAGCACGCCGCGCACCTCCTCGAGCGCCTTGCGTGCGGGGCTGCTCGAGGCCTTCGCCTCGTAGACAAGATCGTCGAGAAACGCGCGCTGCTTGTGGAAGTCTGCGAAGCCCATCTCGCCGTTGACGCTCTTCGACTCGAGCGAGGCCAGGTAGCCGTCGACCTTTTCGGCGTAGCCCTCGGCCCCGGCGATCTTGCGCAGAGGCTTGACGACCTGGCGCCGGGCGAGGTCCGCGGCCGCGGCCACGTCGACGCGGGCCCCGGTTCCGTCGAGCCGCTCGAGCACGTCGCCGATCTTCGCGCCGGCTTGCTTCTTCAGCAGGACCGCCGCCTCGGCCTGCTCGACGTGGCCGAGCACCTGGCCGCGCTTGTTGAGCAGGGCGGGCAGCTCTTCGACGATCTGCTTGGCCGCAAGCTTTTTGACCTCGGGCGACAGCGCAGCGGCCTCGCGCAGGGCCTTGGTGTCGGCCCCGAGGCTCTGGAGCGCCTTCTCGGTCGCGGCCTTGTCGACGTCGACCAGCGTGCGAGCGAAGCGATCGACCTTGCCCCCCAGCGTCGCAGCCTCGGGGGCAAGGCGCTTCGTGCTACCGGCGGCGAAGCTGGTCGCCTTGTCGATCCCGGCCCCCAGCAGGTCTTCGCCGCGGGCGGCCAGCCCCGGCAACTCGGCCGCGGCGAGCTCGCGCGCTCGACCTGCGACCCCGCCCGCCTGGGCCACGGCGGCATCGACGCGCCCCTGGGCGTCCGTCAGGGCGCCCCGCAACCGGGCCCCCGTGGTGTCGACGAAGGCGCCCAGGCGCTGACGCGCCATCCCGCTCGCGCGCTCGACGGCGGCCCCTGCGCGGCCCACCAGCAGGCTCCCGACACCGAAGGCCCCACCGACGCCAGCGCCCATCCCAGCGCCGTGGAGGAATCCTTGCCCCATCGCCGCGGCGAGCGCCTCGCCGTCGAGCTGGGGGTCGCGCACGACGGCGGCGCTGGTGGCCTGCCCGGCGCCGTAGACGCCCATCTCCAGTCCCTGCTGCACGACGGGCCGGACGAACCGCCCGAGGTTGCCTCCGCCGGCGAGCCGAGCGGCCGCTTCGCCTGCGGCCTCGGTGCCTGCGATCAGCGCGCGAGCGGGGGCCGTGGCAGCCCGTGCGGCGGTGCCTGCCACGCCTCGCCCCGCAGCCGCCGTGCCGCCGCTGGCGAGCAGCGGGGCGACAAAGCCCACGCCCTTGCCGGCCAGGCGCGAGCCCGGGGCGTAAGCGTCGGCATCCTGCAGGAACTGCCGGGTCTGCTCGCCCTTGCCGAAAAGCTCGGCGCCCTTGACGAGTGCGGCATCGCCGAAGCCCAGGCCCAGCGAGTCGACGACGCCCGAGCCGAAGGCCAGTGCCTTGTTGCCCGCGCCCGAGAACTCCGCTTCCTTCTGCGTCCGCTCGACGTCGGCGGCCGAGCCGATCCGGGTCTTGAAGCTCTGCGCCCGCTGCACCGCCTCGGCGCCGCTCACGGTCTCCCAGGTGCCATCCTCTTTCTGCACCGGGACGGCGGCCCCTTCGGGCAGGCCGTACTGCCCCGAGCGCAGCAGCCCCGCTGCCTGCTCGGCAGGCACCTCGATGGGCTTGTCATCGGGCCCGTAGACCGTGATCGTCGAGGGGGCGCCGGCCATCAGCGGCCCTTCTTCCCGCTGAGGTTGATGAACTTCCCTGTCTTCACCGCCGGGGCGCCGCCGCCCTTGCCCTTGGTCTTCGTGGTGACGGTCGTGGTGACAGCGCCGCCGCCCACGCCCAGCGCGGCGTCGGCCTTGGCGCGGGTGTCGTAGCGGTCGAGCCCGACGCGCTGCATGGTGAGCTGCGCGCCGAGGCTGCGGGCGATCGCGGCCTTCTCCTCGTCGGAGAGCGGAGCCGGCCTCGAGGGCGCGGCGAGGCTGGTCGCCCCGCGCATCCGGCCGAGGAAGTCGAGCAGCTCGTCAAACTGCCCATCCTGGGCCATCTGGAGGGCGACCTTGTACTCGCCCGCTCCGAGTTGCCCCGCGGCGTAGCTCTCGCGCAGGCTCTTCTTGGCCAGCTCGACGCCCTTGGCGCGGGCCTTGTCGTCGGTGGCCGTCGTCACCTGCACCAGCGCGGCGCCGGTGCGGTCTAGAGGCGAGGCCTGCGCCCCGCTGGCGCGCACGACGGGCGACGGTGGCGGGGCGGCCTTGGCCTGCTGAGGCAGCCCGATGACGCCTCCCCCTCCCGGGGTCTTCTTCCCGCTCGCCACGTCTTGCACCGCCTGCGGCACGGGCACGCGGCCCCCTTGCTGCGCCGGCGAGGCGTTGACCTGGTCGAGCTTGTTCCTGGCCATGTCGTCGAGCCAGACGTACATGTCCTTCACGGCGCCGGCGCCGTTGGTCAGGACGCCCTTGGTGATGGCGTCCCAGCGCTTGGCCTCTTCGTTGCCCTTGGCGCCCTGGCCAAGGATCACGTTGGATTTCGACGTGACGCGCTCGATCAGGCCGTTGACGCGCGAGGCATCGTAGGTGCGCGAGCCGATCGGGTTTTCCTTCAGCTCCTTCTCGAGCAGCGCCACTTCGCGCTTGGTCGACTCGATATCGCCGAGGTCTTCGCGCAGTTTTTTGCCCTCGCCTTGCTCGACGTAGGGCGCGAGCTTGTACTTCTGCCCGCCGTAGGTGACCTGCTGGGCGCCGGTGCCGCCTGCCTTGGCGGCCTTCTCCATCAGCTCCGCGGCCTTGCCGTAGTTGGGCCCGCTGCCCCCGGTCACCTTGGCTTGCGTGGTGACGAACTGCTCGGCGACCTGGCCGTTCATCTGCTGCGACAGGCTCTCGCGGATGCGCGCCTGCTCGACCGCCAGCGCCGCCAGCGCCGCCTTTGCTTTCATGCTGTAGGGCGCGCCGCTGACGATCTGACCATTTTCGTCGTACTGCGTCTCGACGCCCATGGCCGCGTCGGCCTCGGCGACGGTGCGCGTCAGCTTGGCCTTGTAGACCTCGAGACCCGCCAGGTACGCGGCCTCGTGGGCCATCTTTTCGGACCCGAAGCGCTCCTTTGTGAGCTGGTAGACCTTGCCCAGTTCGTTGATGTCGCCGCGCTTCTTCTCGATGTTGTACTTCTGGTTTTCGAGGTCGTTGGCGACGGCCTCTTTCCAGATCTGCATGGCCATCGGCGGGCCGCTCTCGCCCGCCCAGGCTTGCCCGAGCCCCCCGAGCGCCATCGCGATGCCCAGCACCGCCTGACGCCCGCTGCTCATGCTCTTGATGAGCTTGTCGGGGTCGAGCTTGGTGTCGGCCAGATCCTTCCGCTTGGCGTCGATCTCGCCAAAAATCTCTTCGAGCTTGGCCTGCTCGCGGGCCTGGATCTCGGCCAGCTGGCGCTGACGCTCTTCGGCCCGCGCGGCCTCGGCCTGGGCAAGCTCGCTCATCTCCTGCTGCTTGCGAGCCTCGACGTAGATCAGGTCGCTCTGCGCGTTGGCCGCCCGCTTCTCAGCAAGCTCGCGCGCCGCTGTCGCCCCGGGGTCGGGCCCGGCGGCGCTCTGAACGGTCTTGCCCGTGGGGAAGGTGCCCCCGGGGGAGTAGACGCCGGGCGAGCCCCGTAGCGCCTGTTGTGCGGCCTGCATGTAGAGGCCGGCGGCCGCATCCTCGGGGGTGGCCCCTGCGGCGCCCGTGCCCGCCCGCACGATCTTCGGCGGGGCCGCGTCGGCGGGGGGCGCTGGTGCTGCTGGCGCTGCGGGGGCGGCTGGCGGCGCGGCAGGAGCCACAGTCCCCGGCACCAGCGCGTTGCCCGGGGTGGCCGGGGCCGCGTTGACGAGGGGAGCCGAGGGCACCAGGGCGTTGCCTGGCGTCGCCGGGGCGACGTTCACCACCGGGGCGGGGGGCACGAGCGGGTTGCCCGCGGGAGCCCCCGCCGGAGGGGCCGCGGGGGCGTTCGCTGCCGGGGGAGCGAAGGCAAAATCAGCGCGCTGCGGGGGCCCGTCGATGGCGATGATGGGGTCGGGCATCGCCGCGGGCTGCTGCAACTGCGGAGGCTCCGGAGGGGGCGGCGCCTTGCGGGCGTCGATCTCGGCGGTGACCTGCTGAACGCTGGGCGTCGGGACGGCGAAGAACTCGCCGCCCTGGTCGTCGACCAGGCGCACGCGCCCGTCGTCGAGGGTCTGATAGTCGGTCCAGCCGGGCATAATTTCCCGCCTCCGCCGCCGCCGCCGAGCCCCATCGTCGCGACACCGGTGCCGGTGTTGACCAGGCTCCCCCAGAACTTCGCCTTGCGCTGACGGTTGGCCTCGTCGGCCGCGGCCTTCGCCTGGTCGAACTGCTGGGCCGCCTGGTCGTAGGCCATCGACCCCTCTTGCCCGTAGCGGGCCGCCTGCATGCGGGCGTCGACCTCGGTGCTGGTCTGGCCCTGCGATCCTTGCCGCATCTGCCCGGCCAGGGCGCCCGAGGCCTGCAAGGCGGCCAGTTCGCGGTTGTAATCGGCCTGGCGCAGCTGCCGGTCGGTGGCCTCCTCCTGGGCCCTCAGCTGCCCCGTGCTGCGGGCCAGCGAGGCCTGCCCCTCGGCCTGCTGGGCCTGGGCCTGGCGCTGGGCGATGGCCACCGCCCCGGGGCCGCCGCGAGCGTTGGCGGCGACCTGCGCGGCGTCGGCCGCGGCGCGGCTCTGCCCCTCGGCCATCTGGAGCTGGGCGAGCGAGGGCCCGGTGCGGGCCCTCTCGGCCTCGGCGCGGGCCCGAGCGGCCGCGTCCATCAGCCCGCCCTGCGCGGCCTGCTGGCGCTGGTAGTCGGCGTCGGCCGCTACCCAGTTGTACTCGGGGGTGTACTTGTAGTCGTAGTTGGCGCGGTCAGGCTGGCGTGTGGGCCCCTTGCTCGCGCTGGTCGAGCCCGAGGCGATGCCCCCGATGATTCCGGCGCCCGCGAGCGCTGCACCTGCGATGAGAGGGATCATGCGTCAGCTCCTGTTTGCTGCGGGCAGCCGCTGCCGCCCCGGTTTGCGCCCGATGTCGATCTGGAGGCCGTAGATCTCGACGGTGCCCGTCTCGGGGCCCGTGTCGTCGGTGAGCTGCTCGGTCAGCTCGACCTGGAGCGAGCGGCACTTCTGCCGCGCGATGTGCAAGTCGAGCACGCACCGGCCGCTCGAGGGGGCCGACACGCTGGCGAGCGTCCAGGCGTGCGACTGCGCGACGCTGGTCTCCTCGTCGTGGCGCAGCTTCATCACCACGTCGACCCCCGTGGCCCGCTTGATGGCCACGACCGCGCGCCAGCAGCGCTGGTAGCCCAGCACGCCGTCGAGGCGGGCCCAGGGCAGGATCAGCCGCCAGGCGAAGTACGTGCCGTTGTCGTCGAGGGCGCCGGGGTACTGACGCAGGATGCCGCCATTGCTGGCGTAGGTGTGGTCGCCGTTGTGGACACAGCAGGCCTGCGGCCAGCGGGTGCCGCCGCTGTTGGCGGGCGTCCAGACGTACCAGCAGCCCCGCAGGTAGTCGAAAACGACCGTCAGCGAGGCGCCGTTGGCGGCCTGCAAGGTCCAGAGCAAGAGCCCCTGGTCAGGCTGGTGTGCGGCGCCGCGGCAGCGGTTGTAGGTGCGGGTGAGGTCGAGCACCGGCGCGCCGATGAACTGCGGCGTGCCGCCGGCGCCGGCCAGAACATGAAACCCCTGCTCGGCGAGCCAGACCACCCCGCCGGGGAAGTCCACCACGCTGCGGGCATCCGAGCACCCCACGGCCTCCGAGACGATGAAGGGGCCGCTCCAGTTCGACAGGGCGCCGGTGTCGGTGGGCCCCTCGCCGCTGACCGCGTACGTCTTGCCGTGCGACCAGGCGAGCAGGCTTGCGCCCTGGGGGGCGAGCGCCACGATCTCCTCATCGAAGCGCAGCGACAAGAACAGCAGGTTGAATGCCGGCCCCTCGGTCGGGATCAATTCTTTGCTGAAGAGCACGTTGCGCGGGTCTTCGCCGCTCACCAACCACTGCCGGTTGCCCCAGGTGCACACCGCCAGCGCCGAGGGCACGGCCAGGTGCTCGAGCGCGCCTCCCTCGGTGTAGAGGATGCCAAACCCGAGGGCCAGGACCTGCGCGTCGCTGAAGGTGTCCTCAAAGGCCACCTTGGCCTGGTCGCGCTCGCTGATCGTCGTGACGGCGTTGGGGTCGGTGAGGCGGTAGTACCGCTCGGGGGCGTTTTTGAGCGTGCGAAAGACCGCGATCGAGGCGTTTCGCCCCGTGTCGAAGAGCAAGTCGCCCTTGCGGGTGAGACCCAGCGTCGCCAGGCTCCACGCCGTCTTGGCCAAGGTGTTGGCCAGCGACACCTCGACGAGCACAGGCTCCGAGGGCTCCGACGTGTGCCAGTTGCCGCGCTCGTCCTGCCACTCGTAGGTGAATCGGTAGAGGTAGCGGTTGAAGACGCCGGGAGCGGGTGTGGCCCCTTCGATCGAGCCGGCGCCTGCGACCAGGGAGTGTCCCACGTCGAAGGGCGGGCGAAGGAAGCCCAACTCGGTGACCTGCTGCCCGTCAAAGCTCGGCGCCATCCCCCCGGCGAGCTGCAGCAGGCCCGCAGCCTCGCACGACTGCTGCAAGACCTCCTGGTCGCGCCGGTAGTCGAGGTCAACGAAATCGACCGCCGTGCGCCCGCGGACGGCGCTGCTGCCGGCGGTGACAAGGCCGCTCTGCACCGGCGCCGCCCAGCGCCAGAGATCGTCGTCCCCTGCGCGCTCGACCGCCCCGAGGGGGAAGAGCGCCGTGGGGTCGGCGTCGATGCAGGAGTCGAGGCAGATCGCCCCGTGGTAGCTGCCCACCAGCGGCGCGCCGGCGACCTGATCGGGAAAAAAGAGCGCGTAGCCGCGGGTCCGGTAGTCGCGCAGCAAGACCCAGTCGTCGCCGTTGCGGGTGAAGGGGCGGCTCGCCAGGTGGCACCAGAAGAGGCGCCCGGTGACGGCGAAGATCGACGCCCCGGCCCCGTCGAAGGCCTGGAAGAAGACCCCCTGGCCGCCGCCGGCGCTGTCGTTGTCGCCCTCCCAGAACACCCAGCCGCCCTTGCTGACGGCCGTGCGCTTGACCTGGTTTAGCCCTGCCTCGAGGGTGTAAACGGGAGCCGCCAGGGCGAAGGGGGAGCGATTGTAGCGCAGCAAAAAGGCGTCGTTCGCGGCGCTGTCGTGGAAGGCCACCCATGCCTGCCCGTTGCCGTTCTGCTCGATCGAGCAGGCTGTCGCGTCGGCGTGGGCATGCGTCAGCGTTGTGCCGAGCGTGAGCGAGGTGCCCACGCCCAGGGCCACCTGGGCGATTTTCACGCCCACCAGAGGGACGCACCAGGCGACCCACATGTCGATCCCCGTCACCTCGTCGACCGTGGCGTCGAAGGGAGAATTATGGACGCCGGAGTAGATGACCAGATCGGGCCCGGCGACCGTGCCGACGCCGCTGCTCGGGTCGAGCCGGAAGGCCCGCAGCTCGATCGTCGACGAGGCGCCGCCGGTGTCGCTGTACTTGTAGACCACGACGACCTCGCCGTTGATCTCGAAGGCCCGGTGCGAGACGACGTGGTCGGCGACCAGAACGCGCTCGTCTTGCACGACGGCGCCGGTCGTGGCGTCCCACTGCTTGTAACAGAGGGTCTTGTCGAGCAGGTACGTGAGCACGTACCACGACCCCACGCGCGACAGCTGCGGGTTGCTGGTGCTGGCGACGGGGATGCGCAACGCGGTGCTTTTGCGGAGGGATGCGGGCGCCGCGGCGCCGTGCTGCGTCCAGCCGCTCTCGGTGTAGCTCGCGGCCAGAGGGAGCTCGCCGCCGTTGACGCCCGCCAGTCCGCTCTGGAGCATCGCCACCAGCGCCCCGCGGTGGCTGTGCAGCGAGCGGGCGTCGTCGGTGGGCAGGTCGTCGCCGGTGCGAAAGTCGGGGCTGTCGTAGACCGCGTAGCCGCCGCGCTTCTTGAGCACGCCGGCGCGGTCGTACTTGAGGTTTTCCACCAGCACGAAGCCCTCGCCCAGGCCGAGGGCGACATCCTCGCGGTCCTGGGCCAGGCCGCCCTGAATGAGCACGGGGACAGGGAGGCGCTCGAGCGGCATCACCACACCCACAGGTCGACGGTGCATGCGGTGAGCACGTCGAGCTTGAGGTGACGGATCGCGTCGTAGTCGCCATCCTCGGGGGGCACCTCGTAGCCCTCGAAGGTCGCGACGCTGTTGCGGGTGACGAGCCAGCCTTCGAGGTTGCGCCTCAGCCCATGAGCGATCAGCTGGCGCCCGGCGGTGAGCGACACCCCCTTGATGGCGCGCCCCTTGGCCATGGGGAAGCGCAACAAGCCTTGCAGGTCGGCGAGCTGCTGTGCGGCGCGCTTCTCCTCATCGGCGCCGGCCTGGTCGCGTCCAGCGCCGCTCACCAGCGCCTCCATTGCCGCTCGAAGGCGCCGCCGTAGATCCCGCCGGCCGCCTCGTGCTGCTGAGCGTAGACGTCGACGACGCGCTCGGGTCGGGTCATGTCCTGCACCGCAACCTCGTCGACGCGCTGCATTTCCATCTTCAGCCACTCCGCAAGGGCGCTGGTGTCGCTCTCCTCTTTGCGAAGGCAGTAGATGGCGGCTTCGAGGATGGGGATCTCCTCGAAGTCGTCGATGCCGCGGATGACGGCAGCGTCAGCCGTGTCGGTGCTGGTGGTGGGGAGGTATTCGAGCCGCAGCGTGAAGGCCACGCGCGGCACGGGGAGGATCTCGATCTCGGCCCCGGGCTGGACTTCTATGCTGCCGAAATTGGTGCCCCGCAGGCGGTAACGCGCGTTCTCCGCGCGACCATCGGGCACGTTGAGCAGCCGGTGCATCTCGGCCAGCTCGAAGGGGAAAAGCGGCAGCCAGCCCTCGCTGACGGTGCTGCTCTGCGAGCCCCACGACCCGGCGATGGAGATGCCGGTCTGCACCGCGGCGCGGTTGGCCATCAGCTGCAGCACGCGGGAAAAATCGGTCGGGAGGCGGTAGATCGACTGCCCGGGGATGGTCGTCAGCTCGGCGCTGGTGCGCTCGTATTCCTGGCCGCCGCGGTGCAGGCGCTGGCGCAGCCGAGCGACGGCGGTGCGCAGCACGCTGCGGATCTCCGCGTCGCCGACGAAGGTCGAGTTCTCCTGGCCAGCATGGCGCCTGGCGCGTGCGATCATGTCCGCGTACGTCACCATGGCCATCGGGCGGTAACTCCTCGCTCATGCAGAGCGCGTGCAGCTTCCTTCGGACGTCGTAGGCGCCAGTCCAGTCCTTGGCGGCGACCTTCTTGGCCAGCAGCTCTTCGAGCTCCGGCCCCTCCATGTCGTCGCCCTCTTCCATCTCGTATTCGCCCGAGCCCTCCTCCTCGGGCTCAGCCGTCGAGGAGGCGTTGCTCTTGGGGCGAGCGGCCTTGCTCATGGCGCTGAGGTCGAGCTTCACGACCGGTTCCTCAGCAGAGCATTGAAGTGAATTTTCGCGGCGGAGTCGAGGTTGGTCGCCACGTTGTTGACGCGGTATTGCAGGACAAATTTGCCGTCCGTGGCGATGGTCTCGCTCACGATGGCCGCGATACCGTTGTTGTCCGGCGTGGCGTCCTGCACGCTGGTGGTGATCGAGATCACCTTGGGCCACTTGTCGACCAGTTCGACGGTGTAGAGCCCCGTCGCCGCCCAGGTGATCGACTTGATGTCCGGGCAGTAGGCATAGGTCGATGCGGCGGGGGCCGCCGCGCCGTTGCCGGGAAAATTGCCGGCGACCAGGTGTAGGTGTGAGTTCAGCCCCCCGATCGGGAAGTCGCGGCGGTTCATGATCAGATCTCCGTCGCGGTCGAATCGAGCTTGATCCAGAGCCCGTTGACCGGCTTGTAGTGCAGGAAGTTGCCGTAGCCTCCCAGCCGGAACTCGTAGTTGTCTTCGCCGGACACCCGCTTGAGCAGGCCGTCTTCCTCGAAGAACTCGACCGGCTTGTTCTCCTCGCCCAGGAACGCGAGCTCCCAGTCCTCGGGGTTGGTGGCGTAGGCCCAGCCGGGGGGCACCGCGGGCTCGCTGAGCAGGTCGAGGTTGCCGACCGCGGTTGAGAACTTGATCACGTCGAAGCCGATGCCGAGGTCGCCGATCTCCTCGCGCGTGGTCTTGCTGCGCTCGACGTCGCTCAGCTTGGTGATGCTCACCGGGTTCATGTAGAGGTGCTTCAGGCTCGCCCCGAGGTTCTTGGCGTAGCCCATCGCGTCGAGGATGGTCGAGCTGTAGGAGCCGCTCGGGGTGAGGTAGCGCAGGCCCGACAGGCGCTCGACGTCGACGCTGCGGGTCGCCCCGAAGAGCGCCAGCGCGGCGTCGGTGTCGTTCATCGGGTTCCAGCCGCGCACGCCGGTCAGCAGGAGCCCCTTGGTCTGCCGGCGGAAGATGTAGTCGTTGACCGCCACCTCGCCCGCGGCGACGGGGACGGCGCCGGAGAAGGTGATCAGACCCGTGCGACGCAGGACGTTCGCCACCGTGAGCGTGATGCCCGTCGCAGCCGAGGCCTCGGCGCCGCCGCCGGGCTGCTTGACGGTGGTGACCCCGCCAAACCCGGTATTGACGCTGAATTGCAGCTGCATGTCTTTTTCGATCCAGACCGACAGGTCTGGATTGGCCAGCTGCACCTGGGTGTTGAGCAGTCCGTCAGCCACGCCCACCTTGGCCAGGCGCCCGTAGGCGCCGCCGCCGTTGCCCCACAGGCTCCACATGAGGAAGAGGGTCAGCGAGTCGACGGCGTTGTCCATCGCCTGCTTGAGCTTGCGGGTAAACGACCCCTTCTTGGAGCGGCTCGCGAGGATGACCTCGCGCGAGATTTTGCCCGCGCCGTAGTACTGCTTGCGCGAGACGGAGAAGGCGGCGTCAGCAGCGGTCGAGAGGGTCGACTCGGCGACGGCGATGGTCGGGCCAGCCGACTGCGTGAAGCCGTGCTGAACGTCGTGGTCCAGCGTCTTGCCCTCGAAGATGTTGCTCTTGCGCATCGCGGCGTAGAGCGGGTGGTCCTTCTCGATCTTGAGCTGCAGCTCTTCGTCGGTGTAGATGACCTTCAGGGCGTTCTGTGCTGCGGCGAGATCTTCAGCGCCGAGAGACATGGGGAAACCTCAGGTGGTCGGAGTCGGGGTCGCTGGGCTTGTCCGCGTGGGCGGGGCAGCGTTTTGCCGACTCGACGGCAACCGGAGGCTGGCGGTGAAGACCTCTTGCGAGGCAAGTCAAGGATTAACTTGACTTAGCCGAGTTGTCCAGCGATCCGGCGCTGGATCTCCTTGTCCGTGGGCAATCTGGGCTTTCTGCGGCCTCCGGAGGGCTCGACGGGGGGCAGGTCGTCCTCGGCCTGAGGCTTCGCCTTGCCCTTCGGCGGGGCAGCAGGGGGCGCCGGCTTCTTCGCCGGAGGCGGAGGCTGCCGCTTCGCCAGGCGCTCGGCATGCTTCTCGTGCTGCGCCTTGAAGGCGTTGTGCACCAGGCCCAGCACCTCTTCGGGGGTGACGGACTCGGCGCCGCGGCCGACGAGGTATTTGACCGCCTGCTCGGCCGCGGGGGCGATCTCAGTGTCCCAGTCGTAGCCCTCGAACTCCGGGTAAGCCTCGGCGCGGCCTGCCTCCGTCTGCAAGGCGCGCCAGCCCGCCTCGTGGGCGGCGGCCTCCTCCTTCGAGCTGAGCCCCTGGGTGACCTCCTCGAGCTTGGCCTTGTAGGCCTCGAGCGCCTTGGCCTGCTTGTCGATCACCTTCTGCACCGCCGGCGGGATGCCCCCGTTTTGCAGCGCTCGCTTCTGCAAGGCGTCCAGCGCCTCGGCCTCGTCGATGCCGGCCTCGACCAGGGATTCGATCAAGGTCTCTCGGCTGAGCGTCTTGCCGGTGGGCTCCTGGGCCGCATGCGGGCTACCCCCGCCCTTCTTCAGCGCCTCGATCTCGGCCCGCATCTGGGCCAGCTCGCCCTTCAGCGCCTTGCCCGCGGCGCGCTCGCGGCGCAGCTCGTCGACCAGGCCGGCCTTCTTCTTCTTCTTGGCCTCCTCGTCGGTGGGCGCGGCGGCGGCCGCGGGGGTCTTCGGGGGCTCGGCCTTGACGGCGGCGTCCTTCTTGGCCCAGTGCTCGGTGATGACCGCCTCGGCCGCGGCGACGCCGCTCCTCGGCTTGGCCCTGGGCTCGGCGGGCTCGGCGGGGGTCTCGGTGGATTCGGCGGGGGTCGTCGTTTCGTCGCTCACAGGGGGGCTCCTTCGGCGCCCATCGGGGGCGCTCCGAGGTCAGGGGGTAGAGGGCCCGGCTGCATCGCGGGCGGGCCCGGGGGCGGAGGCGGGGGAGGCTTGGGCAGCAGCGCGTCGAGGGCGGTGGCCCACTTGCGCAGCAGCCCGAGGCGTGCGGGGTTGACGCCGCTGATACGCGCCTTGGCGTAGATCTTTTTCAGCAGCGTCTTGCTCCCCTCGAGGTCGTCGAGGGGCTCAGGGGGCTGGTAGACACCGCCGCCGAAGGCGATCTCTTCGAGCACGCTGCGGGTCCACTCGAGCGGCGCTTCCGAGAGCTTCTGCTCGGCCTCGAGGTCAGGGTTGCGAGAGAGCTTGGCGACCTGCTCGGGGGAGTAGAGCCCCGAGGCCGCCCCCTCCTGGAGCACGGCCATGCGCCCGGGGATCGACTCGGGGAGCGACGAGACGGGCTCGGCCTTGACCAGGTACGCGTCCCGCTCGAGGTCGACCTCGACGAATGCAACGCGCTCGACCTGGCCGCCGCTCTCGGCGACGACGGAGAAGTCCGGGTCTTCTTCCGCGAGGCGCCGGCCCTCTTCGATGATCTCCTCGGTGAGCTTCTGGTGCAGCTTCTGTTCACCCACCGACCATGGCGCCATGCGCCCCGAGGTCTTGTCGGCGTAGGCCCGGATGGCCTCGCCCGAGTTCACGCCGGCGGGCTTGATGGCCATGGCCGCCATCTCCGACACCCCTTCCATCTGGAAGCCCTTGCTCCAGAGGCGCTCGATCTGCCCGGCCAGCTCGGGGGAGACCGCGCGGGCCACGTCCCACATGGGCGCAACGTTGCCGTTATACCAGACCACGCCCCCGATCTCGTTCGTGGGCGGCCAGGGGCGCGGGCGGCTGGCGATGGGGGCCAGCATCCTGGGGTTGCAGGTCAGGTCGATGGCCTGCTGAAGGCGTTGCATCAGCGTGTAGATCTGCCGCTGCAGTTCACCCACGCTGTCCGCGATGCCGTTGCCCCAGACGCCCGCAATGGCGTCATTCCAGTGCCAGGGGAGCACGGGGATGCGCGAGCCCTGCCATGCCTCGTCGAGCATCGTCTTGCCCTCGACGGCGAGCACGTAGCGGCCATCCTTGGCGCCGGGGGCGCTGGGCCGGTGCCAGGCCTCGACGGTCCAGACCCGCAGCCCGTCGCGCTGGGTGCGGTCGTCGAGCCAGGGCACCAGGCTGCACCCGCTAATGCGGTCCAGGTAGCGCCGCTCGGCCGGGAAGAGCGCCTGCAGCTCGCCCCGGTCGCGCGAGCGGGTGAGGTAGAGGGTCCGGATCTCTTCGGCCTCTTCCTCCTCGCGGTGGCAGATCACATGCCAGGGGGCGACGGGCTCGACCAGGATCTGCTTGTGTCGGTTGCCCACGCGCAAGAGCCCCGTGCCCATCACGGCCGAGCGGAGGGCCACCTTGCCGCGGATGGTCTCGTCGACCTCGCCCCGGGCCACGGTCGCCCGGCAAAATTTGAAGAGCCCCTCGGCACGCTTCTGCAGCTCGTAGTCGCCGCCGCTGGTGACCACCTGGCCGCGGGGCGGGGCGTACTCGAGCAGGTGCGAGCGGGCGGTGAGGGCGAGCGTCCGCACCAGGTTCAGATCGAGGCGCGCGGGGGTGGCGAGGTTGCGCCCGATCACCACCTCGCACTTGTCGGAGTAGAGCCGGTGCGCGCGCTCGTAGCGGGCCATGCGCCCGCCGGCGTCGGCGCAGGCCTGCTCGAGGGCGGTCTGCAGCACAGAGAGCCGGTGCTCGGGGCGAGCCCTCCACCAGCGGGATTCCGCACCGTGGGCCATCAGTCCTCCTCCTTCATCCATGAGTCGCGCTTGGCTGCCTCGCGGCGCCTGCGCTCGTCAGGCGAGACGTCCTTCTCATCGGCCGGCGGAGGCTTGTTCAGCAGCTCGGGCGGGTCGGGGGGTAGCAGTTGCAGCTCGGCGACGGGGCCCCTTCGCAGCCGCACGACCAGCACCCCCTCGGCCCTGGCGGCCTTGGCCAGCTCGACGACGGTGGCGGTCAACCCCACGTCTCCTCTTCGCGCTGGCGTTCGCGCTGGCGTTGCTCGCGGCGCTCGATCTCTCGGTTTTCCCATGGCTGTTCTGTCTCCTCTTCCTCGGCGCTGACACCTCGATGCCAGGCCTCGTAAACGGCGGTGGCCAGGGCCACGGCCTTGTCGCAGTGACGCCCGTCGGGGGTGGTCGGGAGCACCAGCGACTCCCCCCCGCCTGGGCGTGGGCGGATGCGGATGCTGCGGAGCTGCTCGCGCACCAGCGCATCGTCGACCATCTTCAGCCGCCGCTCGCGCAGGGCCTGGCGCAGCTCGAGCATGCACTCCATCGTGCTGGCCGCGCTGGTCACCACCAGGCCGGCCTTGTCGAGGTCCTCCCGGGCGCTCTCGCGCTCGGCCTGGTCGAGGGCGATGTGCGGCGCCCCCCAGGCCTGCATGGTCGAGGCGAACAGGGTCCAGACCTCGCTGGGCTTCAACGGCTGGCCCTGGTCGGGGTGCAGCTCGCGCAGCACCGGGGCCAGCAGGCTGTTGTCGACCCGCAGGGCGATGGCGATGGCGCTGGCGTTCTTCACCAGCCCGACGTCGCCGCCGGCCCCCACCTGGGCGCCCGGAGGGGGCGCGCTGGGCAGATCGCCCGGCTTGGCGATGGCCGCGTTGAGGTCATCCGCAGCGAAGAAGGCCACGGCCGACAGCGACAAGAACTTGCAGTAAAACTCGCGCTGGGCGTTCTGGGTGCCGCGCTGCTTGTCGATCTCCTCGGCCTTGGCGACCTGGCGCAGGATGCCCGGGTTGCTGCGCATCGCCGGGGTGCTGGCCAGGGCGGCCAGGGCGCTCGACGGCCGGCCCTTCGCCGCCGGGTGGTTGGCCTTGTAGAGATCGTAAAGCAGCCCGCTCTCTGCCCAGGGTGTCGAGAACACCATGAGCTGCCCCACGGGCAGGTACATACGGGGCTGCACCGCGTTGAAGATCTCGACGTCGTTGACCTTGTACGACTCGTCGAGGAAGAACGCGGCCTCGTCGAGCAGCACGCCGATCAGGGTGCGGCCGCGCTCGGTGACGCCCATGCGCTTGGCCGCCTTGGACTCGAAGGCCACTAGCCGCCCGTCAGGGCGCCGGATCACCAGGCGCTCGAACTTGACGCCCGCCTTCGGGGGGTTGACCAGCAGCGGGCACAGCTCGGGGTCGGCGTCGAGCGCGCCCTTGATGTAATTCATGGCCTCGCTGGCCAGGTCGAGCTCGGGGGCGATCACCCAGCACTTGCCCTCCTGCCCCGGGGCAAGCTCCGACAGGTCAGCAAAGAGGGCCAGGTAGAGCAGGCGCGCGGAGCCCATGCGGGTCTTGCCGCCCCGGGCTCCAAAGACGAAGACCAGCACGTCGAGCAGGTCAGGGGCGATGGTCTCGACGTCGCCGAACATCTGCCGGGCGATCTCGCGCTCCTCGCCCCCCAGGTCACAGGGCTGCACCCCATCGAAGGCAACCTTGGCCGCGACGATCTGGCCACGCTCGAGCACCAGCGGGGGGCTGAGGGTAGCGCAGAAGTCGACGAACGACGGCGCTTCGGGGATGAGCCCAGGCCTCACGAGGGCTTCTCCGGCTGCGGGCGCAAGAACTTGGAGAGGCCCGAGGCGGGTTTATCGGCGGGCTTCGGCTCGGGCTTGCCGGCCTGCTTGCGGGTCATGCCGGCGGTATCGGCGGCGAGGGCGGCGGCCTTGGTCAGGGCCATCGAGGCGCGGGCGTGGTCGGGCTCCTGGCGGGCGCGGTCGACGGCCTCGAGCAGCAGGCTATCGATCCAGGCGCGGACCTGCGCGGGGTCAAGGGCCGCCTCGATCTGGCGCTGGGCCTCGGCCGCATGCGCCTGGACGGTGACCAGGGCCACGCCCCACTCCTCGGCCAGTTCCGAGGCCCGCGTGGTGTCCCAGGCTTTTGCCACCAGGAAGCGCCGGCAGATGGCCACCCGCTCGGCGACAGAAGGGGCCCGCGCGGGCGCGCTGTCCTGAGCCCTGCGGGGCTTTCGTGGCCCTTTCTCGCCGGTCACGTCGCCATCTCCTCGCGGACGCTGGCCACGAGCTGCGCGTACAGGTCGGGCAGGTTGTCCCGCAGCGCCTGCACCTCGGCCGTGGTCAGGCCCTCGGCCCGGAGACTGCGCAAGACCTCCCTGCGACGGCGAGGCCCCGGGCGCTCTGCCCTGCGCCGGCCGTGCCTGGGGTTGCGGCGGTGAATGCGGCTCATCGCCCCTCCCTGCCCCGGGCCCGTTCGTGCTCGAGGGCCACGTAGAGCAGTTCAGCGTCGCGCTCGCTGTCGTCGAGCCTGCGGCGCAGCGCGTCGCGCTCGCGGTCCTCGCCATGCCGTCGCACGGCGTCGACCTCGGCAAGCTCCGAGAGGGAGCCGAAGGGGTAGCGGGGGCACTCAGCCATCGTCGAACCTCGTCAACTCGGGCTGCCAGCCGAGCTTCAAATCCTGGTTTTTCGGCCCTTTTCGCTGCTTGCATACCGCGAGATCGACCTGCCACTCGGGGGTGTCCTTGCGGCGCCACAGGATGCCGGCCCAATCCGCATCCTGTTCGATCTGGCCGCAGTCCCTAAAGTCCGTCATGCGCGGCCGGCGCCCCTCGCTCTCGCTGCTGCGGTTGAGCTGGGCGAGGGCGAGCACGGGGCAGTCGAGGTGCCGGGCCAGCACCTTCAGGGCCTTGGAGACCTCGGCGATCTCGTCGGAGGTCTTGCGCCCGGGGACGTGGGGCACTGACACCAGCTGCAGGTAGTCGACCACGACCAGGGCGAGCCGGCGGCCCTTGGCCCGGGAGCGAGCGGCGAGTAGCTTGGCGCGGCGCTGTAGCTCCGCGAGCGGCAGTCCGGGGGTGTCGTCGATCCAGAGCGGCAGGCGCTTGATGCGGGCCGTGGCCTCGCGCAGCGCGGCCTTGACCTCGGGGGTGGGGGCGCCCGACGAGGGGACGCCGCTCTCGCTGGCGAGCGAGCGGGCCGAGAGCTCCGCCCGCGACATCTCGAGCGAGAAGAACGCGACCGATTCTTGGGCCCAGGCGACGTTCATGGCGACGCACTGGGCCAGGGCGGTCTTGCCCATGCCGGGGCGCCCGCCGAGCACCCACAGGTTGCCCCGGCCCATGCCCCCGGCGAGGCCGTCGAGGGTCCGAAAGCCCGTCGAGAGCACGCTGCTGGCGGCCTCGGGGGCGTCGAGGGAGTCGACCCAGGCGGCGGCCGCGTCGCCCAGCAGCACCCCGGGGGGCTGCCCGGCCCGGCCCTGGGCCTGGAGGTCTGCGAGGGCGGAGGCGGCGCCTTCGAGCAGGGCGTCGGGGGCCGTGGGGGAGGTGCGAGCGGTGGCCGAGAGCGACGAGGCCCAGGCCCCGATCTGGCGCTGCTGGTGGGCGGCGTGAACGGCCTCGGCGCAGGCTTGCAGCTGCGCCTCGCCCACCGAGGGGGTGAGGTCGACGAGCTGCCCGAGCGCGGCGACGCCCCCGACCTCGGCGAGGTGCCCCGAGGTCTTGAGGGCGAGAGCGACGACGACCAGGCAGGGCTCGCCCGGGGGCGCATCGGGGGCGACGGCCAGCAGCGCGGCCCAGATCTGCGCATGTTGCCCGAGGAAGAAGTGCTCGGGGGCGAGCCAGTCGAGGCTCGCGACCTTGCCCGGGTCGAGCAGGCAGGCAGCCAGCACGGCGGCCTCGGCGAGGGTCTCCTCGGCGGGCAGCGGCCGCCCCGACCCCGGCACCGCCCGGAGCTTGGGAAAGGGCCGATCGGTGGCCTGGGAGGGGGGAATCTGGGCGGTCACTGGGCAGCCTCGGGGGTGAGCAGGTCAGGGGGCATGGCGAACAGATCGCGGGTGAGTTCCTCGACGCTGTCGCCCTCGGGCTCGGGCGGGGGCTCGTCGAGAAGCCAGTTGTGCGTGGGGCCAGGGCCGGGGCGGACCTTGGGGCCCGGGGGTGGGGGCCGGGGCCCGTGGTCGGGCGGGGGCCTGTTGCCCCCGTCGAGCCAGGAGCGGGCCATCTTCGGCGGGAAGCCCTTGTCGACCGTCCAGCGGTCCTCGAGCTTGTCGCTGGCGAAGCCCTGGGCCGTGCGAGTGAGCCAGCCGAGGGCCTCGGCCCCGACCAGGCCGGGGGCGTGGGCCGAGAGCATGGCTTCGAGGTCGTCGAGGGCCCAGCGCTCGGTGGGGGGCGAGCAGGGGGCGCCGGTCACCCGGGAGACCCCGGCGGCGTAGGCCGCGGCGAGGGCAGCGCGGGGCGGGAGGGTGCGGGTCTTGGCGGGTTTCTTCGGCTTCTTCCCCCCATCCGAGGGGGGTGGGGCCGCCGCAGGCGCCCCTCCCGGGGGTTCGGGGGGCTCGCCCCCCGCCGGTGCTTGTGCTTGTACACGTGCATGTGCAGGGGTGGGGGGTCCGGGGGGAGGGGAGACGCCAGGAGACGCCTCGGGAGACGCCCCCCCGTCTCCCTGGGAGACGCCCCCCGTCTCCCCCCCCGTCTCCCCCCCCGTCTCCGGGGAGACGCCTGGGAGACGCCCCCGGAGACGCTCCTTGTACCGGCGCTGACGGGCCGCCTTGCCGGTCTCGGGCGTCTCGGTCCGAGCGGCCACGGGGCCCACCACGGCGGCCTCGCGTAGGTCGTGCCCTTGCTCGGAGCGGTCGAGGTAGCCGGCCTGCACCAGCGCCTCGACGAGGCGCAGGGTCGTGCGGGGGCTGAGCCCCAGCAGACGCCCGAGCCCCAAGGTCACCTCGGGGCCCAGGGTCAGCTTGCGGTGCGCCGAGCACCAGGAGCGCACGGCGGTCAGGTAGCCCAGCGCCGCCGCCCCCAGGGGCGAGGGGAGCGAGGTGAGCAGCCGCAGGGTCTCCTCGCTGAGCAGGTCGTTGTCGGTGCGGTGCCAGCTCATGCGGCTCCCATCTCGAGTTGCCTGGGTCGCTCTCCCACGACGCGGAGGCCTCCGAAGAAGCCAGAGGCGGCCCCCTGGGGCCTGGGCTGGGCTAGCCCGCGCAGCAGGGGCGACCAGTCAGGCAGCGCATACAGGCGCGTCACATGCCCCTGATAGGAGGCCTTCCCCAGCCACAAGCAGGTGACGGTGGGGAACCGCGCCGGGTTGCTGTCGGGGACGTCGTGATAGTGCAGTGGCGTGCGGGTCAACACCATCGCATCGAACATCCATCCCCTCGAGCCTTTGGGGTACCTGAAGAGCAGGTCGAGGAAGTCCGACAGCGCGACCAGCGCCGCGTCGGTGAAGAGCGACTGGAGGTACTTGCGGCGCACCTTGGTGAAGGCGTCCTGGCGAAGGGGAGTGAGGTCCATCACGCCGCCCTCCCCCGCTGGCACTCGGCGCACAGGATCGAGACGCGCCCCCCGTCCAGGCAGCGCAGCCCAGGGCGCAGGCAACCGGGCTCGGCGCAGGGCGTGCGGCCTGCAACGAAGGCCCGCACCAGCCCGCGGTTGAAGGCCTCGCGCTCGGCCGCGCGATCCCACAGACGCTTCAAGGCCTGCTGCCCTGCCCACTCCTCGGGGCAGCGCAGGGCCTTGCGCAGGTCGCGCGGGTCGAGGCGAGGGTGGCGCGCGGCCTCCTCGCGCACGCAACGGGCGACGACCTCGGCGATCATTTGGGGCCCTTGTCTTCAGCGGGGGCCTGCCGGGACTCGCGCACGCGCCGGATCGCCAGCCGCTCGCGGGCCGCCTGGCTCTCGATATCGGCGTACTGCCGGTCACGCTCAGCGAGCTCTTCGTCGCTGTACTGGTCGAGCTGGTCGCGGTGGCCCGTCGACGCCAGCAGCGCGGCGAGGGTGACGAGGATCAGCCTCAGCCTCTCGGCCGGGGGCACCTCGACCACCTCGACGGGGGGCGAGTAGACGCGCCCCGCCGCCGCCAGCAGCGCCAGAACGAAACGCTCGGGGGCCGCCAGCACCTGCGTCAGCGTGGGGCTGCCCTGCCCTCGCGCCCAGCGGCGCACGAGGTCCTCGTGGCAGCGCAGGCGGTGGGCCACGACGCCGGCCGAGCACAGGGCCAGCGCCTCACGGCAGGCCCGCGCGCTGCGCTCGTGGCGCACGTCGACAGACGCGAGTGCGAGGGCTGGCAAAGGGGCGAAGATGGGGGTATGAGATTTCACGGGGGGTCTCCTTCAGGCACAGGTGGGAGAGCCGTTCTCGTCGTTGGTAGCGACGGGCTCGGCGGGTGGGGTTTCAAGCTGGTCTTCGAGCGCCATGATCTCGGCCACCACGCTCGCGCGCAGGTCGTCGAGAGCCGCAAGGCGCAGGTGCCGCACGCGCAAGGCAGAGCGCAGCGCGTCGCGGCGAGGGTCGGGCTTGCGCCCGCCAGGAAGGGCGACGAGGGGCATCTATCCCCTCCCCTCGGCCGCCAGCGCGTCCGGGCAGTCGCGACGGCAGAGGCGCTGAAGGGCTTCGACCTCGGCGAGCGAGAGGCTCTCGAGGGCGATGAGGTTGGCAGCGTGGTCGCACCGCGCCGCATTTTTCGCGCCCTCCCGGGCCCAATCCCGCAAGTACTCTGCCTCCGCGCGCCAGTAGCGCTCCTCGGGGCTCACGCCGCCACCTCGGCAGCGGGCTGGGCGGGGCGAGGGCGACTAACCAGGCCGTCGACGATGCTCGACACCTTCGCATCGCTCGCGGGCGACTCAAGCCAGAGGTCGACGGGCAGCCCGAGCACGTTGCGGATCTTGACGGCCGCCTCGAGCCCAGGGCACCGATCCCCAAAGAGCCAGTGCGAGATCGCCTGCTCGGTTCCCAGCTCGCGTTTCAGGCGCGTCTGCGACCAGCCTAGCCGCGCGAGCAGCGCCCGAAGGACCTGGGCCCCGAGGTTGAACTTGGGGCCCCGCTCGGGGCCTTGGCGCACGTTCCACATGGCCAACAACCATGATTGCAAGTGCTATCACTGTCAACTGGTATCACTTTTTTATCGATGGCACTTGCTATCGATGGCAGTTGATATTACCTTCTCTTCATGCCCAACCCCACCGCCGCCCACTCCTCGCTGGCCCTCGCCTGGGTCTGCATCCGCGCCGCCTGCCTGTCGCTCGAGCAGGCCCAGCGCGCCCCCCAGGCTGACCAGGATGAGGCCTACGCCCTCGCCCACCATGACCTCGCGGAAGCCCTCTCCGCGCTCGACGACGCGGCCCGTGCGGTCTCCGCCGCCGACCCCCTCGGCTGCCGCGACACCAGCGAGCTGTACGCCGACCTCGACGAACTGCGGGCGCTGATCGCCCCCGTGCGCTCGGAGCTTCAGCCCGCCGCTGAGGTGGCGTGATGATTACCCCACGCGAAGGCCTGATCGCCGCCCTGCTCGCCATCGTGGCGCGAGCCGACAAGACCCTTGAGCGCGTCACCGACATCGGTGACGACAGCATCACCACCCGATTCGACGCCGAGCCGCAGATCGACGCGGACGCCTCGGAGGCTCTCGACGCGCTCGACGAGCAGCGCAGGACGCTCGTGCGCCTGCTCGACTGCCTGCGCCGCCTCGCCGAGGGCGCGACGAAAGAGCAGATTCATAAAGCCTTCGGGGCCCCCGGTGACTGGGGCTACGACACGCCCATTGGGGCCGCTCTGTACCGGCTCTACTGCGAGAAGGAGGTGGCGTGATGGCACCCGCTACACCGCCCCCTCCCCCGGCGCCGCTGCCGCGCCCCTGTCTGCCCCCTCCCCCGCCACCGCCGCGCGACACCGAGCGCTGCCCGCCCCCGAGCGAGGACCGCATGCATGCGGCCTTCGCCGCCCTGCTGCCCGCCTGGGCCGAGGTGGCGGCGTGACCGCGCGCCCCTCGCCCCTGGTGCTGCTACTGGTGACCCTCTGGGCTGAGGCCCGCCTCTGGCCCGAGGCGGCCCGCGCTCGCCTGCCCGAAGTGCGCGCCCTGGCCGCCCACAGCGGCCTGCCCTGCCCCCCGCGCGAACATGCGGCCCTGGAGCCCTGTCCCCGGACCCTGCGCCGTCTGCTCGAAGCGGCTGCCAGCCGCGGCGAGTTGCGCGGGCTGAGTGACCTGGCCTGGCTCCTCGAGCTGCTGGCCTGCGACCTGGCCCTGGCCGCGAGGGGGGCGTGATGCAGGGCGCACTGGACTTCAGCCGCGAGCGCTACCGCTGGAGTGACTTCCAGCGGGCGATCTTCGCGGCCGTCGAAGACCCCGACGGGGGCAACGTCGCCGTCCGCGCTCGCGCTGGCACGGGCAAAACCACCGTGATTTGCGAGGCCGTGCGGCGGATGCCCCGCACCGGCTCGACGCTGGTGCTCGCCTTCAACACGTCGATTCGCGACGAGCTGCAGCGCAAGCTCCCCTTGGGCGTCGACGTGCTCACCACGCATGGCCTCGGGGCTCGTGCGGTGCGCCGCGCCGTGCCCTCGACGAGGCTCGACAAGGACCGCCTCAAAAACCTGCTGCGCGAGCAGTTTCCCGCGGTCGACCAGGCCCCCTGGCGCGCGGCCGGGGCGAAGCTGGTCGCCAGGGCGAAGGCCACCCTGGCCCGCAGCGCCGAGGAGCTCGACGCCGCCATCGACGCCGCCGGCCTTTGCCTCGAAGACCTCGTGCCCCGCAGCCGGCGCAGCCCCCTCGGGCTGAGCGAGGAGCAGGCCGCGGAGCTGCGGGGAGCCCTGGTCAAAGAGGCTGGCGCCGTGCTGGTGCGCTGCGCCGAGGAGACCCACGCGCACGACTTCGATGACATGCTCTGGCTCCCCGTGGTGCACGGCTGGGGCACCGGCACCTGGGATTGGGTGGTCGTCGACGAGGCCCAGGACCTCAGCCGCGTCCAGCTCGAGCTGATCGCCGGGTGCCTGCGCCCGGAGACCGGCCGCCTCCTGGTCGTGGGCGACGACCGGCAGGCGATCTACGGGTTCCGCGGGGCCGACTCGGCCGCCTTCGACACGCTGGCCGCGCGCTTCGCCTGCAAGGTGCTGCCCCTCTCGATCACCTACCGCTGCCCCCGCCTGGTGGTCGAGCAGGCCCGCAAGCTGGTCACCGACTACCAGGCCGGTGAGGGCGCCCCTGATGGCGTCGTGCGCCAGGTCGAGGCCCTCGACGTGGCCAAGCTCGAGGCGGGGGATTTCGTGCTCTCGCGCAAGAACGCCCCCCTCGTGCGCCACGCCATCAAGGCGATCGCGGCGGGCATCCCTGCGGCCATCGCCGGGCGTGACCTGGCCAAGGACCTGGGGCTCATCCTCGGGGGCATCTCGCGCCGCTGCGGGGGCGATCGCGAGGCCACGATCCGCACCCTGGTCGAGCACTACCAGCGCCGCATCGCCGAGGCCCACCAGCGCGAGATCGACGCCGATCCCATCCGTGACGAGCTGGACTGCCTGCTCGCCCTGCTCGACGCGCGCCCCACCGTCGCCGAGGCCATCGAACTGCTCGACCGCCTCTGCGCCGAGCGCCCCGACCGCGTCGTCTTGTTCTCGTCGGTGCACAAGGCCAAGGGCCTCGAGCGCGACCGCGTCTACCTGCTGCAAGGCACCTTCCGCGCGACCTTCTCGGGCCTGGTCGACGGACGCAAGAGCACCGACGCCAAGGCCGAATCGAACCTCCTCTACGTCGCCGCGACGCGGGCCAAGCGCGAGCTTGTCCTGGTCGCTGGCGAAGGCTGACCGAAAGGACCACCCATGACCACCGGACCACGCATGACCCTCGCGGCCGTCACGTCGACGCGCCAGCCCTCCCGCCCTCTCCGCATCGCCCTCTTCGGGGTGCCTGGCGTGGGCAAGACGACCTTCGCCGCGCAGGCCCCTGCGCCGATCTTCCTGTGCGCCGAGGACGGCGCCGGCTTCCTCGACGCCCAGGCCTTCCCCAAGCCGTCGAGCTGGGGCGACGTGCTCGAGGCGGTGCAAGAGCTGATGCACGGCGAGCACAGCTTCAAGACGCTGGTGATCGACACCCTCGACGCGCTCGAGGCGCTCTGCTGGGAGCACGTCTGCAAGAGCCAGCCCGGCAAGAACAAGTCGATCGAGGATTTCGGCTACGGCAAGGGCTACGTCCTGGCCGTCGAGGCCTGGGCCGAGCTGCTCAGGCAGCTCGAGGCCCTCCAGCGCAAGCGCGGGATGCACCTGGTCATGATCGCGCACGCCGTCGCTCGCGACCACAAGGACCCCGACCACGACGCCTGGAAGCGCTGGGCGATGAAGCTCCACGCCAAGAGCGCCGACGTCATCGCCGGCTGGGTCGACGCGCTGCTCTTCGCCGCGCCCGAGATGGTCTCGAAGAAGGAGGGCCTCAAAGTGCGCGGCTTCGCGACGGGCGAGCGCCTTCTCTACACCGAGGCCACCGGCAGCCACGAGGGCAAAAACCGCTACGGGCTGCCCGCGTCGATGCCCCTCGACTGGCACATCTTCAAGGCCGCCGTCGACGCCGCCCTGGCCCCGCCCCGCCCCGCCCTGACGGCCGAGGAGCGCGAGCGCCGCCTGGCGGTCGTGCGCACCGACCTCGCCACGTTCGTGCCGCAGCTGCCCGACGACAAGCGGCAGCGCGCCGCCGAGGCCGTCGAAAAGGCCGGCGACGACCTCAACCAGCTCACCAAGATTCTCAACCACGTCCTCAAGACCCTCGACCAGAAAGCAGCCTGAACATGACCCTCCCCGAAGGTACCTACCGCGTCAAAGCCGTCGCCTCTGGCATCGGCGTCAGCAACACCAAGAGCACCCCGTTTGCCCGCGTCACGTTCCGCGTTCTCGACGGGGCCTGCGCGGGCCAGGAGATCGACTGGGTCGCCTGGGTCACGCCCAAGACCGAAGAGCGCGTCGCGCTGGATTTCCGCACCCTGGGGCTCCCCGGCAACGACCTGGAGGTGCTCCACGACCGCGGCGAGGACGACGTGGCCAAGCTCCTGCCCGCCGTGGTCTCCATCGTGGTGCAGCACGAGGAGTTCCAGGGCTCGACGCAGGCCCGGGTGCGCTGGATCAACCCCGAGAAGAAAGAGGTCAGCGGCTCGATCTTCGCGGGCATGAAGGCCGCGTTCGCCGCCGTCGACAGCAAGGCCGGCGCTGGCGCGAAGAAGCCCGCCGCTGGCGCCCTGCCGCGCCCCGCCGTGCCTGACGTCAGCGAGGACGAAATCCCCTTCTGACCGCGCGCCCATCCCCACCCTCCCGCCCGGGAGGCCTCGGCAAACCGAGGCCCCGGGCTCGCGGCGTTGGAGGCACCCGAGATGAGTATTTACGACAGGATCGAGGCGGAAGCGGCCTTCGCCGAGGAGATGAAGAGCCGCGCCGTGCGAGCCGAGGTCGAGCGCGACGACGCCCTCGCCGAGGCCCTCTTCGCCCTGGGCGATCTGCAAAATGCAACGGGGGCGTTGCTGGCCTCGATGCACGACGTGCACGTGTGCCACGCCTGCC
>ERZ650304.346-NODE-346-length-26616-cov-9.736682_pt1 | contig 26616 bp, 35 predicted proteins | sample MGYA00376240_ERZ650304 | MGnify/ENA primary metagenome ERZ650304 (study PRJEB26733, sample SAMN07839271) | wastewater metagenome | biome: small river; feature: stream; material: water | place: USA: North Carolina | collected 2016-03-01 ... | reverse complement strand
CGTCGAGGCCCGCGTCGGCGCGGTCTTCGCCATCGGCGGCGTGAGCTACCGCGTGTCGAGGGTCGAGGCATGAGGCGATGCCACAGCAGGGCCAGCTGATGCTGTTCGCGGACCTACCGGAGCCGCAGAGCGCCGCGGATCACCCCCCGCGGCGTTCGCGCATGTGCACGCCCTGGCGCGTTGCCGTCGCCGCTCTGCTGCCGTTGCTGCAGCGCCCCCTTTCGTGGCGCCTGCGAGAACTGGAGACCGACATGGACACCGAATTCGACATCCCCCGCCGGGCCGTGCATCCCGCGGCCGCGCTGCCGCCGCCCGAGACGAAGGCGCCGCGCAGCATCTTCGACCTGGCCGCGCAGTTCCGAGGAGGGCCGCGCGTGCGCTTCCGCGAGCAGGCCCCGGCGAAGCTGCCTTCGACCTACCGCGTGGAGCGTGACGCCGACCGGGTGCGGGTTGTCCGCGTCCGGCCGGAAGAGACCGAGGAGCGCATTGAGCAGGAGCGCGCCCGTCGCGCTCGCCAGCGCCCGCCGCGCCCGACGGCCAAGGCCAAGACGCGGGGCAAGAAGGTTCGGGCGTGGGATGGCGAGAGCATCGAGGACTGAGGCTATGGAAGAGACCACCACCACCGCAGAGAAGCCGAGCGCCCAGCCGCTGAAGAACCCGCGGCACGAGCTGTTCGCGCAGGAGATCGCGTCCGGCAGCACGAGGACGGCGGCCTACATGGAGATCTACCCGGGCTCGGAGAAGTGGAAGACCGCGGCCGTGAACGTGAAGGCTTCGATGCTGGCGGCACGGCCCGAGGTGCGCGAGCGCGTCGCCTACCTGCAGGAGCGCGCTGCCGATGCATCGGTCTACACGCTGGCCGCGCACCTGGCGCGCCTGAACGCCCTGTCTCGTGCCGCCGAGAAGGCCGGCGACTTCACGCCAGCCGTGAAGGCCGAGGAGAACCGCGGCAAGGCGGCGGGCTTCTACCCGAACCGCGTCGAGCTCACCGGCAAGGGCGGCGGCCCCATCGAGACGAAGCAGACCCGCGACATGACCGACGAGGAGTTCCGCGAGGCCTGCAGGAAGCATGGCATCGAACCGTGAGCGGCTGGCGCTGCTGCTTGAACGCCAGCGCCGCCGATCCATCGCCGAAGACCGCGAAGCCTGCAGCCGCAGCCTCGGCGAGTTCATCCGCCGCGCCTGGACGCAGCTGGAACCCGAGGAGCCCTACGTCCACGGCTGGCACCTCGACGCGATCTGCGAGCACCTGGAGGCCATCAGCCGCGGCCAGATCAAACGCCTGCTGATCAACGTCCCGCCGGGCACCATGAAGTCGATGGCGACGGCCGTCTTCTGGCCGGCCTGGGAGTGGGGCCCGCGCGGCAAGCCTTCCATGCGCTTCATCGGCGCATCGCACGAGGAGGGCCTCGCCACGCGCGACAGCGTGAAGATGCGGCGCCTGGTGCAGAGCGAGTGGTTCCAGGACCGGTGGCCGCTGCGCATGGCCGGCGACCAGAACGCGAAGACCTACTTCGAGAACGACAGCACCGGCTGGCGCCAGGCCTGCCCGGTCAAGAGCATGACTGGCCGCCGCGGCGACCGCGTGCTGTGGGACGACCCGCACAGCGTCGAGGACGCACACAGCGCCTCGGCCCTGGGCGTGGCGAATCGGGTCTTCCGCGAGACGCTGCCGACGCGCCTGAACAGCCCGAAGGACAGCGCCATCGTCGTCGTGATGCAGCGCCTGAACGAGAAGGACGTGTCGGGCCTGATCCTGTCGGAGGACTTCGGCTACGAGCACCTGTGCCTGCCGATGGAGTACGAGGCGCCGCGCAAGGCCACCAGCATCGGGTTCGTCGATCCGCGCCGCGAGGCCGGTGAGCTGCTCTTCCCGGCGCGGCTGCCTCGCGACGTGGTCGAGCGCGACAAGAAGATCATGGGCACCTACGCGGTGGCCGGGCAGTTCCAGCAGCGCCCGGCGCCTGCGACCGGCGGCGAGTTCGACGTGAACATGATCCAGATCGTCGACGCGATCCCGGCCGGCGTCATGCAGTGGTGCCGCGGCTGGGACTTGGCGGCCACCGAGGGCGGCGGCGACTACACCGCCGGCGGCAAGCTGGGCAAGCTGCGGGACGGCCGGATCATCATCGCCGACGTCGTGCGCAAGCAGTACGGCACCGCGAAGCGGGACATGCTGATCAAGAACACGGCCGACGCCGACGGCAGGGCGGTGGTGAAGCAGTCGCTGCCGCAGGACCCGGGCCAGGCCGGGAAGGGCCAGATCGCGGCGCTGACCGCGATGCTCGCCGGCCACATCGTGCACGGCAGCCCCGAGACCGGCGACAAGGTCGTGCGTGCCCGGCCGCTGGCCAGCCAGGTCAACCAGGGCAATGTGCTGATGCTGCGTGCCACGTGGAACACCGAGTTCACCGACGAGCTGAAGCTGTTCCCGAACGGGCTGCACGACGACCAGGTCGACGCGGTGTCCCGGGCCTACGCCGGGCTGATCGGGCCGGCGGTGGGCCTGATTGGCTGAGCCGCTACCTAGCATGCGGTCGATGCCCGCCCCCCAGACGCTCACCATCAACGAGGCCACGCTGCGCGAGATCGTCGCGTCGCGTAAGGCCTTGCTCGGCACCCTGGACGCCAAGCGGCCGAAGGCCTGGACGCAGTACGGCTACAGGGAGACCCTGACCTTCCAGGACTTCCTGAACGCCTACAAGCGCGGCGGCGCCGGGCATGGCGCCGTGCACCGCCTGCTCGACAAGTGCTGGCAGGAGCACCCGCGCATCAAGGCCAAGACCAGCGATACCGAAAGCACCTGGGAAGAGGGCGTCGAGGATCTGCTCGACAGCATCAACGGCTGGGCGAAGCTGCGCGACCTCGATCGCCGCAACATGGTGGGCCGCTACGCCGGGCTGATCCTGCGCGTGGCCGACTCGAAGAGGCTCGACCAGCCGCTGGTGGCCGGCGCGTGGAAGCTGCGCGACATCGTGCCGGTGTACGAGGACCAGCTTCGGGTGTCGGCGTGGCAGAACGACCAGGAGGCCGAGGACTTCGGCCAGCCGACGATGTGGGAGTACCGCATGCGCCGGCCCACGCAGACCGCCGGCGACCAGCAGGCCGCGCCCGACGCCTGGGCGCAGGTCCACCCGTCGCGCCTGATCATCATGGCCGAAGGCAGCGTCGGCGACTTCCTCGACGGCGTGCCGCTGCTGGAAGCTGGCTTCAACCACCTGACGGACCTCGAGAAGATCGCCGGCGGCAGCGCCGAGAGCTTCCTGAAGAACAGCAGCCGGACCCTCGTCTTCAAGTTCGACGCGAACAGCGCCCCGACGCTGCTGTCGAACAACCCCGAAGGCACGCAGAGCACGCGCCCGCTGTCCGAGGTGCTGGAAGAGAAGTCGCAGGCCCTGAACACCAGCATCGACGCCAGCGTGGCCACGGCCGGCGGCGAAGTCACGACCCTTCAGACCACGGTGGCCGACCCGGGTCCGTCGTTCGAGGTGGCGGCGAACCTCTTCGCGGCGTCGGTGCAGATCCCGTTCACGATCCTGTTCGGCCAGCAGACCGGGCGCTTGGCCAGCGACCAGGACCGGCAGGACTTCGCGGCCCGGTGCGCGTCGCGGCAGGAGAACGAGCTCACGCCGGTGCTGATCGCGGTCATCAAGCGCCTGCAGGACGCCGGCATCGTCGAGGCGCAGGACTTCGAGATCGAATGGCCGCGCGTGGACGCGCCCAGCGAGAAGGACCGTGTCGAGATCCTGGGCAAGATGGCGACGGCCGCGAAGCAGCACTTCGACGCCGGCGGCGGCCAGCTGTTCACCACCGACGAAATGCGCAAGGTGGTGGACTACGAGGCTCAGGTCGACGGCGAGCACGTGCCGACCGAGGGCGACCCCGACGCGACGCTGACCTCGGACCCGGCCGCCAGGTCAGGTGGAGCGCCGGCGCCGCAGCCGCGGGCACTTCGCCAGGCGGCATGACGCCGAAGCCGCGGGCCCGCAATCCCGCGATCCCCGGCACCACGAAGGACCGCACCGGCGCCGCCGGCATCCTCCGTCGGGCCTACGCCGACATCAACCGCCGCTTCGCCGGCCTGCTGCGCGACGTGCTGGAGGTCTTCGGCCGCATCCGCATCATCGAGACGAACGACGACCGGCTGATCCCGCGACCGGTGCTGTACGCGCTGACGCCCGACGAACTGGCCGCCACGTCCCGCACGCTGCAGGAGGCGCTCGACCGCTGGATAGCCGCCGGCCGCGACCCGGCCAACGCCTTCTGGTGGGATGCCTACGATGCCGAGGCGGCGCAGCTTGGCACCGCGCAGACCGCCTCGAACCTGGGCAACCTGTCCACGGTCTACGCGGCGCAGCGCAGCCTGGCGACCATCGTCTACAGCGACGCCTACCGCAACCGGGTGGCCTTCGCCCAGGCCAAGAGCTACGAGCACTGGACCGGCCTGGGCGCCGAGATGCGGGCCGAGCTGGCGCAGATCATCGGCCGCGCCGTGGTCGATGGGAAGAACCCGCGCGCCGTGCGCACCGAGATCGCCGACCGGCTGGAGGTGTCGCGCGGCCGCGCTCTCGGCTACGCTCAAACGGACGTTACCGACACGCTGCGCCAGGCGCGCATGGCCGAAGCCGACCACGCGCGGGAGGAGTTCGGGCTCGGCATCGGGCTGCTGTGGACCAGCGCCCTGCTGCCCACCACCCGGCCGACCCATGCGGCGAGGCATCGCAAGGTCTACACCTCGGCCCAGGTGAAGGCGTTCTACGCGGTCAACGGCAACCGCTACCGCTGCCACTGCAGCATCACCGAGTGCCTGCTCGACGAGGACGGCAGGCCCATCCTGACCGACGCGCTCAAGCGCTCGATGGCGAAGGAGCTGGCGGTGTGGGAGAGGGCGCCGAAGGCGAAGCGGTAGGGCATCCGTAGCATCCACCTCGCTGCGGCCTTGGGCGGCTTGCAGTTGTCTCGGAAGGAAAGGGTCTGCCCCGGGGTCGAAAGGCTCCGGGGCTTTTTTCTGCCCGTTCCTAGCATCGCGCGGCATCAACCCACCCGAGGCGCCCGCATGGCCACGAAGAAGCGCGTTCACATCCTATCGGCGGTCAACGCCGCCAACGTCTCGAAGTCCGGCAGCACGTACACCATCGCCAACGTGTGCGGCTGCGTCGACGACCTGGTGATGAACGGCATGCTGTACCCGGCCGACCAGCTGGCCGACGGCGTGGCCACTCTCAACGGCAAGCCCGCCCCGGCCGGCCACCCGAAGGACGCCGAGGGCCGCTTCATCAGCGCCACGAACGGCGACGCCCTGCTGACAGCCTACGTCGGCGCGATCTGCCGCAACGCCCGCCACGAAGGCGGCCGCACGCTGGTCGACGTCGTCGTCAACGAAGCCCAGGCCAAGGCGCACCCGGACGGCGCGAAGCTGGTCGAGCGGCTGGACGCCGCCATCAGCGGCAACAACGCCGACCCCATCCACGTCAGCACCGGCCTCTTCGTGCAGCCGATCCAGGCAAACGGCGAGAGCCGCGGCAAGAAGTACGACCGCATCGCCACCGGCCTGCAGTACGACCACCTGGCCATCCTGCTCAACGAGCGCGGCGCCGGCACGCCGGAAGAGGGCGTCGGCATGTTCCTGAACGCGGCGGGCCAGCCCGAGGCGGTGGAGTCGGTGCAGGTCAACGTCGAGCCCGAGGACCGCCGCTTCGAAGGCCTCACCGGCTGGGTGCGGAAGCTGCTGGGCAACGGCTCCGAGCTGAGCTTCGACCAGATCAGCAGCGGCCTCTACAAGACGCTCCCCGACCGCGCGTGGCTGTGCGAGGTGTTCGCGCGCTATGCCGTGTGGCAGGACGCCGACGGGAAGCTGTGGAAGCAGGACTACTCGGTGGGCTCGGATGGCTCCGTAGCATGGTCCGGGACCGCTGAAGAGGTTCGGCGGGAAGTCAAGTACGAATCCGTCACCAACCTGGAGCGTGACCCCATGAAGGACAAGATCCTCGCCGCGCTGAACGCAGCCGGCATCAAGACCGAAGGCCTGGACGAGTCCGCGCTCCTGGCTGCGTACAACGCGCTGGTCAGCAAGCCGCACACCGACGCGCTGGCCGCGGCGAACGGCAAGCTGGCCGAGTTCGAGCAGGCCGCCAACGCGGCGCGCGACGCCGAACTGGCAACGCTGGCGACCGAGCTGGCCGCGAACAGCAAGGTCCTGACCGCCTCCGACTTCAAGGCGATGGGCCTGGCCCGCTGCAAGGAGCTGAAGGCCAACGCCGGCGCCGCGCCGGTGGTGCCGGGCTCGACCGGCGGCGCCTCCGGTGACGACGAGTTCGCCGGCTACTCGATCAACAGCCACATCACCACCAAGGAGGCCTGAGCATGGCTTCGCGCGCCTACCGCGGTCCGAACGACCGCCAGCCCAAGACCATCAGCAGCAAGACCGTCGCCGGCGCCTACCTGCCGTGCACTTTCGTGACGGAGAGCGCCACCGCGCTGACCGCCGCGACGGCCTTCGGCCCGAACCTGCGCCTGCTGATCGACCGCGACTTCTACGCCTCGCCGGCGCAGGCCCTGACCTCGACCGATCCGCTGCTGACGGCCTACGCCAGCGGCGACACCGGCGTGGCGGCGGTGATCGAGCCCGGCCAGACCTACCAGGTCGCGCTGGCCGCGGCCACCTACACCTGGGGCCAGGAAGTCGTCGTCGCCGCAGCCGGCCGAGCTGCCGGCGCCGCCTCTTCCGGCGTGGTCGTCGGTTTCACCCGCTTCGCTGGCGCCAAGAGCGCGGGCGACCTGGGTGACATCGAGTTCTGCATGCCCTACGTCAAGCCCTGATCGGAGAGCTCGAACATGCTTCGCTTCACCCCCGCACAAGAACTGGCCGTCAATCGCGCCCGCGCCGCGTTCAACCGCCAGCAGACGGCGCTGGCCGCCGCGGCGTCCGACCTCGTGGGCAACGCCTCGCCGGTGCCCATCGACGCCTGGCGCCGCATCGACGGCCGCGCCACTCGCATCCAGCGCGATGTGCTGACCGTGTTCAACCGCCTGGCGCTGGCCAACAGCGTGCCGGTCGGCCTGGGCGACCTGGTCAGCTACTTCCCGAAGGTCAGCGACTCCGGCGAAGCGCACGTCAGCATGGACGGCCGCAGCGAAGGCAACGCCGACCAGGCCGTCGTGAGCTACGAAGGCACGCCGATCCCCATCGTCGACGGCTTCGCCCGCCTGGGCTGGCGTCAGATGGAGGTCGTGCGCAAGGGCCAGGCCCAGCTGGACATGGAGTCCATCGCCAACGTGCAGCGCAAGGTCGCCGAGAAGGCCGAGGACATCGTCCTGAACGGCCTGTCCTCGGTGGTCGTGGGCGGCTCGACCATCTACGGCCTGCGCAACCACCCGAACCGCAACACCGACACGCACGGCTTCGACCTGAACAGCACCGCCACCGGTGCGAACTGGCTGGCCGCGTTCGTGAAGCTGGTCAATGCGCTGGTGGGCGACAACGCCTACGGGAAGATCACGGTCTTCCTGAACTACAGCGACTGGACCTACGCCTCGCTGAACGAGTTCGCTGCGGGCTACCCGAAGACGATCCTGCAGCGCCTGAAGGAAATCGAGCAGATCGCCGAGATCATCCCGGCCAGCAAGGTGCCCGCCGACAACATCATCGGCGTGGCCGGCCTGGACACCGGCGACTGGGGCTCGATCCTGTCGGCGATGCCGATGGTCACGCGGCCGAAGACGCGCCTGAACCAGGAAGACGACTACGTCTTCGGCGTGCTGATGGCCGCGGCGCCGCAGTTCCGCGTCGACGCGAGCGGCCAGACCAGCATCGCGCACCTGACGGCGTCCTGAGCCATGAAGGTCACCGTCACCCACCTGAAGGCGCCCTGGCCGGCCGGCGCCGCTGTCGGTTCGGTCGTGGAACTGCCGGGCGACAGCATCCCGGGCTGGGCGGCCGGCAAGTGCCGCGAGGCCGACGCCGACGCAGAGGCCTCGCACGTGTGGGAGCCCCCGGCGCCCGCCGCCGAGGCCCAGGCCGAGGCGCCCAAGGCCGACGCCGCCGAAGCGCTGCAGATCGCGCAGAGCCTGCTGGCCGCGGCCGAGCAGGAGAACGCCGAACTGCGCGCCCGGGTCGAGAAGGCCGAAGCCGCTGCCGGCGAGCTGGCGCAGCTGCTGGACGCCGCGAAGGCCGAGATCGCCGAGCTGCGCGCCGCGGCGAAGCCCTCGGATGCCGCCCAAGCTGACGCTGCCGCGGCTGCCACGCCCGCCGCCAAGAAGGCCACCGCCAGGGCCTGACCGTGATCACCGCGGCCCAGGCGCAGGAGTACCTCGACGCCGTCCTGGGCGTCGCGGTCCCCGCCTTCCTGCTGACGGCCGCGCTGGAGGACATCGAGGCCCTAGAGCCTGCGATGCTCGACGCCGGCTACGGCGAGGCCACCATCACGCGCATCCAGGCGATGACCGCCGCCATCGTGGTCGGCAGCGACTTCGCCAGGACCATCAAGTCGCAGACGGCGCCCTCCGGCGCCGCGCGCAGCTTCGACAAGACCGACAAGGCCGTGAGCGCGCTTCGGCGCTCGCTGGCGGCCCTGGACACCTCCGGCGTCACCGCCACCCTCATCGGCCCTGATCCCTCGGCGCTATCGGTGCTGATGGTGGTCTGAGGCCTTACCACCTGAAGGACCGCCACCGTGGCCAACATCGTCTTCAACATCGCCAAGGGCCGCGTGGCCGAGCTCTACGACCGCGTCAAGTCCAACGACCCGGCGAACAGCGCGATCATCCTGATCCCCATCGAGACCTCCGGCCTGGAGGCCGACTCGGTGCTGATCGACGCCGACACCGTGGCCGCTGTGCTGGCCGGCGCCACGAACGAGCAGAGCACGATGGGCCGCAAGACGCTCACGGACTCGGACCTGGCCTCGATCCCGGCGCCGGACGACACCAACGACCGCAACGAGCGCAGCCTGCCCACGACCACCTGGACGGCCGCCAGCGGCAACGCCATCAGCAAGATCCTGGTCGCCTACGACCCGGACACCACGGGCGGCACCGACGCGAACCTCATCCCGCTGACGATGTTCGACTTCGCGCAGACGCCTTCCGGCGCGGACGTGCAAATGACCACCGGAGTGTTCTTCCGTGCGTCCTAAGCCCAACGCCTGCGCAGACTGTTCGACCCCGATCCGCAAGGAGTCGACGCGCTGCCGCCCTTGTCAGACGCGGCGCGCGCAGAAGGCTATGGTCGACCAGAAGCGTATCGGCGAACGAGCCATGACTGCCGCAGAGGCGCGGGCTCGCTGGGTCTTCAATAACCCAGAGAAGGCGCGAGAAAGCGCTCGACTGGCCAGGGAGCGAATCAAGCGCCGCGTCGATCAGTACAAGGCCGAGCGCGGCTGCGAGGACTGCGGCAACGACGATCCTCGTGTGCTTGATCTCCATCACCGTGAAAGGGACGACAAGGTGGCAGCAGTGAACAACCTTCGGACGCGGGCCGGCGTCCAGCGGGTGATGGAGGAAGCGGCCAAGTGCGAGGTGCTCTGCGCCAACTGCCATCGCATCCGTCACGCCACGGAAAACGATGCCGGCGCCGACATCCAGATGACGACGGGCACGTTCTTCCGGGCGAGCTGAGCGTGACCGCACCCCTTGAACTGCCGCCGCTGGTGCTGCCGGACAAGCCGGCGGCCGAGCCCGCGGCCACCTACAGCGAGCGCGTGCTCAACTGGTGGCGCGAGTGCGACGTGATTCTGAGAGTGCGCTCTGTCGAGCAGCAGGATCGGTGCTACGAACTGAAGGCGTCCATGCCGACGCAGCTTGCGCCGACTGCGGAAGCAATCCTGGAGGCCTGGAATGGCATGGACGCGGCGCTTCTGGCGCTGGCCGGCGCGTTGCGCGAGAGCCCGATGCTTCGCGAGCTTGGCGCCGCCTCGATGATGGGCGCCGCGATGCAGGCCGACCCGAGCGATGCGATCAACACGGCGACGCGCTGGGTCATGCAACTGAAGACCTCGGTCGGCGCGGCCTTTCCGCCGCCCGGCTGAAGTAATCGCCGCGGTCGTTGCACGTGGCGAACTACACCCACGAACGGCACCGACTCGGGACGGTGCGCTACGGAGACGAAACCCTACGCACGCGGCCCTGGCTTGATCGCGGCCGCGGGTCAATAACCCGAGAGCAAATCGCGGCCCAATCTGCCGACGCGATACGACTTTATCTATCTGTAATGCACGGCGGCACCGCTGAATTGAATTGCGGCAGCAAGCAAAAGCTGGATTGACACATGGCGACCCCGCGATCATCTGTCTACAACGCCATGAGCGGCGGCAGCGTTTGGGCCGGCATTGAAGGCCCGCCAGCATGGCTTACGGCCGCGGTAAACGCTTGGGGGCAAATCTCAGGGACCGCGGCTCCCAGCGAGCTGCAGGACTACAGCGGAACGGCTTTCCGGGACACGGGAACAATCACCGAGATATTCGCGGCCCTGGGCGGCGGGCATAGCGGCAACGTCACAACCAATCGCGCGATGGTCATTGACCTTAGCGCCGATTCTCCGGCCTGGGTGACAGCCCGCGCATCTGGTGACTTCACCGGATACGACGACGACACCATGACACACTTGCCCAGCGATGGCAGTCCTGGTCCGAGGCACCTTTACAACGCAGTTGTCTGGAGCCCGACGGGTGGCGATTACGTTTTCGGTGGCCGCTACTATGCATTCGACGGCTCCGACGACGGGTCGTCATACGACAAGATCGACGGATTCAATCGGTCGAACAACACCTGGCGCGCATCGGGCTACTACCCGGCCCGGGAAGAGACGTTCTGTCCCTTCAGCGTGATTGACCCATCAACCGGGATTCTGTACGCCAGCGAGGGGCAAGAGGGAACCGCCATCGGCGGCTTCAAGATGGACCCATCCACGCGGGTCATCAGCAGTTGGCACAGCACCAGCGGCGCGAACTGCGGGCGCGGGCCTAACGTGTGGGACACGAACCGGGGAAAGTGTTATCAGCTTGGGCCGCAGACCTACGAATACTGGTCTAGCGTTACCTGTAGCCTGACCGTTGCGACTGACGGGACCAAGCAAGCAATCTTGTTCAACTCGTCGGCGGCCTATACGGCTTTCACGGGGCAAGCGGCGAACTACCTCAGCCCGGCGATGGTTTACGACCAGACCGGAGACTGCTTCTATTGGTACAACGGTGACGATGGGCGCGGCGCGTCTGGATCGTCGAATCGGGTTTACAAGATCACGCCGAACGGGACTTCGACGTGGGACATGTCGGCCATTGATGGCGGCGGAGTGACCGTCCCCGCGACCCGATCAAGTGTCGGCGGCTGGGACGGGTCAAAGTACACAAGCGGGAACTTCAGCGGCACATTGTCGAACCTGCACTTTATCGACAGGTGGGGGGTGCTTTTGCTTGTTCGGCCTGGACAGAATATCCATTACATGAGGGTCCGCTAAATGCCGTTCGCCGCACCTATTGCCAGCGCGACGCACCCGGGCCTCGTTGATGGCCCAATCAACACCGGCTCCGGTTCCGGCTCGGGCGCCATCGACACGACGGGCGCGAAGACGATCATCGTCCATGTGGCTAGTACCACGGGCGTTACACCCACGCTGACCGACTCGGCCGGCAACACGATGCCCTCGCCCATCGTGACGGACGTGCTGGGCTGTCGCAGTGCCATCTACATCCTGCGCAACCCGACGACGAGCGCGACCCACACTTTCAACGTCGCGGGCGCAGCCATCTACGCTTCGATTCAGGTGGAGGCTTACGCAGGGGCGACCGCCGCTTCGCCGCCGGACCAGACCGGCGCAGGCACGTCCGACAGCGGCGCGACCTCGCTTGCCACGTCTTCGGTCACGCCAAGCGAAGACAACGAGATCGTGCTGGCGTTCATTGCGCGCAACGGGGTGGGCTCTTTCACGGCCTCGGGCGGCTTCACCGTAGGGGCACAGACGCCAGGCGTGGCGGCAACCTCGTTCGCCGGGGCAGTTGCGCGGCTCATCCAGACGACGGCAGCGGCGGCGTCTACAACCTTCGCGTGGACCCCCACAGCGTCCGCCGCTTCGCGCATCGTCAGCCTCAAGTTCGTGGCGGCAGGCACAGCACCCGGCATCGCCGCAGAAACAGACGCCGCGCTGGCCCTCTCCGGCAAGCAGATCCGCGCCCTGGGTCTCGCGACCGAGACCGACGCTGCCCTGGCGCTGACTGGCACCGCGCTCGCCGGCCTGCCGTTCAACACGTCGGCCTATGAGTTCGGCCAGCGCACGGGCCTGGACATCGAGGACTTCTCGCTCTATGCGAGCACCAGCCTGAACGTGAGCGTCTTCGCTGATGCCGACGTGCTCCTGGCTTCGCGGCTCTTCGCCTACACCGAGAGCACGGGCAGCGACGGCCGCCTGACCCGCAAGACGCACGCCTCGCTGACTGCCAGCAACTGGTACTTCTTCGTGGCCCGCAACGCCGACGGCTCGCTGAGCGGCTGCGGCAGGATCCAGGCGACATGATCCCGCTCGGCGGCTGGCCAGGCCGCATCATCCTCAGCAGCACCGGCCGCTTCGGCGTCCGGCCGGATGAGTTCGCCACCGGCGGCGACTTCGACTCGCCCTTGCTGGCCTGCGTAGACCCGGGCGACGAGAACACCGAGTTCGCGTGGGTCATCCGCTCGCTGCCCAGCTCGGGCACGCTGGCCGCGAACGACGACGGCGGCATGTCGCACATCGGCGCGGCCGACGGCAGCTACACGATCCCCTTCGGCCTCTACACCTGGGCGCCCGGCGGGCCTGGGGTCTACGAGGGCGACACCAGCTTCACGACAACGTTCGGCGCGGCGGCCATCGTCGCAACGGAGGTGGACACAGCTCTCGCGCTGGCCGCGCTGCAGCTGCGCGCCGTGGGCATGGCGACGGAGAGTGATGCCGCCCTCGCGCTGGCGGCGAAGGCGATCAAGGCCGTTGGCCTGGCCACTGAGGCCGATGCGGCTGTGGCGCTGGCTGGGGTGCAGCAGCAGGCCGTGGGGCTCGCGAGCGAAGCCGATGCCGCCCAGGCGCTGGCAGGCCGGCAATCGCGCGCCGTGGGGCTGGCGGCCGAGACTGACCAGGCCTTCGCGCTGGCAGCGTTCATCCCCGGCGGCGTCGGGGTCGCAGCAGAGACCGACTCAGCCTTCGCGCTGGCCAGCGTCCAGATCCGCGCCGTCGGCATGGCCGTCGAAACCGATGAGGCCATCGCGCGCACGGCTGGCACATCGGCACCGGTCGGCCTGGCCACGGAAAGCGACACGGCCTTCGCCCTTGCTGCCGTGCAGCGCCTTCTGGTGGGCATTGCCGCAGAGATCGACGCAGCCCTGGCGCTGGCCGGGCCTGCTGGCGCCTTCCCCGCCGATCTCTCCGCAGCATGGGCGTACCGCGTGCCAGGGACCGCAGGCGGGTTCACCTATCGAGTCCCCGGCGAGGCCGGCGGCCTGACCCACAGAGCGGAGTGATTGAGCATGGCCACCGGCAGCGCATGGAACGTCGACAACCCGCTGAAGCCGTGGGCGCTCTTCGACACGAACGCCAAGCGCGTGATTCCGTTCGAGCTGGCCGACTGGCTGGCTGAGATGGGCACGACCTACGCCTCGCACGAGATCATCGCCGACAGTCCGCTTGAGTGCCTGAGCAGCCCCTACAGCGCCGACGTGCTGGCACTGACGATGCAGCTGCGCGCGGGCCTGACCGCCGGCACGGACTATGCGGTGGGCCGGAAGTACCCCTTCACCGTGCGCCTGACGGGCGCCGATGGCCAGGTCGACGACCGCACGCTCTGGCTGAAGCTGGCGAACCTCTGAGCGGCGGACCACGGCGGGGCTGATCCGACACTGTGGCGCACTTAGAAGGCGCTGCGGTGCACTGCGCCGCCTTCCTAGCATGCGGCGCATGTCCGCCACTGCTGCCTGGAGCTACACCGCCACCGCGACCCACTGGTCGCAGCGCAGCCGCGCCGGCTGGGGCGGTGCGCTGCAGTTCGACGCGCCGGTGCCGTTGAAGTGCGACTACAGCGTGACCACGCGCCGCATGCGCGACGCCAAGGGCGACGAGTTCACGTCGAACCTCGTGATCTACACCGAGCGCAGCAGCATCCAGCCCGGCGACCGCGTGCTGATCGGCACCAGCACGGCGGCTGACCCCATCGCCGCCGGCGCCGTCGAGGTGCGATCCGTGGTGCGCGGCGCCGACGTGTTCGACCGCAAGGCCGACGACTACGAGATCGGGACCGCCTGATGGGCCGCACCCGCGTCGTCAACCGCCTGCCGCAGTTCGTGGAAGCCGTGCAGCAGCGCGCCGCGCGTGGCATGACGCAGGCCCTGATCCTGGGCGCCAGCGAAGCCGCTGCCCTGACGCCCATCGACACGAGCACGCTACTGAACAGCCAGTACCGCCGCGTCGAGCAGGACGGCGAGCGCATCGTCGGGACCGTGGGCTACACGGCCGAATACGCGCTCGCGGTGCACGACCCCGAGAACCCGCAGCGCTTCCGCCGCGCGTCGGCCGAGAAGGAGTTCCTGCGCAAGGGCTTCGAACGCGCCGAGCCGAACATCCGCGCCGTGCTGACCGGGGCCATCCGAGCATGAGCACCACCAGCGCCGCCGAAGCCCTGCGCCAGTTCCTGGCCCCGCTGCTGCCCGGCTACGAGCTGCAGTTCGGCGCCTGGGTGGACAAGGCCCTGCCGCACGCCACGCGCTTCGCCGTGCTGCGCCCCGTCGGCGGCCCGCGCGTCGAGATCCTGCGCCGGCCGCAGTTCACGCTGACGCTGATCGGCATGGACGGCGGCGATGCGCTGGAGTTGTCCGAGGCCGCCGACCGCGTGATCGAGGCCATGCGCACCAGCGCCGGAGACCTTGTTTTCCTGCAGCCGGCCGAGCCGGTATTCATCCCAACCGCTGACCGGCGCGCGATGCTCGACATCGCCGTCGCGGCCATTTCTCACTGAAGGAGCCACCAAATGGCAGATGGAGCTTTTGTCGGCCGCGATGTCGTCGTGAACTACGCAATCGCCGTCGAGACCGTGGACCCCGCGACGCTGACGTTCAAGCGCCTGGGGATGATGCGCGGCAAGGAGTCGTCGTTCGACTGGTCGACCGCAGACTCGACCGCCGATATGTCGGCCGCCTTCACGAAGGAAGCCCTCGTCACCTACAAGGAGTTCAAGTTCTCCGGTGACGGCGTGGTGCGCGGCGACGCGCTCTACAACCAGGTCGAGTTCAAGAGCCAGGCCATCAGCCCCGGCGCTGCGACCGGCTACCAGCCGAAGTTCTGGCTGCAGATCATCGACTACGTCAACGGCGTGGCCTCGGGCATGTACCAAGGCCCGGTGATCGTCAACGGCTGGAAGGACTCGCGCCCGAACGACGACGTGGCCACCTTCAGCTTCGAGGCGATGGGCAACGGCGACGTGGCCTTCACCCCGGCCTGACCCCACCACCTGACCACCTGGAGCCCTCAACATGGCCGCAATCACCTCCATCGACGCCAGCCAAGTCGGCGCGTTCACTGCCGCGATCACGACGCTCTCGGCCGACGACACGATCACCTTCAACGCGCGCAAGAAGCAGCTTCTGGTGCTGCGGAACACGACCGGCGGCGCGCTCACCGCCACCATCGACGGCAGCACCGGAACGACCGTGCAGGCGCCCGGCGTGGGCCCGGTGGACGTGTCGGGCGGCTATGCCATCGCGGTCGCAGCCGGCACCAGCAAGGCCGTGATGCTGTCCACCATCAGCGCCTACTGCTCGGGCGTGGTGCACATCACGGGCGCCGCGACCCTGACCGCGCAGCTGTTCGACATCTGACGCTGCGGGCGTGCTGGTCGAATGCGGCTTCGTGCGTGCGGTGGCCAGCGACGGAAGTGAATTCACCTTCACGCCGTCGCTTGGCCGCATCGCTGCGCTCGGAGACCCGCGCGAGATCGTCGCGCTGTTCGCGGACCTGCACGGCCCACGTGCGCAGCGGGCAGCCGCTGAAGTGCTGGCCGGGCTGTGCGATCAGGACGACCCTGCGCCGCTGATCGGCGAGGTGCTGCCGGGCGGCACGCCTGACGCTCCCCAGTCGCTGCAATGGGTGCCGGGCGCCATGTCCGACGCCGAGATGGTCATCATCGCGCGCCACCTGATGCGGCACGGCATCGTGGGTACGGCGCGGCCAGAGCAGGAAGGCAGCGGCAGCTTCTGCGACCGCTTCGACGCCGCCGAGTACGTGTCGGCCGCCCGCGTGCACTTGGGCCTGTCCAGCGCCGACGCCGAGGCTCTGTCCATGACCGAGTTTCAGCAGATGCTGGCCATGAAGTACCCGCGCGCCCAGGCCGCGAAGATCCCGTCGGCGAAGGAGTACGACGCGGCGATGGCCGCGGCGGATGAGTTCATCGCCAAGCTGAAGGAGCGCGGCCGTGGCTGAGCAAGTAGGCGGGATCTACTTCGACGTAGCTCTCGAAACGGGCCAGATGGTCCGCGACAGCAAGGTCGCAGACCAGCAGATCGGCAAGCTGGAGGCGTCCCTCAACGAGCTGTCGCGCGCCGTCCAGACCCACATTGCCGAGACGCGCCAAGAGTCGCAGGCGATGAAGGAGGCCGGCGCCGCGGCCAAGAAGCAGGGCGCCGATCAGAAGGCAGCGGCCGAGGCTGCAGCAGCAGCGCGCCGGGCCGCGGCCGAGGCCGCCAAGCAGCAGGCCGAAGCCGAGAAGGCCGCAGCGGCGGAAGCGAAGAAGCGCGCGGCCCAAGAGAAGGATGCCGCCGACGCCATCGCCAAGGCCAAGCGCCAGGCGGCCAACACCGGGCGGCAGGTGGCGCCGCAGGTGACGGACATCGTCACCAGCCTGGGCAGCGGCCAGAACCCGCTCCAGGTGCTGATGCAGCAGGGCGGCCAGCTCAAGGATCTGTTCGGCGGTGTGGGCCCGGCGATCCGCGCCCTCGGCGGTTACCTGGCGACGCTGATTTCCCCGCTGACCGCGGTCGCCGCCGCCGTCGCTCTCGTCGCCGTCGGGTTCTTCAAGGGCCGGCAGGAGATGGACGAGATCCGCTCCGCGCTGGCGCTGACCGGGAACCAGACCGGCGTCACTGCGGGCATGGTCAACGCTCTGGCGAAAGACCTGGGCGACCTGTCCAACGTCACGCGCGGCCAGGCCGCCGAGGCGCTGACGCTCTTCGTGCAGGCCGGCGTGCGCGGCGAGGGCATGCTGCGCCGGCTGGCCGAGGCCGCGATCCGGCTTGAGCAGGCCGGCGGGCCGGCGGTGGCCGAGACCGCCAAGCAGTTCCGCGAGCTGCAGAACAACCCGCTGCAGGCCGCGCTGAAGCTGAACGAGGCGACCAACTTCCTGACGGCCTCGCTCTACAAGCAGATCATCGCGCTGCAGGAGCAAGGCAAGACCACCGAGGCGGCGCGCGTTGCGCAGTCGGCCTACGCCGACGCGGTGCTCGGCCGGGCCGCCACGATCACCGAGAACCTGGGGCTGGTGGAGCGCGGCTGGAAGGCCATCGTGGGCGCCGCAAAGAGCGCCTGGGACGCCATGCTCAACGTCGGGCGCACCGCGACGCCTGAAGAGGCTCTGGCCGGCGTGCGCGAGCGCATCGCGGTCGTTCAGAAGCAACTGGAGGGCGGCGGGTTCAGCACCACCGCGGGCGGTGCGGCTACCGGGCGCGGCGTCGGCCTGCGCCAGCGTCAGCAGCTGGAGGCCGAGCTGGCGGCCCTGCAAGAGCAAGTTCGGCTCTACGAGCGCGGGCAGCGCGCCGCCGCTGGCCTGGCCGACGAAGAGGCGAAGCGGTACGAGCAGGTTCAGGCCCTGTCCGAGTTCGACAAGACCGGCGAGAAGTTCCTCGACAAGAAGGCGCGCATGGAGCGCGAGATTGCGCAGGCCCGCGAGGTCGGCAAGCGCGCACGCCTGAGCGAACAGCAGATCGAAGAGCGCATCGCTGCCATCCGCAAGAGCTACGCCGAGAAGCGGCCGGAGTTCGACGCCGCGGGCTACTTGGCCGGCCTGGCGGTCAAGGCCGCCGACGGCCTGGAGAAGATCGACGCCGAGGAAGCGGCATCCCTGCAGCGAAACGCGAAGCTGCTGGACGAGCGCAAGATCAGCCGCGAGGACGCGCTGCGCGCCATCACGCTGATCGAGCAGAAGGCCGCCGACGACAGGGCCGCGATCCTGGAGAAGGAGAACACGGACGCCATCGAGGCGGGCCAGCGCCGCTTTGAAGATGAGCAGGTCCTCGCCAAGAAGAAAGCTGACGCGGCCAAGTTCGTCAGCGGTCTGGGCGGGAAGGCCAGCCCCCAGGCGTCCATTGCCGAGGAAGAGCGGCAGCAGCAGGCCGAACTGAAGGCGCTGCACGATCAAGGCCTCCTGAACGAACAGCAGTATCAGGACGGGCTGGTGTTCATCGCCGAGATCGCCGCCGAGAAGCGTAGGGCCCTGGCCGAACGCGAGGCGCAAACCCTGCGCTCCCTGCAGATGTCCACTGTCTCGATGGCCGCGCAGACCGCCGACGAGCTGTATTCGGTGCTGGAGCGCGCCGGCAAGGAGCGCACCGCGCTGGGCAAGGCACTGTTCCTGGCCAGCAAGGGCATCGCCATCGCCGAGATCATCATGAGCGCCCAGGTGGGCGCGGCGCAGGCGCTGAAGCTGGGCCCGGCCGGCCTGCCGGTCGCAAGCGCAATCGAGGCGCTCGGCTACGCCAGGGCCGGCATCGTCGCAGGCCTCGCCATCGGCCAACTCGCCGGTGGCCGGCAGTACGGCGGCCCCACCAGCGCCGGCAACCTGTACCGCGTCAACGAGGGCGGCCAGCCGGAGATGTTCGTCGGCAGCGGCGGGCGCCAGTACATGATGCCCACGAAGGACGGCCGCGTCGTGCCGGCTGACCAGGTGGGCGGCGGTGGCGTGGCCTGGACGATCAACGTCATCGGTGCGCCGCCGGGCACGACCGCATCGGTGGACGAGAGCGCCCGCACCATCGACATCGCAGTCGCTCGCGTGGCGTCGCAGCTTGCCGAGAACAGCGGCCCCATCGCTGGCGCTCTCCGCAACGGCTGGAACGTCACCCCGCGCAACAACGGCTGACCCATGGCCGCGTTGCCCACCCCCCACGAACCAAGCCCCCCGAACGGGCGAGATGTGCTGATCCGTCGAATTCCTCTCCGTAGCTTGAGCCAGGCCCTGAACACCGAGGCCTGCCCACATGCCCGAGAGCCTTCCGACGCCGCCCGCCCGCCGCCGCCTTCTCTGCGCCGCCATCCTCGGCGCGCTTGCCGGATGCAGTCGCCCACCTCGACCCGACACCCTGCGCGCTGCGCCTGGGTCGCTCTGCCTTCGTGAGGACGCCGTGCCTGTCGCCTACCCCTTTTCGCTGAGAACGATCCTCCGCGCCAGCAAGTCGCGCAGCCAGCCCGCCGCGTTCGCCATGGCAGAGCCGCGCCGCGGCTACGGCTACGCCGAGGCCACCGGTACAGACACGCCGGTCTTCTGGGACGTGACCTTTCGCTTCGACACCTGCGACGCGCGCCGCTTCCAGATGTGGTTTGTGCAGGACCTTGAGCGTGGCGTCCTGGAGTTCACGCTGCCGATCCGCACGGAGTTCGGCAACCTCGACCACACGTGCCGATTCCTGCCTGATGGCTTGCTCGACACCACCGAGGACGGCGGGCTGTGGACGTACCGCGCAACGATCATGGCCCGCGCGCAGGTCATCCCGGCCGATGCCGTGACTGCCTACACCGCGGCCTTCGCGGGGCCGATCCCGGCGCAGACCCTCTACGTCGGCGCGCCGTTCACGCTGGCGCTGGGGGGCTACTTCAGCGGCGGCCTCGGCCCCTACACCTACAGCGTGCACAGCGGCACCCTGTCGCCCGGCCTGACGCTTGACTCCAGCACAGGCATCGTCAGCGGCACGCCGACCTCGCTGCTGGGCTTCGGCGACGTTGTCTTCATGCGCGAGGGCGCCTACTGCAGCAAGGTCTGGACGGACCCGGTCAGCTTCAGCGCGACGCCGGCCGACTCGTCTTTCGCGGACGTGGCGCTGCTGCTGAAGTTCGAGGGCGCCAACGGATCGACCACGATCACCGACAGCAGCACCAACGCCGACCACAAGACGGCCAGCACCGGCATGGCCATCTCGACGGCAGCGCCTCTGTTCGGCACGTCGTCGCTGCGATGCGTCCACCGCGGACCTGTGCCATTGCAGTGGACCGGCAGCCGCTTCGGGCGGGCATCCGGCGCCGCCGCGACCTACGAGGGCTGGACGAAGCGGACGTCGACGTCCGCCGCCACCGAGACGCCGCCGATCTTCATCCTGCGCGACGGCGCGGCGAACGAGCTGTTCCACATCTCCCAGTACAGCACCGGCAACCAGTACACCTTCCGGGTAGGCGCGAGCGGCAGCTTCACGCAGTACGCCTATACGCCAGACGGCGCGGGAAAGGTGCACTGGGCCGTGACGGTCAAGACCGACAACACGTGGCAACTGTGGATTCAGGGCGAGCTGGCGGCCAGCGGCAGCGTCTTCGCCAGTAGTTCGGGCGTGGGTTGCAATTGCCTGGTGGGCGGCTCCGGATCGACCAACACGGATGCGATCACCTATGACATCGACAACATCCGCGTGACGAACGGCGTGGCGCGCTACACCAGCGCCTTCACGCCGCCGGCTGACTTCCCGGCGGGCTGAGCATGGACCGCAAGGAGTTCTACGCCACCAAGAACCCGGGCGCGGTCTACGAGACCGTCACCTTCGAGCATCCCGAGTTCGACGCGCCTTTCCGCCTTGTGGCGAATAAGTTCGCAGGCGTCACGCTGGGCGGCGATGAGTACACGCCGGCTCCGATGACGATCAAGGCGCCGATGTCCAAGGGCGGCGAGCGCCCTCGCCTGACGCTGGCCTTCCCGCGCCAGGTGGTGGGCCGGCAGTTCAAGCAGCAGCTGGCGCTGATCGCCGCGGCCGGGTCGCGCGAGCCCATCACCGTGACCTACTCGACGTGGCTGGGCGAGACCGACGCGCCCAAGGTGACGTGGAACCTCTACGTGGCCGACGAGGGCGGCGTGAGCTTCTCGAACACCTCGGTGCAGGTGGCGGCGACGCTGGACAACCCGCTTAGGCGCGCCATCGCTCCGATCTACAGCCCAGACACCTTCACGGGGCTGGAAGGGCTGTAGCCGCTTCCTAGCATGCAGCAGGCGGATAGGGGGCACCCGAAAAGCCTTCAGCAAGCCTGCCGCCCCTCCATGCTGGACAAGGGGCTGACCTTGAAGACAGAACTGACCGCCGCGCGCCTGCGCGAGCTGCTGCACTACGACCCGGAGACGGGGCACTTCACTCATCTCGTGAGCCGAGGCAAGGCCATCAAGGGCGAGAGGCCGACCGGGATCTCCGATGACGGCTACATGCGTGTGATGGTTGACGGGAGAAAGTACCAGCTTCACCGGCTCGCATGGCTCTACGTGACCGGCTCGCACCCGGCACAGCAGATCGACCATCGCAACCGGGTGCGTCACGACAACCGTTTCTCGAATCTTCGCGAGGCGCTGCCTGTCCAGAACTCTCAGAACCTGACCGTCCGAGCGACCAACCCGAGCGGGTTCCTGGGGGTCAGCCGCCACGGCAAGAAGTGGCGCGCTGCCATCGCGATCCATGGCCGCCGGAAGCACCTGGGGCGCTTCCACACACCGCAACAGGCGAGCGAGGCCTACCTGTCGGCGAAGGCGGCGCTACATCCATTCGCCGCGGCGGCGCCGTGATGACGCCCGCAGAGTTCGTCACTCGCGCGGTTGGCCTGCCGTGGGTTCGGTGGCGCAGCGACTGGCGCGCGGCTGACTGCTTCGGCCTTCTGATCCTCTACTGGCGCGAGGTGCACGGCCAGGACCTTGGCGCGGTGCCGCACACCGACATCGCCACCGGCTTCGCCGCCGCGGCCGGCTGGCAGCGCTGCGAGCCTGAGCCCGGGGCCTGCGCGTTCATGGCCTACCACCGCGGCGCGCCGGCCCACTGCGGCGTGCTGATCACCGCCGACACGGTGCTGCACAGCCTGGGCGACGAGAAGCGCGGCGGCAGCGTGCGCACGACGGGCCTGGCGCTGATGCGCCGGGTCTACACCGACATCACCTTCCACAGGCCCGCGACATGCTGACCATCACGCAAGACCCGGCCGGGATCACCGGCGTGCAGCGCTTCGAATGGGACTACGGCGCCAGCATCCAGGCGAACATGGAGCGCCACCTCGACGACGGCAGCGAGTGCGAGGTGCGGGTGAACGGCTCGCTGATCGACCCCGCGACCGACCCGGTGCTCGACCGCTTGCCGACCGTGGCCGACGTCGTCAACATCACGCGCCGGCCTGCTGGTCTGGACCCGATCACCTGGGCCGTCGTCGCGATTGCCGCCCTGGCGGTCTACACGTACACCCAGCTGCCCAAGATCCCCGGCGCGCCGACCACCACCGAGAGCCCAAACAACCGCCTCACCGGTCAGACGAACATCGCCCGCGCCTATCAGGCCATCCCCGATGTCTACGGCCTGCGCCGCGTGTGGCCGGACCTGATCCAGCCGTCGCTGGTGGAGTACATCGACAACGTCAAGTTCATCACCGAGTGGCTGTGCATCAGCCGCGGCAAGGGCACGATCACCGCTGTCCAGTACGCCGACACGCCGCTGCTGTCCTTCGGCGGCGCGAGCTGGGTTCCTTTCGAGCCAGCCAGCACGCCCAGCGCCTACCCCGAGCTGAACGACACCACGCTCACCGACGTGCTGGAGCCCTTCCCGTCGCCCGAGGTGGACGGCCAAGAGCTGAACTACTCGACGGGCGTGGCCGACTACCTGCGACGCGAGGGAACCATCGTCAAGGGCCCGGGCAGCAGCTGGTTCGACCTGACCTTCGTCGACTCGCCGGTCTTCGACTACATGAAGAGCATCGCGGGCACCGGGACGGTCTACATCAAGCGCCTGCCGGTCAGCGGCTCGGACCCCTACTTCCCCGAGACGGCCGACCTGCTGAGCTACACCGAGGACGGCCTCGGCAACGTCACCTTCCGCTTCGACAACACGATCTTGATCTACGGCGGCGGCACGGCCACGGCAACGTGGGATCTGCTGCCCTCCGGCGCGCCGTCCAGCAGCGTGAAGGGGCCCTTCATCCTGCCGGTGGAGTGCGACCGGATCTGGTGGAACACGATCTTCCAGCGCGGCCTGAAGGGCACCTGCGAGATCGAGGTGCAGCTCTGGCAGGTGGACGGCTCCGGCGTGGAGATCGGCGGCACGCGCGAGACCATCCCGTACAGCTACACCGCCGACACCTTCGACGCGAAGTTCTACACCGACAAGGTGACGCCGGCCGCCGGCTTCGGCCGCTACGCCATCCAGTTCGAGCGCACGAACATCGCCGAGGCTGACGGCTCCGACGTGGCCAAGCTGGAAGCCCTGTACGCGGTGCGCTACTACGCGACCAAGGTGCTGCCCGGGGTGACGGTTGCGCGCGTGACCACGAAGGCCACCATCGGTGCCACGGGGGCCACCGAGCGGCGCTTCAATCTGCGCTGGAATCGCCACGTGCGCACGCTGACGACCACCACGCTCGGCGCGTCGCGCAACTTCGCCCGCGCGCTGGCGCACCTCTTCTGCGTGGCAGGCGAGGATCTGGCCGAACTGGACACGACGACCCTGGCGGCGATCAACACCGCCTTGGGCGAGACCTCAGCCCTCCTGCGCTTCGACGGCAGCCTCGACGATGCCGAGAAGAGCCTGGGCGAGCGCATGCAGCTGATCGCGAACCATGCCCGCTGCGTCCTGTGGCGCAACGGTACGCAGTGGACGGTGACGCGCGACCAGGCGCGCACGTCGCCCGAGCTGCAGCTGGACTATCGCAACCTCGCGGCGCGCGGCGACTCGACCATCAGCTACGCCTCGCACCTGCCTGCCAGCTACGACGGCGTCGAGGTCGAGTACGTCGACGAGACCACCCAGGCGAAGAAGGCTTACGTCCGGCTCAACATCTCGAGCGGTGCGGTCGCCACTGGGTCGGCCTCCAACCCGCTGAAGGTCAAGCTCCCCGGCTGCACCACCACCAGCCAGGCCGACAACCGCGCGCAGCTGGAGGCCCGGCGCCTGATGTACTCCCGCACCAGCGTGCAGGACACGGCCTTGCCTGATGCCTCGCAGCTGGGCGTCGGCTCGCTGGTGCGCTGGGTTGACCCGAACGACTTCGCCGGAGACGACGGGCTGCAGGCCGGCGAGGTGCTGGCCATCGACAGTCTCACGCTCACCACGAGCGAGCCCCTGGACTGGCACGGGGAGGCGACAGGCCGGATCCTGGTGACCGGTGTCGACGGCCTCTACCTCGGCTCGCCGGTGGTGTGCGCGCCGGGCGCCGCGGCGAACAAGGTGGTCCTGGCCAGCGTGCCAGTCGGCACCTACGTCCGCAACGGAACCACGCAGCAGCTCGGCAGCCGCTACGCCTTCGCGGTGGGCATGACCGAAGCGGAAATGCAGGCCGCTGGCCTCTTCACGGTGACCGAGGTCACGCCGGCGGCTGATCGGACGCTGTCCATAGCATTGGCAGCCTACGACGCGCGCATGTACGAAGAAGACTGACCTACCCGACGGCGCGCACTGACCGAGGGCCGCCATGTTTTTCCTCTTCCTGCTGGGCTTGCTGATCGGGCTGGTCGCCGGCGCTGGCTTCGCCTGCTACCGCCTGCGCGGTGGCCGCAGCTTCCGAGCGAACGTGGCGCGCGTCATGGGTTCGACCGACCTCGGCGGCCCGGACGGCAACCCGCCGCCGCCGCCGTGAGCCAGCCGACGCGTTACCGCGGCCTGGCGCTGGCTCTGGTGGTGGGCGGCTGCTTCGCGCAATTCAGCCTCTACGCCGTCGACTACGCGCGCATGTACGTGGCCTGGGCCGGCAGCATGGGCCTGTGGTCGGCCTTCCTGTGCGTGCTGGTGGCCTGCGCCTACCCATCGCGCGAGGTCTTCGCCGCGGCGGGCCTGAGCGTCGTCTGCGGGCTGCTCACCGCCGGCTGCAGCGTCGCATTCCTGATTCGGCCTTGGGCCAACACAAGCAGCGGCAGCCGATGCAGCGCCGCGCTCGATCTACCGGTGGGCGTCCTGTCCGCGCTGGCCTTCCTGTGGCTGGCGTGGCGTCTCTACGAAGGGAGCCGCAATGGCGGCTGACATCACGGCCCAGGCGGCGGCGAGTGCCGCTGTCGGGGTAGCTACGGCAGTCGTCGGCGAGGCTTTCGGCCTCACGCTGGCCAGCACGATGTGCGGCCTGCTGGGCGCCTTGGGTGGCCTGGCCGCAGTGAAGGAGCCGATCGGCCCCGTGCGCTCGATGGTGCAGTTCGCGTGCTACGGCATCGGCGGCGCGCTGGTGGCCACCTGGCTCGCCAGCTCGCCGGCAGGCCGCAACGCGCTGGCGCTGGTGGCCGGCTTCCTGGGGAACCCTGCGGCGCGGATCTTGTGGACGAAGGCCGACACCATCCTGGCGCCGACGATCGACCGCATCTTCGGCACGACCACCACCAACAAGGCGAAGGGCAAGAAGCCATGACGTTGACGACCGAATCTCTGCTCGCCACCGTGGTCGGCCTGCCGCTGCTGGCCGGCTACGTCTGCAGGATCGGTAAGTCGTCCTTCTGGACCGTGCGGCCGCTGCCCCTGCTGTTCCACTTCGCCGGCGCCTCGACGGTCCTGGCTTCCCTCTACGAGGCGGCCAGTGCCGGCACCCTGGGCCTCGGCTGGACCGGCCTGGCGATGGCCGCTCTGTGGCTGCCCTGGAGCTACCCGACGTGGGCCGATGGCGTGCCCGAGCACGCGCAGACCGCGCCGGCGCCGCTGCAGGTGATGGAAGGCAGGCGCGGGTGAGTGATCAGCTGCCCTACCGCACGCGCCTTCTGTGGGACGGCCGGGCCGGACTCGCGCGGCTGAACGGGCAGCAGGTCAAGCTGTGGGACGCGCCGGCGCTGGGCGCCGAGCCTCTGCACGCCGTGGACTTCATCCCCGACATCGGCCTGGCCGAGATCCAGCCCATGCCGTGCGACGCGCGCCGCGCCATGACGGGCGAGGAGGTCGCCGCGGCGCGGGTGCTGCTCGACGATCTCTGCTCGGCGCCGGTGGCGAAGCCGATGATCAGCCCAATGCTGGACGTGCCGAGCAGCCAATAGGCCTCAGCTGTCAAGGAATCCTTGACGGCTCAGCTGATCCGCCCGTGCCCGCTGGATGTGTGGTGCCCGGCCGGCGCCTCGATGACCCTCAGCGTGCCGGGATCGCGCTCAGCGGTGGGGTCCATCTCCAGCGCCTCGGCCTCGCTCATGTGGTGCCGCGTGAGGTAGCGCCGGCCCGGACGCAGGGGGTCGGAGACGCGCCAGCGCCACTTGTGGAGGGGGTAGGCTGGGGCGTCCATGGCGGGATTCTGCGCCGGCCAGATGGTGCCCGGGGACGGGGTTCGCCCACCGTCCGCTGCACTCCCGCGTGGCGGGCGCCCGAGCATTGGTTGCGGCGGCGGGACTTGAACCCGCGACCTCCGGGTTATGAGCCCAGCGCGCTACCTGTCTGCGCTACGTCCGCGCCGCAAGTCTAGCGCAACATCCGGCGTAGGTTCTGGGAAGAACCCCGCCGCACCCC
>ERZ650304.345-NODE-345-length-26646-cov-5.272235_pt1 | contig 26646 bp, 32 predicted proteins | sample MGYA00376240_ERZ650304 | MGnify/ENA primary metagenome ERZ650304 (study PRJEB26733, sample SAMN07839271) | wastewater metagenome | biome: small river; feature: stream; material: water | place: USA: North Carolina | collected 2016-03-01 ... | reverse complement strand
TATACCATCAAAGCCCAGTTTGAGCCTATGGGGATAACAAATCCTGTTTGAGCTTGGTCATAAGTTGGTAATTTTTTGTCTCTTAAATGAGCCTTGAAAAGTTTTGCTAAATATTGGCCATCATGAATTGCGGTTTGAGCAAGACCAGCATTTTGTGTATCAGCCCCATCCCCTGCAATGTAAACATTTGGTATACCTATGGCTTCTAAATATTCATTTATCACTACTCGTCCGCGATTTGTTTTTATATTTGGAATAGTTTGATAAATAGGATTTGGCATTACTCCCCCTGTCCAAACAATTGTTTTAGCGGTTAATGTTACATCTTCTAGAATAACGGTTTCATTTTCAATTTTTTGAATTGGACGATTTGAAAATAAATTTACACCTCGTTGTCTTAAAAAGTTTGTAACTATCAATGATCCCTTTTCGGGAACACGCGGTAAAATCCTAGGACCACTATCAATCAAATCAATAGTTACTTTGCTTGGGTGAATTTTATTTTTTCGTGCCATCTTTTTCATATAAAATGACAACGCTCCGGATAGCTCAACACCAATTGGACCCGCTCCACCAATTATTATATGCAAATTATGCATTAAGACTTTTTCGTCTTTAGAAATTTCATTTTTTGCATCTAGTAAAAGTTTGTGAAGATGGTTACGTAAAGTCACTGCATCACCTGTTGATTTGAAATTAAAAACTCCATTTTCTAGGCCTTGAATATTAAAATAATTTGGAACCGAACCCAAAGCTAAAACAAGCTTGTCATAAGAATATTCTCCAGAGACACCAAAAACTTTATTGTTTTGTGGATCAATTTTATTAATTGTATCTTCTATTATTTTTACATTTTTAGGTAAAATATCAGAAAGATGGATTTTGGTTTGAATTGGAGATTCTCCAATCATAATACGGTAGACACCTGGGTAATATTCAAAATAGCCATGAGAAGAAACAAGAGTTACTTCACATAAACCATTATTAATATCACTCTTTAAATTACGGGCTAATTCAATACCGGCAAATCCCCCACCAACAATTAATATCTGTTCTTTTTTCATAATATGGGTTGATTATATCATATCTTTATTCATCCTGCAGAATGTAGTCATCTAGCTCATTTTGATTAGTAGTTAGACTATTTTTACGAAGAAAATATATTAAAAATCCAAAAATAACTATAACTAAAAACAATCCTATATATATTTTAGTATTATTTTTAGATGTTTTATGGCTATCAGTATCTAAAGCAACAGTATCAGTATCATTATAAATGTCATTATTTTTTAGATAATCTTGATTATTTGGATTTGAAAATGATAAAATATTTGAATTATTTATTTTTGGTTTAGTAATATCAGCATTATTATTGTTTGGGATTTTATCTACTAACAAACTAGAAGTTGTATAACCTGACGGGGCTAATATTTTAACCTTATCTTTAGTATAAACACCAATTGGTAGATTAATCACAATGCTATCTTTAGCTCCAATATAAGTTCCTTCGGGTATTGTAATGTTTTGATTATTGGTTTGAATTATATAACCACTAATGTCATATTCATCATCTTTAGTATTAACTATTAGCACTGCTGGCGATGGTGAAAGATACAATTCTTTTAAAATAATTGGAGAATCAACAATTGAAATTTTTGTTTTTCCGGTAACTACTGTTTTAGGATACCAAGATGCATATTTATAAGAACAACTTACAATATAGTTCCCGGGAAAATTATAAATATGATCAATAGGTTTATTAGAATCAACCGTTACGGTTTGACCATCACCAAAATTCCAAATAAATGTTCCTTGGCTTATATTTTCCCCACCATAACCATATAATATTGGTTTAAAATTTGTAAATTTACCAACAATATTTGTTTTTAAGGATTCAATATTTAACTGCATTGTAGGGTCTTTACTGTATGGAATAAAAGCTGTACCGCCTGTTATTGTATTTTTATTTGTATTATTAGTATTAGAATTATTTGTATTATCAACATTATTGTTTAAAATAGAATTATTTTGAGTATTAGAATTTAAGCCCTTTCCAGGTGTAGGTAAATCAGCAGTCCAAGAACCAGAATTATTTTGCTGCAAGGTTTTACCATCACCATTTGCCCCTAAATCAACATTATAAGTTATCTCAAAAACAATATTTCCATTGGCATCTTTAATAGCCAAATTCTCCCCTACGTCATTAGCTAAAGAAAAAGACGAATCATAAAGATTCGACTTGGGGAAATTAGGATTATCATTTAAAAAATTTGTAGGGTTATCAGCAATAACAACATATTCACCATTTGCAACATCACTTGAGCCTTGATAATGAGTTATATTATGAGCTGAACCAGATTCAAAAAATTTATATTTAGTAAGGTCTATTGATGAACCTGAATTATTATAGATTTCAATCCATTCCCGAGCAGAATCACTACCTTCTAAATCATACATAATCTCAGTGATAGAGAGACTAGAGGCAGCAGCACTAGCCCAGCAAAGTAAACAAAATATTATAAATATAAATCTATATAATTTCATTTTATGATTCTAGCTCTTTTTGTTCATAGAGTAGTCTAATAATTATACCAAATAAAGCAAGGCTGACAAGTAATGATGTTCCCCCATGACTCATCAAAGGCAATGGAACCCCGGTTAATGGTATAAGCCCTATGATTGAACCAATATTTAAAAAAGTCTGAAAAGCAAATAAAGAAAAAAATCCAACAAAAAATAATCGCGAAAATGGAGACTGCAAAGTATGCGATATTTTTAACCCTCGAAGAATAAAAATAAGATATAGACCAATGACAATAACTGAGCCCACAAACCCGACTTCTTCTCCTACCACTGCAAAGACTGAATCACCTTGGGGTTCCGGTAAAAATGTAAATTTCTGAACACTTTGACCGAAACCTTGGCCAATTACCCCACCACTACCCAGTGCGATTAAAGATTGTTTAAGCTGGTAAGATGCGCCATGGGGATCACTTTCTGGATTAAGAAAAGTTTTAAACCGTGTAGCTACATATGGTTTAGTAATTATAAGACCTGCTCCAACGATAAGCAAAATCCCTATCATTGAAAAAATAACACGATACGGTAAACCGACAATAAACAAAATACTAACTGCTGTTAAAAAAATTAAAACAACACTTTTTGTATCAGGTTGGAAAAGTAAAACTGCAGCACACAAAGGAAGAATAATTATTACTGGGATTAATAATGAGAGTAGATTTATTTTTTTATTATTTTTTTGATTTGGAGTTTCTTTTTTTAAAAACTTTGCATAAATAGCACAAAGATACACCAATACAGCTGCTTTTAAAAAGTCTGCTGGCTGAAAAGAAATTGGCCCAATATCAACCCAACGCCGAGCCCCACCATGAGAAAAACCAATTCCTGGAACATAAACAAGAGCTGTTAAGATCAAAGCGAAACCAAAAATAAAAGGTGCATATTTTTGCCAAAAAGAAGATGGTACCCTTAGCACAATTAAAAAAGCAATAATCCCACCTAAAAATCCCAGTAATAATTGGGTTCTAACAATTGAAATAAATTTAGCATTATTAGAATCCATAACCCCCAGTGATGCGGATAAGAAAAACAATAATCCTATAAAAAGAAGTAATACAAAAGTTGTAACTAAAACTTTGTCGGCGGCAAAAAGTTTTTTCATAATTAACTAACAAAAACTAAAACTGCTCCAATAAGAGATGTAATAAAACCAATGATCCAAAAGCGCATTACGACTTTGGCTTTACCCCAGCCACGAGCTTCAAAATGATGATGCAGGGGCGCTACAATAAACACCTTTTTACCATGACGGAATTTTTTTGATAACAATTGAATTACAACAGAAAGAGATGTAATAAAAAGAGGAAAAACCAATATTGGCAAAAGCATTACAGTATCTGTAAAAAAAGCATAAATAGTTATCATGGTAGTCAAAGCCAGCATACCAGTCTCCCCCATATAAAACTTTGCAGGCATGATGTTGTACCATAAGAAAACCAAGATACTAGCTAATATAATCACAGCCAAAGCGGACAAATCATATTGGTGACGGAAATAAGTAATAACTGCGTATGCCCCAAATGAAGAAAGTAGCACCCCGCCAGAAAGACCATCAATACCATCAATGACACTACCAGAAAAAACGCTGTATAGAACCAAAATAAAAAATGGAACAAACAGCCAGCCCAAAGCAACATCACCATAAAGCGGAACATGGACAGTACTAACGCCTAATTTAATATAAAACCAAAGACCCAAAAGTAAACCTAAAAATATAATTGAGATAGATTTTATTATTCTTAATTTTACAGGGTCAGTAGACCAGTAGCCTTTACCCCAAATTTGAATAGCATCATCCAAAAACCCAATAAGTCCCGCAAAAACAAAAGCCCCAAGTGGTAGTAATGTTTGTGACCGTGAAAGAAAGTCTAAATATTGGAAAGCTTTTATGTTTGTAAATTTGGCTAAAATAAATAAAACTAAAATAGAAAGTCCAGTAATTGCAATTATCAAAGCCCCGCCAACCCGTGGAATACTGACTTCTTGGTCATTTGCGATTTTATGAAAATCAGCATTGGTGGTATTTAAAACACGACTATTTTGACGCCATAATTTATTGTCATAAATAAGTCTTATAAAACTGGGCGCAAATAAAAATCCTAAAAAAACGGCAATAACACCGGATGTAAGCAAGCTAGCAATGTAAAGCGCAGATTGTGACATTTTATTCTTCTATTTGTGCAATATTTTGCAGAGAGGTTGATAAATCATTATGAATTTTTTCATAATCAGGCATATCGGTAATATTGTTTAATCCTAAGAAACGCAATGTTTCAACTGTGGGAATATAAATATTGTCTCGGCCAACTTTGGCTGACCTGGCAATTAATCCACGACTAACCAAAACCCGGATCATATAGCTACTTTGAACACCCCGAATATAATCGATTTGGCTTTTTGTAGCACTACCTAAATAAAGAATGCAACAAAGTGTTTCAAGTGCAGGACGAGATAGTTCACCTTCGCGTTCTTTTATGTCGCGCTCGGTTATTAAATCTCGAGCTTGGCCTGATAGAACTAGTTGATAATTATTATCATGATTTAAAAGTACTAAAGATGAATTAGGTGTATTATAAAAAGAAGCAACTTCATCAAGAGCATTTTTTAAATCGTTTTGATTTTGTTTTGTTAGTAATTCTAAATCACTGATTTTTAAAGAATCAGATTCATAAAACAAAATAGCCATTACAAGGTTTGCTAATTCACTCATACAATTAAATATTAACTTCTACTTTATTCATTGGTTCACATATTATATCACCATAGTTAACACTTTGCTCGATATTCAATAATCCCCCACGAGTTAGTTCTAATACTGCTAAAAAACTAATTATTACAGAAACCTTTTTTTCGCGATATTCCATACCTTCAAATTCAGCAAGCTGTGATAATTTGGAAAAAGAAACTGCTCCATTAATAGACTGCAATTTATTAGTGATTTTATGAATCATTTCTTCTAGATTCATAACCCGCATTACAGAGACTTTGGGTAAATTAACCTTTTCTTCTGGAAGCTCGGATACTAAAACATTGGCTATTTCAAAAAGATTATCTTTATTTATGGATCCATGAGGCAAAAAAGAAATAGTACTAATTGGTCTTTTTTTAGACAAACCAATATAAGGTGAAACCATATTTGCATTATATTTATTTGCCCCAGAGCGCAATGATTCCAATAAACGCAAACGCTCTTCGAGATTGTGCCCAGCAACATTCATTTCATCATCATTTGCTGTTCCATCATCAAGTAGCATTTTTGATTTCATGTAAACCAAAGTTGCAGCGATAGATAAAAATAGTGTTACATTGGGTAAATTATTACCCATGTTACCTTGGATATAATTTATATATTCATCAGTAACATTTGATAAAGAGATGTCGCTAATATGCATCTTCTTTTTTTCAATCAAAGATAGCAGGACATCAAGTGGACCTTCAAATTTATCAGTTTTAACTTGATAAATAGATTCATCCATATTATTCAGATAATCTTTTATCAATACGATTAATATCTCTAGGGAAAAGTGTAGCTTCTTTAACGTTATCAATTCCTAAAAACTTTTGAGTTAGTCTTTCAAGACCCATACCAGTTCCACCATGGGGCGGTAAACCGTATTTAAAAGCTTGTAGGTAGAAATCAAATTTTTCTGGATTAAGTCCTTTACTTTTTATCTTTTCAACTAACATGTCATAATCATGAACACGTTGAGACCCAGATACAATTTCAACTCCACGGAATAATAAATCAAAACTTAGAGTATTACCGGCATCGGTAAAATCTTCCATTGTATAAAATGGTCTTTTGGAAACTGGATAATGTGTTATAAAAATAAAATCACTATTTAGATTTTTTGCAGAATATTCACAAAGCCATCTTTCGTCTTCTGGTTCTAAATCAGGTTCTCCGATTATATCTTTATTTGTTTTTTCTTTTATTAATTCTTGTGCTTCACGTAATTTCATTACAGGAAAAGCATCGGGAGTCAAAGGTAATGTTATATTAAATAAATTTAATTCTTTTTGACATTTTTGATCTACACTTTTAACTATAAATTTAATAGTATTCTGCATCATTTCCATAACATCAGTATGATCTTTAACAAAACCCATTTCAAAATCCAACATAGAAAGTTCATTCAAATGCCGACTAGTAGCGTGTTTTTCAGCACGAAATTGTGGACCAGCAGTATAGACTCTTTCAAATACACCAACCATCATCTGTTTATACAACTGAGGACTAGTTGATAAAAAGGCTGGTTTATCATACAAATATTCAACTTTAAAAACCCCAGCTCCGCCTTCTGCATCATCACCAACTATTTTAGGTGCTTGGAATTCTGTAAAGTCTTGCGAATTTAAATATTCTCTGTAAGCAGAAAGAATAACATGCTGAACTTTAAAAATTGCATTCTCTCTTTGACGACGAAGTGTCAGCGGACGGTAATCAAGTAAAGTGTCTAAATTAAGTTCAGCATCGTTTGAAAATGGTAATTCTTTAGCTTGTGAAAGAACTTCAATATCTGTTACTTCCAATTCTACATCACCGCCAACAATATTAGGGTTAACATTTTTCTCTGGTCTTTTGTTCACAATTCCAGTTACCTTTAATACCCATTCTGGACGGATGTCTTTAGCAATTTCAAGGGCCTCGGTATGGTTAGGCAAAACTACACATTGCAAAATTCCAGACATGTCCCGCAAGTCAAAAAAGACCATTTTACCTTGGTCCCGACGGATATTAACCCAGCCAGCCATAACCACAGTATTGCCAACATTTTCACTAATATTCTTTACTAAAATTCTTCCTTTCATATAAGGATATAGTAGCACAAAACCCGTTAGAAGTTTAGTCACACCCCACCCTCTACGCTACGCTGTCTCCCTCACCTTATCAAGTGAGGGCGATAACGAAAAACCTCTTGAATTAATCAAGAGGTTTAGAATCTAATGCATTGATTCTTGGAAAGCTTCGTACATTTTTGAAAGTGGAATTATGATAGCGTACAGTGGGTATATAACAATACAAGATAAATAAAATAGTAGTGGGTCACGGTCTTTAAGAGACAGGTTCACCTTTTGTAGCCACATAAACAATAATTGCATTGGTAAATAAATTACCGCAAAAACTATTAAAAAGACTCTGCGTCCTTGCGGGAAAAGTAAAAGGAAAAAACAAACTATTGCAATAATTACCCAAGTTGACATATGTGTATTATACCATAGATTAATTTAAAATAATTTCTGGCCTATTATTTGTCTTTTATTAATAATACTTCTTTTATAGAATCCATTGTTCTACTAAACGAAGAAATAAAATCTTGCGGTTTTTCTTTATACCAATTTTCTAGATCTTCTAGACTAATCCATTTGACTTCCGAAACCTCTTCTTCTTGTATTTTTGGAATAAATTCTTCTGAATCTATAATTACGTAATATATAGAAGTAAACCTTGTTGAGTTTAGAGTTTCTAAAAAAATCTTTTTTAGAAATATTGGTTTTATATTATATAACCCTATTTCTTCTTCCGCTTCTTTTACAACAGTAGAATCATAATCATAACCTTCATCAACATGACCAGCTACAGATGGACCCCAGAGACCATTTTTATTTTTAGATCTTCTAGCGATAAGAATTTCTTTATTCTCATTAAAAACATTAAGCCTAATTATGCGCCGAATATCTTGAGGAGTGGTTTCGCTTCTTTCTTTATAACAAATTATTTCATCTTGCTCATTTACAATTGGAATTTTCATATTAATTATTATAGTTTTTTTAACCAACTATCCAATACCTTACCCATTTCACTTATGTGGGTTTGTTCTTTAAAAGTATGAGGTGCTCCTAAAATAAGATGCAATTTCTTAGGCGTAGATTCCGGAATAGCATCTAGTAAAACTTTCTGAACTTCTTCCGGACAAGCATCATCTTTATTACCAACTATTATTAGAATTGGACAAATTATATTACCTGCTTTTGGAATTAAATCGTGATTTAATCTTTCCTCCATATGAGACCAAGGTAATCTTTTGACGAAGCCCGGCTTTGATACACTAACGCGACTAACCCAACCAGTTTCTTTCCACTCTTTTAATTTTTCTGGTTCAAATTTTTCTTTTGTTTCAAAACTTAGTTTTCCAGAGACAGATCCAGCATAAGAAAATACAGCTTTAACTTCTTTTGGAAATTCTTCGGCATATCTAACAACCGAATAACCACCCATGCTTTGCCCAGCTAATACAAAAGGTTCTTTATACCATTCTTGATTTTTAGACCAAGTAATTACGTCTACTAAATCTTCATAGTGTTTTTGCATTGTAGCATCCTCATATTTGCCACCTGATTCACCAACAGAGTTTGTAGTATCAAAATTTATAACAGTATAATTATTATTATAAAAAGTATTCGCAACTTCTTGCATACTAGGCTGCTCCTTATAACTACCTAATCCATGTTGAATAAATACTAAGCCAATAGAATTATCCGGAATTAACAAATTCCCTATTATCTCTAAATCATACCTATTTTTAATAGAAAATTTATTCATAAATTATTTTAAAAGTGTATATTTTGCTTTTTTAAAAAGATTTAACATTTCATCGCTATATATAAAAGATAAAAATTTATCCTTATCTTTATCTGACAATTTTGATAAGTTATCAATTGCCCAAGTCTCAAAACCTTCAGAACTTCCCGCTTCAATTTTTAAATCACTAATTGAGTCAGTATACAAATAACCATATTGGCAACGAATGACATTATTAGTTAAATTTTTTACGCTATCAACACTTTTTCTATGAACTTTACCTAAAAAGATAAGATTATTTAAATCAATATCTATACCTGTTTCTTCTTTACATTCTTTAATTGCAGTTGCTTCATAAGACATTCCTGGTTCTACATGACCACCAACAGTAGCATCTAATTTATCTGCATTTGTATCTTTATTTTTACCCCTATGTTGTAACACAATTTCACCATTTGGTGTTATAAACCAAATGTGTATTTCACGATGAAGAAGACCTTCTTGATGAATTTTTAACCTAGTTTCAAGGCCAATAACATTATCATTTTCGTCTATAACTTCTAACATTTCTAAAGGATTACTCATAAATTTATTTTATACACTCATCTAATAATTCTGAGAATTCTATTGTACCCATGTCGCTATAACAAAAATGACCATAGTCTTTAAAATCTACAATTTTTAAATTGTTAATTTTTTCTTTAAGAATAGAGACACTGTCTTGGACTTCGCTCATATCATTTGTTGAACTAAAAATTGTAATACCTTTTGTTTTACTAACAATATTTGCGTCAATAGTAAAATCAAACATTCCAGTATCTAAAAATTTATCTGGATCTATCCATGGTGCAACTAAAACAACTTTGCCAACATGTACATCATTTTCACTTAGGTATTTAACAATATATCCCCCACCACATGAATGACCAATAAGAGTTGTATCCTCATTTATTGGAAATCTTTCAAACATTTCTTTCCAAGCATTATATTCTGGATTATAAGGTACTGGCATTTCCGGAGTTTGGGCCACAATATCTTTTAATAAAAGTTGTTTTTGAATCCAGGGAATCCAATGACAATTTGAAGACGCTGGACGATTAATATCATAATATTCTTCCCTGCTTGGCATCCCATGAATTATTATTGCTGTTTTCATAATTTTATTATACCACTTTTTATTCTTCTATAAATCCGCCGGTTTGGTGATTCCAAAGTTCGGCATAGATTCCGCCTTTATTTAATAATTCAGCATGTGTACCATCTTCGGCAATACCACCATCTTCTAGCACAATTATTCTATCCATTTTTTGAATAGTTGATAAACGGTGCGCAATAACAATTGTAGTTTTACCTTTCATAAGTTCTATAAAGGCTTTTTGGATATAATCTTCACTAACACTATCTAGTGAGCTTGTGGCTTCGTCCAGTACTAATACTGGTGAATTTTTAAGCATAGCGCGCGCTATAGCTACCCGTTGGCGTTCACCACCGGAGAGTTTAACCCCGCGTTCCCCAACTAAAGTATCGTAACCATTAGGAAGTTTTACAATAAAATCATGTGCATAGGCCTTCTTAGCTACTGCTATAATTTCTTCATCTGTAGCAGTTGGGTTACTATATGCAATGTTTTCTTTAATTGTTCTATGGAAAAGCATTGGGTCTTGCGGTACATATGACACTACTGATCGTAAATCATCCTGCAAAACATTTTTAATATTTTGCCCATCAATTATAATTTCCCCATTTGTTGTATCAGTAAAACGCAGTAATAGTTTTGTAATTGTTGATTTACCAGCACCGGAATGCCCCACAAGCCCAACGTGGCTTCCAGATGTAATTTTTAAATTCAAATTTTCAATTACAGGATTACCATTTTGATAAGCAAAACTAACATTTTTAAATTCTATATTCCCGTCATTCATTTTTAATTCTTCGGGATTCTCTGGGTCTAGTATGTCTGGAGTTAAGTCAAAAATATCAACCATTTCTTTCATATCAGTTAAGGCTTTAGCGACTTGGGTCATAGCTCGGCCAAGGTTCCACAAAATATCAAAAAGATTGAATAAATACGCTTGCAAAAGTACAATCATACCTATTGTGATAGTTCCGTTATACCACATTTTTATAGCAATAAATAAAATAAGAATCTGTAATAACCCCATCATTACTGCTTGAAAAATACTTTGATAGTTTCCTAAATTCCAACTCTTTTTTCTTTTGTCTGCTTCGGATTGAGTAATATCACCAAATTCTATTTTTTCTAATTTTAAATTAGTGAATATTTTTATATTTAGAATATTCATTACCGCATCAGACAATCGTGCTGTTGTACTTGAATCAGATTCAGATTCAATTAAATCAAGTTGTATTTTCTTTTTTATAAATCTAGTTGTTATAAAAATATAAATAAATGCCCAGATTAAAAATATCCATGCCAGTTTTGGTGCTTTGATAAACAGGACAACTAAAATACCTAATATTGTTATAAGAGAAAAGTATATTTGATAACTAACAGCGTCAAAAAAAGTTACAAAAGAATGTGTAAATCTTTTTGTTTTAGCAATCAAGCTACCAGAAAAATTATCAGAAAAGAAAGTATATGAATGATTTAATAATTTTGCAAAAGATAAATCATAAAGTCTTTTCATCATTCTGGTTTCAAAAAATGTTTCAGCAAAACCAGCACTTCTAAAACCTAAAATATAAATTGGGATGACGATACAAATAAGCCCTAATATATGTAAAGATTGTTTTAAAATTAGGCCTCTTGGTAATCCAGATGACATAACATCTATAATTTCTTTATATAAATAAGGTTTGATTATGGAATCACCAATTATACCAATAGCATAAGCTACAAAAATCAACGATAAAGAAACCCAATGTTTTTTCATTTGGGGCCATAGGTAAAACAATATTCGTTTAAAATTTATATCTTTCATAGTATAAATATATCCTACTATATAATAGGACTTTGTCTACTTGGAGGTCGGACCTCCAAGTGATTATTTTGCTCCGAATTTAGTGATGGCTTTACGGAAACCACCTTTTTTATCAGCTAGTTCTTTGGCTCCCCTTGTAACTGTGGCAACACCCACACCAAGACGCTCGGCAATTTCACGCTGAGGAATACCAGATTCAAGCATTTTAACTATTTGCCAGCGACGAGCTATTTCTTCGTATTCACCAATAGTTAATAGATCATCTAAAAATTCGTTTAAGAGTGTCCCCCCGGATCCGGCAACTTTGCGGATAATTGTGTTTACTTCTTTTTTGTATTCATTCATATTTGTTATTTATTAAAATAATTAATCTTCATTGCAGTTTTAACTTCTTGCATTACAATACTGGCATGAGATCGTGCAGAATTTGTTCCATCTTCTAGGATTTTTTCAACTTCATCCATATTTTTTGCAAGTTCTTCACGTTTTTCGCGAATAGGTTTAATTATGTTTTCCAGTACATCAATTAGTCTTTTTTTAATGACAACATCACCTAGTCCACCAGCACGATACTTCATTTTTAATTCTTCAACTTCATCTTTATTAGGATCAAAAATATCAAGATAAGTAAAAACAACATTGCCTTTGACTTGACCAGGGTCTTCTACGCGAAGATGGTTAGGGTCAGTATACATACTCATAACTTGCTTTGTTATTTGATCATAAGAGTCGGACAAATAAATACAATTACCAAGCGATTTGGACATTTTTGCATTACCGTCGGTTCCAACAAGACGCGAAACATCACTAGTGATGTGATTTATTTTTCCAAAAACTTCACCATAAAAAGCATTGAATTTATTTGCAATTTTATTAGCTTGTTCAAGAACTGGTAATTGGTCAATTCCAACTGGCACAGTATTAGCCTTGAAAGCTAATATATCCGCAGTTTGAGAAACTGGATAAGCCAAGAACCCTAGTGGCATGCCTTGTTCATTTGTATTTTCAGTGTCAGCTTCTTCATCAAATTTAGTATTTAAATTAAAGCCTCGCTCTTTTGATTCACTTTTAATTGTTGGGTTGTGAGATAGTTGTTGTACAGTAACCAAATTCATAAAAAACACAGTTAGCTCAGCAATTTCAGGAATTTGAGATTGTAGGAAAAATGTAGTTTTTTCTGGATCCACTCCACAAGCTAGATTATCTAACACAACTTCTAGTACATTTGAACGGACTTTTTCTGGATTGTCAGCATTGTCGGTTAGTGCCTGAACATCGGCCACCATATAATAGGCTTTGTCGGATTGGTCTTGTAGACGAACGCGGTTTTGAATTGACCCAACATAATGCCCAAGATGCAGCCGCCCCGTTGGCCGGTCACCAGTAAGAACTATTGTTTGTGAATTTAAATTCTTTGTCATAGTCTAATAGTACACCAAAACACACTTTTGGGCAAATAAAAAACCAGCTTATTCAGCTGGCCATGATTTTAATAAACCATGAAAAATTAGATTCTTTGAAGAAAGTAAACCGATGTTTCGGTATTGATAATGAAATCGTTACCGTTAGTTTCAATAATCCCAGAAACTGCTGTAGTGTTAAAAGATGTATTGTTTAATACCACTGCATGACCGGTTTTTAAGTCATCTTTTAAATTACCATAAGAAGTTGAACCGGGTTTTACTTGACTTGGTTTAAAAGCCAAGCATTTTGTGATTTTTACCATTGTACCTGCAGGCAAGTACACTTTTGGTGTGATTTTGATTTGATTCATTTTTAAATAATTAATTTGTTTAAATTAGTACACATAATAACATATTATATACTAAAAGTCAATCCATCTTATTTTCCCTTAATATCCCCTTTTATTCCCCAAAAGTAAGAATTGGGAATATGACTAAATATGTTATATTTAAAACTATGTCAGACCGAGATAATAAAAACTACAAAAAGAAAGGTTACCCGGAAAATCACAAAGCTGATACTGGGTCTCGTATTCCACCACAAAGTCTTGATGCTGAGCGGGCTGTATTGGGCTCTATAATGCTCCGTACTGAAGCATTTCATGAAGCATCAGATATATTAACCCCGGACATGTTCTATGCTCATAAGCATGGAATAATATTTGATGCGATTCTTAATTTATCTAAAAATAGTGAGCCCATAGATGTACTTACATTAACTGAAAAACTTCGTGAAATGGGTCAACTAGATACTGTTGGTGGTCAACTATATGTTGCATCATTAACCGAAGGTATACCCAGTGCTACTCATGCAACATACTATGCTCAAACAGTATATAAAAAAGCTATGTTACGGTCTTTAATAGAAGCTGGTAGCGACATTGGTGAAATGGGTCACAGTGACCCAGAAGATATTACCGAGGCACTCGACAATGCAGAAAAAAGAGTTTTTGAAGTGACTTCCCGCCCTGGTGCACAAAAATTTGTACCCATGAGCTCAATGATTGATGAAGCTTGGCAAAGATTTGATAAACTATCGGAATCCGAACATGAACTACGTGGTGTACCAACAGGATATAAAGATTTAGACAATTTACTGGCAGGGTTTCAAAAGTCGGACTTGATTATTTTAGCTGCTAGACCATCTGTTGGTAAAACAACATTAGCTATGGATATAGCTAGAAATGTAGCTGTTAAAAACAATGTACCTGTTGGAATTTTTTCATTGGAAATGAGTTCACAACAATTAGTTGACCGTATGCTTGCAGCCGAGGCTAGAGTATCATCATGGCACCTAAGAACTGGTAATTTAAAAAACGATAACGACTATACTACACTACAAGAAGCATTAGCTCGTATGGCTAAAGCACCTCTTTATATTGATGATTTTGCGGGTAACACTATTGCTCGTATGCGGTCCATTGCTCGTAAATTAAAAGCTGAACACGGGCTGGGATTAATTGTAGTAGACTATTTACAATTAATCATTACATCTAAAAACTATGACAGTATGGTAAACCAAGTTACTGAAATTTCCCGTTCTTTAAAACAACTAGCGAAAGAATTAGATGTACCTGTATTGGCACTGTCTCAATTGTCTCGTGCTGTTGAACAGCGTGGAGGTAAACCAAGACTTTCCGATTTGCGTGATTCTGGATCTATTGAACAAGACGCCGATGTGGTTATATTTATTCACCGTGAAGACAAAGGCAAAGACGAAAACGAGCGTACTAACATTGCCGAAATTTTAATTGAAAAACACCGTAACGGTCCAACTGGTAGAATTGAACTATACTTTGATGATAAGACAACATCATTCCTGCCGATTGACAAAACTGGTGAACAATATGGTTCCGTTAACCCAAGAGAAACAGGATTAGAAGGTTTTTAATAAATTATGGGAAATACAAATATTGATAATTTAATAAAAATTTTAGGTAAATTACCCGGTGTTGGCCCACGCCAAGCACGGCGTTTTGCTTATAGTTTAACAAGACATAATGGTATTTTAGCTAATGAACTAGTAAATACATTAAATGGTTTAAAGGGACATATTTTTAGTTGTAGTTTATGTGGGGCAACAAGTCTTGGTTCTGGACCAGTGTGTAATGTATGTATTAGTGAAAATAGAAACCCTAAAATCCTAACACTAGTTGCAAACCAAGAAGACTATGATTCGCTATATACTATAGAATCATACCGTGGGATGCTCTCTATTGTTCCATTCCCTATTAAAATTGAAATGGCAGAAAATATTAATGTCATAGAAAAAAGCTATATTCCAAAAACAATAGAATACTGGATGGGAAAAGGACTAGAAGAAATTATTTTAGCTTTTCCAATATCACCCGAAGGTGAAGTTATGGAATCAATGATGTTAGATTATTTAGAAACTATTAATGACAAATTAGCTAATAACAAAACCACAATTACCACACTGGGCCGTGGAATGTCTCTTGGGGCAAGACTATCTGAATCCGACGACGAAACAATAAGATACGCGATAGATAATCGAAAAAGAGCGATATAGAAAAACTTGACATTTATAGATAAATTGCTATAATAATAATGAAAGTGTTCTTATGCCGGAGCATATCGGTTATGCAACCTCCATATTGCATGTGAAAATTGTCCTTAAAGTATATGTTACCCGTAACCCTTTCCCCTTTTCCTATTAAGGAAAAGGGTTATTTTTTATTTTAATTTATATACCCTAACCTTAGCTGGGCGTATTATAGAGTCTTTATTGCGGTAGCCTTTTTGGATTAGTTTAGCAACCAAGCCATCTAATTTCTGATCATCAGTATCTACAGTTTCTACTGCATCATGAATATTGTGGTCCAGCATATCACCCACATTTGGAGATATAGTTTGTATGCCACTTTCTTCTAAAAATTTTATGCCTTCATTAAAAATATATTCTATACCCGTGCGCCAATTTGCATCCACACTATTCCAAGCATTGGTATTACTTTTTGCCATTTCGTAAGTATCTAGCATTTTAATAACCCCCGCTAAGCCTTTTTCAAACCCAATTGCGCGAGCGCGAGTTATACGCGCCTCTTCGTCCCTTTTATAGTTTACAAAATCTGCGCGCTCTTTTTGCCAATTCAAAAGGTATTCATCCCGCTCGGCAGATAATTTATCGATCTTTTCTTTTTGTTTATTTAATTTACTTTCACCAGACAAAGTACTACCGCCTGAATTTTCTTCATCCGGAGTAAAGGTTATATCATCATTTAGTATTTCTTCATTGTTATCCATAGTGGGCATAGTATAACAAAAAATCCCCTTAAAGTTAAGAGGATTTTTGTTGTACTAACGTTTTGACCATTGTGGAGATTTACGAGCTTTTTTAAGACCGAATTTACGTCTTTCTTTTGCACGAGGGTCTCTTTTAAGGAAACCAAGTTTTTTAACTTTACCTTTTGTATCTTCATCAAATGAAGCCAAAATTCGAGCAATACCATGACGCACAGCTTCAGCTTGTCCATGAATACCACCACCTTTGGTTGTAACTACAATGTCGTACTTTTCAGTAGTCTTTGTTTTACTAACTGGATCATGAATAACTTTTTGTAGTTCAGCAGTTGGAAAATATTCACTACTTTTTTTACCATTGATAGTAAAAGTATTACTACCGTCTTGGTAAATTTTAACTACAGCAGTTGCTGTTTTTCGGCGACCAATCGCACGAATGTATTTTTTGTCTGTTGTTGTTTTTTTTGCTTCCATATTATTCTGTAATCTTTAAATTATTCATCATCGGTTGACGAAGACGATTTGCAGGTAACATATTATAAACTGCAAGACGAATTAATTCAGCATAACCTTTTTTAGCGATTATAGCTTCATTATTTTTATAAGTCAGTCCTCCTGGATATCCAGAATATTTTTCATGCATAGTTTCTTTCTTGCGTTTGTCAGTCATAGACAATTTACTTGCATTTATGACATTAACTTTTGCACCTGAAAGAATATGACGTTCATATCCTGTGGTCATTTTACCTTGAAGCATTTTGGCAATTTCAGAACACATTCGTCCTAAAACTTGGCCTGTAGCATCAACATTATATACTTCTGATTTTTGTTTCTTTTCCATATTATTATACAAATTCAATGCGAGCCATAAGAGCCGCGTCCCCTAGTCTTTGAGGAAGTTTATAAATACGAACATATCCACCATTACGAGATTCATACTTGGTAGCTAATACATCCATAATTTTACTAGCAACGGCTTCATTGTTATCAAGTCTTGCTAATAAATCACGACGAGCAGCTAAAGTCTTCTTCTTTCCGGTAGTAATCATTTTTTCAACAAATGGTCTTAGCTCGCGAGCTTTGGCATCTGTTGTTGTGATGGCGTCATGTGTTACCAAAGCAACAGCCAGACTCTTTAGAAGAGCTCGGCGTTGGCTGGCTGGTCGGCCAAATTTACGGTTAGCGTTGTGGTGTCTCATATTATTCCTTTAGGGTTATTCCAAAATTACTTAGTATATTCTTAATTTCTGTGATGCCTTTTTCTCCAATACCATCGATATCAAGCAGGTCATCTTTTTTCTTTCTTGCGATTCCACCAACAGTACGAATATTTGCATTTTGAAGTGCAGTTAAAATTCGTGAAGAGAATCCAAGTGTATCAATGCGTGTTTTTAAAATATCAGTAAATTCTCCTTCTGGAGCAGATGCAGTTTTATTTGTATCTTCAGTAGAACTGTCAGTTACTGTTTCTTCATCGTTAGCTAGATGACGGATTTCATGTTCCAGCATTGCATCTAATTGTTCAATCATTATTCGAATAGAACGATTTAATGCTTCGCGAGGTGTTACAGAACCATCAGTTTCGATAGAAATACGCAACCGATTGTGATTAGTATTGTCTCCAACACGCATGTTTTCAACTTCGTAAGAAACTCGGCGGATAGGTGTAAAAATTGCATCAATAGCAATAGTTCCAATTTCTACCTTTGAACGTTGATGTTCTTCTTTTGTTACGAAACCAAGACCACGCTCTACGCGCATAGTTACAAAAAGTGTTGCAGACTTGTCAGTAGTTTCAGCAATGTATAAATCTTTGTTTAATACTTCAACTTGAGAACTAGTTTTAATATCTGCAGCTGTAACTGTTTTTGCACCTTTGATTTCAAGAGTTATCTCTTGTGGTTCATCTGAATGAAGTTTTAAACGTAATTGTTTTAAATGAAGAATCATTGTAATGACGTCTTCTTTTACTCCATCAATAACAGAAAATTCATGTTGTACACCATCAATTTTAATTGATGTAATCGCAGCGCCAGGAAGTGATGATAGGATTATTCGGCGAAGTGAGTTACCAAGTGTGTGCCCATAACCTGGATACAGGTTATCAATCTCAAAGACACCTTTAAATGGTTCGTCTTTAATAGCGCGAGGCTTTGTAGGAAGGATTATAGAATATTCATGCATATGTCGTAACAATATATAAGCTAATAATTAATTAACGACTATAGAACTCGATCACCTTGTTAAAATCAAACCCACTATCTACCATCTTGGGTTTACCTTTTACTTTCCCGGACAAACTATCAACTGACAAACTAAGCCATGGTGCAATAGATGCATCTTTAACTTTATTTGCCATATCCAAGAACATAACAGATCCTTTACTACCAGCGCGAACAGTAATTTCATCGCCTTCTTTCAAGGCATATGAAGGAACAGTAGTACGCACACCATTAACACAAAAATGTCCGTGTGATGCCATTTGTCTTGCCATACGACGTGTAGGAGCAAAACCAAGTCTGTACACTACATTGTCCAATCTTGATTCTAGTTGACTAGCTAGCATTTCTGCTGGAATAACTCCACGAGTTTTTGTACTAACTTTAACGTAGTTTGAAAATTGCTTTTCAGATACACCGTAAGAAAAACGAATACGTTGTTTTTCGTACATTTGTTCAGCATAACCTGAAAGTGGCTTAGGGCGTTTTGCACCTTTTTTACTACGACGGTTAAGAGAATCTGCAAATTTAGCAGTTTGAGTTTTTTCAAAAACGTGGGCGCCAAGACGGCGAGCTATTTTATATTTCTTTACTGTTTTCATATATTATTTAAACGCGTCGTGGCTTCTTAGGTTTAGGACCATTGTGTGGAACAGGTGTTGCATCACGAATAGCACTAATTTCAATATCAAACGCATTGAATGAACGAATGACAGGCTCACGACCAGAACCAACCCCAACAATAACGACGTCAACTTCTTTAATTCCCATAGCACGAGCTTTTTCACCTAATACTTCTCCAACTTTTGTAGCTGCAAAAGGAGTACCTTTTTTAGCACCTTTGAATCCTAGTGATCCAGCTGATGACCAAAACAAAGTATTTCCTGTTTTATCAGAAACAAGAGCTTTTGTGTTATTAAATGTAGCATCAATGTGAAGTGTACCGCTCACAACTTTCTTTTTGGGCACGCGGACAGAATTAGAAGTTCGTGCAACTCCTTCGTTCTGTGATCCTTCATTTTTATTTTTAATCTTTAATTTCCCCATAGATAAATGTAACTATTAATATGTGCAAAGTAGAATGTGGTCAATATTGTTCGTTAGACTTTATTAAGTCTTACTTTCTTTTCGGCGACCACTACCCATAGTAGCGCGAACGTTTCCACGAAGAGTTCGTGAGTTTGTTTTTGTGCGCTGTCCACGGACAGGTAGCTTCTTAGCATGACGAGTGCCTCGATAAGACTTGATGTCTTTAAGCCGTTTTATATTACCAGAAATCTCTCGTTTAAGGTTACCTTCGATCTTCATGTCTTCGATAACGCGACGGATCGCATTTTCTTGGTCCATAGTAAGATCACCTGGTTTAGCACTTGGTGAAATATTTTGTGCTGCGAGAACTTTCTCTGCAGTCTTTCGCCCAATACCAAAAAGTACGGTAAGACCGATATCAAGATGTTTTTCTGCTGGAATTGTGATACCTAAAATACGCATAACTAACCTTGTTTTTGTTTAAACTTAGGATTCTTTTTGTTGATAATGTAAAGTCGTCCGCGTCGGCGAACAATTTTGTCTTCAGGACTACGCTTTTTAAGTGATGATTTGACCTTCATACAATTATAATCTGCGAACAATTCGATGGCGATTGCCTATCGGATCTTCCACCATTTCTACTTTGTCACCAATAATAACTTTGATACGATGCATTCGCATTTTTCCAGCCAAGTACGCGATAATTATTTTACCGTCGTCTAAACTAATACGAAACATTACATTAGGTAATGCTTCTATAACCGTTCCTTGGATGAGCGTTTCGTTTTCTTTGTTACTCATGGTATGACACTAATAAACAGAATAGCAAAAATTTATAAATAAGTCAAATATATCCCCTGTAACGGGCATTATTTAAAAGGGATATAAAAAACTATAAAAATAAAACCCAAAAATAGTTTAAAAACAAACTATTTAAACCACATTTTTTGCCAGTTTTTCATCATTTCTATTTCTTTTGTCTGTGTATCCATTATTTGAGCGGCAAGTTGAGTAATTTCTGGATGCCCCATATATGAAGATTCTAGTATTTTTGCAGACATTTCTACAGCGCCTTGATGATGCACAATCATTTCAGAAACAAAGGCTTTTTCTAATTCTTCACCTGTTTTACCATTAAGACTCATTGTCATGCCTTGCATTTGAGATTCCATATCCATACCAACATTATTCATCATTGTACCGTCGGGCATCATGTGTGATGAAGAATTATTTTTTGCATAATTGTGATTAGATTCTTTAATAGAATAAATTCCAACAGTAGCTAATACTCCAATAATTAAACCAATGAACAATTGAGTTAAACTTGTATTTTTCATATAGGGTAATTATAGCAAAAATATAAGAATAAAAAAATGCCCCCGTATTAGGTAGGGCTTAATTTTTTTTCTTTTAGCTCTGTGTCATTATAATTTTTTTACAAGTACAGCTCTGGCTATTTCTCTTTTATAAGCACCTCCTTGTGATTTAAAAATAAAAGTAGTGTCCTGAGTTGGCCAGAAACCAATCTGACCTGAAGTGAAATCGTCAAGAATTTCCCAACTATCCGATCCACCTGAAGAGTAAGATCTGATTAGCCAAACTTTTTGGCCGGGTTCATAAGCTTCTAAACTTTGCTGATCAACTTCTATGATATCTCCATCGGATATGCGTTTAAAGCTCGCCTCATCAAAAGAAAGACCACAAGAAGATAAATAAAGAGTAATAACAAGTAATGATAAGATTTTTTTCATGTTTTTAAGGGTTGATTTTTAGATTTTTAACTGATTACATAATAGCATATTTATAGTAATTTGTCAATATATAGTACAGGACTCTTTCTTTACAGGAACTGTATACCTTTTCGGTGTTTCTATTTGTGGTCACCCATAAATTTGCTGACTCAAATTTTGCTCGACCCCGGCTCGGCATTTTTGCCTTTCGTTTCACTCAAACAAAAATATGCCTGTGCCTTCCACAAACTAAAAATCTCCAGCAGTGGAGATTTTCTTAACGTTTGTGGACTTCGGAGTTGGATTTTGGAACCAATTCGCAATAGAATGTAATTACTTGGTTAATACACTAAAAGACAAGGAATCAAACTATTCCTATAATTTAAAAATTAAAGAAAGAGCTATTTATGATAAGGATAATTAACTACTATTAATAACTAGAACTAATTTAATATGGGTAGCAAATGGTTGCAAAAGGTGGCAAAACAGGCACCGAGAGTACCTTTAACCCAGCCAAGTTTATTATGAATACAAATAAAACAAACATACGCCCAATAACATACAGACAATTAAGAGCCATACAGTTCTGGCTTGATTCAGGGCGAAAGAATAAAGCCGAAGCCTTAAGAAGGGCTAGTTATGGCAAGTCTGTTGTAAGACAGCCGTATAAGGTCTTCAGTAGCCCCTCAGTGCAAAGAGAATTAGAAATGCGAGGATATGGTAATCGTGGTATTTTAAATAACCAGAAGCCACCAGAGCCCATAAGGGTAATTTCTCTTAAACCAGCACAAAAAATAGATTTTTCTAATTTACCTAGAGAGTTTTTACAGGATTTAAAAGAGAGGTTGGCACAAATACCGGATTAAAATGATTAATAAGTTTTGGTCAACCAAGTGACATACCAATGGTTAACCCTTATTTACTTTCCATGTAGTTGTACCTAAGTTATCAAGTCTGTCAGAGCATTCAGTGCAGATATTAATACCTATAAGGTTTAGTCCTGGAGTATATCTTTTGTGGCAAATTGAACACATCAATGAAGTTGAGTAAGCGGGTTCAATTCCTGAGCTAGTTTTTAGAGTATTTGCTAAAATATCAGAACCTGTAAGAGCTCTTGCATTTGCACCAGTAAAAAATACCCCTGCTTCGGTAGTTGAAAGATTAGGACTATAAAATTGTGTCGTACCTGTATTTATATTTAGAGCTGTCCCAGTCATACCGAGTTCATTTGTAGTAAAGAAGGTTGCATTATTTTTAGCTGTATAAACAGGCACAGTAAAAACAGAAGAAGTGACAGTCTCTCTGTGTACGGTATCTTTACTTACAGGGTCTTCCTTGTATAAAGTATTAACAAAACCTGCAAGTGTTGGGAATAATGTTATTTTCTTTTTAGTATGTTTTTTCCATTCATTGGCTAAAATTTTACTTATTGTTTTGTTTTGTATTTTTTCACTGAAGTCTGAGTCACGGCTAACAACCACAAGATCCTCATTTCGTATATTGTCTTTAAGTGTCTCCCAAATAATAGCGTCTCCAAATTTTGAATTTAGCTCATTCTTTTTAGGTGGTAAATCCTTGGCATATCTAATCATGCCTTTTACAATTATTTCATCTGTGTACTCAAAAAAAGTAGCTAAATTAATTATTTCTCCGAGTTCTTTTTCTGCAATTTTAATGTGATTTTTAAAATCATCTATCTTTTTGGTTCTGTATTTTTTTAAGCTCAAATTTAAAGAGTCAATTTGTTCAATAATTTCCTTTTCTTCTTTAGTTTTATTAGTTCTTGCGTTTTTAAGTTCATTAGGAATAGAAAACTGAGTTTTTGCTTTCTCAAGTTTTGTTTTTTCTTGTAGAGCTCTTTCTTTGAAGTGTTTTAAATACTCCTTCTTTGTCTGTGAGGGTAGTACAACTTCAACCTTCCCACCCTCAATTAATTTCTTCAAATTCCTTAAAGGCTTAAGATCGCTGGTTGGATTTACGTAGGATAGATATATGTTTGTGTCTATATATAATTTCATAGCATTAAATGCTTTTATTATATCATAAAACTTATTTTTCGGCTTGAATAATGTTATATTGGGAAGTATGTCTGACCCAATTCGTTTTAAAAAAACCAACACTTATGCCGAAGTAAGAATAAAGGTTGGAGAAAAAGAAGAAAATATAAAACTTAATGCCTTGTTTAATGCTGATGGTTTTCTTGCATTAACTGAAGAACAAAAACGTGCTTATTTACTCCAAGAGGCACAAAAAATATCACCAACACCTGTGAGTGGTATCTTTAATGTTGGTTCGTCCTTTAGTTATGATGACCCTGGTTTTTTAGAAGAGTTTAATTCTGGTAATATTTTAGTTGAAGTGCATATTCCATATTGTCTACATATACCAAACGGATATGAATTAGAGGTCTTACTAGAAACAGGAGAAATAGCACTTATAATTCCTTCAAAAATATGGACTAATAAAGCACAAACAGATAATAACCACTCTGATGAAACAGATTTTTTTGCAGATGATAGAGTGCTTTATTTTCGTAAAAATGCAATAGTTGGACCAAAAGTACCCCTAGATTCTTCTGAGGGGTGGGAACATAATTATACTGGATTTAATGTCCAAAGAATAAAAGATAGGAATGGTAGATTTCGTTTTACGCACTTGTATATACAGTTTGATTTAGATATCAAAGAAAAGGAGCTTGAAAATAAATTTAGTTCAAATGTTGCTATAGAAAAAGTTAAAGCTCTTACATTCCAAATCGTTAATAAGCTTATAGACGCCTACAGATTTGTAACCAATGAAGAATATATTACAAGACTTGGCGAAGTAAATATAAATATGATTTATTTCATTAATTTTAATCAAGGTGTTTATCTATCTCAGGTTAATACAGAAGTTGCACCAATGAATAGGTCTAGGATTGAGATAGAAAAAATAGAACAAATTCTTGAAAAAGGAGATGAGCCTAATTTGTATAGTTTACTTCTGTTAGATGTTCAAAATTCATTCAATACTAAAAACTATCCTCTCTCAGTAGTTCAGTCATTTCAAGCCCTGGAGATATTTCTTGAAAACTTTCTAATAAAAGGATTTATTGAAAGTGGTAAAACAGAATTAGAGGCGACTAGTTATATTATTCAGGGTAATAATTGGATGACTAAAACAAGATTAAGAGAATTATTAAAAGAGCTAAAAGGGCAATCTTTACAGGAAATAGACCAAGCTTTGTGGAATAAATGGTGCACTACTTATGATACAGTAAGAACTGATGTTATCCATAAAGGAAAAGAGCCTGATGTATTGAAAGTAAAAGACACTATTGAAAATAATTCAAATGTAATTAGTCTTCTAAAGAACTTAATTTAAGGTCGGAGATCAACCTTTGTGTTGTATCTTGTTAAGAAGTATAAAAATTGCTAGTAAAACTAGATTACAATTACCTAGGGTACACTCTTCTTGCGAAATAGTACCATGAGCAATTTTATGTCTTATAGAGAGCCCAAGAGGGCTGTATAATACGTATCTTAGGTAATAACAGTAATCTTTTCCAAAAATAGCGGTCATTTCATCTGACTTAAGATTAAAGTCTGAGATGGTAATTCTTTTAGTTATGGTTTTACCTCTTTCAAATGCTGTTGTTTGAATACCGGCTTTCTCAGAAACGATTATTAAGAGATTTTCAAATTGTGGTACCAGTATATGCAAGGCTGAAGTAAAATCGTTTGCAAGGTAAATACTCACTCCATATTTTAATATATCTAAATCATTTTCTGGTATCTCAAGACCCTTATCTTTCAATAGTGAACTAAAGTTTTCTAGACTAAAAACACCGGTCTCCGTGAGAGTCTTTAAGATAGGATTAATATGAAAATCTTTTTTTATAGATTGCCCTATTTCATACATTTTAAATGACCACAACTCTATAGGTGTATAATCATCATTATTTGCTAAAAGATAGCCTTGTTTCGTATGAATTGAAAAATTAGTAATCTGGTACGATAAGGGTAGCGTTTTTTTAGCCGATGATTCATTATCTTCTGATGAGCAAATAAAAATAGTAGAGAATGTCAAGGGAAGTAAATTATGTAAGTTTTTATCCACTTTTCGGATTATATCAGAATTTATTTTATAGACTTGACCTATCATTTCTTCACTTAATTCCATTTCGGTGTGTAATTCTCTATACTCATCCTTTGCTTTCAGTATGCTTTCTTTAAGCTTATTCTTAATAAGGTGTTGATTTTCTTTTGATATTTTTTTTCCAGTTGTTCTATATAGTATTTCTTTGTAAGAAAAAGATGCTTCAAAAAACTTACCACTTTCAAACAAGTCGTTAGCTTTTTTTATTTGAACATTTAAATCTTCCATAAGAAACTTATTCTATCACCTTGACCTGGAATAAACCAACACCTTTATTTTGATGATTTTCATTAGTTATGTTATTGTATTAATACAAGTAAATAAGAGACCTAACCCCTAGAGATTTCTTTAGGGTATGGTCGAAAACCCCAACGAAGATACTGAACCCCGCGTTCAGCAACTCTTCGTTGGGTCATATCGGGAAACTGGTATGTGGTCGCAAGACCTAGCTGGCGCGGGGTTCTGTGTCTCCAGTCCTCCACGCTAGTTTTTATTAACTAGCTTTTTTAATTTAATATGGAAACTAAAAACCCAACGAAGAAGTGTCCACATTGCAAAATGGAAGTAGATCCAAAGGCAAGTATATGTCCACATTGCCGAGGAAAAAGAGTTGTACTTGATGAAAAGAATTTGAGAGTTGAAGTTGAAAGAGGAATGAAAAATAAAGAGAGGATCGTTTTTCCAAGAGAGAGTGAACAACACCCTGACACTATTCCAGGAGATTTAATTGTAACTCTTAATCAAAAGCCACATTACTTCTTT
>ERZ650304.344-NODE-344-length-26651-cov-7.289780_pt1 | contig 26651 bp, 31 predicted proteins | sample MGYA00376240_ERZ650304 | MGnify/ENA primary metagenome ERZ650304 (study PRJEB26733, sample SAMN07839271) | wastewater metagenome | biome: small river; feature: stream; material: water | place: USA: North Carolina | collected 2016-03-01 ... | reverse complement strand
AGCGCGTTGATGATGGGGCTGGAGAGGTCTGGCTTTGTTGACATCGTCGTGGTGCACGCGGCGACGGTTGGTGCAGTGTACCGAAACGCCACCCCGGTCTGCCCGGGGATGACGCGGCGGATCGGTCCAGCCTTGAGGTAGCTGTTCAGCGTGGCGCCCGCGCTGTTCACGCCGCTGGTGCTCCAGCCGACGACATCCGTATCGGCGCCAGGCGATCGCCCGAGCGGTCCCCATCGCAGGTACGATGATGAGCCGGAGAGCTTGTAGTTCTTGGCCGAATAGTCGGTGAATCCGATGTCTGAATAGGCTGCGGGGAAGGCGCATGCCCCGTTGTAGGTGGCGCCAGACCCGGTCATTTCATTTGTGCTGCCCACGCAGGGCATGGGCGAGGACGGGCTGTCGTTGTTGTAGGCCCAGTTGATGATTGGCGACGGTTTGCTGTAGATGGTCTTCGACTGGTTATTGGCGATGACGTTGCGCGTTACGATGTAGCCGTTCGCGAAGCCGTTGGGGATGGAGTTCCACAAGTTACCCCCATCGACATCGTTATAAAGGCCGTAGTCGTTCCAAGGGAAGATGTTTGCGGCGATGACCGCGCCGGCCGTCTTGCTATCGCCAGCAGAACCGTACAGGAAACCGCTGCGAGCCTCGACAGGCGCGCGAGAAATCATCGTATTGTGCGTGTAGGCGAGGCGATCCGCCCTCGCCCCGAACGTCATGAAGCTCCCGCCCCACTTCGAGCCGTTGGTTTCTGCAGCAGCCAACGTATAGGGGCTATCCCCGATCTCGTCAAAGACGTTGTTCTCGATGTTGATATTGTTGTGCCACCTAAAGTAGGTCGTGCCGATGCTGCCAATCGACACGAGCCACGGGGTGCGGCGTCCATAATTGTTCTTGATCGACACGTAGCCCACCGTGGCGGCGGGCTCGTTGGTGCTGGGCGGGTCGGCATCCACCAAGTTGAACAAGAACATGGCGCCGTACTGGTTCTGCGCGGCGGGGTTCCAGGCGTTCTCCATGTAATTGCCATCCACCCATGACCGCCACGAGTTCTTGAGTTCAAATATGTTTTTCTGCCAAACGTAGGCGATCATCTCCCCTGAGGTGATTTCAACCCACGTGCCGCTGTCGCAGCGGTAGTACTTGCCGGCGCTGGTGTCGTGCCAGTACTCTCCGCCGTTGGCGTCGTACAGGCAGGTGCCGGAAGGCGCAGTGGTCTTGATGCGCTTGCGCCAAGCCCAGCGGCGGTAGTAATAATTGCCCCGGAAGAAAAGCCCGTTGGCTCGCAGCCCCTTGATGTTCGGCTCCGCCCCACCGAACAGTGTGGTGATGGCTGCCGCCTCGAGGTGATTGTTGGTGAAATAGAATGGCCCGGACCCGTGCCAACCGCCGATAGCATTCGACTCGCCATTCTGATTTTTGAAGTTCTCAACGGTGCTGTTGTGCACCTCCATGTGGCCCAAATTGGAGCGAATGCCGCGCCTTGGGCCATCGGTGCTGGCGCTATCTCCGTGAATCCAGCACTGGTCAAAGACAATGTGGTGCGCGAGGTGGGCGCGCTCGCTGTCTGCCACGTAGTTGACCGTGGGGCTCCGCGTGCCGAACTCTACGAGATCGCCAAGGAATCCCGCGGGAGCCGTTATCTCGATGCCATGAAAGCGGTACCAGGATGCGCCCTGGGAGTTTGAGATGACGGCCCACGGCCCCGGACTGATAGCAATCGTGAGCTTGGCAAGGTTGGCCGCGTCGGCAGGCCCCACGCGAGCGCCTGGCGTCAGGTTGGTCACGCCGGACGAGCGGATGGTGACGAAGGAACTGCCTCCCTTGGCGGGCAAGTTGTACGGCCCGCCGCCTGTCCGCGTGGCGGTCAGACCCTTCCCGATTTCGATGATGTCGCCAGGGGACGCATCGTCGATCGCCGTCTGCAGTGCCGTGAGCGCATAGTCGCACCCAGAGGCGCATACCGTGCGGATGGTCTGCGCCTGGAGAGAGGCGGCCAGCAGGAGCAGGGGTATCAGTATCATCGGCTGATCCCCGTTCTGGTCAGGCTGAAGCGATCCACGTCGAGGTCTTTCGCGGAGCCGGTCTTGGTCTGCACCACTGCGGTCAGGCGCATGTTTGAGGTAGTCGGGATATTGGTCGAGATCGACGTTTCCGATCCGCCATTGACCGACAGCAGGTAGGTTCCGCTGCTGGTCGTGCGCAGCCTGAAGCGATACCAGTTGCCCGCCGTCACTGCCACACCGGAGTCGGTCGTAGAGCAGGTGCTTGATGCGCACGATTCAAACTTCCAGTTGGTATCGGTGGCCGAGTCAAACCGCATGCCGATATAGTTGCTGGCGATGGCCCCCAGATTGGTGATGCCGATCACGTACTGCACGCTCGTGACCGACACCGGAGAGATGATCCACTGCGCTTCCCAGTTCGTCGTGCCGTCTACGGCTGACACGCCGCCGAGGGCAAGGCCAGTGTGGTCTCCATTACTGGCCCCCGAAGATACTCGCATAACGCCCCAGCGTGCCGCGCCAGGGTTGGTCTGATAGGCGAGCGTGCCGGAGCCTGTGCCGTTTGAGATGTTCCAGCCGAGCGAGCCGACAGAGCCGGAGGTGGCGACAGCAACGAACTCATCGGTGAGATCGATGCGCGTCTGGTCGTGTACGCTCACGCTGGATCCTGTGCCCGTCTGCGTCCATGTGCATGGCGTTCCGCCAGTCGTACATAGCCAAAGGTTCTGGCCCGCTGTCGCGTCAGTCTGATAGTACGTGTCACCCGTGGTCCCGTTCTGTCCGGTAGGCGCTCCGCTGCCAGTGCGAAAAGGTGCCGTGCGGGTCGCCGCCGTGAAGCTGTTTGCTCCCGTGAATGTGTTGGTTCCAGAGGTGCGAGCCACGGTGGAATCCACGCCAACCGTTGCGGTGCCGCCAGCGTTGGCAACGGCGATGCCGGTCCCGGCCTGCACGTCCCAGCCCGCATTGATGAACGCGCGCTGTACGGTAGCAGTGTCCCATGCCCCGGTGGTCACGGTCATGTCTCCGACGTATGTGCCATCGCCAGCCGGAGCCGGCGAGGCGCTCTGGTTCATCGTGCAGTTTCCGGTGCAGGAGAGAATCAGCGCTGCCGAGGTGGGACAGTCCACGGTCAGGTAGCCCTGTGGCGTCATATAGAACACGCACGTGCCGCTGCCCGCGCCAGCCACGGTTCCGCCGCTGGTGTAGCTTCCGTTTCCGGTGGTGCCATTTAGGGCGATGGTGGTGTCGGATAGCCGCTCGATAACGAAGGTTCCGTTTGCCGCTGTGTTTCCGCCTACGCCCGAGATGGTCACGCTGTCCCCAGTGCGCGGGGACTTGCCGGACATTGAACTCACCGTGCAGACGATGGGCGATGCGTTCGTGCATCCACTGATAGTGAGGCTGCTGATCGTCACCGTGCCGCCCGCGTAATTTATCGCCGGGGAGTTGCCCTTGGCGTACACCCCAGCGGCAATCGTGGCCACCGTCGATGAGGTTTTGGTGAGCTTGAGGTCGGTGAGGCTGGAGGATGATGTGGCACCACTCGACGCCACGGCCACCCATCCGGTATTGCCGGAGCCGGTTTCCTTGATGTAAAGCGATGTGCCGCTGCCGCCATCCGTGCGCTGATACACGGTGCCCACAGGAGCGGATACCGCGCTTTCTGGCGATCCGGTGCCGCTGCGGATGTTGCCAGACGTCGTCACGCCGGAGGTTTGCCCCCAGAGGGAGGCGCAGAACAGAAATAGGGTGAGATGTTTCATGATTTGCCTCGATTAGGGAGCGATGACTTGCTTGCTTACCCAGGAGCCGCTCTCCCTTTTTTGGATCAGGAGCGAACCGCCGGATACCGTCAGCTTCCACGTGCCGTCCGTGCCAGCCGCGCCGCCGAGGTACACCTCGCTCATTGTCATGGAGGTGTAGGCGCTGTCGTCGGCAAGCTTGGCTTCAAAGGTGGCAGATGCGCGCTTCAGGGCCGGGAAACTGCTAGTGGTACCGCCGAATTGGAGGCGATCGAAGTCGGTGGCTGCCGCATTGCGTAGCAGGATTTGACTATCGGCGGGGGACGTCATTTGCGACCGCGCCGACCAAAAAATCGCGCCCACGTTCACAGACGCGATGTTATTGCCGGTCACATTTCCGGCTACTGTGACATTGCTGCCGAAGTACGAAGCGCCCGCCGCCACCTCCAACGCGTACGGCGTGCCAATCGTAACGTTCGTGCTGGCCGTGGGTGCCCCGCCGATGCGCAGGGTGGATGCCGTGGTGTAGGTTACCGAGGAATTCGTTGCGGTCAGCGTGGGCGCCGCGATCCCGAATAGGTAGCGGCTGGTGACCGTGCCGGATGCGGAGGTGCTGGCGTCGTTGTAGGTTGCGGTGCCTGCTGCGGATTGGATGGTGAAGCCGTTTACGGCATCGCGGCCGATGGCGTTGAACGAGTTGGAGGTGCCGCCGAATTGCAGTAAGCCAAAGTCGGTGCCTGCAGCGTTGCTTATGACAATTCTCCCGTTAGTCCCGCTGCCGTTAATCACCGAAGTGGCTCCACTTCCGAATGCCAGCGAAGAACCCGCATAGATTACGCCGCTGGTCAAGCTGTACCCGGCAATGAACACGTTTCGCGGCCTGTTAGCTCCACTGGCCCCGATGTCGTACGCGTTGTCGGTGCCGAAGGTGATACCGCCAGACAGGGCGCCGCCAGACGTGGAGTACTTGCCGCCCAGTTGCGTCTGGATGGCGCTGGTCACGCCGGACACGTGCCCCAGTTCCGTAGCCGTGACCGACGTCGCCGCCGGATACCCGCTGCTATCCGAAGCCAGCGCGCGGGATGCGGTAACCGTCGCGAGACTCAGCGTGACCGCGCCCGTCGTGCCGCCCCCGGTGAGGCCGGCGCCTGCGGTTACGGAGGTGATGTCGCCGGAGCCGCCACCCCCAGAGCCTTCCGCTTGCCACTCCCATACGCCGCTGGACGTCTGGATACAGGTATACGGCTGCGTGGGGATGGCGCTGATATCTGCCGCCTTGCGACCGCCAGCGCTGGCCGTGCAGTCTCCCGCGGTTGGCGTGCCAGCGTACCGGCGAACGGAGCCAGGCGGGTAGAAGATCTGCGCCGATAGCAGCGGCGCCAGAAGCAAGAGAATGAGTGCGAGTTTCATTGGGTTCCTTTCGGCTTCGGGCCAGCCTGGGCTTCGTCGTTCATTGCCACCAGCACGCGTATGACGTAGGCGGGTACTGGAACTCCGGCACGCCCGGCGTTCTTCAGGATCGACAGCGCCTCAGTGAGACACAGCGCCCCGGCAGCAACCGCCGCGAAATCCGCCTCCATGCCGATGCCTATGCAAAGCAGTTTCAGTGCTGCTACTACGAGGAGCGCATGGAACTTCTTCAGCAGTCCCTTCCAGAGCTTGGAGGGCTTGATAATCTCTCCGCGTATGCCCGCTCCGACGGCGCCAGAAAGCATATCCATTCCCATGAGAAGCGCGAGGCAGAGGAACAGCGGGGGAAGCGACCAGATGAAGCCCAACAGCGTGCCGGGGATGCCCCAGACAAGCGCCTTGCGATCAGTCGGCATGAATCAACCCTTTGGGTGGGATTGCGGCGGCCGAAACCGCCGCGAGGGTTACTGCTTGGGCAACATGCGGAAGGCGTTCAGGATCTTGACCGTCGCTTCCTGCTGGAGGGCTAGCGCCTCGGCCAGCAATGCCTCGTCGGCGATCTCCTTGCCGAACATCGCCTCATAGGCTTTGATCGCGTCTGGCAGCGAGCCCTTGACGATCTCTTGCGCGGCCAGCGCCTTTTGGGCACCTTTCTTACCGGGCATCGTCTCGGCCGTTGTGATGGCTTCGATGATGGCGCGGGAGATGCCTGCGAGGCGGGGGTCGGCAAAGCCAACGGCGGTGAGCCCCACGCCCGCAATCCTCTTGATGGCTTCGATTGTTTTCATGGCTTACCCCTTCGCGATGCTCACGTGCTCATCAGCGATCTGCTGAAACGCAGCCGCGTAGTTGTAGTAGGGTGCCCAGCCCGAAGGCGAAGGCCGGATGTGGCCGAGAGTCGCCATGAGCATGTTCTTGGCGTCGAGCTTCTTGATACGCGGCTCACCGCCCGTGTCGAACGTGATGCGGATCTCTACGGTATCGCCCGTGTTGCCGACAGGTCCGGGGTAAGACCTCACCTCGGCGATAGCCAGCGCCGTTTTGTTCTCGCGAAGGTACTGCTCAAAGCGCATTATCCAATCAGCCGTGGGAAGGCCATTGGTAGGGTCAAAAAGGTTTCCGGGGATCCATTCGCCATCTTTGCGAAGAATCCAGCCGTCGCGAAATGTGATGTTCTGATTCGTATCCATCGGGGTTCTCCTAAGTCAGTTGGGCGCTTCCATTGCCACTCACGGTGCAGATCTCGCGCACCTGTTGAATCACTGCGGCATCGCTGCCGGGGCCATTGAGAATGCGAAGGCAAGCGGCGCGGCGTTCGGCATCGCTGACAGTCGCCGGGACCGAATGGGCGCGCGCAAAGTCTTGGTAGTCCCACACGAGCACCACGCCAGTGCGGGCATCAAGCATGTGATTCGCCCACAGTTCACGCGGGTAATCCATGGCCGGGTCGGTGCCGATGAAGTTGAGCGCCGCGGCGGTGTCGGTGGGCATCGTCACGTCTACCAGATAGGGAACGCCTTCATTGAATAGGAATGAGTACTGCTGATAAGTGCGAACCACGGATAGGCTGGCGTAGCAGGCGAAGAACTCCGGTGAGTTGATCTTGGCCAGCTTGAGCGAGCCGTCCGCATTGCGCGCCAGCATCTTGTAGGATTTGCTTACAGACGGAGCGGCCCACCATGCGCCACTCACAACGGCGGCGTCATCGCGCCAGAACTTCTTGGGCTGTCCGGCTACTCCGGGCATGCCGATGAAGTTTTTCTCGGCGGCGTGGGCAACGTCGCGGACCCACCAGATACCGGGCGGGATGATCGAGGATACGGGTTGAGGCATGTACTTCCTTTCGGGGTTGTGAGCCTATACAGCTCGGGTTTCTACCGGCACCCATGCGGCCGGGTGCTTGTCCAAAATCTCCAGCAGCGCGCCCATGTGCTCGTCGGCCACACGGATGCAGCCATACGTAGGCCGCAGCCTGCCCATGCGGGCAGCGCCGCCATGAATCCAGATCCCATCGCGTTTGTTGTTTTGAGCCCTGAGCGCATCGCCGCCCGTAGCGTGAAGATCGATTACGCGATGAATGCCATACGTGCGCGTGTTGCTCATCGGGCGCGCACTGATGCGGCCCTCCCACTGGCCCAGTGGCGTATCACCAAACGGGAGTAGCGGGTTACGTGTCGGGTTGCCCTTCGCCGCCGCCATGGCGTTGTCGGCCTTGCCAAGGCAGGGGCAGGCGAACAGCAGGTTGCCTTGCGCATCCAGCAAGCGAAGCCAGCCGGGGAGGTTGCGGTTGGCTGGGAGGATGATGTCTATGCGCACTCGATGAACCTCACGTACTGCTGGCCCTCGATAGCCTCCGCGCCCTCGGCGTGCGCGCATTGGCCGCTCATGATGCCGATGCCGTTACTGTTCGCCAGCCGCACCGTGCGCCCGCAGAACGGGCATTGTGCCGTTGGCGAGGCTGGCATCAGCACGTAGCCGTAGTCGGGCTTATCGCTGCCCATGCTCCGCGTCCTGCTTGAACGTCACGCCGCAGTGGGCGCAGTCGATGCGGCGAGAGGTGGGGGTGGCGTCAACATAGTCCCCGCCAGAGCATAGCCTCAATCCTGCCGACATGCCATACGCGGGCGTGCAGTGGTCGCGCCATATCGTCTCCTTCTCCGGCTTGAACGGATCCGCCATCGTGCCGCAGAGCGGGCATTCTCCGTTCTTTGGCTTGATCTGCTTTCGGCCTGCCCTCGACATGGCAAACCGAACGCGCTCCTCTAGGCGAAAGTCTTGCGCCTTCGCGACGCCGATGCCGAGGAGGGCTGCTAGAAATGAGAGGCGCCTCATCGCTCATGCTCCACGCTCGCGGCCACCTTCGGCGTGTAGTGGGCCACCACGGTACGCACCGCGACAGTGCCAGCAGGAAAGAATGCGTTCTTGGCTCTGCCCACGCGAAAGGGAATCACGGTAAAGCTTGGCTTGCCCTGATAAGGCGCGGCGCGGGGGACGCGCACAGCCTCGGCTGTGTGCTCTTTGCCCTCCGCATCCAACCAAGTGAAGGCCACGTCGAAAAACTGCTGGTCGCCGCCTTCGATCTGCACCAGCCAGCCTTGCTGCTCAGGCGGCAGGCATCCGGGCATCGGGAAGGCGTCGCCACACGGCATACCGATGGGCGTGGCGTACACCTTCAGTCCGGGAGATGAGATGATCGTTTGGCCGGGAGTAATGACGATCGGATCTTGCCCGTGAAGTGCACCCCCAAAGGCAATGCAGGCAAGCAATGCGAAGGCTTTCATTGCTTCACTTCCGGCTTCTGGTAGTCAGCGCGCAGTCTTCCGCCGCTTTCTGCCGTGATTCGCACTTTGGCATCGCCGACCTGAACGAACGCCGCCTGATGGTCGTAAGAGATGGCAACCTTTTCGGCGATCTTCACGTCTTCGCCGCCCGTCCAACTGGCGAACGAGCACGCATTGTCGAGGCGCGCAGCTAAGCGCTCAGCCTTCCCGCCCATCTGGTAGGAGTAGACATTGGCCAAGCCGAGCACGATCAGCATTCCGAGCGTGGCGATGTCCCTCACTTCTTCACCTCCGCTTTCGGCGGATCAATCCTGCAGGCGATAGCGCCATTCTGCGTCTGCTCGATCCAGCCGGCACCAGGCTTGTAGTTGCACTTGACCGGAGCGCCGGACGCCGCCCGCGCCTTGCCTTCGAGGTTCATGCGCCGTTCACGTGCCGCCCGGGTGCGCGCCGCCATCTGCTGGTACTCGGGCGAGTTGTAGAGGCGCTCCTTGATCTCGGCCATAGCGGCCAGCGAATCTTTCTGGGCCTCTTCATCCTGCGCAATGGCCTCGGCCAGTTCCGCACGAAGGTCGGCGGGAATGGGCTTGATTTCGGCAGGCTTGTCGGCTGCCGCCAAAACAAATGCGAGCATGGCGCACACAGCGAGCGCCTTGATTTGGTTCATCATTTTCGGGGTTCCTTGGGGTGTATTTCGGGGTGCGTGTTCGTTTCAGCGGACCACCCCACCCCGAGTAAGGTGGCCCGCGATACCGACGCGATGGGGGCGCGCCGGTAAGGTCGTTACGGACTGCAGGTTCCGGTAATCACAAAGCCGCCGCTCATCGTTAGCGAACTGAAGTGCTGGCCTGAGGTGCATGTGACCGTGCCCGAGTATCCGAAGGAGCCGCTGGGCGCTGTCACCGTGCCGAACACGTAAAGATTTTTGATCGTAGTAGTGCCGCCGCTGGATACGTTGAAAACGGCGTTGTTTGTGCTATCCACCATGGTCGCCGACGTGGGCGAAACCTCGAATTTCTCAAAGGTCGCGTTCTGCACTACAACGGCAGTGCGGCTGTAAATGTTGTCGATGTAGCCCGCATTGAAACGGAAGGAGCCAAGCCCTACATTGCCCTGCCCGTTGCCTGCCGGGTAGATTGCGCCTGATGAAAGCGCTACCACGTAGTCATTGCTGAAAATGCGGTTGACTGGCCCATCGGTAACGTTGTCGCCGATGTTGATTCCGGTGGTGCCCGGAACAAGCGCGCCATCGCCGCGGATCTTCCACTTGAGCGCCTCGGTTCCCGCGTTAGCCGTGTGGAACCGCAGCGAGGTCGTGGCCGCGCCGCCGCTGTAGGCGTCTGCAATCATCTGCATGCGCCCGCCGACACTCATGCTCTCGGTGCCGGTGCCGACGTTGTACCAGAAGGCGATTACTCCGAGCCGGTCATTCGCAGCGATAGGGAGCGGCGAGGCGGCGGTGTTCTCCGCTCGGTAGAAGTTGATGCCCGCCCGGTAGTCGTTGCCGGCGCTGCCATACGCCTTTAGGTCGAGGTTCACATTGTTATCGCCATAGAGCACCATCGGGGAGACCGCTCCGAGCGAGTTGGGGCTGTAAGAGCGGAACCCGCGCGACCATATCTGCGCAGTCGGATTGCTCACGTCGCCTATGGTCGGCCATGTCGAACCATCCACCATCGGAAAGAGGTTGCCGCCGCTGGTTATCTTCCACCGCTCGGTCAGCGTGCCGCCGTTGAAGGCCGTCGAAAACACCATGCCGTCGAAGTAGTTGGCGCGAATGCGGCCGAGAGTCGTGCCCTGCCGCTGGAACGCGATGCTGCCCGCTCCGTTTTGATTGCTCGATTGGTTGATGCGGAACGTGTTCTGGCTGTCGCTGTGGCCAACCTCGACGCCTGGAGGAGTAGCGCCGCTGCCAAGCATTTGCCCTTTTGCTTTGCCCCATACGTAATCGAGATTGGGAATGCAGGGGCTCACATAGCAGTCGTCGGGCTGAAACTCGGGGAAGTCGTTACCGCCCGTTGGCGGATTGTTATTGGTCGCCCAGACGCCATTATGAATGGCTGAAGAATACCAAGCGTTCTCTTTCGGAAACGACGCATCGCCACTATACTGCTCCAGCAGCACGCCCGGATTCACGAGAAACACGATTACGTTGGAGCCCGCCGCTGTGATGTCGACAGCGGAGCCGCCAAGGGTGGTGGCCAACTTAAAGGTATTGCCGCTGACGTTGGTGACGAAATACGGAAACGCCCACGCGATGCCCGTAGGCAGTGCACCCGCTGGACCGTAAGAGAAGCGCACGCGCGTGTTGTTTACGATGACGCTGTTTGATGCCCCCAGCGTGCAAACGTCGGTGCTGGCGTTGCACGATACGGCCCACTTGTTTCCGCTGCTGTAAGCTGATTCCAGCGCGCCCGGTCCTGCCGATGTGCGGAACAAGTTGAACCTGATAAAGGTGTTATTGTCGGCGTAATCGAGCTTGATTCCGTAGGTCCCCGCCGTGTCCGAGTCGTACCAGATCTCTCCATCAGTGAACAGGTTGCTGCATGCATCGCGCCCGCTGCCCGATAGCCCCGTGAGGTACATACCGCCCGCGCCGGACAGGCCATCGTTGGTGATGTGGAGTTGGTCGTACCGGTTGTAGCAGGAGCCGTACGGGTACGTGTTCGATGAGGTTGTCACGATCCACGAGGGATTCGTGATCGACCGCTTGGCCCAGACATTGCGGAATGTGCCGTAGGCGTGGTGGCGCTGGTTCACGTAATACACGTTTGCGGTGTTATTCGCGTTGAGGAGGATACCCTCGATGCCCCCCGCATTGATCGGGCCAGCAAACTCGACCATGGGCGTTGCGCTGCCGGGAACCGTTGCGCTATCCCATCGGATCTCCGTGTTTGGTGCCAAGCCGCTCGGGTTATACGCCGCGCCCGCGCCGCGCAGATAGATCGTGCCTTCGGTGCTCTCGCTGGTGCCCGCCGAGTTTCCTGCGATGAGCTTAGAGGCGATCTGGAAGCATCCAGGCGGGAAAGTGACGATGCCGCCCTTCACTTTCACAACATCGCGCGCTTGTGTCCATGGAGAAGGGGAGCCTGCAGTGATGTTCGTGGTGCAGGTATTGTCGGCACCGTAATCTGTGATCTTTACTTCATCGAGAGGCGTGGATCCGCCACCAGCCGATGCCCATGACAGCGTGCCGCTCCCGTTGTTGCTCAGGAACCCGCTGCCGTTGGCGGTGGGCAGGGTTAGCGTGTAGTCGTTGGCGAGCGAGCCGGGGGCCTTGACGTTGATGCGGTTACTGCCGTTGGCCGTGAGTTCGTAGAAGCGCAGCAGGCCTGTGCTGCTGGTGCCCTGGGGAATCAGGCGCAGCGCCGAGGTGCCCATCTCGGATTGGGCGTAGGCAGAAAATGAGACAATCAGGGTGATGAATAAACGCCAATTTGAGAAGGCCGTAAAGTCGGGTAGGCTAACTAGGGGATTGGGGCGATTCGCCAGCCAGGCAAACGCAAGCGCTGTTTCGCTGCGCGCCCTTTCTGTTGCATTCCAGAAACTCACTCTTTTATCTCCTTGCCGCCCGGAAGCTTCCGCCACTTTGATCCCGTCGAATAAAACGTAACCGTGGTGCGCGCCGACGCCGTTACGGCTATGTCCAGCGGGCTTTCCACGTCCTCAAAATCGGCATCCGGCGTCAGGTCCCACCCGCCTATTCCGTCCTGCGTAACGTCCACGATGAGGATGGTTCCGGCCGCCGCCACAGTGCGGGTTAGACTTGCGTCTGCCGTGAGGGTGAGCGCGTAGTAGTCCACGGAGATGCCCGTCCCGCCGCCCGCGCCCACTGCACCGCCGCCTGATACCGAGGATGCCCCGCCGATGAAACTGCGGAACATGTCGAGGTACGTGCCAAGCCTCGATGTGCTGGTGGCCGTCACCCGGTACCGCATCACGCCAGCCGTGGCCGATCCGGTCACGTCGTTGATGAGGAACGTGTCATTCACGCCGAACAACGTGAGATTGATGCTCTGCTGTTGGCCGGGTAGGATGCCGTCCGTGTACGAGTCGTAGGCGATCTCCACGGGCACCTCTTTGCGCGCCGCGAGTGCCGCCGCGGCCGCCGCATCGCCTGCGTCGGAATCCGCAATGGACGTATCCTGCAAGACCGCTTCGTATATGCCGGTGCTGCTGGCCTCCGCTGCCTGTCGCGCGCTGATCTCGCCCGAGTCGCTGGCGGTGCGCACGTCGTAGCCCACCGGGCGATAGGTCACATCAAAGGTGCTGGCCGGTGCCGTGGTGGTAGTGTCGGCGATGATCCAGTAGCCGTTCGGCGTGTAGTACCAAGCCTTTCCGGTGTCCACGCCATAGATGCCGATTTCATCAGGCCCGTAGGTATCGACAGCCAGCAGTTCCTTGATGACCTTGAAATCATTGATTCCGCCGCTCAGCCGGAAAAACTTCTTGCTGCCGTCGCCGGTCAGTGTTTCGGTGACTGGCCCGAACGCATCAGGAGAGATACGCAGACACACCGTGTTGGCGTAGTCTTCGCGCGTGCGATGCACTTCCACGGTGCCGTCGATTACCTCTTCGGCCGTCGCGCTGTCGGTGATATTGAACGGCGCCGTAAACTCACCAGGCGGAACGAAATCCAGTTGAGCCGCCCCGTTCACGCGCCAGATATACCCGCTGATGTTGGCGCACGTGTCGATGCGATCCGAAGGCCGCGCCCACTCGAAGGATGCGGACTCGACTACGGCGCCATCACGGATCGTGCCGGCGCTGATGCCTTCCGCCGCGCCCCAATAGCCCACCACGTCCTTGACGATGGCTCCGGCCATCCACACCAGCCAGATATTGCCGGATCCGGCAGACGCCATGTTTACGGCGCTGCCGCCCACGCTGGTAGATAGCTGCAGCGTCGTGCTGGTGCGGTTGATGACGTAATAGGTGGTGCTGCTGGATACGCCACCCGGCAGGCTCCCGTCCGTGCGCACGCGCACTGCGTAGCCATTTGAGAACGGGTTATAGCCGCCGACGAACGTGAATACGTCCGAGATCGAATTCACCGAGACAAACTCGGGCCCATACGCTACGCACGCCTGCACTCGCTTATCCAGCCGGTGCTCATGCCCGGTGATCAGGAGTCGGTGAAAGTTGAGCGCGTGGGTGCCGGGGTCGTAGCTCCGCGTATCGTCCAAAGAGCCGATGAGCACCGGGGTGGCGCCGTTGTAGATCTGGAACACGTCGCCAATCGCCGGGGTGTATCCGTCGAGCGCTTTTACCCCCGCCGTGCTGCGCGTGTTGCGTCGCCACTGGAGGCTGATCTCCTCAATAGCGATATCTGCCGTGCGGTCGGAGCCGTTGATATACGCGCTGATCATCGAGCGAAGCGGTTATCCTGCAGCTTCAGTTGGCGAGTGAGATCGGCGAGCAGTTCGCGCCCGTTGCTTGCCCCTGTCTGGATGGTTACCGGACCGTTAAACACGAGCGATCCCGCGTTGCCTGCCGCGGCGCCGAAGTTGATTTGGCTGAGTCCGTCGTAGATGCCCCGAACAGCGTTCAGGATTTCACCCTGCCTGGTGAAGTACTGCGCAAAGCGGTCCCACTCGTCGCGGCGAAGGTTGGCCAAGTCGTTGAGGAGCCCGCGAGAGGTAACCTCGATGCGGCCGATATCCTCTTCCATGCGGCGCCCCTGGAAGTACTGCAGACCCGCAAACACTGCCGATACCGCCGCGCCTACTGCGCCGACAATGGAAGCCGCCGAAGCCAACCCGCCGACAACGCCAGCCGCAGACGATCCGGCCTTTCCAGCAATGGAGCCAGCCGCTCCTACTGCGCCGCCAACACCACCCGCAGCCTGCGCCACGCCACCCGCCGTCTGCGCGGCTCCACCGAACACTTTGGCGAATGCGCCGCCAACGTCAAGCACGGAGCCTAGCAGTTTGCCGAGGCTCTTAATCAGGAGGTTAACGCCTCCCTCTATAGCAAGTCTCGTAATGCTCTGCGCGATTTGAATTCCGATGTTTTTGAAAACGTCGCCCAACTTGCCGCCTTTGAAGATCAGTTCGGTGATTCCCCTCGACAGGTCCGTGACGATGGTGGATACCTGTTTTGCTAGCGCCTTGGCTGCCTGAGTCGGCTTGTCGGTTATTCCTGCTGCTTTCTTTTCGGCTTCAATCCACTCCTCGTATGCCCTCTTCGCGTCTTTGGCGTTACGAGTGCCCGCCTTAACCTCATTGTTGACGCGCTCATACAGATCGCCTGCCGCTTTTGCTTTGGCATCTAGGTCAGCCTGCGGATCAATTCCTGCCCTTTTTAGCGCCTGGTCGGTTCCAACCGTTCCAGGAATTGGGAGATTACGGACGGGGCTGCGGCTATTAGCCGCGAGAATCTGGTTCGTGATGTCCGCGTTTGCTTGCAGAACGACAAGTTGGGAATTCAGCTTGAGAATGTCGGAGAGCGGATTCCGGAAAGACTTTGACAAGCTTTCGCTGAACCTGTCAACCAGCGGGTTTAGTTCCTCAAAAGAAACAGCGTGCAGTTTCAACTGTGCGTTCATGTTAAAACCAGCGGTAGTAAAATCCGCTACCGCATCGCGCGCCTTGTTCCAGCCAGAGGTGATCCGAGAGAACACCTCTTCATTGACAAACGATTGGAAGTTGAACGTCTCCTTCAACTCGATGCCCAGCAGTTTCGCGTCACGGCGATAGGCATTCGTCGCGGCGTTCAGCGTCTTGAGATCGGTTTCACCCCGCTTGTACGCCGCGCGCACCGTCTCCAGCGCATCGGAAAGATCCTTGGAGGTGGTGGAAGCCGCAGGGTTCTTGAGTAGATCCAGCGCCTTCTGTAGGCTGCTGGCGGCCTCTTTGGTGACGCCCGACGCCTTGAACACGGAATCGGCAAACCGAGAAAGGGAATTGCTTGCATCGCCCGCCGCAATTTGGCTGGTTTCGTTGAGCCGCTGATTGAGTTTTTGCAGGTTGGCGTCGGCGGTGGAGGTTTTGGTCGCGGCATTGTTCAGCGCGTCCAGCAGCACGAATGCAGCCGCGCCGCCGGCCGCCGCTCCACCGAGCGCCGTAAACGTGATGGGGAGTTTGGCCAGCGCAGCGTATGCCGCAAGCGCGGCAATGCGCAGGTCTCCCAAGTACTTCACCAGTTGCAGGATGGGGCCGCTCACTACCGCAATCCCAAGCAGGCCCAGCGTGGCGTTCTGGATGGGTCCGGGCAGCCTGGCGAACGCCTCGCCGGTTTCGCCTACCTTCTTGATGACTGGATCCAGCGCATCAAGGATCTTGGTAGCGATCGGCACGATGGCCGTGCCGAGGGCGGCCAGTGAGCGCTCGCCGCGGTCCTTGAGGTTCTCGAAAGAGTTGGCCAGCCCGCCCGCAACGGGTGGCAACTTCTCGAACTGCTGGATGATCTTTTCGATTACCTGATCGGTCGTCAGCCCGAGCTTTTGGATGGCCTCGCTATCGGCGGTGCCAAAGGCTCCCTGGAGAGCCACGCGGATCTGCGGAAGGCGCTCGGCAAGCTGGTTGATTTCTTCAGCGCTTACCTTGCCCTTCGATTGGATCTGGGACAGCGCCAGAATCACGCCGTCTAGTTCAGCGCGGCCCTTGCCGACGGTGGCCAAAGCGTTGCCGAACGCAGCCAGCGCGCGCTCCGCTTTGTTGGCGCTAAAGCCTGCCGCCTGCAGGTTGATGGATCCCTGGACGGCCTCACGAAAGCCGAGGCCGGGGAGCTCCGCAACCTTTTTCAGCCGGTCGAGTTGAGCCGTGAGCGGCCCCGCCTCTTTCGTCACGGCAGCCAGCCCGCGTTCGAGTTGCTGGAACTGCGCAGCCGAGCGCAGCGATAGCGCCGCAAGCCCGCCAAGGGGCACGGTAAGCCCACGGGTGAGCGCGCCGCCCGCCGCATCGAGTTTCTCGGTGAGGCTGAGGGTAGCGCGCTGTGCCGCAGCGATACCGCGGGTCAATCCATCGGCATCTGCCGAGATCTTGACGATGAGTTGAGCGATGGACGCCATCAGGGCTTTTTGAAGATCACGGGCTGTTTATTGGCCACGAGCATTTGCTGATTTACGAACTCGGCAAGGTTCTTAGGCTTTGCCGTTTCTTCTTTCAGGCTCTCGTCGCCAGTGATGGCGTACATGAGCATGCGATACCGCCGCTGATCCTGCAGGTATCGGTGGACCATGGCGAGGACGAGCGCGTATGGGGCTTTCTGGTACTCTTCCGCACTCATGCGCAAGTCATACCGGCAGAATGCCTCCATGGCTACCTCGCTGTCTAAGGGTTTTCCGGCGTTACCTCTTCGTCCTCAAAAGCGAGAACGCGGGCGGCCGTTTCCAGCACATATTTGAGATTGCTTCGGTCAACGTGCTGCAGGACGAAACCAGCGGTGACGGCTTTGTCGTTGGGTTTTGCCATCTCGGCAATCACGTCCGCGATGCGTTCGGGCTCAACATCAACCAGCGGGTTTTCTGCTTTCAGGATATTTTTCCCGGTGAGGCGCTTAATGGCGCCCAGGATAGGAAGAGTTGCGGAGAGCGCAAAAGTGCGCCCTCCGAGAGTCATTTCAACGGTAGCGTTCGGGGTGTTCATAAAGCGATTACGGGGTTACGACAGGGGCGCCGGCGCAGACGTACTTGAACGTGATTTTGTTCATGGCGTCCTTGTCCCATCCAAGCTGCGGAGCATCGAAGTATCCTCCCGTGTATTCCACGGTGGCCGCACCGGTGTCAGAGCAAAGGATCTGAATGTCGCTGGTGGAGTTGGGCGTCTGCGCTGCGGTGAGTAGCGCCTGGTGCTCTGCGTTTCCCGGATCCCATGCGACTTCAATGGCAAGTTCTCCATACTCGGGAATGCCGCCGAGGTACTTTTTGCCTGTGTCGCTGAGCGCGGTGTACTCAATCTTGGTTTTTTGGGCGCCGCTGCCCTGGATGCTAAGAACGCCCGAAACCGCCGTATACGAGCCGGTGATTTTGAGCTTGAATACGGTTCCTGCCGTAGTCGACGGATTATAGGCCATCGTGTTGCTCCTGTTTCGTGTGGAATCAGGGGCTACACTGGAAAAGCGCAGCCCTCGTGTTGCGTGTCAGGCGGGGCGCGCGTCCAGTCGCCAAACTTCCGCGCGCCTCGCCGTCAAATCATTGAGATTCTGAATTCGTTTCGATAGGTCGAGATACCCTCGGCCATACTTTCGGCCTGAAATGCCGAATCGAGCAGTTCAACGTTTTCGATCCTGTACCCGCCGCTGGTCTGCTTAATGCCCGCGAACATCCGGGTTATCACCGCTTCTGAGAGAGCGTCGGCGGCGTCAGGTGTGGCCGCCATGCAAAACACGACGTAGTCAGCGATAGCCATCAGGTCGGCTGTGTTCAGCGTGCGCTCGGTGCGCATCGCGGTACGCCAGTAAACAAGCGAGGTGCCGGTTTCGGTATCGGGCAGATCCTCAGGCGGAAGGCCATGATAGAGCCGGGTGCCCACCAGCCCCGTGATAGCGGTATCGGCGTTCAGCCAGGCGTAGACGGCGGTGTTGAGGCTCAAGCTGCCACTCCTGCAGCCCGCAACAGCACGGCACGCACGCCTTCCACGGTCACGTCAAGAGCGCGCTGTCCCTTGGCGGCGATAGCGCGCGAGAAGTAGGGGTTCGGCTTCATGCCTGCCACCTTACGCGCGAAGACCGGGCCAGCAAGCCCCATGAATGCCAGCCGCCTCTTCGTCTTTGGCCGCCGCTCCTTCGTGCCGAACTCTACGAGATGCCCATGGCGTGCGGCCACGCGGCCAGAGAAGATGTTGACCCGCGCCCAACCTGCCGGCGTTCCGTTGCGGCCTCCGCTCTTGAGGCTGGCGAAAGAGATGATTGCTCGCGCCAGCCTGCCTGATTTCTTCGGGGCCTGCTGGCGGGCTTCGTCGCGAATCACGCCAGCACCCTTGCGGAATGCCGCGTTGGCTTCGGCAGTGCGCAAGCCCAGCAGCATGTTGCCGAGCCTGCGGTTTAATTCGGGTCCGCCGAGAGCTTGGATGGATGAAGCCATTATGAACCTTGCCGCTGCCCTCGCTTGCACGCCAACGTCAGCCATGCGGCATTTGCCGGGGCCTTGCCGTCTTCAGCTTCGATTGCCACGATGTCCCACTTGCGGCCGTCCGTGTGCGTCACGCGCATCTTTTCGGTGACTGCGAGGTGTCCATGCATCTCGATCAGATCGTCGTACTCGACGGAAATCATGGGCTGCCGATAGCTCTCGCCGCCGCTCTTCGGCGTGATGCTGGCGTACTTCGTTGCGAAACTTGCCCATGAGGTCGAAACAGAGCCGATAGCGCTTCTGGTTTCCGTGGGCTGCTCGATGGTGACCACGTGGGTTAATGTTCCAGCGGGCTTCATCAGAAATAGACTGGCCTTTCGATGGCCCCAAGTAAACTCTGGACGCCCATCATCAGCGGCGCACTGACGGACGATGCCGTATTGCCTACCGTCACTGCCTCGCGGTTCTTGTACCAGTGGCCGATCAACAGCAGGATTGCGTGCTTAATGCTCACCGGCACCGCCGCGGCGTCAGCATAGCCCGCCGTGAACTGCACCTCGATAGGGTTGGCGCGCCGGAGGTCGGCGGAAGGCCATGACTTACCCCAGGCCAGAGCCACAACTCCAGGCATGGCCTTCGTATCCACCTCGTAATCTGTGCTGGCCCACGTGGTTTCGGTTCCGGTGCGTTCGGTATAGTTGATTTCTTCGACCGAAGCAAGCGGAGCCTTGGGAATTATAAGCTTTCCGTCGCATGGCCACTCCGCAAACCATGCGCTCCACTCCGACTCGATGAGCGCGAGTCCGGTCATGCTCTCAACATGCGCTGTAGCTGCCGCGATCAGGCCGTCAATATACGTGTCTTCGGCGGTGTGATCCACCTTGCAGTGGGCCTTCGCCTCAGTGCGCGAGATCGGGTAAGCGCTCGCGGCAACACGCAACTGCAGGTCAGGCAGAGGCATCAAAACTCATCCCAGACAATGCGAATGCGAACGTCTCCGCTAAAACTTCCGCCCGATGGGCTGGTTACCTTCACCGTGAAGTTCTTGGAGGTCGTATTTTCGGCCGGCAGCATGACCTCACGGTCGAACTCGCGCGCCGACTCCGCGCCGCCGAACGCCGGGAACTTATCAACCAGAGTGCCACTGCCGACATCGCTGGCGCGGTATGCTTTGGCGGTCGGCGTATCAAAAGAAGCATCAGTTTTGCCTGGCGTAATGGATGTTGCCGTGGCGGCCGTGCCGTCGCGGCGAATCTCGACCATCACGTCAGTGGCAGGAGATACCTGCACCTTGCGCAGTGAGATTTGCCGTACGGCGCCAGTGGCCGGTTGCTGAATGGTGACCGATTCCGTGCTGCTGGAGACGGTCGTCTCCTGGATCACGACACCTACTGTTTTTCTGGTCATCGGCGCGGCCCTTTCGGTTGCTGTGGCTGCATGGGCTTGGTGATTACCTCGCCGCGGGATGGAGCCTCCCGCTCCATCGGCTCGGCAACCTTCAGGTCGATAAATCGGCGGGCCTCTTGAGGAGGGAAGCCCGCCGTATCGCCTGCTTGGTAGGGAGGGACTTTTTGCGTGAAGCGTACCAGCAGGTTTTCCATATTGGTTAGGCCGTCTGCAATCCGCCGAACGTGGCCACGCCCGCACCGATGACTGCCGTATCAGTGTTGGCGCGGTTGAGGTCCGGGGTCACTTGACAGCGCACGTAGCGGCGCGCCCGGGTGAGGTCGAAGCCCATGCGGGCTACGCCAGTTTCAGTGGTGCCACCGCTGCCCCCAGTCAGGGTCAAAAGCGTGGCAGAGTCGTTGATATCGGCCCACGTGCTGTTGTCGGCCGAGTCCTGCAGGTTGCCGATTACGGTGAGGGTCTGGGTGGCGCCCAGTACCGCGCGGCAAGGGATCGAAAACAGCACGGACTGAGCCTTGACGCCAAGTGCCGTAGTGTCGATCGAAGCGCCGTCGATTTCGGTTGCGTCGCCCGTGCCGCCGGCCGTAACGGCCGTGGAGGTAAGGGCAAACTTGGAAGTCGTCTCGCCCTTGAGGTCTTTTCCGAGTGAACTCATGGTGTCTGGTTCTCCTTTTCAGTTGTCGTTAGGCTGCGGGATTAAGGAATCCAGCGCACCGTGGAAATCACTGCGACGGCGTTGGTCTGGCGAACGCCGAAGTCATGCTGGGCGATCACACGGATTACCGTCTGATCCTGGCTGAATGCAGCCACCACAGCGGAGCCGTCATGGTAGGCAGCGGTATCAGACACGTCGATGATGAAGCCGGGGACCTCGCCGATCACGCACTGGCCAAAATCAACGAAGTAGACTTCGCTATCGGTGCCAGCACCCAGGTTGGTGGGGATCTGCGTGGTCATCTGGAACGGATATCCGCGCAGCAAGCCCTGCTCCATCTCCGGGAATACTTTTACGCCGTCTCCACCGGTGCCGGTGCGCAGGTTGGAGAGGTAGGTATAGGTGCGCGGCGCCATCAGCCAGCCTGGCCGGATCATCGGCACATTGCCGTCCAGCAATACCTGGATGGCGCGGCCAAGTTCGTTGTTGACCGTCGCGATGGTGACCGTGGTATTCGCGGCAATCACGTTGGCCGTAGCGGCCCAGTAGCGAAGGCCCTTCGGTGCGTTTCCGACGCCCTGGTCACGGATGAAGGCGGCGTCTTCGGCCTGCGCCATGGCAGCGACAAGATCCTGGCGCACGACTTGGTCAGCCGCGGGCGAGGAAAAGCGGATCAGGTCGTTTGAGATCGGTACCAGCGCGGCCAGTTTGCGCGCCGTCAGGCGCAACTGCCCAAAGGTCGGCTCCGTCTTGGTGATATTGCTGTTCTCGCCGATGTAGGCGGCACTGGAGCCCGTTGCAACCTTGGGCCAGATCATGTTTCCGCCCGGCATCGGAACCGCAACGGCGCCCATGCTGCGAACTTTGGCCATGGGGCGCAAAAGTTCGATCACTTCATTGCTGAAGTTGTCCGGGACCATGAATCCGCCAGCGCTGCCCGTGCCGGCCGCCAGCGCCTTAGCCACCTGCTCATCGCCAAACACCTTGCGGCAATGCTCGGCCGCGAAGCCGGGGACGCCTTTGGTAGCTGCCAGTGACCGGATGATGCGCGCAACGGCGTCGCCCTTTTCGCGCTTCTCGGCTTGGTCCTTGACCAATTCCACCCGCGGCTGTGTCGGCTCCGGGTTCACGGGCGTGGCGTACTGCGCCTTCATGCGCGCGACACTTTCCGCCCGGGTGATCTGGTCGTCGTAGCCGCGGATCTCGGCTTCGAAGCCCTCGAACTGCTGCTTTTCGTCGGCCGTCAGGGGGCGATCGGTGTTGCCGAGTGCCTCCATGGACCGAAATACCTGCCCCCGCTTCGCACGAAGGCTTTCAATCGTCTGAGTGGTCATTTAGACCTCCTTTTATTCCGCCTTCTGGCGGGGTCTAGCGGCGTAGCGCGTCAATGCGAGCGCGGCGCTGCTGAATCTCTGTATTTTCGGCAAGCTTGGCGCTTAACCGCTGAAAAATAGCCTCTCCGATGGCCTCGGCGTCGTCTGCGGCGGCGACGGAAAGCCCTCGCGCTTCAAGTAGCGCTTCGGCGTTAGCCGGTACCGTCACGGCCGAAAACTCCAGTAATTCCTGCTTTAAGAAGTCGATTCCGTACTGCCTGTCAGGCCCTTCGGCCAACTTCCACTCCCGCGGGATAAAGCCAACCGATACGGCGCTCATGAAGCCGCTTTTGTAGGCTTGGTAGACCTTTTCGGCCATCGGGTTGACTGCCTCGGGAGCGAATTCAACGCGCGCCTTAGCCTTGTTGCCTTCGACCCATAGGCTTACCGCGCGGCCAACTGGCAACTGGCGGTAATCGTGGCCCCAAAGCACCACGGGATTCTTGAGATATGGCCCAAAATCCCACCCGCCTTGGTGGATCCGGTCGCCCTGTCGGTCGATGGAGTCAGTCGAGATGGTGAAAACCAACTCTCGCTTGTCGCCATCGACCTTCTGGACGTCCTCAATGCCGAGCATGTGCCGGACAGGTGCGGACCGCTCCGGTCTTTCGCCAGATTTGGCAATCTCGGCCCATTCGTTGGCCGTTAGGATGCCGTTTTGGCGTGAATATCGGTCAGATTTGCCCATTCGGGGCCTCCGGTGTGTTTAAAATTTGCGTGAGGCTGCGCATGTTTCCGTTCACGACGTATGCTTCGCCCTCGGGGCCGTTGATGGGGTCCATGTTTTCGAGTCGGCGCCACTCGTTTGCGTTGATGATGCCGTTCTGCCGGCGAATTGCGAGAGCCTCGGCCCGCGATTTCTGGTCGCCGCGTAACAGGCCGTCGACTTCAAACTCGGCGTAGAGCGCTGCGCGCTCCTCAGGCAGCAGGAAGGACTGCGAAATAGACTGCTCCCAGCGCACTAGGTGTGAGCGAAGCGTGTACGTCACGAATCCGATCGAAAGCTGCTCAATCCCGGTGCCCCATGACGTTGTTTTCTCGTTGTCGCCAACCATGTGAGGCGGAACGCCGTAAATCTGGTAGATCTGGTGATTCTCAAAGGCGCGCAACTGGAGATACTGCGCATCCTCGTTGGTCATGCCGATGGCATGCCACTTCATGCCGGGCTCAAAGATAGCCACCTTGCTCGAATTCCGCACCCCGCCGTATGCCGCTTCCCACTGCTCGCGGATGCGCGTCAGCATCTCGGGCTTGGGCGCCGCAGGCAACTCCAGCGCGCCGCGGGGCTGGGCGCCATTGGAAAACAGCCTGGCGCCGTGCTCCTGCGCCGTTAGCGCCAGCGCTACGCTTTCCCGGGCCCATCCGATGGGCGACATTCCGCAGTAGCCATCGCTCGACATGCCCCGGAGGTGGAAAATCTCCAACCGTGAGAACGTGCCAGAGAAGGACGTGTACGGGTTGGGGTCTACGCGATAGTACGGCTCGCCATCCTTGCCCTTTAGGATCGTTACGTAGTCCGGGTGCAGGGGAATGATGGACACCACCTCGCCAAACCCATCACGGACAATGTAACTATAGGCGTTGCCCCGCAACAGCACGTGCCCCTGCATCATCTCGCGCCACTCCAAGCTGGTCTGCCAAGGGTTTGGCGCATCGTGCAGCAGGGAGTAGAGGCGGTGAGAGGATGCGCGGCGGCGGCGATCCTCCATGCGCTCGTACAAAAACAACGGCAGGCTGGCGATCGTCTCGGAAAGCAGGCGCACGCAGGCGTACACCGCCGTGCTCTGCATGGCCGTGTCAGGCCCCACACGGCGCCCGGATGCCGTCTGACCGCCCGCCAGTGCATCGATGAGCCACGAAGACGGCTTGCTCACGCCAGTAATGTCGGCGGCGGTAGACGTGGCCCGCTGGACAGCGTAGATGTCTACGCCCGAGCGCGCCGTCAATGCTGCGAGTGATTCGATCATCCGAGGAATTGGAGTCCTTGCGAGAGAAAGGCGGATTCGCGGTCCGTGGCCAGAGTGGCCCGCGCCAGAGCGTTGATGGTGGCCGCAATCAAGTCAATGCGCGACGAGCTTTTCTCGCGTTCCGGCTTTACGGGTTTCACGAGGTCATTGCCGTCAGACTTCAGAGATAAGCAGGATGCGTGATGTGCCAGCAGTGGGTGCCCGCCATGTCCAAGCGTGCCCGTGGCCACCAACTTCAGCAGTTTCTTGGTGGCCTCGCTCAAACCAGTAAACATCTGCGGTATCTCGGCGCACGGGATGCCATCTTCCATCAACTGCACAGACATTTCACGTGAGTTGTAGCGGTCAAAGCAGACTTCCTGGACATCGAACATCTGGCAGGCCCAGAGAATGCGGTCCTTGACGGCCCGTGGGTCAATCACCGATCCGGGCGTGGTCTCAAGCCAGCCCTCTTCAGCCCATCTACGGTAAGGCATGCCGTCCCTAAGTTCGGCCTTGCGGATGCCATCCTCTGGCATCCAGCCGAAGGGCAGCACGTCGTAGCCACCGTCATCGGTCGGGAAAACGACAGCTAAGCCTGAAAGGTCGGTGGTCATAGAGAGATCAACACCAACCCATGCGCGGCGATCGACGAAGCGCTTTAGTAGGTCATGCGGGATCGGCCAACCGTCCGCCATCCAGTCGCGCTTGCATGCGTGCCACTGGCGCATGTCGATTGCGCGATTGTCCTTTTCGCCCCAAAGATTCAAATAATAACGCTTGAAGGCAATAATTTGATCGGGGTTGGATTGACAGGAAACGTAATGCTCGCGGATTTTCTTGAGGTCGAGGAAGCCGCCGTTCTCCTTCAAGGAAGGGTTGGCTTTGATCCAGGTCCTTTCGTCTTCCCAGTCGTCCTCTGGGTCCGCGCCGTAAATTTTGCCGAAAAAGGTAGGGTCGTGTGCTACTCCCTGCTCGATCTTGCGGGTCTTCTCGTGCAACTGCCACGCCAGCGGCGATTCTGACTGCACGCCGGCTGTCGTGATAGCGATCGTGAGTGTCTGCTTGCGCGCGATACCACCCAAGCGCAACACGTCCCAATTCTCCACGGCCTTGCGAGTTTTCCATCGGTGCAACTCATCCGCAATGACCACGGACGGGTTGATGCCGTCGCTGAAGTCGCCATCCGCCGCGATAGCAGCGTAGAACGAGTCCGGATCCGAGCGCTTGACGATACGATTCGTCCCGCGCATCACGCGAAGGACTGAGGACAGGTAGGGCGACTGCTCTACCATCTTCGCGGCGGCGCGATAGACGTTCATCGCCTGCCGGGTGGCGGCGGCGGCGCCGTAGATCTGGCACCCCGGATTGGGGTCCAGTACCAGGCACATCAGAACGATTCCGGCTACCATTTCAGTTTTCCCAGACTTCTTGGGCACCTCGAAATAGGCGAGGTTGATTTCCCTGTTGCCGTCGTGGTCGATGCGCCCAAACGTCTGCCCTAGGCAATCTTCTTGCCATGGCGCCAGAATGAACGGCTTGCCCCAGTACTCATCCGCTGTATGCTTGAGCAACTTCTCGAAGAAGTTGCAGGCAATGTCGGCGTGTTGCTGTGAGAACGGCACATTTACTGAACGACAGGCTTGCGCGGCTCGCGCGGTGCCGACAGCAATTCCATCAGGTTCTCGGTTTTCTTGTGCTCGGGCTTGTCTACGGCGAGTCGCACTCGGCTGGAAGGGCCGGCGAGTCCGAACTCAGACATGAACGCCTTGGCATCGCGCCAGGCTTGACTGCTGATGCCCACGGCGGGATGTGTTTTGACTTTCAGCACGATCCGCTCGCCGGATTCTTTGTCGATCATGGACTCTTCGACGATCAGCCCGTCACGGTCCAGGATGGCGTCCGCCTCGACGGCCCGTGCGTAGTGGCGACAGGCACCCTCTAGGGACGCGGCGTCGGGGCGGCGGTCCAAGTTCATGTGCGCCAGTTCGTCCGCCCAGAAGTTCCACATGTCGCGCGCCAGCCCCTTCAGATGCTTTGGGCACTCGGGCAGGCCGCGCTTGGCGTCAGGCTCCCGGTTCTGCGCGTCGATGAGCTTATGCTTGCCGCGCTTGCGCGGGTCGCCCTCGGCGATCTGGCGGGCGGCGGGCTTGGGCTTGCGTCCAGCCATCAGGCGATCCTCTCCTTATCCACGCTCACCAGCCGCTTGTGGCCACGCGGACAACTGACAACTTCGTGCGCCTTGCCCTGCTTCTGCCCGAATACGGGCGAGTTCAGCACGTAAGTGGTACGCTTGCCCTTTTCGGTAGCCGTGGTCAAATGGCCGCACTTCTCAAGATTCTTGATGCTCAGGCGAACCTGCTTCTCCGACACGTGGATCAATTCCGCGATGAGCCGAACGCCTACGCGGTGAGTCTTGCCCTGAAAGGTCCCGCGCGCCAGCATCCAGTAAACGCGAACGTTGTGAGCGCTCAGCCCTGGGTCGAATCCGACCTCATCCGGTACCCTTCCGTATCGTGGTTTTGCCATTTAGGGCGCGGTACGTGTTACCGCAGTTTGGGCCAAAAGTGCGGCATCCCTTACCGCACGTCTAATACTATGAATACTTCTGGCGTTTGCCCTGTACGTCGGCAGCGGCCTGCGAAACCATATCCCGGTACCGCTGCTCGCGCAATTTGTCGGCCTCGCACTTTGGGCACCGCTTACCCGTAAAGGCGACGCCGTGCTCGCGGCAGGCTTGCCGGGTGCCTCGACTATCGATTAGCAGAAAATTCGGTTTCATATCGCGGATTTACGTAATTGGGAGATCGGAAGAGCGT
>ERZ650304.342-NODE-342-length-26766-cov-5.870653_pt1 | contig 26766 bp, 39 predicted proteins | sample MGYA00376240_ERZ650304 | MGnify/ENA primary metagenome ERZ650304 (study PRJEB26733, sample SAMN07839271) | wastewater metagenome | biome: small river; feature: stream; material: water | place: USA: North Carolina | collected 2016-03-01 ... | reverse complement strand
GCTATTGAGAACATTAAAATCGGTGAAATGGTTTTAACTCGCAACGGTTTACGTCCTGTAGTAAATGCAGGTTTAACCAATAATGACGCAGAAGTTTTTGAACTAAAAATGTCTAACGGTCAATCCCTTGTCGGAACGCCTAACCATCCAATTTTTGTTAAAGATAAAGGTTTTATTCCTTTGCGATGCCTTGAGATGAATGATAAACTTGTTGATGTATGGCAAACTATAAAACAAAATCAAAATCAGAAAGAATTGTTTACAAAGGAGTTACCTTCTATCGCTACCCCGAAGCAAAGCAAAGGTCACACAGAGTCTATTTTTCACCGCATATTTCAAACCGTAAAAAGGGAATTAGTTATTTGCACGTTGAACTTTGGAAGAATGTTTTCGGTGAAGTCCCAAAAGGTTATGAAATTCACCACAAAGACGGAAACCCTCTTAACAATGATTTATCCAACCTTGAAGCAATTAGAGAGTCCGAGCATTTGTCACATCACAGAGCGACCGATTCACCAGAAACAAAGCGGAAGATTCTTAACAACCTTGCTAAAGCCCAAGAAAAAGCAAAAGAGTGGCATAGAAGCGAAAAAGGAAGAAATTTTCATAGCAAAATCGGCAAACTCAGTTGGAAGAATAAAGAAGCTCAGACTCTTTACTGCCAAAACTGCGAAAAACCTTTTACAACAAAAAAAGATGACTCACTTTTTTGTTCAGCCAAATGCGGATCACATTTTAGAGTCAGAGGCGGAAAACAAATATTTAGGGATTGCCGAAGTTGCAATCAAAAATTTTTGGTTATTCGCGTTGATTCGGAGTTTTGTAGTGCAAAATGTAAGCACACAAAAACGTGTCAAAACTGTAATCAGCGATATTCAAACAAATCACCAACAAGCAAATACTGTTCTTACAATTGTCGAGATAAAGCAAGGTCTCTCAAATCAGCCTGTATATAATTTAACAGTTGAAGACGCTCACGAATATTTTGCAAATGGCGTTCTAGTGCATAATTGTGATGTGATCAAATCTATCTTGGCGATGTTCGGTCCCAAAGCAACGCCATTAACAAGACACGAAACGACGGTTGCCGCGCTTCCCGAAGAAGTTAAACCGCTGGCTAAAAAAAGAGCGGAAAAGAAACCGCTTTCAATGGGCGAACAGCTTGCGCTTGATGATGAAATGAGAGTCACGGTCGCCAAAGTTCAGAAACAATTTAACCCCGAATTCAAGACCATTGAGGACGGGATAGAAGAATATGTAGAGAGTTTGGATTGGTAAAATATGCACCCGAATCAATATAAAGCCTATCGTGCAGCAGTTCCTTCATTGTTGGAAACTGCTTTGTATCCATTAAAACCAAGATTGGTAAACGGTTTCGAGTTTCAAACAGTTCCCAACCAAGAAGCAAACAGGACGTTTGCGACCCCCCCGCCCTCGGTAGTGAAGTAGTGTGAACGATAGCGAGCCTACGGAATGGAGACGGGCGAGGGCTTTAGATAGCAGAGAAGGCGATTTAAGCACAGGAGAACGTGCAAAAAGGAAAATAAAAATATGATGGATTTGGCAGATAATCAATTTTTGAAAATAAAGACAACTAACGGTGGAAATATCTATTTAGAGATTTACGAACAACCATTTGATAAATGGAGAAGACCTTTACGTTGGAGTTTAATTATTTCACCAATGCGGATAGTAAATAGACGAACAATAGACAGTAAGCTGAGTTTATTCGTTGAACTTTTTGCTAATCTCCACTACGCATTTTTAGAAGAATTTCATCCAGAAGAATTAGTAAGAATTTTTAGAATTACGAATTTTTGTAAGTGTGGGCATTGGAAGGCAAAACATACTTACGATGGAAACGGAGGTTGCAATGAATTTCAATGCTATTGCGATAAATTCGAGACGTTGCAATCCTAACGTGAGGAACAGGACGTTCCGAACAACTCCCGTGAGAGCGTTCGATTCCTATGACTTTTTCCGATAATACAATTATTTTTATTTTGGCTTTTGTAATAATTCAAAGGAGGTAAAACGGAAATGAGAGATTCTTTGCACAATATTCTGCACATTCTCTTGGTTTTAGCGGCTTTCATAGTCAACAAATTCGTTGATGTTTTGAAGCGCACGGGGATTTTTACGATTCCCGAAAAAGCTAAGAAGATTGAGCGAATATTCACCAGCACGTTCAATTTCGGTTTTAATGGTTTCGACTATTACAAAACTGATTTTGTCGGCTGAATAAATTTCCCTACATTGTTAATCCTTAAATATAAAAGCGTGTCTTGGTCACATTCAAGGCACGTTTTCTCTTTTCCGTTGACATATTTCGTAAAATTAATAATAATTTCGCTTGGAGGGTTTTATGTCGGCAGAAATTTGGGAAACATTAGGCGAAGAAGTTACTTGGGATCAGCTTTCAAAAGAACAGCAATTGCGCTTTGAAGGACTTGTTAAAGACGGCGGCGACGATACTCCGCACGGATTGAAGGTCAGAGAGTTTTTAGCCAATAAAGTTATCGAGCCGAATGTTTTTCTTGATGTTCAAAATCATCCCGAATTCAACGAGCCGGATGCGGTCACATTTGCCGACAGCGTTTCAGTTGAAGAAGTTCCCGAAATCCCGACCGTTGCATCCGTAATGAAAAACAACAACAAAGAAGAATTGTTGACTTGGGCGAAATCGCTTGAGATAGAAGTTACGGAAGACAACAACAAAAAAGAGATTGCCGAAAAGATAGTTGAAAAATTATCGAAGTAAGATTTGTGAACGACGTAGCTCAGCGGCAGAGCAGCTAGTGAAAATGGCAGGGCGAAGGTTCAAGTCCTTCCGTCGTATTTGAAACGAATGCTGAAATGATTACATCGAGAAAACACAAAATCATTTCAATTTTGTCGTTTCAAACAAGGTTGCAGGTTCGAGTCCTGCCGTATGCGGGGATCGTAAGTCCGTCGTCGCATACGAAGCACAGCTAAAGGATGGAGTCTTTAGTTTGGTAGTGCGGTTATCAGGCGGCAGGTAACTCTCCAATCGCCGCAATTCATTTCTTTAATTCAGGAGTAAACACAATGCCAACAGTTCACGCCGACACAGAGCGTTTAGCAAATAAAGAATTCGGTCCTTTCTTTCGTGAGTTGAAAGAACTCGGACTTTTGAGCGATGCCAATGTTGCCGCAGCCGATACGGTCGCGCTTTTGAAATCAACATTAGCCACAAATTTAGCCGCTGCGACTTTACACGCCGACACCAAAAACACAATGGCGAATTACGGTCGAGTCGTGGATTTAGCCAAAGAAACGGGCTATATCTCGGATGCGATCCTTAACCCGTTGACAACCGTGGATCAAGTTATCGCGTTGTTCGGCAATACCAACACTTCCAACCGAAGCAATTTCCTTCCGTAATTTTATGGGTTTTCTCGCGCGTTGGTTATCTCCTGTAACGAACGGTCTTTCCGAAGAAGTAAAATTCTGGAAAGACCGCGCGCTTATGCTTGAAACCAAACTTGAGAAAGAATCACTGCGCAACCGCAAACGGGAAGACGCGCTTCAGGACAGAGTTTTAGTTTCCAAAGGCTTACACGCCATCACTAAACAGGTTGACAATGATTTAGGTTTTGACATTCCAAAGCAAACCGGATTAACGCCGGAGCAGAAATTTGAAATGGAAGGTTATGTTGCCGACTGTATGGCGAGAAACCCGGACGAAACCGAACTTCAAGCGCAAACACGCTGGAAGCAGTTAAATAATATTCCGATTTAATTTTATGGGAGCTTCATCTTTAGGCAATGAAAGACGCAGACGGCAGCTTGGCGAACATATTCAAGTTGTTAAGGTCGAAATCTTTGGAAACAGAATTATCTTTGTCGGTAAATGCGGAGAAAGAATGAATCTTGATTTTAATGAGTGGAAAGCACTCAAAAAAGAAGTCAAGAAAAGGAAAGCGGAAGCCGAAACCAAATACAAAGATGATTTTGCACGGCACATCAACCAATCTCCAATTTTTCCGAAAAACCGCCCAATAGAAAAATGTGACGACTGCAAAAACTCTCCAAATTTGTGTCTGAGTTGCCAACAAAAATATTTAGTTTGGTCGCCGAACTTAGTTGATTAAAATGACCGTAAATCTTCAAAACATTCTTCCACTAAGAGCCGGAGTCAATATGGCACCGCTCAAACCGCTTTTGGATTTGAAAGAGCAGCGGACGGAACAAAACAGCCATTATGTCTGCGATGCGGTCAAGGAAAGATATAATCATTATATTTCCCAAGACAAACAAACTTGGGAAGATTTGATTCATACAGGTCATTTAGTTTCACTATTTATTCAAGGCAAGCAAAATTTACGCTGGAATCCAACCTATAAAAATTTCTATTCAATTCCCGCTTACGATGCCAACTCCAAGATGAAAATTACTCCGATTATGGGCTTTTATGCTCTTAATTGCGAGGCAAAATATATTTCATCGAATCCCGATATAACCGTTATCGCAGCATCCGAAGACGACAGAGTTATTCAGGCATCCAAAGCAGCCAAAATAATCGTTGACCACTACGAGAAAAAACTTTATACCAATTGGCACAATATCCACGAAGCCTTACTTTTAATGAGCTTCGGAACAGCAATTACCCGCATTCGTTGGGATAGTTCCAAAAAAGGACTCAAAGCAATTACGGATATTTTTGAGGACAAAGAATTTCAAATCTCCAATGGAGTCGGACAATGTTTCGATTGCGGACATTCCGGCACGGGCGACGAATATTTGATGAGCGGTTTTGCTCAATGCCCGAATTGTCAGAGTCAAAATGCTTATGCCGAACCCGGCGCAACTTCCATTATTCCGCAGAAAACAGGTGAAAAATCTCACAATTTAGGCGACATCACGTTAAGAAGTCTGCCGTTTCCGGCTTGCCGTTGGGATTTACGGCACACGGCGGAAGATTCGCCTTGGTTCATTTTTGAAGAAAATATTCCGCTCAACGCCGTTCAGCGTTATTTGGGAAATGTCAGTTTGCCCGACGCGGAAGACGATGCCAACAGTTTTGGTTTGAAAGTCGTTGAATCACTCGCCAAAGAAGCAAATGCCGTCAATGGTCAAACCCGTTCCGACTATTTCAACCGCTCCAACAGCGCATCACGCGAAAACGTTAAATTGACCGAAATGAGTTTATCGCCCGAAGATTTGGCTTCAATCAGATTAAGCGGGGACGAAAGAACGGTTGACGGAATGAACTTGCCGAAAGGCGCGAGAATGAGCGAACTTTTCCCCGACGGTGCAACGGTTGTCGGTTTGAACGGTTTTGAGGTTATTTTAGGAATTTACGCCGAGCATCATTCGCAGGAACTTTCGACGGGAGTCTGGCACGTTCGCCCGTTTTCCGGCGCAGGTCGCGGACATTCGGACGCAGTAGAACTCCAACGCCGACGCAATGAAACTGATTCTCAAGGCTATGAAGCAATGAGACAAAATGCGACTCCGGCAACGTTTTTCGCCAAAGATGCGATTGACGAACAACAAATGCAGTATATTTCCAAACCCGACGTTGGAATTCCCGTTAATCTCGCCGATTTTCCAAACGCGAGAAGTATTCAGGATTTAGTTGCTTCGCCCCGTATCGGACAAGTGGACGCATCGCTTTTAGGATTTTACATTCAAAATCTTGAAAATATGATGCAGCTCACGATGGGAACGACTTCTTTTAGTGCCGGACTTCCCGGAGTGAACAATAAAACGGCGACAGGCGCACAAATTAGTGATGCCAACGCCGACGCGATATTTGCTCCGATGGTCGGAATAAAAGTTGATGTCAGAAGACGGGCAGCGGAAATGTTCGTTCGTCTTTACCGTGATAATGTTCCCGTCGAGCAATATTTTCCGCTTGAAAAGAAATACGGCAGTCAGAACGGCAAATGGTTATCCGGCGCAGATGTGGACGGCGATTTTATTTTTGATACGGTTCCGAATTCCGAATTATCGAAAAACCGCTATACCATTATGCAGGATAATGAGCGGTTCTTTTTGGCAGTCGGCGGAGCGCAGGGACTTTTGGCTTTACAGCAAGCGAATCCCGAATTTGCCGACGAGCTTCAAAGACGTTTCGGTGTAGATTTTGAAACGAATCATCAGGACGAAGTAGCACAAATCTGCCGTCAGAGATTTCAGTATGCAAAACAATTACTCGATCAGTTCTTGCAATTTAACTTCCAGCAATCCTTGGTTAGCGGTGGTAACAATTACGGACAGTTACCCGCGCCGAATTCAAACTTTGCGCCAAATTCTCAACAACAACCGACCGAAATCAATTTACAGCAAAATCCCGAAGGAACTTTTGAATTACCGAAAGACGACGGCGCACCGACTCCCGAACAGGCGCAAGATAACGCACTTCAGCAATTATCCGCTCCCGTTCAACCGCAGATTTCACCCGAACAGATGCAAGCGCAGGAAATTCTAATGAATTTGCAGCCTCCGATTAGTGTCTATGAGCCGAATCATTTTGAGAAAGCCAAATGGTTCAGTTATTTTCTCGACACGGACGAAGGCAGAACATTGGATATTATTACGCGCACAGTAGTTTACGGGCTTATCGAAGCGCATTTTACCAACGGCGCACAGCAGCAAGCTATTTTCGCTCAAATGCAGGGACTTGTAGCGAGTGCCGGAAGCGCGCCGCAAGCAACTCAGGAAGTAATGAAGCAGAGAGCAATGGGAAAACGTGATGATTTCACAGGACAGTAATTCAGACAAAAATAACGTTTACTTTGTTAGTTATTCGCATATTGTTGGCGAAAATATTGTTGCTAACGGAAATATCGTCCTCAGTACTGATTTTGTGATTACAGAGGTTAATCATATTAGAGATATTGAGAATTATATTGCGAAAGAAACTTCCGTGCGATGTGTAATAATTTTGAATTTTAGATTATTACACCACTCAATAGTGCTTCCTGAATAATTATGTCAGTTTCAGATGAACAATTGAAATGGTTTAACAGTCTGCCTTATTTTCAGCGACAAGCGGAAGGCGATAAGTTTGAGAAAACCTGTCCGTGCGGCGCAACGCTTTGGTATAACCTTGAAAACAGTACGGAAAATGTTTATTCGTGGATAAATATTCATTTTGAGCATACTGCCGAAGAAGTCCGCACAAAAACGCCGTTCGTTTACGATTGGAATATCGCTTGGAAGTTTTCGATTGATGGTTTTGCCGCGTTCAAAGAAGAGTTTGGTTTAAAGTTTCAGGACTCAAACCGCAATGAAGTGAACGGCTATATTGTCGAAACATTTTCAGATGATGCGGGAAACAGATTCGTTTTCAAAGAAGGCAACCGCAACATTCAGCACGAAACAGAAAATCATTGGGCGACATTTGTTCCAAGTATGAGCGCGATCAATTTATGAATCAGCCAAAAGGAATAGCATTTTTAACGGGAAATAATTCAATTTACAAAGGAATTGAATTGAGCAAACCTAATCCGATGTCGGTTACTTTAGAACACTCATCAAGAGTTCCAATTTCTGTGTTTGGTGAAGTTTATAAGTACAGGTATCGGCGACTAGGTTTTCCATTCGGCAAAACCTTTCGGGGATTAAAAAAATATTTAAAGCAATTCGGTTTTACGTTAAGAAAAAGAAAATGAGCCAGGAACACTTTCAAACAATGCGTGATGTCAAAAAAAATCTCAGCGATATTGAGTATTTTGTGCTGACCGCTCAAAACGCCGATACGCTCGGAGAAATCGAATCATTACTCAAAACTCTTGGTAACAAAGCGCAAACCAAACGGCAAAAATTAGTGAACCAACAAAAAGACTTGAAAAAAGATTAAATATTAATTACTCTTAAACGGAAAAGAGAAAACGGGCTTAAGTTATTAGCCCGAAACAGCCTTTAGAAATGTTTTCAAAGACTGTCATTCAAGAGAAATCTTGAAGGCAGTCTTTTTTCTTTTTCGGAAATAACGCAGCGTTCGCAATCACGGTGTTATTTTCTCAGCCGATTGCCAAAATCTTATGTCAGATTGGAATGAAATTTTATCAACGGATTCGGGTGTCACTCCGCCAGCGGATTCGGGCGTTGAAGAAACGTCGCAAGTGAGTGATTTATCAGGTGAAGAAACTGCCGAAGTCTCAGGCGACAGCGATGTTGGAGACAAAGCAAAAGAAACATCAAGTCAAAAAGAAGAATCGACCGAAACGGATTCCGAAGTCGTGGTTGACGAAAATCAACAGCCGAAAGACGAAGAAATTAAGGACGAAACCGATTTTGACGCAGCGTTAGCCAAAGATAAACCGACGGGGAAAAAATATGCGGATTCGCTTATTAATCACCTCAAGGGAAAGCTCGGCGAACGCGAAACCGAACTGCAAACTTTTCAAACTATCGGCACTCCCGAAGATGCTCAGAAATACAAACAGTTTTACGACGATTTTCACGGATTCGAGGAAAAAGACGGTCAATTTGTTCCGAAAGCAGCGAATATTGCCGCCTCCGTCATAAAGGATAGTCCCGAAATTGCTATTTCGCTGACCAATTCTTTAATGGCACAGCCCGACCCGCAGAATCCGACCAAGACCATTTTGCAGAGCATTATCGAAACGCCGGAAGTCGAAGAATATTTTGCACAGAAGTTTCAAGTTAACAATGATCCGATCTTAGAGGAAGTTCCCGAAGAATTTCATCAGGCTTACAACGCACTTTCTCCCGAAGAAAAAGAGAATTTCGAGTATGCCAAAGATGAAGCGCGAATGGCGATGCTTAAACGCGCTCAACGTGATATTGACCTGCAAAAACAACAGGAACAATTTCAACAGGAACAAAATCAGAAAAGACAGCAGGAATTTCAAACGAAAGTCGAAACTACTGTCAATGAGTCCTTTAACTCGGTTGTTAATTCTTTTGATGAATCATTGAAGCAGATACCTTTTGCGTCTGAAACGAGTCTGAATTCTTTTCAGGCTTACACCGTCCGCAATGCCATTTTGACAGCAGCAACCGAAAGTGAAAGACCTTCCGGCAAACAGGCAATCGAAGCACTCACAGCAATCGGGATAAAAATGCCGAACGATGTGCCGAATCTCGTCAAACAGATCGAAACTTTATCCGCCCAAAAAGCAAAAGCCGATTTCGAGAAGAACAATCCCGCGTCAACTTTTTTTGCTACGTCTATTTCGACGGCGCAAAAACAGCTTATTGCCCGTGGAAACGAGATTGCAGCCCAAATCGCCGCCAAATTCGGCACGAACGCCAAAAACATCAGCAAGCAAAAGGAAAATCTGATTTCACAAATAAAAAGCCGTCCCGAAGTCAACGGACATTCGGGCAATGAGAAATCAACCGTCAACGCCAGAACTTCTTACAGCGATATTCTAGCGGGCGGTTAAGGAGTGAAATCGTGAGTTATACCTTAAATGCAAATTTAACCGATGCTCAAAGAGAGCAGGTTTCGCAGAAGTTAAAACTTATCTACGAAGCCAACACGCCTGCTTTGACCGAAATCAAAGCAAGTTCCAAGAAACGTTCGATTGACGAAGCGGGATACCGTATTCGCAGGATCGAAGTGCTGCCCGGCGGACACGGATTCTATCGCGGCGCATCTTCCGGCTACAACGAACCTTATCCGATGCAAACAATGTCAACGTGGGTTTACCCCGTTCGCTACGCATTATCGATGCAGTATGACGTTGCTTTGCTTGAGTCTTTGAAAGAAGGCAAATCGGAAATGAAGGTCAAACTGCTCGAAGCTATCGAAAAACACAACATCGCCGTTGCCAAACGGATGAATCAGTTGATATATGGCGATGGTTCGGGTGCAATCGCTTACGCAGGTTCATCGCACGTTTCGATAGGTGCGGCAACTTTGACGGGTGCAACCTCTCCGGCTGCGACTCCCGGTCAAACCAAAGGAACTCTGCGTCTTGAAAAAGGACATCGCTATCAAGCTATCAATGCTTCGACGGGTGCGGTTCGCGGAACTTTCACCGTGACGACTCCGGGCAAAGCAACCGCCGTTATCAATATTGAATCGGGAACTATCACTTCGGGCGATCCGATTGTTGACGTTGGTTCATACTTGAATGCTCCGCGCGGTTTCGGGCATTTGATCTCAGGAACAAACCGCATTCTGCAAGGTATCGATACTACTTTGCATCCAGAATTCAACAACCCCGAAATTGATTTGAACGGCTCGACTTTGACTCCGGCTGATATTGATGATGCCAAGGTCAAACTGCAAACACGTTTGAACGATGAGAACGGCGTTGCGCTCAAATGCTTTATGACTGCCGGACAATATGCCGTCCTTCGTAAGCAGGGATTCGGATTCCGCCAATATGAAGTTGACGGAAGCGGCGGTGGAAATGTCTCGACGGGCATTGCCAACAAATACATCGAAAACGGCGTTAAATTCATTATTGACGCTGATTGCGACGACGACAGACTTTACCTCAAAGCCAATGACTACATTGAATCATTCATTGAAAAAGAAGTCGGCTTAGCCGATTGGGATTCTCAGGAATGGAGAATGTGGCTCGGCTCGAACGGTTACGGTTCGGATATTTATATGCGCGCCTTGACCTGGAGAGGAAACTACGGAGTCGGCGAAGAAACCGAAGTTCCGGGTGCAGGTGCAGTTCTAATCAAACGCGCCAACACCACGAACGTCGTTCAACAATATAACTCTTAATGAGTTGAGAGTTAGAAGTTAGGCGGGTTTAGCAAGTTCTGAATCCGCCACTCAAAACTCAAAAAGGAAAATATTATGGCTCAAATTACAGTTGCACAAGCAAGTGAACGCGAATTGAAATCGCAAGGAATCAAATCGACTCAAAACATTGAGTGGATAAAAGTGACCGCTTCATCCTCAACCACAGGTGAAGGAAATACTTACGCGGCAAAGAAAATTCGCTCGTATGTCGGTGTTATTGGCGCGGGACCGTTTAGCGTAACCGCTTCGGGTTTGACGTTGACGATCACGCCCGTCATTACACTCAGCGGAGTTTATTTCATAGGTCTTTTAGGAGCAATTACCGAATAATGAGTTTATTCGTTCAAACAATTAAGAAACGGGGCAAGATTGACGATCCGCGCCATTGGTCTGATGCGGATGTGATGTCGCGTCCCGTTTTTAACGCTAAAGAATTTCAAAAGAAGATCGACAAAGCAATCGGTCTATCAAAGGACGGACATTCAATCATCAAGTTGCGCTGGACTTGGGATAAAGAATGTTTTCAGGAATATTACACCGATTGGGACGCGGCGGGAATGCCGATTAAATCAGAATTCCGCGCCCGTTATAAATATACCGAAATTGATTTGGGGAACGGCGACAAAGTAGAGATTTGCCCTCCGCGTTGGGTTTTAGAAGAACTCAACACCGCTGAAAGAACATTCGTCGCTTGGGAAAACTCCCGTTGGCAGACCAACCCCAAAACAGGAAGAAAAGTTCCGACCAAACCTCCGGCATCACGCGAAGGTTATTACAGTTTCGTTAAATTCATCGCCGACCACGACGCGAACAATGAGTGCTGCGCCCGTGCATTGAGCAACAACCACGAATGCTACGGAGTCTATCGAAATCCAAGTCATTTCGATATTTTGCGCCTCAAACGTCATTGGCACGAAATCCAGCACGATCCGAACAGAGTCAATCCTTATGCCGAATTGAGCGAAAGGGAATTGATGCAGATTCAGGCGAATACGGAAAGTGCGGAAAAAGACCGTCTCGAAGCGGAAGAAAAGGCAGCGGAAGAACGCCGTAAGTTCTATGAAGATGTCGTTTCACCGCGCAAAGAATTCAGTTTGCCACAGCCGACCGAAAAGCGGACAGCGGGCGGAATTATTTTAATCAATTAAAAGGAAAAATTTTATGTTAAACGAATTAGGATTTAGTGAAGATTTTGAAACAGCGATACCCGACGGACTCAAGCGCGATACTCCGCGCTACATCTTTTTTGCCGGAAACGTCTTGAGCGACGCGCAAAGAAATTCCGCCGAACATCTTTATTTGGGCGGCGACAATTACGGTCCGGGTTATCCCGCGTTAAGTCTCACTCAATTCATTCTGCACCGCTGCCGCATCACGCCTATTTTGGTTCGCCCGTTGGCGATTTCCCGTGATGAAGTTGTTTTGAATAACGTCGAGCTCGAACGCTATCCGAACTTAAAAATTCACGGCGAAAGCAATCCGCGCATTCAGCATTTGAAGGTCTATCCGAACGATGCGATCAATTCACTTATTTACCACGAAGGCAACATTATGGGGAAAGTGGAGCTCACCGCGCTCGAAGGAATAGAACTTTTTGACGATAAAGGACGGGTTATCGAAGCCAACAAAAATCGTATCAGTCAAATTCAAAACCATTTCTTCCCGAATTGGAGCAGACTTGCCGACCGATACGACAAAGAACATAAATTGCCCGAAACTTTGCGCGGTATCGAAGAAATGATTCAGCGCGGCATTGATAACGCCAAAGATGCGGTTTTACGGCAGACAGGCGAAGAAATGCTCAAATCCTGTGAAATTTTCAGAGGCTACGCGAACAACTATCTGGACGTTGAAGATGCCCGTGTCAATCAGGGATTGTTTGCTTCGGGATTTTCGCATCAATACACGCCTGTTGCCAAAGCCTTGCAAAAGCAATTGGAAAGAACAGGACTCAACCGCAACGCGCAAATGCAGCCGCTTCAGGATTTGACTCAAAGTGTTGCAGTTATCGCACAAGGTCAAGCCGCTTTGACTCAGTTGGCTTTAAATCAGGCAGCAGCAACTCAGCCCGCGAAGAAAAAAGCGGAAGTGAAAGAAACTGCGGAGTTAGCTGCTTAAACGTTCTGCCGTGAGTGAGGGCAGAAATACTCACTTTTGAATCCGAAGAACAAAGGAGAATTATGGCATCAGAACATCCATTTATCACGGCAGAAAAGGAAGCAAAAGAACCGCTTTTACAATTTTTTGCCTACGAACATTTACCACCGCATTTACAGGAAGTCAGCAAGCCGTTTGGCGAACTCGCCGACGCGATAATTGCTAAGTTACCGCGCAACCCTGAAAGAACGGTTGCTTTACGAAAACTTTTGGAAGCAAAAGACTGTGCCGTTCGCGCACTTCTTTTCAAATAATTAAATGAGCAATATTTTCGATTCAATTACGAGACAACGCGCACTTTTGGACTATCCAAGATTGAACCGTCCGAGTCTGCACGTTTTTTATTGGGAAACTATTGATAGTTTTCAGGAATTATATAACCGTCTCGCTAATACCAACGAAAGTTTCGCTCAGGATGAAAAACTATTGACCGTGAGTCCGGGAGCAGATGTTTTTACAGTTGCTCAGGATTCACGTTTCGGCAAAGTCTTGCTTGTCACAACCTATTCGACGGCAGATACAGCAATCGAACGAAGTATTAATTTCGTTAATGACCAAAACGCCTATCTCGATAATTGGCAGCCGAATAATTATCAGGGCAGTTGGTTTCAATTTCTTTCGGGCGGTTATCACACGGCAGAAAAAATGGCGTTCTTCTATCAGGGAAATACGCTCAAAGTCCGTGTTCGTCCGCGTCCGCAAGCTGCGGCAACTTACAAAGTGAAATATTCAATCGGCGATTGGTCAAGTAATGCAAATTTACAGTCAACTCCGATTTTGAGTCAGTTTCACCGTCTTTTTGAAATCCGTTCGGCACTCGCCTGTTTGCCTTATTGCGAATGGGATGGAATTGAAAAAGATGAGCGGAAAGAAAAAATAAACGAATTGAAAGAATCTTTGATGAACAAAGAACAGCGGTATGAGGAAGATTTTTCCCGTCATATCAAAACTATAACCAAACCGAAAATTATTCGCCGTAAGGCTTGGAATGAATTTTAAATATGGGGAAATTTGATTCACAAAAATTTGCAACAAACACCAATGAATGGGCGACTCCTAATTCATTATTTGAGCCTTTACATCAGGAGTTTAATTTTACCTGTGACGTTGCCGCAAGTCACGAAAACGCAAAGTGTCCTATTTTTTTTGATAAACAAACAAATGCGCTTACACAGCATTGGAGCGGTACGTGTTGGATGAATCCGCCTTACGGCGAAAATCTTAAAAAATTCATTATCAAAGCGTTTGAAGAAGCACAAAAAGGAAACGCAACTACTGTTTGCTTAATTCCTGCTAGAACAAATACAGATTGGTTTCATCAATATTGCTTAAAAGGTGAAATTAGATTTATAAAGGGCAGACCAAAATTTAACAACGCAAAACACGGACTACCACAACCATTAGCAATAGTAGTGTTTAGAAAAAGAGAATGGCATTAACCTACGGACAAATTTTGAATCAAGCGGCACTTCGTCTCGGCGAGGCTGGCTCAATTGTCGGCTCGAATATGACGACGGTTGAAAGCAATTACAACAATGCTTCCTTCGGCGCAGCGCAAATCGATAATCCGCGATTTCCTTTTTCCGCTCAAAAAGATGCACTTCAAATGGCGGAAGAAAAAATCGTGCAGGTTATCGCCGATAATCCGAATCACGTTGACCGCATCTTTATCAGCGCGCAAAGTGCCAATATTGCCACGCTTGCCAACCGTGCTTCTTTACCTTCCGCCGATAATTTGGGAAATAAAAGAGTCGGACAATTCGGTTCGTTCAAAGATGTGTCCAATAACACGATTTTAACCCGTTTGGATATTGACGAAATTGAACGTCTCATCAGACTCAAAACTAACGGCGTTTTAGCCAAAGATTATTATTATTTTGATATTGTCGATAACAAAATCGTTCATACCCGGACAGCCGTTTATCCAAGTTACTGCATTTACAGCAAAGACACTCAGAAAAACAATATCGCCAATAATCTGACCTGTCTTTTACCCGATTCTTACGAACATCTTTATATGTGCGGAGAGCTTTATTTTCTATTCGCTGAAGATGAAGCACCCGCAACCATCAAACATTACATTGATAATTTCGCCGATTGGATGCAACGGCAATTAGGAGGCACAAATGTCTAATAGATTAATTACCGATCCCGGCAAGATCGCCGGAATTTTCAGCGTGTTCAAAGCAATCGAACGCAAAAGCGGCAAGGTTGATTGGGACCAAGTGGACGAATTCGCCAACAACGTCGTCAACGCGGGCGGCGCACTAATGGCTGATTTGCTTATCGGCGCGGGCGGAACGACCTTCAACAATTCCAATGCCCGAATCGGTGTCGGAGATTCGGCGACCGCCGTGGCAATCGGACAGACCGATTTGCAAGCTGCGTCGAATAAACTCCGCAAAGCGATGGACGCAACTTTTCCTTCGCGTTCGGGACAAGTTGTCACTTGGCAAGCCACTTTTTCAACCGCTGAAGCAAATTGGCAATGGAATGAAATGGCGGTTTTTAATTCGTCGTCGGGCGCAACGATGTTCGCGCGCGGTGTTTCCGGCTCGCCGATTACGAAAACTGCCGGAGCAACGCTCAAAGCTATTTATCAATGCACTTTCCCGACTTCTTACTAATGTTTGATGCCGACAGTCGATGTTACATTACTTAGCGGAGCAGACAACGGATTTACGCTTTTATCGCAAAGCGGGTTCGACTCTGCTTCCGTGAGCGGACACAGATTGGTAGCAGTTAAAAATCCGGCGACTCCGGCGACTCCGTTGGGAGCGGATTTTCAGCAAGGGGCAACTACCAATAAATATTCCGACTTGGGCGTTCCGGCAGGGGCAACGGTAACAGCGATCAAATTACTTGGAGCGGTTGCGGTGGTAACTCTCGGCTCGACCGCTTCGGGACAAGCTCAGTTTTACACCAATGAAGCGGACTTAGGACTTTTCGATGTCAACTCCATCGGCGAAGGACCTTCAACTTCTTTAAGTAAGACCGCAGATGATTATGTCCGTTTTTTGGTCAGTATCTTGGGAAATGTCGAGTTTGACGAAACGGAAAGTTACGGCACGTTTGAAGTCCAGCTTTACGCAATTCAGGTACAAATAACTTATTCCGAGCCCGACGTAATTCAAACGGATAATTCTTCGGTTTCGGATTCCCGTTCAGTAGAAGGAAACGTCACCAATACCGATAATTCTTCGGTTTCGGATGCGCTTTCCGTGGATGGAAATGTCACGAATGCGGAAAACGTTTCGATTTCTGACAGTATTTCGATAGAAGCGACAGTAACTTTTGCCGACAATGTTTCGGTTTCGGATACTTTGACAAGCGAAGGAACGGTTTCGGTTTCCGATAACAGTTCGACGGGCGAAGTTCTGACACAACTTGATATAACTGCCGGAGATTCACAGCTTCAAACCGACAGCGTGAATATTTCCGAAAGTATGTCGGTCGAAGGAATTTCCATTCAGTTTGACGATAGCGTTCAGATTGGCGATGCGTTTTCCGTTGAAGGACAGGTCGTTGCTTCGGACTCGGCGAGAATTACGGATGCACAATCCTACGAAGCAAGTTTGACGGCGCAAAGCAACACTTTTATTGATGAGTCTCAAAATCCTTATTATTTATGAACGAACGAATTCATAGAAGAAATCTGAACGATACGACGGCGAAAAAATTCTATTTGCGCGACGGGAATTCTTATCTGGATTTGACGGGCTACACCGTGACGATGAAATTAACCCGCAAAGGCGTGGTCAAAATGAACAGAGTAATCACGGTTTTAAATCAAGGCACGGATAAAGGCGGAGTCGAGTGGACTCCTTTGGTTGCTGAAGTAAATGAAATCGGACGTTTCAGATTGGAATTTCTTGCCGAAAACGGCTCAAATTCGACTGTTTTTCCGCGCGGCAATCATCAGAGATTTTTTATTTGGGTGGAATAATTATGGCAATCACTAAGCAAAATATCACCGACCGGGCAGCCGAAATCGCTTCAAATACTTCCGGCAAAAAAATTGCTATCAGCGAACCGCTTTGTGAACTTTTATTGCCGCACGTTATTCAGAACGTCTGCGAAAAAGGGAATCTCAAAACGGATGAATTGAGAGCCTTGCGCCAAACCTACGAATTATCTTTCGTTGATAATGAAGCAATCGTTCCCGATTTAGCTTTTCCCGAATATTTGGATAGTGCCGAACTTTACGATGAGGACAGAGAAAGATTATTCTCTCCTGCGCCGACCGCTTGGGATATGAATTCAACCAATCTGCCTTCCATTTGCGATTATTGGTTAGTCCAAAACGATACTATCAGAGTGAAATTGCAGGACACGGAAACTTTTTCGGGATTACTGCTATTTGACTGTGTTTCGCAGCCGGAAATTCCAGCCAGTCCGACCGAAGTGATGGATATTCCGCCGCAAATGGCAGACGACATCGTTATCGAATTAGCCCGTGCCGTGTTGAGTCAACCGCCATATCAGAATTTAGGAGCGGAGATTAAAAATTAATGCCGTTAAAGAATTTTCGCCCATCTCCGTATATTCCAAGTTCGCCGAGAAGTGGCGACAATTCTCCGTTCATTTTCCGGGCGAAAAATTTATGGATTCGCGGCAAAGATAAATTTTATGCCGAATGCTATGCGGGAAGCGAAAGTTTAGGCGAATCAATTCCGCCTGTGGCAATCACGGGAACGATTGCTTTTACAACTACTTCCAAAACCATCACAGGAACTTCGACTCTTTTTACTTCGGAATTATCGCCCGGACAATTTCTTTTAGCCGGAACGGAAATCATTGTCGTTGACCAAGTTCTATCAAACACCTCTTTGACCGTTCACCGTGCGCCGACCGCCAACGGAAGTTCTATCACAGCATACCGAATGCCCGTTCTATTTGAATTGGATAAATCTCGCGGAACTCTTTTGAGAGGCAACGCCATTAGATTTGAGCAAGGTCATATTTTGGGCGTAGGTTCGGGAACTTTGCGCGAGAACGGCAATATTATTTCAGGCTTTTCCGCTTCAAAATCTCCGAAATTGGCATTATTTGATGCCAATACTCAAACTTATACGAGTGTTTTTACGCTCGGATTATCTGCGCCGTCTGGCGTGACAGGTGCAGCGGTTTCGGGCGGAACTCGCGGAATGACAGCCGGAGAAAGAGGAATCAGAATTTGCCGTGGACGCAAAGCGACCGCCAAAGGTTACGGCAATCCCGGCGAAAATATTACGGTCACAACTACCGCCGGACAGCAAATCGAATTGGATTTTACTTCGGAAGTCGCTGTTTCCGACAACGGTTTCGACGGTTGGTGGATTTTTATAACCGAATATGTTTCGGGAAGCAGTTTAACTCAGGATGAAGGTCCTTGGTATAAATGGAAATTTATTACGGCAGACGATCTGACTTCCAACAAATATACTTTTGAAATCCTTAATTCGGAAATTACCCGTTCGGAACTACTGACCTTTAACAATGACGCGCCGTGCGATGCTGATTTCGTGGCAATGCTCACAGGCTATCCGATTCTTGTTTCGTGTCAGGGAAAAGGAACTGCAACAAAGCCGGACGGAACTTCGCCCGGACCTTTCATCGTTCCTTTCAAGCCGAACAATATGGAAGCTGCTCCGCTCAGTTATCCGAATCCTGTTTCGACATCTCCGCCGGAAACTATTTTAGGATTCAAGACGGCAGCCGGACGTTTGTTTTTAATGACCGCCAACAAATTGCAGTTTGGCGCGTTTACGGGCAACGCGGCTTTTCCTATCACGATTCGCCCGTTTTGGCAGACAGGTTTTGCCAATCCCTATAATTTAGCGTTCGTCAACGGTGTTTTATATGGAGCGACAACCGCCGGATTTACCCGTTCGATTGCCGAAGGCGACGAAGGCGCGGAAGAACATCAATTTGCGGCAGACGTTGAAGAAGACTCGAACACTTGGAACAAAGGACACGTTTTGGTGGAATATGATCCGAAAAATGAAGCGATGTGCTTTTTCTATTCGGGAGCATATAAAAACGATTCGGGTTATTGGGTAACTGTGGTTTTACCTTATTTGCTCAACAAAGGTTTTTGGAATCCGCCGATAATTCTGGAATCTACCACGCAGGATATGATCGTGTCGGGCGTGGCGAACGTCAACGGATTTTTGGAATTTCTTGCGGGCGGAAGAAAATCGGGCGGAAGTGTCGGCGTGGATACTTACCGTTTCGATACGGGATCGGGGCAAAGCATAAATTGGTATTTGGCTTGGGGATATTCCGACGACGGAGCGGAACAGAATGCCAAAAATATCAAAGGTTTCCGCGTGACAGGCAGATTTTCAAACGCAACCTTAGGAATTCACGGCAGTACTTCCGATACTGATATTGATGTAACGACATTGGAAGCCAATAATTCGGGCAGTCTTTCGGGTGCAATTGCTTTGGATAATGCTTCAAATATGCGTCTCAACGAATGGAATAAAATCCGCGTTCCGAATTGCTTGATTTACACTCCGAGAATAGAAGGCACTTGGAGCGGCTCAGGCGAGAAATCCCGCGTGGACGAAATCGTTTTGTCCGTAAACGTTGGAGGATTAAGGAAGTAATGTTAGCAATCAAATCATCAAACTTAAAATCAGCAAATTATGACGGCAAATCAAAAGCAATCGTTGAATTCAAAAACGGTGGACTATATGAATACGAAGGCGTAAAGCCCGAAGTTTTCACAGAATTTGAAAAAACATTTCAAACAGATGATTCGTCGGGAAAGTTTTTTATGAAAAATATTCGTCCGTTAAAATTTCAAAAACTCAAACATCATCCCGAATGCGAATGTGGAGTTTGTAATTTCTGCGACGGAACAGAAGATATTTACGGCAATAAAACGACCGCCAAATAATTTGTCACGGTTTTGCATACTATAAGTATGACCTTTGACGAATTAGACGCAAAAATTTATCGGGCAATGATTGAACTTGGTTGGATTATTGCTGCAACGGAAGAAGAAGTTGCTTGGTTTGATGAAGCAAATGAAGATTTGGAAGTTCCTGATTTTGATTTTGACAAATGTTTAGAAGAAATTAAATTAAAATTAAATGAGCGAAAAAATAACCTTTAGTGCAACACAAAAAATCTGTGCGTTGGCAATGCGATTCTATCAAGGAATGAAGTGGAATCCTCAAGTTGGTGATTATTACTGCCTAACGCGTGACGGTCTTGAACTTTGGCAAATCAGAGAGTCAGATGGCGAAAATTTTTTCATTAGAAAAGTCTGTCATCCCAGTCAAGAAATGTTATTGCCTCAAGATTCAAACGACGCTTGGAAAATTACCGAGTTTCAAAGTGGTTTTGGAGTAAATAGAGTTTGGGTGCATCCTTCTGTTCTTGAAAAAGTAAAATAAAATGCCTAACTACGAAATAAATCCAGAATTCATTGAGTCGCAGTATTTGGCTGGCGAAAATCAGACCGAATTTCAAACTGTGGCTGCCGTCAAAGAAGTAGCGGACGCAGGAATTTCTACCGAGCCGACGCAGCAAACCAATCCTATTTTGATCGAGCAAATTGAACGACCTTCAAGAATCAATCAAAAATACTACAACGAAGATTTCTTTATTGAACGATGAACGATTTCAGTCACCAAATTAATCCTGTCCGCCTCCGGGTTCTGCATCCCGTTTATGATCTGAAACTTTTTCGTCAGGCGTGGAAGTGGATGGAAAGCAAGCCCGATTGGTTCAAAGAATCAATGGCGACTTGGAAAATGACCGAAAAAGAATATTTTCAAAATATTCACCGCCCTTCTCAGGTTGATCTGGGAGTTTTTCATCATTCAAAATTTGTCGGACTGATTACCTTTGACGAAATTTCTCCGCGAGTAGTTGAAGCGCATCTTGACTGCGAAGAAAACACGGATTCCCAAATAATTGTCAAAGCAATTCAACTTGCCACGCAACACGCTTTTGACAGCGGAGTTTTAATAGGTGTCGTTTGGGTACAGTCTTTTAATCGTCCGATTTTGAAGATTTACGAACAGGTTGGTTTTTATCCGACAAATATCAGTATCTTTCGGGGAAAATGCAAAAAAAGAGTGGTCGAATGGAAGCAATTCGTTGCCAAAAATCCGAATCAATTAAAATAGTTGCGATTTTCCACAAATAAAATTAAAATCTAAACGGAAAAGAAGAAACGCGCTTTAGGCGTGATCCGCAGACTTTAGGGAAGTAACCGAAGTGCTGTTCTGTTAAACGCAGATAGCACTTTTTCTTTTTGAGGCGCAATGTCAACGAAATCAAAAACAGAACAAAAAAATACTTACGAATATGTGCCGACTCCTGTCACTCCGGCAGTTACGGAAGCGCAGACAGTAGCACAGGATATGCGAAAGACCGTCAATCCGCGTATCCGTTCGGCTTACGCCGGAATGAGACAGCAGCAAAATGAAAGTTTTGATAATCCTTTCGGCGCATATACGACTCAGGCTGTCCGCGATGCTTCAAAAAGAAATTCCGATCTATCTCTGCATCAACAGGAAGCGCAAGCCCTGACCGAAGCCGATTATATGGCGAACGCGACGGATTTTGAGCGGCAAATGGCATTGGCGCAACTGACCGCGCCGAAATTGGTGCAGACGGGCGGAACTTCTACCGCTACTCAGTCGGGAGGATTGGCACAAGCGGCACTTGGCGGAGTCGCCAATGTTGCCGGAAGCTGGTTGGGATAATGAAAGATTTGAGCAAAAAAGAAAAGGTACAAATTCAGATTGCAGCAACGGCGATGAACTTAAACCTTGCTTTGATGAATCATAAATCGCCCGTCCTTTTTTGGAGCGGCGGACGCGATTCGTCTCTTTTGCTTTTTTTAATTTTAGGAATTCTGCCTTCAATCCCTGTCATTCAATTCCGCACGGATTGGCGCAAAGAGCAAAAAGTTTATTCGGATGATCTTATTGCCGAAAAAGATTTATCGGTAATTTCCTTTCAGCCCGTTGACCGCAGCGTTTTACCGTCGGGCGAAAATTTTGTCTTGGTCGATGATTATTTGATAAACGGCGAAAGGTTTCCTGTTATTCGTGACATCGTTCATTCGGACGATTTCTGCACTCTCGACTATTCCAAAAAGACGACAAACGATTTTCCGTTTGTTTACGACTTGGCAATCGTCGGCTGGAAAAAATCGGACAAACAGGAAGTTTTGGGAGAAACGGTACTGCCAAGAAATATCCGCGTCGGTACAACAGATTTTTTTGCTCCGCTTTTTGATTACACCGACGAAGAAGTTCAGGCGATGTGCGATGAATTGAAAATAAAATTGAGCGGTTTTTATGCGGACGGCGATGAGCGGAAGGATACGGGGAATTTTGTCGGATGCTGCAATTGCTTCAAAGACGAAGAAAAAGTTTTTTGCCCGAAAGAGCAAAAGGAAATTCATTCGCACAAGTGGAATAAAGAAGCGGCACTAAAGGCGTTTCAATCACGTTTTGTTGAGGTTTAATTATGGATTTTACAGGTGCATTAAGTTTGTCGGCGGGAGTCGCGGCTAATCTTTTAACGCTTTTGGTAGCTGCCGGATTTACCCGGACATCACTCGCCGATGAAGTGCAGATAACGGCGGGAGCAGCAGCACTCGCGCTCGGCTCGACGGCAGTTTTGGCGGCGACGGGACAACCGGTTGCGATTGGCGCAACCAATACCGAACGCGCCGGAAAAAAGGCGATAGACCTCAAAAATATTTGGGTTTATTGCGCTTCCAGCACAACTTTTTACGTTAATGTTCGCGGAAAATAATGAGTACAGTTACCCAAAAAGCATTTGAAATCCCCAACTATCAGCGAATTGGTAGTGCGGCATATTTGCGTTATACCGCCGAAACGGACTTCTACGATTCCGACGGAAATCCGATATTTGCCGAAAACGAAACGGGACAGGATTTCTTTTTGGAAATTCCCTGCACGGTCGCCGGTGATACGGTGACGGTTGACGATCATTCGGTAACTACAACCACCGATTCGATCGATAAGCCGCAAGCCGCGCGGGTGACACTTTCGCTTTTTGATGCCAAACGCCAATTTGTCCGCACAATTTATCAGTCTTGGGAAATTCCGACATCTTTGGGAAGCGAGATCGAATTCAAAGATTTGGTCACTCACAATAACGCCGTTCCGAATCCTTATCTGGATTCAAATATGGTCTATACCCGTGAGCAGATAAACCGTTTGCTTGAGGATGTTGTTGTCGGACCTTCATCGGGCGAAGCAAATACCGCGTCGAATCTCGGGACGGGCGCAAATCTTTTTAAGCAAAAGTCGGGCGTAGATTTACAATTCCGCTCGGTCACGGCAGCTTCAAATAAAGTCCAAATAGCTCAAAACGCCGATGATGTTTCGATTGACGTTAATCAGACTAATCTTTCCTTAACAAAATCGCAGATTTCGGATTTGGATTTAAGTCCGTATCAACTGCTTTCCGCCAAAAATCAAGCGAACGGTTACGCCGGATTGGACGGAAGCGGTTTAATTCCTTCAGCCATACTTCCTTCATTTGTTGATGATGTCGTGGAATATGCGAATTTTGCCGCACTTCCCGGAACAGGCGAAACGGGCAAAATTTACGTCACCTTAGATAACAATAAAACTTATCGTTGGAGCGGTTCGGCTTATGTCGAAATTTCCGCTTCGCCCGGTTCGACCGATTCTGTAACAGAAGGCGCAACCAATCTTTATTTCACCAATGCCCGTGCGAGAGGCGCGATTTCTTTAACTACTACGGGAACTTCGGGAGCGGCAACTTACAATTCGTCAACGGGTGTTTTGAATATTCCGCAGTATTCGGGCGGAGGCGGAGGAAGTCCGGGCGGAAGCGACGGACAAGTTCAATTCAATAATGCGGGAGCATTCGGCGGAAGTTCATCTTTAACGTGGAATGGCTCGACTTTTGGACTTGGCGGACAATTTAGCAGTTCATTTAATTCCGCTGCGTCTGTTCCGGCGGCAATTTATTCAGGAACTTGGTTTACAGGCGGAACGGCAACGACGAATAAGCCGCATCTTTTAATTGAGCCAACAGGAACAACTTCAACGGGTTGGTCAACTTCGGGAACGGGTTTAGGAGTCAATGCGGCGAGTGGATTCGGGGGGAATTTGATTGATTTACAGGTTGCAGGAAGTAGTAAATTAAATATTACGGCAGCGGGTTCGATAAGTTCGCAAGGCTCAATCACAGCAGGGCAAAATATTTCACTCGGAAGCACGAATTTACTAACTTTTCTTTCTCGCTTAAGAATCTCGACAGGCGCGGACGGAAACGCTTTACTGCAAAATAACGCTCAAACATCTTTCGGACTCCTCCAATTCGGCGGAACGACTTCAAGTTTTCCCGCTATCAAAAGAAACGGGACGGGATTAGATGTCCGATTAGCCGACGATTCGGGATATACAACGCTGACAGGCAGATTTATTGCTCCTGCTCATACGACGAGTGCCGGAACTGCCCCAATAAAATTGACTTCGGGAACGGCGATGACCACTCCCGAAGACGGCGCATTGGAATATCATTCGTCGCATTTATATTTCACAATCGGTTCAACCCGTTATCAGCTTGACCAGCAATCAGGCGGCGGCGGTGCGGTTTCGCCACTTACTTTAACAGCCAATAACGCGTCGGAAGTTCCATTAACTCTAAAATTATACGCCACATCGCCGACCGGAAATTTGCTCGATTTCAAAACTAACGGCGGAACTATTTTAACGTCAATAAATGTGGACGGACTGTTTGAATCTTCCGAGTCAACTTCAAATGTTCATTACGGCGCAATCGGCACAAAAACGGGGATGCAGATCCGCGAGGCTCAAAGCGCAGGCGGGAAACTCGCATTTTATTGTCATTATTACCCGATTCTTTATATTGACAGAGGTTCATATTCGGGCGGAGCCGATGCCGTCAAAACAACCAAAGACGGACAATTTCAGTTCAGCAACGATACGGTTGCCACAGCAACGGCTGATACGGGAATTAGCAGGGTATCGGCAGGGGTAGCGAAAATTACAAACGGGTCAACAGGTTTTGGAAACTTACAGGTTGGAACACTTTATCTAAACGATGGGTCGGTCAAACAAGTAACCTATGGAGCAAATGATTCCGGCGGGGCAGGTTATAAAGTGCTGAGAATCGCTAATTAAAAATTATGGGACTTAAAATTAAAAAATCAGAATTTGAAAGTTCATCAGGATTGAAAGATACGGATGTGGTCAGTTCCATTGAATCGGTTGTTTTCAATAACAAACTGAAACTTATCATCATTCATTGGGAAATTACTTCAAGCAAAGGTGAGTTTATCGGAATATTTCCGCAAAAAATTCCATTTGATTTTTCTAATCAGACCTTTGTGGAATTGCTTCTGCAAAACTCGGACGCTTTGCACGAATTGGCAATGGATGAACCGTTTTTACCGACTCCCGAAGGATTAACGTCTTTCGCGGATTTTAATGCAGAAACTATTGATGTCGGGCTGCCGACGATTGAATAATTTAGAATGAAAGCAAAAGAAGCAAAAGAAGAAGTTAAAGAAGTGAAAGGATTGAAAGTGATTCTTTCTCAAATATTGATTCTCGGACAAGGCGGACTCGGCGAAGTTCATCCGGCGATAAACGAATTCGCGCAATTGCCTTTACGCGCATCAATCGCCTTTAAGATGCGGAAAATCTTTCGCCAAGTGACCGAACAGATCGAGGATTTCAACGAAATACGCAGAGAAGTTTTGTTGAAGTTCGGCAAACTCGACGAAAACGGCAAATTCAATTTTACCGACAATGATTCGGCGATGAAATTTCAGCTTGAAATTCAGGAGCTTCTAAAAAATGAAGTCGTTATTGAAGGTGAAAAGATCGGATTGTTCGATTTAGGCGACGTACAGGTTTCAACCGCCGTTCTGTTTGACTTGGAATGGCTTATCGCCGATTAAGGAGAAAATTATGCTGAGAGGATACGGCGATGCCGAATTGATAAAACGTGTTGAAACTCACGCTGAAGGTTTTGACGGTTGGCAAAAAGGTGTTTACGACATTTGGGTAAGAGCTAGTAAAACTGCCAAAGAAGTAGATGTTTTTGCTGATAAAGTCTATACCTTTTCGGTTGGGGACAACGTTGAACCTGAATTCCGTATGGTTTGCACGGGAACTTCTTTAACGGGTTCTTGGGCTTTGAAAAACTTCAAAACCTACGATAAGCGAGGTGCAGCGGTTGTCGCTTCAAATCAATTCGTCAGAAATTCTCACGCTTGGGGATTTCACAAAGGCTATCGGGCTTACGTCCAAGTAAGAGGCTACAAAATATTTCGTGACAACGATTTGGATAATTTAGCCGAAGAAATTGGCACTCCTTATTTGAATCAACTAATCGGCGCAAATTGTCACCGCGCGAAAGCGAATGCGGTTTCACAGATCATCTACAATTGGTCTGCCGCTTGCTTGGTTCGCAACTCGTATTTTCAATTTATGGGATGGACGGCTTATATGGCAAAACGTCCGCTTTCAACAGCCATTCTAAAAGAGTGGTAACAAAAAGGAGTTTATATGGATGGAATCGCAGGAGTCGCAATCAGTATCGGCAAAGGTGTTTTGCTTAAAGAACTACGCAAACACGGACGCAAATTAACCGATAAAGACGCAAATACGACGGGCAAAGACGATGCGGGCGGACGTTCGCTTTTGGCAATGGCAGATGCGCTTGATGTAATTGAATTTACCGACAATCCGACTTCGTTAATGAATATCGGAAAAGCTCTTGAAGCTGCCGGAAAGCAAATTCAGGCGGAAGCAAGCAAGGTTTAACTATGGAATTATTGACCACTTTCTTTTCGTTGTTCATTCCGGCAATCGTGCCGATTCTTGTTTACGCACTACGTAAGCAGTCAGCGAATT